>Ga0072500_176439_pt1 | contig 175407 bp, 160 predicted proteins | sample GBScelen77Swater_FD_63803 | JGI IMG/M metagenome (GOLD analysis project Ga0072500, IMG submission 63803) | Hot spring microbial communities from Great Boiling Spring, Nevada - cellulolytic enrichment S 77C v2 (version 2) | ecosystem: Environmental > Aquatic > Thermal springs > Hot (42-90C) ...
TCTTGCAGCGGAATGTTTTTGCATTGTTTGAAGCGATTTCCGATAGGCAGGCCGCGGGTGCCAAAAGGAGCCGGCGCCCTTCGTTTTTAACCCAGCAAACCATCCCCAACGATGTCGATTGTTCTGGCGTTCAGTGGCGGCTTAGACACTTCGTTTTGTGTCCCGTATTTGCGGGAGACTTATGCAGAGCCAGTCTACACCGTAACAGTCAATACCGGTGGATTTACAGCCGAAGCCCTTGCAGAAATTGAGGCGCTTTCCCAGCGGCTTGGTGCAGCGGGGCACTTCACAATCGACGGCCGCTATGAGCTGTTTCAGGACCATCTCAGTTACCTGATCAAAGGCAATGTACTGCGTGGCGGCGTCTATCCGCTGTGTGTAGGACCCGAACGCATTGTGCAAGCGCGTAAGGTGGTTGAAGTGGCTCGGCAGCTTGGTGCGCGGGCCATCGCGCACGGCTCGACCGGAGCCGGCAACGACCAGGTACGGTTCGACGTAGCCCTGCGCATTTTGGCCGACGATTTAGAGATCTTGACTCCGATACGGGCGCTGGGGCTCAGCCGTGATGCGGCTACGGCCTATCTGAAAGAGCGGGGCATCGAGGTACCAGAAAAAAAGATGGCCTATTCGATCAACCGGGGCCTGTGGGGCACCACGATTGGGGGACGCGAAACGCATACCACCACCGAGCCACTGCCCGACGAGGCTTATCCCGACACGGTCTCCCCAGCCCAGGCACCCGATACCCCGCTGGAGCTGAAGATCAGCTTTGAGCAAGGCATCCCGACTGCCCTCAACGGCGAAGCCCTGGATCCGGTCACCCTGATTGAGCGCCTGAATCACCTGGGCGCCGCACACGGTGTAGGCCGGGGCATCCATGTGGGCGATACCATCCTGGGCATTAAAGGCCGCGTAGGCTTTGAGGCCCCAGCGGCGCTGATCCTGATTACCGCACACCGGGAACTGGAAAAAATCGTGCTCACACGCTGGCAGCGATATCAAAAAGATCACCTGGCCGACTTCTACGGCATGCTGCTGCACGAAGGCCAGTACTTTGATCCTGTGATGCGCGACATTGAAGCCTTTCTGGACTCTTCCCAAACTGTAGTTACCGGCACGGTACGAGTACGCCTTTTTAAAGGCAACCTTGAGGTGCTGGGATGCAACAGCCCCTACTCCCTCTTTAACACGCACGTGGCGACCTATGGAGAGCAAAACCGCCTCTGGGATGGACGCGATGCGCAAGGCTTTACCCGCATCTACGGGCTGCAAGCATTCCTAGCAGCCTCAGTGCGGAAAGCAGCAACGCTTACTTCTTCCGAAATCGAACCCCAAACGGCCGCATAAACCTTAAATCCCCGCAGCCATGAACCAGTATCTCACAGTTGACAAGATCGGATCCAGTACGGCTCCTTGCCGGCTGAGCCACGAGGTAGAGTTGACCTCTTACATTGTCGCAGAAGAGGGCTACTGCCTGGTTGTGCGCGCTCTCGAAGAAAAAACCACATACAATCTCCTGGAGTGCACCGATGGAACGTTCCAACCTATCCGGCGGGGAGATCTAATTATTGGTGCCCTGGGCGAACGCCAGGCCCTTAAAGGATACAGCGGCCGCATCCCTCGGCGCATCCAGGTAGGCGACGTGCTCAACGTGCTGAACATGGGTGGCATCCTAGGTCAGTGCACCTCAGACCATCCCGATCTGGGGCCGGCTCTACGCGTTGAAGTGCTTGGTGCCGTAGTGGTCGAGGTCGGCGGCCAAAAACGGCATGCTCGCGTGCAGGACCACGCCATCGAGCCTCAATTTTCGCTAACGCACTCAGCTCCGCTGGTAATGGTTAGCGGCACTTCAATGAATACAGGAAAAACTTTTGCCGCAGCCCAGATTATTCGGTACCTCACCGAACACGGCCTACGCGTTGCAGCAGGCAAACTTACTGGCGCGGCGCTGTTGCGCGATGCCCGGATGATGGAAGAGCACGGAGCCATTGCCAGCGTTACGTTTATCGATGCTGGAGTCGTCTCCTCCACCAACAAAGAAATGGCACCGCTGGCGAAAGGCTTAATTGCCCACCTGAATACTTTTGCCCCCGACGTTATTGTAGTTGAACTGGGCGACGGCTTTATCGGCTACTACGGTGTTGATGAGCTGCTGCTCGACAAGGAGCTACAGCGCTTTACGCGGGCCCACGTGGTAGCTGCCACCGACCTGGCTGGGGCCTGGGCTGCCGACCAGCTCTTCCGCACCCGCTACCAGGCACCGATCACGGTGATCACCGGACCTGTCACCGACAATGCAGTCGGCAAACGCTACATCCAGCATGCGATGGGTATACCGGCCCTTAATGCCCGCCAAGATGCCGAGGCCCTGGGCCAGCTGATTGCCCGTTCGGTACGCACGGCCGTCCGCCCTTTACCCCATTATAGCAATGGAAATGGTATCGCGGTAACGGTAGCTTGAAGTATCCATAAAGCTATGCCCAAACGTATCGCGATTTTGCATGGTGCAGGCTACGTGGGCGGAGAACTCATCCGCTTACTACAAGCACATCCCTTCTGCACCCTTGCCGCAGTGACAAGCCGCACGTTTGCCGGTAAACCTCTCTGGCACGCCCACCCAGCCCTGCGTGGTCAGACGGAGCTCTGCTTTGTCGATGAGACCAGACTGGACGTTTTGGATTTCGATGCGATTTTCATTGCAGCCGAGCATGGCCAGGGAGCGCGCGCAGCACGCCAACTCCTCGAAAGGGGCTACGAGGGCATTCTAATCGACCTAAGTGCCGACTTTCGCTTTCGCCAAGCTGCCATCTATCCGACATGGTTTGGCTTTGAACATCCAGCACCGGACTTACTGTCTCAGTTCGTTTATGGACTAATTGACGTTTATGCCCCCTACCCAGAAGGTACACGCCTGATAGCCAATCCAGGATGTTTTGCTACCGGATTGGCTCTGGCCCTTTGGCCAATAAGCCGGCATCTTTCGCAAGCCCAAGTGGCCGTCACGGCCCTAACAGGAGCTTCGGGATCGGGCACGCAACCTAAAGCAACCACCCACTTTCCCGAACGGGAAGGCAACGTGCGCGCCTACAAAGTGCTTGCCCATCAACACCTGCCTGAAGTACAACAAGTCCTCGGAAACGGCCTACACCTTGCATTCGTCCCAGCTTCAGGACCTTGGACACGGGGGATCTGGGGAACGGCCATCCTAACTCTCCCCAAAGCAGTCGATGCCGAAACCCTAAACTTTTGGTTTACCGAATCCTATAAACAATCCCCTTTGGTACGGCTCTGGCCTGGTCAGTTGCCTGAATTACGTTACAGCGTCTACACCCCATTTTGCGATATCGGCTGGGTTGTACGTGACCGCCAGCTTGTGGTGGGTTTTGCCCTCGACAACCTGCTCAAAGGAGCTGCCAGCCAAGCTATCGAAAACCTGAACGTGCTGCTGGGATTGCCGCAGACGGCAGGACTCCTCCCTACCCCTACCCCTGCAGAACTACCCACCTAAGTCAGGCCGGGCGCTTTTGCGATCCGGCTTTTTTGATGTATTGAAAAAGGCTATGAACACCCAAGAGACGATTCTTTTGGAAGACACGTATCAGCTTCCGACCTACCGCAAATATCCGGTAGCCCTGATTCAAGGTTCAGGCTGCTACGTCTGGGATGCTGAAGGACGCCGCTATTTGGATTTTTATGGCGGCCATTGCGTTACGCTACTGGGGCACTGCCCTCCCCGCGTAGTGGTAGCAATCAAGCAGCAAGCGGAGCAATTGCTGTTTTACTCCAACGTAGTTTATAGCCCAATACGGGCACGCGCGGCAGCCTTACTGGCTGAAATGGCACCGGAAGGTCTACGGCACGTGTTTTTTTGCAACTCAGGAACTGAAGCCAATGAAACAGCCCTAAAACTGGCCCGGACCTACACCGGCAAAGCAGGCCTGATCGCCCTTGTAGGAGGCTTCCATGGCCGCACGCTGGGTAGCCTGGCGGCTACCGAACCCATAGGCTACCGCAAGCCGTATTTGGCCATACTTCCCCCAACCCATTTTGTCCCCTTGGGGGACCTCGAAGCTGTTGAAGCCCTGCTGGCGCAGCACAAGGACATCGCGGCCATAATTTTGGAGCCTATTCAAAGTATGGCAGGCGTCTATGAAGCACCTGTAGACTACTACTGTGCTTTACGAGCCCTCTGTGACCGCTACGGTGTCTTGCTCATTTTTGATGAAGTGCAAACGGGTGTTGGCCGCACGGGGACGTTTTCTATCTGTGAACAGTACGGCATGCGTCCGGACCTGATCACGTTGGCTAAAAGCCTGGGCTCTGGCGTGCCGGTGGGTGCTGTGCTGGTTTCAGATGCTATTGCCGCTTCCGTGCAATATGGCGACCAGGGCACAACGTTTGGCGGCGGCATGTTGGCTATGGCCGCTGTTACGGCCACGCTTGAAACGCTACGCGACGAAGACCTGATGAAACGAGCACCCCAAATCTTTGCGCGCATTCGCGATGGCGTGGCCGACCATGTGGTGGCCGTACGTGGCCGCGGGTGTCTTATTGGATTAGAGCTGGACCGCCCGGCTGCTCCCGTACTCAACCAGCTACGGGAAGCCGGCATTCTGGCCGGCAATGCCAGCCACCCCAATGTCATCCGGCTAATGCCCCCATTGAATACGCCGGATGAGGCCATTGAAATGTTTATCGATACGTTCCTTCGCGTACTCAATCCTGTAAACCAACCGCAAACTTCTACGGCCTGATGGAACTTCCACCACCTCGTCACTTGCTGGACTGGCAGTACCTCGACGATACGACCTGGAATCGTTGCCTAAACCGAACCTTAGAACATTATCGACAAGGCAAAAATGCCTACACGCAAGTAGCCCGCAACCGCAGTCTGGGTTTGCTATTTTTTAATCCCTCACTGCGGACGCGCACCTCCATGGAACTGGCCGCTATCCAACTGGGCGCCCACGCCACCACGCTGGTTGCCGGTCAAGGTACCTGGCAAATCGAGTGGCGCGACGGGGTCGTTATGGATGGCCCAGAAGCAGAGCACATCCGGGAAGCCATCGGTGTGCTCTCTCAATACTATGATGCGCTTGGGGTGCGCATCTTTGCTTCGCAAACCGACTACGCCCAAGATCGGAACGATGTGTTGCTACACAAGATCGCGCAAATTGCTACGGTTCCGGTCATTAACCTAGAGTCAGCTTTTTACCATCCTTGTCAGGCTTTGGCCGATGCCGCTACTATTGTTGCGCATTTAGGCGGCCAGGTGCAAGGACGACGCTTTGTGCTGAGCTGGGCCTATCACCCCCGTCCACTGCCCATGGCTGTACCGAACTCAGCCCTGCTCATGGCAGCCCGCCTGGGCATGGAAGTCGTTGTTGCCCATCCCCCAGGGTTTGAGCTAGACGAAGCCGTTATGGAGCGGGCTCAACGTGACGCAGCGCGTCAAGGTGGCCGTGTCATCGTGGTACACGATCAGGCTGAGGCTGTTGAAGATGCCGAAATCGTCTATGCCAAAGCCTGGGCTAGCCGAATGCTTTACACCCACCCTGAAGAGGAAGCTAAACTTCGACAGCAGTACCGGTCCTGGCGGGTTACGCCAGCCTTAATGGCCCGTACGCGACAGGCAGCCTTCATGCACTGTCTGCCAGTACGTCGCAATGTTGTCGTCGACGACGCCGTACTCGACAGTCCGCAGGCTATTCATCTGAAAGAAGCAGCTTTTCGGCTGTACGCACAAAAAGCCATTTTAGAGTACGTATGGCATCTTCCGCCTTTCGACCCATGAAGCCACCGGTTGTTGTCAAGATCGGAGGCGCGTTGCTTGAGGCGCCAGATTCTTTAGAAGCCTTCTGGACTGCGCTATCTACCTTACGGCAACAGGCTCCTGTGGTGCTCGTGCACGGAGGCGGCCCACAGGCCACAGCCCTAGCTCAGCAACTGGGCCATACGCCGCATATTGTCCAGGGTCGCCGTGTCACTACCGCACTGGATCTGCAGATTCTGCAATGGACATTGCGTGGCGAGCTAAACCTACGCCTGGTTGCTGCAGCCCTGCGACATGGCTTGCCGGCTGTAGGACTTGCCGCTGCTGATGGGGGAATGTTACGCGTAAAACGCCGCCCACCATGGACCATAGAAGGAAAAACCGTAGATTTTGGCTTTGTAGGCGACGTAGAGCAGGTCGATCCAACTTTATTGCATCATCTGCTCTCGGGCGGTTATATGCCTGTGGTAGCGCCGCTGGGAATGGATTTAGCCGGACAGCTCTACAATGTGAACGCCGATACGGTAGCCTGCACCCTGGCTGGAGCACTCCAGGCAAACACGTTTCTTCTGGTTACAGAAACAGGTGGCGTGCGCCGTAATCCTTCCGATCCGAACAGCCTGCTCTCCTATTGCGACATGGCAACCTTCGAGGCCGGCGTGCAAGCCGGTTGGATCAGCGGTGGCATGCGGGTCAAACTCGAGGTTGCCTTTCAAGCGCTGCAGACAGGCATCCCTGAAGTCTATATCCTTTCTCCTCAGGACCTGGTGCAACGTCAGCAAGCTACACGGGTCATAGCCTGAGAAGATCTAGTATAAAAGGGGATAGGCCAACTTTGGCCTATCCCCTTGTCAGGCTTATGGCTTCGGCTCAGTAAATTCGGAAGCCTGGCGAGACGAATTGGGGGGGTAAATAGGTGACAAAGAAGGGACCATAAGCAATCACTATAAGCAAAATGGCCACAATCACCCAAAAGCCGATCCGGTCCAGTCGTCGGGCCCAACCGTTTTCGGCAGGCGGCGTAAGCGTTTCAGACCAGGGGATGTCTTGGGGCCCTTCGCCGGGACGGCCTTTCCAGATTGTCATAACAATCACCACAAAAAACAACGCAATGCCGATAAACATCAGCGTGCCCCCAATCCCTGTGAGCACTTGTCCCACAAACCAATCGGGATTGTTATAAGGCGCCTGTGCCATAAAGGTGCGACGGGGCATGCCTTCCAGACCGGCTGAAATCATGCCACGAGCAAAAACAAGCAGCCCAATGGTGTAAATCCAGTTGGAGGCTAGGGCCCAATTACGACCCCAAAGGCTGCGCCCGGTTAGATAAGGCACCATCCAATAGGCCACACCCATAAACGTCATGGTTACCGCACTTCCAACCGTCATGTGGAAGTGTCCTGGCACCCAAGTCGTGTTGTGCACGACCTGATTCATCGTGAACGAGGCGTTAATTAAGCCCGTAATGCCTCCAAAGACAAAGGTGATCATGGCCAGAAGTTGGGCCGAAAGCGAAGGATCCTTCCAGGGCAGTTTAGGAATCCAGCCCAATAGTCCCCGGCCGCCGTGCACCCGTCCTCCCATCTCCAGCGAAGCCATTACGCTAAACGCCGTGATCAGGCTCGGGAAAAAGACGCCAAAGGTTAGTATGGCATGGATAAACTTAAACCCCTGATGAATACCCGGATCCGTGTACTGATGATGGAATCCCGTCGGAATAGAAAGCAGCAAAAAGAGGATGAAAACAAAGCGGGTCAGCGAGTCGCTAACCACCTTGCCACCTGCCTGCCGGGGCACCAGCGCGTACCAGGATACATAGGCCGGCAGTAGCCAAGCGTAGACAATGGCATGGCCCGTAAACCAAAAAAGCGTGCGCGTCAGCAGCGGGTCGGTCCGTTCAACCCACCCCAGCGACCAAGGAATTAGAAAGAACAGAAATTCAACGGCAATGGGCAATGAGGCCAAAAACCACATTACATAAGATACGATCGAGATATGAGCTAAAAGCGGCAAGCGGGCTCCTGGATGGTCCTGTTTCCAAGCGCGCCAGGTTAGCAGCATGTTCAACAGGGCCAGCCAGGTGCTGATCACCACCAAAACCAATCCTACGTAGTAGGTCCAATGCGCTTGCAGGGGCGCATAGGAGGTGTACAGCACGCTCGCCTTGTTGGTCACTACAGCATAAATCACCAACAAGTTGCCCAGTATTAAAGTAGCAAAGCTGGCCCATAGTAGGCGGTCATCCAGTCGACGCGACAAAGCCCGCGCCACCATCAACGGCAGAAAAGCATTAGAAAAGGAAAAGGTAAAGATAATGGCGTTAGCTACGCCATGGGCTGTCAAACCCTGGTAATAGCTGCGCAGAGCCGGAAAATAGCTTAAAATATTGATGCCTGCATAAGAAAGCGCTTGGGCTAATCCGTGAAAAATGCCGGCTGTTAGGGCTGCATAGCCCACGTAGAGCGTCCAGCGTAACAGGCGCCGCTGCATTTCCGATAGTGAAATCGGCGCAGGATCGGCAACCACCGGCGTCGAAGCAACAACGTGTTCTGCCATAGCTTATTCGACGATGATTTTTCCGTACATGTTGTGGTGTCCAGCGCCACAGTATTCGTGGCATATGATCAGGTACTCACCAGGAGAACGAAAGCGATAGCTTAGACGGGCAATTTGACCTGGAATGAGCATCAGGTTAACGCGCGTCCCCTCGATAGCAAAGCCGTGAATCACATCAAAGGACGTTGCGATAAAGTTGAGCTCCGCCCCAACCGGCACGCGTAGTTCTATAGGATGGAAGCGCCAAGCTTGCCCGATAATCACCACATCGTACCGGTTCGGTCCGGTTTGATGCACCCCAGGGCGGTCAAACGGCGGCGTTGTAAACACCTTGCCCGGTTCAATCTCCCCTGCACGCCCAGGCAAATGAATACCCATAGCAAACGAGGCGTACACCAGTGCCATTAAGCAAAGCACCAGCAAAACGCCTCCAACAGCCATGAAGGCTCGCTCGTAGGCATGGACTTTCATAGGCTCACCGGTTTAAAAGCATGATGTACACGATAATCCAGAATCCAAAAACCATAGCTAAAAAAACCAGCGTCAGGAAGAGTGTACCCCGCACGTCGGGTTCTTCTGGCGGAGTAGGTTTGGGGGCAGGTCTTGCTTCGGCCATAGCGGTTTAGCAGTTTTTAGTTAATGGGAAAATCCGTTTCTATTCAACGCTGCACCCGCTGAGAAAGCCAGCGCAGCCAAACCATCAACACACCCAGCAGCGGCAGCGAAATCAGCAAACGCACCGGTTGCACCCGCAGCGACAATAACTGGTTCAACGTCTCCCATAAATAGGCCACTATCGGAATCCCTATAAGAACCCCTAACGCCATCTGCATCCATAAGTGACCTAATCTTTTATCCTTTGACGAACCCATTGCCTCTCTCCCCAAGAGGATAACGGGTTTCATAAAAGAAACGCTTTAATTCCTAAAATGCAAGCCTACCCCCATCCGATAGGGTTTACAGTTTTGTGAATAAGCCGACCTTTTCCAGAAGGAAGGCAATGCTTAGATATAGAGCAAATTTTGCACATCAACCCCATAATTTGCACATTATCCCATCCCCAATAGACTGTTTTGCTGTGAAATTGGCATCTGGAATGGTTTTCGCAGGCTGGAATAGCGGATCTGTTAGGTGCTCACCAAACGAAAAGACCAATAAAGACTAGGGGGACAAAGGAGACATTTCAGAAGTTTGGAATTGCCTTGTTGATCCTGGGGCTTGGCCTAATGGGATGTGACAGTGGTAACGACGTAGGGACGGTTCGCCTGGAAGGACGCGTCACGGATGCGCAAGGCTATGGAAAGACGGAAGGGGTCAGCAAACAGGAGACACCGCTCCTCCAGACTGCTATCGAAGGAGCCGTTGTGACAGCAGCCCGTATCCAAGGCAACGGGACGTTGCAACTCCTGGGAGGGCAAGCCCAAACTGACGCCACAGGAGCCTTTTCGTTAAATGTTGCAGCCCGGAGTGGCGACCTGCTCATGTTGCGGGCCGAAAAAGGCAGCTTTCGCTCCGCAGTGCTTGTTTATGTGCATGCAGGCAGCGGCGGCACTGTGCGCACCATGCCCATGACTGCCGAATCAAAGGCTGAAGCAGAGGTTTATGTGGCAGTGCGGAATCAGGACGACAACGACCAGGAAGAGGCCGGAGATGCGTCCCCTGCCCTGGTAGCCGCCTATATAACCGCTTCATTAGCCGCTGAACTGCAAGCCGGCGGCCTTACTACGGCACAGCTTGCTACTTCGTTACAGCAGATAGCCCGTGCTGAAGCTGCTTTTGTAAGCCAAGCAGGAGTTTCGACGCAAGCGCTGACCCAGGCCCGACAGCGGCAGCTTGCGGCCTGGACAGCCCTACAAGCTGCCCTGCATGCCGCTACCAGCGCTCAAGCTGAAAGTAACGCCATCGCCAACTTTGAAGCCTCCTTTCTGGAGGCCTACACCGAAGCTGGTCTTTCAGCCGAAGCCCGGGCAAAGCTGCTGCAAACGGCACGCCTGGCCGCCACGCGTCTGATGGCCGCAGGTAGCCCAACAGCACGTTTTGCCTTGCGCAAGCAGGCTGAAATCTTGAGCGCCCTAGCCACTACAGCTGCAATAGAGGGTTCCTTCCGCGCAGCAGGCGTAGCCCAATCCCGCATAGACTCGCTCGTGCAAGCCCGTGCCGCTTTATTGGCTTCCCTACACGCCGCAGCTACTACAACCGCAATCGAGCAAGCGCGCGCCGAATATGCCGCCGTCGCGGAAGCTGCGTTAAGGGCTACGCTGAACATGAGTAGCCAGGCCTTAGCTAACCTTAAGGCCTCACTCAGTGCAGCCCGAAATGCCTTGCAGACAGCCCTTTCCCTGGCTGGCTCGGCTACAGCTGTTGCAGAAGCTTCATTAGCTTTTTACGGTAGTGCAGAAAGCACCATCAGCAATTCCCTGCAAGGAAACGCACGAGCAGGATTAGCAGCAACCGTTCTGGCCCTGCTTCAGTTTGGCTAACTTTGCTAAACCCGTTAACCAATATAGCCAAGGGCCTGCTGCGACAGGCCCTTGGCTTTTTTATTAGCGTTTGCCTTAAACCAGAATAACAAACCATCAATCCCTTAAGCTATTTTGGCCTATTTCAAAACATAAACATCCATCAGATTAGGCTGGCTGGTATTTTGGCCAAACGCCACTCAAATTTTGACTCAATCTCGGCAGCCCAACGGGCAAAACGTTCCTCAACAATCTCGTATTATCTCGCTCTTGCAAAATGGCTGCGTTCATAAAGGCGACCAGGCCACCCGCTCCCGCATCCCAAGTTTTTCGGGAAGTATCCTAGAAACGGCGAGAATGGCCATACTTATACCTGGCTAACGCTGGATTTTCGAGTGTTTGCACGGGTTAACTGTTTCGACAAAAATAGAGTGCTTATCAAGAGCAAAAAATGCTCAACGTACCACAGCGCCAGGTTCAGTTTCGGCCGTAACCGGCACCAGCCGACCTTCGCGATCCTCGGCCATAAGCAGCATTCCTTGGCTTTCAAGCCCCATTAGCCGTCGAGGCTGAAGGTTAGCCACGATAACTACGCGTCGTCCTTCCAGGGCTTCTGGGGTCCAGTGTTCGGCCACTCCTGCCAGAATCTGGCGTTTTTCAAAGCCGAGATCCACTTCTAAGCGGAGTAGCTTTTCGGATTTAGGCACACGTTCCGCCTTTTGCACTACACCAACCCTGAGGTCTAAGCGGTCAAAGTCCTCATAGCTGATTTCTGGCTTTAGCGGGGCGTAAGGAGCTGCATTAGTCTGGGCGGATCGCTGCTCCAGACGTTCAATCTGCCGATCGATGGTTTCGTCTTCGATCTTGGAAAACAGAATTTCTGGATTGCCGATTGCGTGACCTTCAGGGAGTAAGGCTCGAGCGGCATCGTCCCACCCCAGAATGCCTGCCTTGCGCTCTGGGGTGCTTGAGCGTACGCCTTCCAGGTGCAACATGTGGCGCAGGCGTGCCGCGGCAAAAGGCAGGACAGGCTCCATCAGGATACTGAGGGCTGCGCAGAGCTGCAGCGATACGTAGATCGTATTGGCACAGGCTTGAGGATCTGTTTTCCGGGTATGCCAGGGTTCTGTGTCATTAAAATACTTGTTTCCCAGCCGCGCCAGGTTCATTGTCTCCTGCACCGCTTCGCGGAAGCGGAACTGTTCATACGCTGTGCCAATGCGTTCAGGATAAGCTGCCAGCTCAGCCAAAACTTCGACGTCAACAGGTCGCGGATTACGCAGTGGAGGTACTTTACCTTCGGCAAACCGATGGGTAAAGGTTAGCGTGCGATGAACGAAGTTGCCCAAAATATCGGCCAGTTCGGTATTAACGCGTTGCTGAAATTCTTTCCAGCTAAAGTCAGCATCCCGCGTCTCGGGCAACATAGTTGCCAACGCATAGCGGAGCAGGTCTGGCGGGAATTCTTCTAGGTACTCATGCAGCCAGACAGCCCAGCCGCGGCTGGTAGACAGCTTCTTTCCTTCCAGGTTAAGAAACTCATTAGCGGGGACATTATCGGGCAGCACAAATGCGCCATGCATCATAAGCATAGCGGGAAACATCAGACAGTGGAAAACAATGTTGTCTTTGCCAATAAAGTGAATGAGGCGCGTGCGCGGATCCTGCCAGTAGCGTCGCCAGAGTTCTGGATCTCCTTGTTGCTGAGCCCATTCGCGCGTAGCCGAAATATAACCAATAGGGGCATCAAACCAGACGTAGAGCACTTTGCCTTCGGCTGCTACGCCATGCCGTTGGGCAACGTCTTCGGGCACCGGCACGCCCCAAGGAATATCCCGTGTGACGGCGCGGTCGCGCAGCCCTTGCTGCAGCCAGCTGCGGACTTGTCCCAGCACGTTGGGTTTCCACTCCGGGTGAGTCGCAATCCAGGCTTCGAGCCGTTCTTGCCAGTCGCCTAGGGGCAAATACCAGTGCGTGGTTTGGCGCAGCTCCGGAGTAGCCTTAGAAAGTACGCTGCGAGGATTAATCAGGTCTGTAGGGCTTAACGACGAGCCGCAGCGTTCACATTGATCTCCATAGGCATCTTCGTAGCCGCATACCGGACACGTGCCCCGCACAAAACGATCCGCTAAAAACAGACCAGCTTCGGGATCATAGAGTTGCTTTTCAGTCTTAAGTTTAAAGAAACCTTGTGCATCCAAGCGACGGAAAAAGTCCTGGCTCGTTTCAAAGTGCACCGGTGAGGTTGTGCGGCCGTAATAGTCAAAACTCATCCCAAAGCGGGCGAAGCTCTCCTGAATCATCGGGTGATAGCGGTCGACAATTGCTTGTGGTGTCGTGCCTTCTTCAAGGGCACGCATCAAGATGGCAACGCCCAGCTCATCCGAGCCGCAGATAAACAGCACATCTCGACCTTTAAGGCGTTGGTAGCGGCAATACAGATCAGCTGGCAAATAGGCCCCCGCAAGATGTCCGATATGAATTGGGCCATTTGCGTACGGCAAAGCCGCCGTGACCAAAATGCGTTCAAAATGTGTTGCTTCCATAGAAGACAGAACCGTTTAAGAAAATCGCAGGATTTTAGTATAGGTGGCTGGCATTAGCTAACCAGGTTTCAGAAATTTGCATTGCTATCTGCCTGCTGCGGGTAGCGCAAACGCTTAGGTAGCGTACTCGGTTCAATGGCTACAGCCTCCACGTTTGCTCCCCGATCGGCCTCCCGCCGTCGCACTACAGGTGAGACGGATGTGGAGGTTAGCTTGACCCTTGACGGCACGGGCCGCTCTGACTGCAAGACTGGCATTGGGTTCCTAGATCACATGTTGGCGCTTTGGGCACGTCACGGGAGCTTTGACCTAACTGTGCGCTGTCAAGGGGACCGGCATGTCGACGAGCATCACTCGGTCGAGGATGTAGCCATTACCTTAGGGCAGACTTTTGCCGAAGCGCTCGGGGATAAAGCCTACATTGCCCGCTATGGGATGGCTTACGTGCCTATGGACGAGACGCTGGCAAGGGCAGTAGTTGATCTTTCGGGTCGGTTTTACTTGGTTTTTAATGCCCAATTTGCACGCTCTAGGGTTGGGGATTTACCCACTGAGCTGGTGCAGCATTTCTGGTATTCCTTTGCGGAACACGCACGCTGCAACCTCCATATTAGCGTGCTTTATGGGGAAAATACCCACCATCAAGTAGAAGCCATTTTCAAAGCCGTAGCGCGGGCGTTGCGTGAAGCGGTATCGCGTGACGCGCGCTTTGGCCCAGTACTTTCGACCAAAGGCGTGCTATGACGGCTGCAGCCCTACTTACCCATCAGACCATCGCGATCATCGGAGCAGGGAATATCGGTCGAGCGCTCATTGGTGGACTGCTGCGCGGCCATGAACTAGCCCCTGAGCAAATTCGGGCCACGCGTCGTAATCCAGCAGCCTTAGAAACCTTACAAGCCGAATTTCCTGGTATACAGACAACCACGAACAACCTTCAAGCTATACGGGATGCCACGCTGATTATACTGGCCGTCAAACCCCAAAATGCCCGTGAAGTGATTGAGGAAATCCGGGCCCAGGTGCTGCCAGAAACCTTGATTCTTTCCGTGCTGGCCGGTTTAACGACAAACTCGATTGAGCGCCTATTTGGTAGGCCGTTGCCTGTGGTCCGTGCCATGCCCAACACCCCAGCGTTGGTTGATGAAGGTGCCACCGCCTTAGCAGCAGGAGCCCACGCTCGGCCCGAACAGGTGGAGTTGTGTCGCCAGATTTTTGAAGCTGTCGGCAAAGTGGAAATTGTACCAGAATATCTAATGGATGCGGTCACAGGTCTTTCAGGAAGCGGACCCGCCTACGTATTCATGTTCATTGAGGCCCTAACAGACGCTGGAGTCAAGCAAGGCTTGCCGCGCCCGATCGCCTTCCGCTTGGCTGCGCAGACCGTCTATGGTGCTGCCAAGCTGGTTCTGGAGACCGGCCGCCATCCGGCTATCCTGCGTGACGAAGTGACTACGCCGGGCGGTACTGCCATTGCAGCCGTGGCCGAGCTTGAGGCGCACGGCTTGCGCACCATGCTGATCAATGCAGTAGCTACAGCCACGCGACGCTCCCAGGAGCTGAGTCAGCTCAATAGCCACAACTGAGCTGCATGATCACCATCATCGACTACGGCATTGGCAATCTGCGTTCGCTAGAAAAGGCATTTCTGGCCGTAGGCGCCAGCGTAGTGCGTACCGACGATCCGGAGCGCGTGCGGCAGGCGAGTCGGCTGGTCCTTCCGGGCGTTGGGGCCTTTGGAGCGTGCATTGCAGAAATTCGCCGCCGTGGACTAGAAACGGCTATTTTGGAGGCTGTCCGTCGTGGAGTCCCCCTACTGGGCGTCTGCGCCGGACTGCAGCTTCTTTTCGAGGAAAGCGAAGAGCACGGCCGCCATCGAGGACTGGGATTGCTGCCAGGACGGGTTGTTCGCTTTCCCGAAACCACTCCCGATGGCAAACGCCTCAAGATCCCGCATATGGGCTGGAACACCATTACGCGTCATCAATCTGCAGCCCTACTTGAGGGGATCTCAGACGGCGCATTCTTTTATTTTGTCCACTCTTACTATGCCGCAGCAGCTTGCCCAGAGGACGTGTTAGCGAGTAGCACCTACGGGGTACCGTTTCCAGCAATTGTAGGACGCGATCGAATTTTTGGCGTGCAGTTTCACCCCGAAAAAAGCCAGCAACAGGGCCTCCGTATCCTAAAGAATTTTGCGGATCTATTGTTTTAGAAACGCTTTAGAGTTTACAAAACCTACAAACCTAGGCTTGCAATGCTGTTGGTGATCCCTGCCATTGATCTGCGCGGAGGGCGTTGTGTGCGCCTGTACCAGGGATCCTATGAACGGGAGACCGTTTACTTCGACGATCCGGTCAAGATGGCGCGGCTCTGGCGGGTGCAAAATGCTCGAGTCCTCCATGTTGTCGACCTGGATGCTGCCCGCGGTCAGGGCCATAATCGTGACGTGATCGGCGCTATCTGTCAAGCCCTCGACATTCCCATACAGGTGGGTGGCGGCATCCGAACGCTTGAAGACATTGAAGCGCTGCTGGCCCAAGGCGTTTATCGGGTTGTGCTGGGTACTGCCGCTGTACGCGAACCTGACCTGGTCTCCGAAGCCTTGGCCCGCTATGGCTGTAGCCGCATTGTGGTGGGGATCGATGCACGAGAGGGCGAAGTGCGCATCGAAGGTTGGACAGCCGGCAGTGGCCTCGATGCGGTTGAGCTGGCTTTAGACATGGAGCGACGTGGAGTGCGCCGCTTTGTTTATACCGACATTAGTCGCGACGGGACGCTGGAAGGTCCCAATATTGAAATGTACCGCAGCTTAGGAAGGCACCTGCAAAAAGCGCGCATTACCGCTTCCGGGGGTGTAGGTGGCTATCGCGACCTGATGCGCTTGCAGGAGCTGGAGCCCTATCGGGTCGACTCCGTGATTATTGGTCGAGCACTTTATGAGAATCGCTTCCCTTGCCAACAGTTCTGGTGCTGGCATCGTAAAGAAGAAGTCGACCTGACGCACTTTTCCACAGCTCCACTTAAACAAGACGTCACCCTGCCCCACAATCCCTAAACTATATGCCCCTGGCACGCCGCATCATTCCCTGCTTGGACGTCGACCACGGTCGCGTCGTCAAAGGGGTGCAGTTTGTTGACCTGGTAGACGCTGGCGATCCTGTCGAGCAAGCTCGCTTTTATGATGCTGCCGGTGCCGATGAGCTGGTATTTCTGGATATCACGGCCACGCATGAAGACCGGGGCATTCTGCACGAGGTGGTACGCCGAACAGCGGATCAGGTATTCATTCCGCTTACCGTAGGAGGTGGCCTGCGCACGCTGGAGGACCTGCGCGCAATGCTGCAAGCCGGCGCCGATAAAGTATCGATCAACTCTGCCGCTATTCGCAATCCCGACCTAATCACTGCTGGCGCAGAGGCCTTCGGCAGCCAGTGTATTGTGGTGGCCATTGATGCCCGTAGGGTTGCCGACAATCCTCCCCGTTGGGAAGTCTACACGCATGGCGGACGCCGTCCTACAGGTCTGGATGCCGTGGCCTGGGCGCAAGAAGCAGAAGCACGTGGGGCTGGAGAGCTGCTTGTCACCTCAATGGATCGGGATGGCACCCAGGATGGCTATGACCTGGAATTACTGCGTGCCATAAGTAGCGCCGTTTCTATCCCGGTTATTGCTTCGGGAGGTGCTGGTACGCTGGAGCATTTACGTCAAGCTTTTGTTGAAGGACAGGCCGATGCGGTGCTGGCTGCTTCGATTTTTCACTTTCGGAAGTACACCATTCAAGAGGCCAAGGCCTACCTGCACCAGGCCGGCATTCCGGTACGCTTAACTGAAGTGGTCGATGTCCCTGCCTGAGCTACGTCAACAGGTGCGCCTGCTGCAAGGCGCAGCCGGGCTGTTTGGTATTTTAGGCCTGGCTATAGCCCTCTGGCTGGCCGATAAGGCTGTACGCTACCCCCACATCTTGGCTCGCCAGGGCAGCGCCGAAGCCCCCTTGTGGATGCCTATGCTGGGTTTTGTGCTGCTGTGCACTACGGCCACTGTGGTGTTGTTTTTGCGTGCTGCACGACGCTTAGCACGGGGCGAAGATCTGTACGCCCATCGGCATCGCCGTCATCGCGGAGCTTCAGATACAGAACGAAGCAAAGCAGCCAGTACTTCGTAAGCACGCCGGTAAATGCCAGGCGCCTGGCTTTCACGAGGACCGGCCACATTAAGTACGCGAACGCCATGGGCTTTAAGCCATTGTTGAATTTCTGGCACCAGGTATTCTACAGGACGATCCAGTGCAAGTACCAGAACAGGCTTACGCAAGCTGCGTGCCTCTCTTTCAGTCTGAGCCGTACCGCCCCGCAGTGGCCCTCCAGGATGCAGAATAAGCGTACCATCGCTATCCCGAACGTTCCAGGCCGTGCGCTGCAAAGGGTCTGGGGAGGGTGTCTCCTGAAGCGGATAATCTGCGGGAATGATGCCGTCTTCGGCCCAACGCCCTTTGGGACACCAGCCGCCGATCGGAACTCCAGCCGACCTTGCTGCGTCGAGCGCTGCGCGGTCGACACCAGTCTGGCCACCGGAAACCACTTTTTCTATCCGTAGCATGGGTTCACTACGCTTATTTATTGCCTTAGAAGTGCCTGAAGCTCATCGACATCACCTTTACGCCCTACGCGATCCTTCCTGGAAGGCCCGCTGGGCTACCCCTGACCAATTCCATCTGACGCTTCGTTTCTTAGGCAACGTTGAAGCACAAGTCCTGCCTACGCTGGAGCAAACGTTGCAAGACATTAAGCTTCCGCCTTTTTTACTTTACATTCGTGGTATTGTGGTCTTCCCTTCCCCCACACGTCCTCGCGTGCTGGCAGCAGCAGTAGACCCTACTCCCCCTCTGCGCTTGTTGCAGGAAGAAATCGAGCGGCGTGTGGTAGACTTGGGTTTTGCACCCGAGCCGAAGCCCTTTCGCCCCCACATTACCCTTGCCCGACTGAAACAGGTCGCCCCTACAAGGGTTCGTCTGTTTCTTGAACGCCACCATGGGTTCTTTCTCGAACCCTTTACGGTTGCCCATTTTACACTTTTCGAAAGCCACTTGCATCCTCAGGGAGCCCGTTATGTTTCACGTCAGCAGTTTCCGCTACAAGCATAGCCGAAGCGCATGGGCTTTGTTTGGATTAGGACTGATCTGCACGCTTCCCCTTCAAGCACAGTCTCCTGCTGGGCAGGTGATGGAGCGTCTGCGCATGCGCTACGAACAGCTAAAAGCCCTGCAAGCCTCCTTCGTTCAAATTACACAAATTCCCTACGCAGGCGGTATGGATACCTTACGCGGTACCCTGCTGCTCTCAGGTAACCGCTACCGTATTGAAACACCTCGACAACTTCTGGTTACCGATGGACAAACTACCTGGGTCTATCTTCCGGAAACCCGCCAGGTGTTGGTTAGCCGCTACGTGGCCGATGAAACGGCGTTTTCGCTTAATGAATTTCTCCTACACTATCCAGAACGCTACCACATCGAAGGAGGAGAAACGGTACGTCATCAAGGTGAACCCCACTTTCGGTTGCGCCTGCGACCTCGTCGACAAGACACAGGGATACGGGAAGTCACCCTCTGGGTACGCGATCGTGATTTGGCCATAACCCGGCTGGAAGTACGTGACGTGAACGATACCCACGTCATGTTTCTATTGACCGATATTCGATTCAATCCATCTGTATCGGCCGAAGCGTTTACGTTTCGTCCTCCCCCAGGTGTTGAAGTCGTAGACTTGCGAGAGTAAGTATGTCGCATCTAACAGCCTATCGGGACTGGCTTTTCCGACTAAGCAGCTTTGCGCTTGCAGGCCTTTTGCTCTACTTAGCCCTTCGGGGTGTAGCTTTGCAGCAGATCTGGAAGGAGTTAAAAACCGCTCAGTACGGTTTACTGCTGCCGCTGGTAGGGCTAACGCTCCTGACGCTTCTTTTAAGAGCCTGGCGGTGGCAGCTACTGCTCAATGCCCTTTCAAATCCAAGGCATCCCTGTCGGGTCCGCATTAGCCTCTTGCAAGCGTTTGCTGCCCTCATGATCGGCTACATGGTTAACTACGCCGCACCACGATTGGGGGAGGTGGCACGCGCAGCTGTTTTGCGCCAGCGTACGGGACTGCGGTTAAGCAGCGCGCTGGGAACAGTAGCAGGCGAACGGCTCTTGGATGTTGCCACGCTGCTTTTAGCTCTGTTTAGCGTGGGGATCCTTTTGCTGGATCGGTGGGGCATCATTTATCGTTTGTTTATTGCACCGACCTTTGATCAGTGGCGCATCGCCTTATTGCTCAGCGTAAGCATCGGCGTATCCCTCTTGATTTTGAGGCATTTTTGGCAACGCTATCGCCAAACGCGTTGGGCCTGGCGCTTAAAGACATTTTTAGAAGCTTTTACACAAGGTTTGTTGACACTCAAGCGCACCGGCCGTCCAGGGGCATTGCTGCTGAGCACGCTGGTCATGTGGGCATGCTATATTCCAATGGCCTATCTGCCGCTGGTCATGCTACACCTTGCCGAGCCTTATCAGCTAACCCTTTGGGATGCATGGGTACTGGTCGTTTTAGGAGCCGTAGGTGTGGCATTGCCGGTACCTGGCGGATTGGGGTCATACCATTACATCACGGTCCAAACCTTAGTACATGTGTTCGGAGTTCCTCAGGGGCCGGCAGTGACCTACGCCGTGCTATCCCATGGAGCCCAGATGCTACTCTACACCGCAATCGGTTTCATTTGCTTATTGATTCAGGGTACGGGATGGCAGACGGCCGCTGAACTCGAAGCGCTTCCCAATCCTACCCAAACCCCTTCCGAAACGCACTGAACAACGGCTCAGTTGGTTTTCTTTGCGGCTTATTCACGCTTCCTTACCGTTCACCGATGTTCTACGTGAAAATACGGTCACTTTCGCTTACACTTTACTTGTCGCGCAGCCATACTCTTATTCGTTCACCTTTATCAGCAGCCGGACCTATGGAAGCCCTTGTCAAACACCACAACCCGTTGGCCGATCTAATCAGCGACGAGGTGTATCAGATGCTGGTCGAGCACGATTTGCTGGATGAAAAAGGCGTTCGCGATTATTGCATCCGGCAGCGGTTTCGCCAGCTCCGCGCACAAAATGTATCGGCCTACGACGCAATCGAACGCATCCAGGAGGAGTACCCCTACCTCCAATTCGACACCATTCGCAAGATAGTCTATCGCAGCAACGGACAGCATTAGGGACGCTCTCGGACGGCCGCAAAAAGCAAAATGCCAGCGGCCACCGATACGTTAAGGGAGGCTACGGGGCCGCGCAGCGGGATCGAAACCAACACATCACAGGTCTGGGCAACGCGCGGACGCAAACCGCGCCCTTCGTTGCCCACTACCAAAACAAGGGGTCGGTGCCAGTCCATTTCCCAGAGGGTCAGCTGTCCCTGAGGACTGGCACCGACAACCCAAAACCCATAGGATTTTAAGGATTCGAGCGCGTCGGCTAGGTTGGTGACCCGAGCAATAGGGATACGTACTGCCGCGCCAGCACTGGCTTTTACTGCCGCTGCACTCAAGGGGGCCATGTGGTGGCGAGGTACGAGAACGCCAGAAACGCCTGCAGCCACAGCTGTTCGCAAAAGGGCCCCATAGTTATGGGGATCTTCAATTTGATCTAAGGCCAATAGAATGGGGCAGCGTTCTGCGACAACTTCCTGAGTTGGAGCAACTTCAGCTAAAAGATCCTCTAAATCCCAATAAGCAACCGGCGCAATAAGGGCAACAACACCCTGATGGACAGCCCCAGGAACCAGCCGATCTAAACGAGCCTTGGGAACTGTTTGCACGGGAATGCCTCGCACCGTAGCAGCCCGACGAATAGCTTCGATAGCAGGACCTCCAGCCCCTTCTTGCAAGAGCACCTTCTCCACACGCGTTTCTGCCTGCTCCAGCGCTTCGCGCACCGGATTGCGCCCAACCAGACGATCAAGCTCCTCACGCATAGAACCCCTGTATTTGTAAGCGGCGCACCAGGCTTTGCAGCCGTTCATGCAGGTGCGGCACGTAATCTTCGTGCTCCGGCTTCATAAGAACGCTGCGCAAAATACGCACTTCTGAGCGATCGGCTACCAGTACAGGCCATCGCGCACGCAAGCTCTCAGCCTGTAGACGCAACACACTGAGAAAAATAGGATCTTCCGTGTCTCCCATTGCTTCCTCAAACAAGCGTTGACTGAAGGCATCAACAGCTGAGGCCGTGGGTACCGGAGGCACAGGATAGAACGTCAAGATGTCCAGTTCCGGTGGCTGCACCAGACGCAGCACAGCAGATGCTCCAATGAGAGCGGCCCAGCGACGCGCTGCCCGCAAACAGGCAGCCAGAATGGGGCCCAATCCTCGATCAGGGGCCAAAGGAAGCACCTGCAACGTCAGCCAAAGCGCTCCCGCTGCTGCACCAGGCCGTGAACATTCTAAGCTAATTTCTCCCAAATGCAGCGCTTCCGAAGTGAAGTAGGTGTAGGGGGAATCGTGCCGGTAAAAACGTCCAACCGAAGGATCTCGAAAAAGAATTGCTCCACAACCGTAAGGTTGCAAACCGTGTTTGTGTGGATCGATGGCTACTGAGTCGCATGCTGCAAGTGCCCGTAGGTGACGTGCCGTAGACGCTGCAAGCTCAGGTGCTTGGGCATGAGCCAGTAGGGTAAAAAATCCTCCATACGCCGCGTCAACATGGACACGGCAGCCGTAGTGCCGACAAAGCCTTAAGGCGTCGTCAATCGGATCCACCACACCCCGACCTGTTGTCCCAGCGGTCAGAACCACCGTACCAATCCTCCCTGTACGCAATGCTGCCTCTAACGCCTCCAGGTCCATGCGCCCTTCGGTATCTACCGGAAGCTCAACGGCTTCGAGCTGCAACAGGGCACTCATGCGACCATGGGTGTAGTGGGCTTCTTTTGAAAAAGCTACAGCCCGTTCGGGATGAAGACAACGTGCCACCCAGAGTGCCTCCAGGTTGGCCATTGTTCCTCCTCCTGTTAGATGCCCCAGGGCTGTTTCCGGGAAATGCAACATGGCCGCCAACGCTTGCACAACTTCTTTTTCCATCTGACTAGTTGGCGGACCACCATCAAGGGCATGGTTATTGGGGTTAATAAGCTGCGCAGCTAAATAGCCGAGCACCGCCACCGGATGTGGTGGCTTGAGCATTTGGCCTGCATAGCGCGGATGAAAAAACGGATAGTTCCCTCGCAGCCGCTTTAAATACTTCTGTAGCGCTGCAGCCAACGCGTCGGGATCCACACGTGTAGAAGGATGCGGCGTATAGCCCCCCCACGAGGTTTCCCAATGCTGAATAGCCGAAACAATCTGAGATAACCAACCCGTAAGATCCATGTCCCGAGCGTACAGCCTTAGGATTCAGGTACCTGAAAGGCTGGATCGCCAGATCGCCGAAGCAGTCGGTTCCACCACCCTACACCCAGTGCAAACAAGCTACCCCCCAGTAGGCTCATGATCGCCTGAATAGCCGCCATACGCCACTGGGCCCGCGCTAGGTCGACAATCACCACGTCTTCTGGAGATTCAAGACGCACGCGCACCGCTACCGAATCACGTCCACGCAATAAGGGAGCCAGCGTGTGGGGTAAACTCAGCTTTGTCCGTTCCCAAACCCGACCATCCGGCAACTGTACTTTCAGGTTCACGTAATCGTACGTGACGTCCATGCGCTGAGAAATTTCCAGCTCTGTGATGACCGCTACAGCAGGGATCCCTTCAGTCCAGGTGCGGTGCAGCGTAAAAGCCACCCAGCCTTGATGTAGCGCAAGCGCAAAAAGCAAGGCCGGAGCCAGCCACAACGCCCGCGCAATCCATTGAAGCATTGGGGTTGTCACAGCATGTAAAAGCCGTATGGATTAGCAGAATCATCTGTGTTATCCAAACGATCCTTTGACCAATCGGTTTAGGCTATGCAGATTTTTAGCGCGCGGATGCTTCAGACTAAAAACAGATAAGGCTTCCAAGCTTCATCAATCACCCCTACAAAGTCCCGAATAAACATAATGTGGCTCGGACGGAAGGGCTGACTGCGAAGTTGCATACCAGCTTCTTCTGGCGTGCGGTTTCCTTTTCGGTTGTTGCAGCGCGTGCAGGCCGTTACCAAGTTCTCCCATGTATCCCGCCCACCGCGCGAGCGCGGAATAATATGGTCAACCGTCAGGTTTTCTCGGCTACCGCAGTACTGACAGCGATAGCGATCCCGACGCAAAATATTCTTACGGCTCAGCATGATATGCTTGTAAGGCACGCGCACATACCCCTTAAGCCGTACCACGCTGGGCCAAGGGAACTGCATGCTGGGAGAACGAACAAAACGGCCCGGGTAGGCTTCTACCACCTCAGCCTTTTGCAAAAAGACTAAAATAAGAGCGCGCTCAACACTGCATACCGTAAGCACACTAAAATCCTGATTGAGCACGAGCACATGCCCTTTCATACTACCACCCACGGGCTAAAGGGAAACTCCTAAAGCGATGCACGGCGTGCCCGTGAGCGTGGGGCAGCAAAAATCCTATGTCAGCGCGGCGACTTGGGAAAGCTTCTTTTAGGTTGCAATAACGGTTACTTAGACATACACGCTCCGGACACTCCGGAAACGCTACAAAATTTACACACAAAATTCCTTAAAGCAAAACCCAATAACGATCTTTTAAAATAAGCTTAGCCTGGAACCACAGCCACTAAACCCTGGCGGACCAGCTCTTCTAAAAACGCTTCAACCTGCTGCTGAGCTTCCTGAGGCGACACGTCAAAGTGGGCCAGCAACGCTTCTACCACTTCTGTCACACTTCTTCGCTTTTGCTCCAGCTGTTCCCAGATAAATACCCCTGTAGCGTTAAGCGTATAGTATGCCTTGGTTGTAAGATGCAACAAGATCCCCTCTCCTTCATCAAATCGCGTAAAGCTTACCTCAGGGACGGGTTCGTAGCGTTTCATAGCTGCATCAAAGATGATTAGCGCCCTTCATTAGATATTCGACAAGGCCTGTAACCACAGAACTTCTGGACCGTCTGTCTTCCAGACATCCTGTCCTACCTCTAAGACATAAGCCGATGTCTGCAAGAGCAACGCACCCAACAAGCTACGCAAATTGCGTTCCCGAGCATCTTCCAACAATACTCCAAAAGCTTTGCTGCGCCGAAGCACTCGCAAGGTACGGAAACACCAGCACGGCAGGCCGGCAGCAGGTTACGAATTGCTCCGGATAGTATTGGCACACCGGTATGTGGTACTTATGCGGATTGGTCGGTTACGGCGTTTGCTCGTTTGCCAGCTCAGGAAAGCAGACGACAGCCATAGCATCCAGGCCAAAATCTTTACGAAACGAAACGGCTTTTACCCCATGCGGCGTTCTATAAAGCAACAAGGCATCGTCGGTTAGGTATTGCCATCCCCGTCGCACTAAGGTATAGGCCAGGGTCGACTTCCCGCTGCCGCTACGCCCTACCAGTAAAAGGCCTTTTCCTTGATAAACCAGCGCTGCTCCGTGTAGCTCCAAATAGCCCTCCTCCCGAAAAAGCAAGCTAAGTACCAGTCCTAACGCATAAGCAAACTTGGGTATCATTTCAGCTCCAGGGGCAATCAATCCAGTAGCATAGCGGGCTGCTAGGTCTATTTCCCATCGCATCGGTGCATGCAAGATTTCCACGCCATTGGGTCGTCATTTCCAGCACAGTACCATTTCTTCAGTCTTTGTTGTGGTCGGGTGAAGCACAATGTGTCAGGATATTGTCTGAGCGGCTGCAGGCGTAAATCGGTGATAGCGCAGCAATCGGTCAGTTGCATCGGCCAGGATAGAGACCTCGCTTTGCAGTTGCAATCTAGAAGTAGCAAACCAATAGGTGCACCTCATACGGATTCAGCAGCGGAATAAATATAGGTTACAACAAAGTTTAGTCTAGGATCTTCCAGTTCAGCGACTGGCTCACCTTTGTACTCTAGCCACGCGTGCCCCTGTAAGCCATTAGCCCCTTTACGTACGCCGAAGCAAACCCGAACGGGCTTTTTAGCCCGCCGATAGAAGTAATAGAGCAACAAGGCCTGTTTCATGCAAAAATTGTGTCCGTAGAGGCGGCGCAACACAGCCAGCGTTAGACGCTCTGCGCGCTTGAGCGTCGCAGGGGAAAGGGTGGGTTCATCAAGTCGAGGTTCAAATTGTCTTACCAGGGCAGGTAGCGTAAACCGTCGCTGCTGCCACTCCAGCTTGGCAATGAGTTGAAAAATTTTTCCCAGCAACTGCAAATCTCCTCGCTGGAGTTTACGCAAAGTAGCTTTGCGCAGCGAAAGCCACAGCAAGCGCCACAGCGAAGGCGGTTGTACCAGATCAGGCGTGACGGGTGCCTGGTTAGGGGACACCTTACGTAAGCGGGTGAGCACGGCTGTAGTTAGTGCTTAATGTCCAAAAGTTATAAAAAAGCACGGGAATCGCCGCCGTCCTAAACTGATTTTGGAGACGTTCGATTTCACATACCTGCAACGCTGCCCGCGCAGCTGCCTCTGTATGCGCTCGATGTCCCGTGTTTACCAATACTGCGGGAACTTCTAATATCCTCGTTACCTTCAGCGCTCGGTATAACAGCGGCGCTGCGCCATGTACCCCAGCCGCATGCGCTAGGGCTTCAGAATCGGTTACCTGAGCAAGGGGCAGCGGCTCTTGATGCCAAGCAACCCGCAAACAATCCAATAAGCGGAGATGTATCGCTTGCATGATGATCTAGTAGGAGATCGAAGCTATCCCTAAATAGCCTGTTTTTCTTTCTATTAGCTATCCGCTTTTGGCGCAAAGTCAGGGGTTATTAGGTGCGCGTTAGAGAGATGTCAATGACCACCTTGCTTACACGCGATGTCGAGGTCGCCGCCGCGTTGATTCGTCAAGGAGCGCTGGTGGCATTTCCTACAGAAACCGTCTATGGCTTAGGGGCAGATGCGTTCAATCCAGCAGCTGTCCGCAAAATCTTTGAAGCTAAAGGTCGACCGCTAGACAACCCGCTCATCGTGCACATTGCCGAGCCAGCCCAACTTGCCAGGGTGGTTCAAGAAGTACCGGATACCGCCCGACAATTTATCGATCAGTTTTTTCCTGGTCCTTTAACGCTGGTTTTACCTCGACATCCAGCGGTGCCAGACGAGGTAACAGCCGGGCTGCCAACGGTTGGCGTGCGCATGCCCTGCCATCCAGTAGCGCAGGCCTTTCTCAAGGCCTGCGGCACGCCAGTGGCTGCGCCCTCAGCCAACCGATCTGGCCGTCCCAGCCCTACCCGCTGGGAAGCCGTGTATGCAGATCTGAATGGCCGCATTGCCTGTATCCTCCAAGGAGATCGCAGCGATATGGGGTTGGAATCAACTGTAGTCGACTGCACCGGACCAGAACCCGTTGTGCTGCGTGCAGGCGCCGTACCCTTAGAAGCGCTGCAAGCGGTGGTACCCCAAACCCGCCTAGCAATACCCGGCGATACGCGCCAAGCGCGCAGTCCAGGAACCCGCTACCGACACTATGCCCCGCAGGCTCAGGTCATTCTGATCGACACGCCCGAAGCAGCGCTACCCCATCCACAACACGCGTATATCGGTCTTGCCCCCCCAATGCATCCAGAAGCCTTTGGGTTATGCTGCATCTGCTCCGACGTAGCTGCTTATGCCTATGAGCTGTTCGACTTCTTCCGCCGAAGTGATGCGGCTGGCTGCAAACGCATCTACGCCCAGCGCGTCCCACGCAAGGGCCTGGGCTTAGCCCTAATGGATCGCCTTGAACGTGCAGCTGCCAGATAGCGGAACTTTCCGGAGGGCAATGTTCTTTTACTGGCGTGCACGTTTTTTGCAGCGTAACCAGGCTGGCTCCAGCATCAAAAAGGATGCAACCATGCGGCGTGTGTTACTCGTTTTAGGGTTGTGGCTAACTTTAGTAATCCTGGGCATTGCTCCAGCACAGGGGCAAGAGGTAAGCATCCTCCCAGAAGTCTACCAGCTGACGCCAGCTTATCCCAATCCATTTCAGGCCACCACCACGTTCACGCTTGTCGTTGCACAATCTCAGCTTGTACGCATTGAGCTATTTAACCAACTGGGCCAGCGTGTTCGGCTGCTTTACGAAGGCTGGCTTTCTGGCGGCGCGCCGCATAGTTTCTACATCGAGGCTGGAGAATTACCCAGTGGCGTATATCTCTATCGTGTGCAGGGTGCAACCTTTACGGCCACGCGGCGCGTGCTGCTCATTCGATAGCGGTTATTGGGGCTGAATCATTAGGTCACCATAGGAGACCAGCTCACTACCCCGGTAGATGCGCAGCCGATGAAGCCCTTTCAGTCGCGCTAGACTACCATCGCGGGCCAAAATAGCCGGATTAAACGTCAGCACATACAACCCGGGTTGCGACAGCGCAGCCGATTCATCCAGCAGTCGCGGACGTCCGTCTTCGTCTTCAGCCCAAACGCTCAGCGTGCCACTTAAAGGCGAAAATACATGAAAGGGGAGGCGGACCACTCCTCCAGAAAACGGGTTCGGATAGGCCGGATCAAAGCGTAGGTAGCCCCGATAAGCTGGAGCTACACGCCAGTCGTCTGGATCCTCAGCAAGCACCTGTCCGTTTTCATCGGTGCGCGTAAAACCCTCAGGCGGCCGAAACGCATCCCGCAAAAAATCCTCCTGAGGTGCATTACTACAGCTAAGCAATCCTCCCAGTAACAGAAGAATCCAGACTGGTAGTTTTGACGTAGTAGGCCGTCGGCAGTCCGAAATATACCGCATGGGGCCACTCATTGCAGCAGAAGCACTAAGCGTTGCGCTTGGGGAGCGTACCATTCTGGACGGGCTCACTTTTGAGATCCCGCCGGGTTCCTTTGTGGGGCTCTTGGGACCTAATGGGAGTGGGAAGACAACGCTTCTTCGAACGCTCAGTGGCATCCTGCCCTACAAAGGCAAGCTGCTCTTGGAAGGACGCCCGCTGCGACAGTGGCCACAACGTGCGTTGGCGCGTCGCGTAGCCGTTGTACGCCAAACTCCTGGGTTGATCTTCGACTTCACCGTCGAAGACGTGGTGCTATTGGGTCGCGCCCCACACAAAGGCTGGCTGGAACCCTTTACCGCACACGACCGCGCCAAAGCGCATGAGGCGCTGGCAGCTGTCGATCTAGCTCACGCTACCCATCGTTTGCTACATACCCTGAGCGGAGGTGAGCAGCAGCGCGTGTTTTTGGCTCAGGCCCTTGTGCAGGAAGCAGATCTGTTGCTTCTGGATGAGCCCACGGCCCATTTAGACGTTCACCACCAATTTGAATTTTTGGAACGCGTGCGTGCCCTGGTAGCTGAAGGACGCACCGCTATAGCTGTATTTCATGACTTAGAACTGGCTGCCCGCTATGCTGATCGCCTATTGGTGCTTCATCAGGGAAGACTGGTAGGCGATGGGCAGCCAGCGTCTGTACTAACCGAAACCCTAATTGCCGACGTATTTCGCATGGCCGCACGCCTTCACCACCTGGAGGATAATACCCCTCGCATTCAGTACCTTCACCCGATCTCCGAAACTTACCTGTTCTAACTCATGAAGATCTATACCCGCACGGGCGATAACGGTACCACTGGGCTTTTTGGCGGCGATCGCGTCCCTAAGCACCATCCCAGATTGGAGGCCTATGGGACAGTCGATGAGCTGAATGCCTTTTTAGGACTGACGCGTACGCAGCTGGATCCCAATGATCACAAGACCGATACCCTACTGGCCCGCCTGCAACACATGCTGTTTGAAGTGGGTGCTGATTTGGCTACCCCACTCGATAGCCGAGCCCGCACGGTGCGCATCACGGTCGAACATACTGAAACCCTTGAACAAGAAATCGATCGTTTAGAAACGGAATTGCCTCCTCTACGGCATTTTATTTTACCTGGAGGAACTTCGGCGGCTGCAACGCTGCACGTAGCCCGCACCGTCTGTCGACGTGCAGAACGCTGCGTCTCAGCACTGGCCGAACGAGAAGCCATCAATCCCGAAGTACTGCGTTTTTTGAACCGGCTTTCTGACCTGCTTTTCGTGCTGGCTCGTTGGGTTAACCAGAGCTACGGCCAGAACGAGTCCCTCTGGAAACCGGATTCTCACCGCCCTTCTTTTTGAAGAAACCGTGAGCCCTCGTGCAGTATAGCTTCAGGGGTTGTATATTGGGCCTGCCTTTTACGCTTGTGTGGGATGCTGTAACCAACTAGGTGTAAGCTGTGCGGACTTCGTGGCTTTTAGCACTGCTTTTGTTGCTCACCCTGTATATAGCGGCTCATCTCGTTTCTTTTTCAACCCCTCCTATGGGTGAGCCCCGTGCTACTTCAGCGGTGTTTACCATTACCTATGATGCTTTTGGTATTGAAGAAGGTGAGTTTGAGCGACTGACCCACCGCATCCGCCAAGGCGAAACTTTTGCAGCGATTTTGGCGCGCTATGAGGTACCGTACACCGACGTTGTGGCGCTAACGCAAGCGGCTCGAGGTGTGTTTAACATTCGCCAGCTTCAGGCCGGTCGACCGCTGCATGTCTACCGCGACTCCACAGGGGCCCAAGTGTTTGTTTACCAGCCAGATCCTGTGCGTTTTGTGGTTTTTGACCGCCGTGCGCCCGTGTATGTCTACACTGGCCGACGTGCCGTTGAACGCGTACCACGCCAGGTCCACGGCATCATCCGGGGATCCCTCTACGAAACGCTACAAGCTGCCGGCGCTGATCCGGAACTGGCTGTACGGCTTTCAGAAATCTTTGCCTGGCAAATTGATTTTTACCGCATTCAGCGTGGTGATCGCTTTGTGGCCCTCTACGAAGAAGCTCGCATCGATGGTGAGCCTGTGGGCATTGAACGGGTTTTGGCTGCTCGTTTTCAGCATCAGGGAAAAGATTTTTATGCGTTTCGTTTTGAACAAGCAAGCGGCTTAGGCTATTACGACGAGCAAGGCCGCAACCTGCGTCAAGCTTTTCTTAAAGCACCGGTACGCTACAGTCGCATCACCTCTCGTTACAGTTTAAGTCGGTTTCACCCCATTCAAAAGCGCTATAAGCCCCATTTGGGCACCGACTATGCTGCACCGGCAGGTACACCCGTCTATGCTACGGGGGATGGCGTTGTGATTGCGGCTGGCTACGATGCTTATAATGGCAACTATGTCAAAATCCGCCATAATGCGGTCTATACCACGGGCTATTTGCACTTTTCACGGATTGCCCCAGGCATTCGTCCCGGTGTTCGCGTGCGCCAAGGTCAGGTTATCGGTTACGTAGGCAGTACGGGCCTGGCTACGGGTCCTCATGTGTGCTACCGCTTCTGGAAAAACGGCCAGCAAGTTGATCCACTGCGCGAACCTATGCCGCCCGGAGATCCTATTCCCGACACGCTGCGCAGTGCCTTTTTAGCGCTGCGGGATCGGCTAATGCCCCATTTAAACTTCGATCCTGATCCGGACCTTTACGCACAGGCTTCTGTACGCGAGGTTGCTGTAACGTTATAATCTTGGCTAATGGCATAGGCAGTAGCCTCTGCAGAAAGCAGCACACCGGGAAGCCCTGCCCCGGGATGCGTACCGGCTCCTACCAAGTAAAGCCCCTTGATATCTTCGCTGCGGTTGTGCGGCCGAAAATAAGCCGTTTGTAACAAACGCGGTTCAATGCTAAAGGCGCTTCCATGCGGCGTACATAGCTGGTGGGCAAAATCTTCTGGGGTGAACCAGTGCAAAACTTCCAGATGGGCACGCAGCCCTTCCAACCCCCATGTTTCCAGGAAGCTTAGCAATCGCTCGGCATAACGCGGTGCTTCTACCTTCCAGTTGATCCCTGCAAGCAAGTTAGGTACAGGTGCCAAAACATAAAGACTTTCTGCGCCCGGGGGGGCCAGTGAAGGATCTGTTCGCGTAGGAGCATGGAGATAGAGGCTAAAGTCCTCAGCCAAAACCTTTCGATCAAAAATATCCCGAATAAGCTCCCGATAACGCGGAGAAAGGATCAGCGTATGATGCAGGAGCTGGGGATACGTTTTTCGAACGCCTAAATAAAGGAGAAAACAACTCATACTGTAGTGCAGCCGCCGGATGCGTCGATCGCTCCAGCGTCGACGCCACTTTGGCTCAATGAGATGTTGATAGGTATAGCCCGGATCCGCATTGCTAACCACCAGGTCTGCTGGATAGAAACGATCCCCGGTCTCTACCCCAACGACTTGGCCTTTTTGCACGACAATGCGCTGTACCGGGGTACGGGTATGGAGGCTTCCCCCGACATCCAAAAACAACCGTGCCATCCCCTCAACCAGGCTATACATCCCACCCCTAGCAAACCAGACTCCCTCTTCACGCTCTAAGTAGGGAATCATGATGTAGACCGCAGGAGCGCGGAAGGGATTCCCTCCGATAAAAAGCGGATGAAAGCTGTAAAGAAAATGATGCCGAAAATCTTTAAAGTAATGTGCAGCAAAACGTGTTACAGGCTGAACTGCCCCCAGTCGAAGTGCGCGCGGCAGAAAAGCCAGCAGTTTTTTTAGTGTATCAAAAGGACGAGCCCCTAAGCCTTCACAAATAACCGCCTCATAGATGGGGCGCGTTGCTTCCATGAAGCGGTCATATCTTGCCGCATCTTCTGGACTGAATTGGGCCATTTGGACACGCATCTGGTCCGCATCAGCGGTATAGTCTATATAGGTCCCATCGTGAAAATACACCCGATAAAACGGGTCAAGCGGGACAAGGTGTACGTAATCTTCGAGTTTTCGACCGGCCGTAGAAAAAAGCTGATGCAAAAGCGAAGGTGCTGTAATCAGGCTAGGGCCCATGTCAAACGTATACCCCTGATCTCGCAGCTGGTAGGCCCTGCCCCCCACCTTTTCGCGTTGTTCCAGCAAAATCGTTTCAAACCCCATGGCTTGGAGACGGATAGCTATAGCTAAACCGCCGAAGCCACTTCCGATAACTACTGCGCGCTGTGTCTTCATAGTACTTCAGGATATAGAACTATACTCGAGTGCAAAGTGAGCCCAAGCTTCAACTGCCTCCTCTCCAACCTCGCTTAGCCATGTCTGCAGCCTGTTTAACAGAGCTGTTGTAGCCGCTTCCAGCCTTTCAGCAGCAGGGTCATCGGCAGTGTCGATCGGAGTACCTAACACCACAAATGCGGTGGGAGCTGGATAACGCAACGGCTCAAGATGAATAGCAACGGGGATAATCCAGCCAGGATGCACTGCACGCACTATAAGCCGCACACCAGACTGAAAGCGAAGCGGTCGGGCAAATGAAGGCCTAATCTGCCCTTGCGGGAAAAAGGCCAGCCAGTAGGGCCGGCGCTGTCGTTCCCGATAAAGAAAGCGAAACAGCTTGAGAAGCGAAGCAGGATTGCCGGGTTCAAGCCCAAGGGCACCCATCCATCGAAACCAAGGGAATCGCCGACGTTCAGCCGCCAGCATTACCGTGTAGAGGGGTAGGCGGCTTGCCCACCTGCGATGCACCTCCCGCAAGAGAAATCCATCCCACCAGCTTACATGGTTAGCGCAAAGCAAAACAGCCCGCTGAGAATCCAGCAGTCGAGGAGGACCCGCGATCAAAACCCGATGCAAACATAACTGGCGATATGGGGCCAGTACGGCGAAAAAGGACCTTACCAGTAGAGGACACCAATAAGCAGGACGACTCATCGGGCGCTACGCTCCACACGTTTGAGTTCGCTATACAAAGCCTGTAAACGCGTCCGTTTATCTGCTTCAAGCGGTGCGTTAGCCAACAGAAACTCTGTCATCATACGCCGATAGCGTGCTGGCAGAAAAGCCCTACCCGAGAGCAGCTGCTCGGTTAACAGGCGCATATCTTCGCGGGCCATGTCCTTGCGCCCCAAAAAAAAGGGCAAGTAGTAAATGCTAAGCAAACGCAAAGAGCGAAGCTCTGCGTGATCGGGATGTGCAGCAACAAGTCGATCGAGGATAGGTAGCCCTTCACGCAGATAGTGCATTTTTGCCTGAGGCCAAAAAGCATAGCGGGCTTTAAGCACAATCAATGCTGCCCGATAGGCCTCGCTTAGCGTAGCTGGCAGCTGAGCCTGATGCCTTTCTAAAAAGGCCAGACCTTCTTCAATTGCGGCCTCGTTTTGTGCACTTTGCAAGTAGTACTGACGCACACATTCTAAAGGCGAGGCTTCCGCAGTATCACATTTGGGTGTTAGCCCCCATGCCACTACCATGAAAAGCCATATCATACGCCATGCACCACAGAAATTCGCTGATCTACACGATACAAGCGCCAAAGGGCATTCCAAGCGAGCTTATTTTTTTCTACAAATGAAGTATAAGCCCGGCGCCTCAGATTGTCATAACGGTTTCGTCGGATCACGTTGTGAATGCCGCGGTACACGTCAGCTGCAACAGCAATTGCTGCGCGTAAACGTGGCGGTAGCGCCGGAATGGCCTCCCAAGCAACTTCGTAGTCTCGCTCAGCACGCTGCATCAGTTCCTCAAGCAGCTCAACATAAGCTGGCATTAGCAGGCCTTGGGCTTGCATCTTACGCAAAGCCGTTTCATCAAGGCCATAAGCGGCCATGCGCTCTGCCGGCAAGTAGATACGATCCCGCTGCAGATCTTCACCTACATCCCGAAGGATATTGGTATATTGCATAGCTCGGCCCAAAGCCTCGGCCCGCACAAGCAGTTCAGGATCAGAGACTTTCATGAGATAGCACATCCAAATACCTACAGTTGAGCCTACGCAATAGGCATAGCGATCCAGTTCAGCGTACGAGGCAAGACGTACTGGTCCGATATCCTGCCGAACGCCATCGAAGAGGGCTTGTACAACAGCCCAGGGCAACCCAGCCATACGGGAACGCTGCATTAGAGCATCCAACCAGCTTATACCCGAAGGCTGCCCTTCATAGGCCTTGTATACTTGCTGCTCCCATTGATCTAAGCGTGCTTTTATGGCAGCAGGGCCTGTGCTGCTTGTTTCTACTCCATCGACGAGATCATCGGTAAGTCTACAAAAACCATAGAGCAGCACCACTTCTTGACGGACACTGCGTGGAAACAGCCGGGCAGCAAAGGCAAACGAGCGCGCGTGATTGGCAAAAAAACGCGAACGATCAGCCTCGAAAGCGGCCTGTTGCCCTTTGACCAAAGCGGTTTCCCTTGCAGCTTCCGGTTTGCGTCGCTTAGGCCACCACAGCAGGACGCTGGCCAGCATAAGCGCAGCAAGGGTTGCGCCAACAGCACCCCAAAGGCCGGCTACGGCAACCATACCAAGGGGCATAAGCAATACAGCTCCATAAAAGGCTATTAACCATCGCACGCTCAGGGAAGCCGTCCACCGATGCGCCTGCATTGCCTCCAAAGCGCCCATAATCACCAGTCCGGTCAATGCCCATCCGGCCAAATTGATGAGTGGCATGCCGTAGTAGGGGCCTCTTTCTCCCCAGCTCCAATAAGCCGTCAAGTAGCTCATGGCAGGATCTAAACTAAGATCCCAAACCACAAGGAGGTAGGTCGCTAACAAAAGCCGTATAGGCCGTTGTTTCAATTCAGGAAAGGCAGCTCGGGCTATTCCAAAACAAGGCACCGCCATGACAAACCAGCTCAGGGGAATTAGATAAGGTACACGATCAAACCACTTGCCTCCTAACAATCCCGTATACTTGTATTGCCCGAAAGGTAACCCGTACGTAGTGCCTAGCGTCTCACTCAGTAGACTTATACCGTATATAACCAATCCTGCGGGTACCCAACGCCATCCAACATGCTGTGTCAGATAAACAAACAGCACGAAGGCGGTGAGTAAGACATGAAGACGCGCAAAAAGCTTAAATGAATGCGCATAAAAAGTGACTAGCTGCGGCCAGCGCGCCAGCAATTCGGGATGTAAACCAAAAATGCCAAAGCCTGCTACCGCAATAAGCGTAAAGCCATAAAGAACATACAACAACAACGCCTGACGTCTCGAAACTAAGAAGGATAGTGGCGAAGCCATGTCTCAAAGTCGTTAAGTTTCTTAAAAACCTTAATCTGTTTAAAAGGACCTTCCAATATACTCGCCTCAGAAACGCCGCGCCCTCCTAATACTAAGGTATAAGGATGCTGATTTTCATAAAGTTGAGTCAGAATCCGCAGGGTACGTAACACATCGGCCTGAGTCAGCGGCAGCACAAACGAAAGCGCCACTAGCTCAGCCCGCCACTGCTGTTGCTGCCATGCAATTTCTTCAATAGGCACATCGGCACCAAGATAAAGCACCTGCCACCCATGCTCTTCCAAAATCAGTCGCACCAATAAAGCTCCTAGCTCGTGATAGGCCCCTTCAGGACACGCCACCACAGCTACACGCCCTTGTAGCTCCTCCTCGATTTGACGCAGCGCATAGAGGGCGTCGATTAAAGTATGGGTCATGCGGTGCTCTTCGCCAATGCTCATTTCACAACTCTCCCACGCCCTACCTATTCGAGTCATCAGGGGACCCAAAAGACAATCCCCCAACGTCGCAATAGGAATCCCCTTCTTGTGCAACAAGATAATGAGTCGGATAAAACGACCACTTTTACCTTCCCGTAACCATTGATATACAAGCTCAAGCAGAGCCTGTGGGATCTGCCGTGCACGTAGCTGCTGCAACCCTTCCCATATTACAGCTTCAAAAGGAGCAAATCCCAACAACGGGATTCGCAACTGTTCCTGCCGAGCAAAATCCAACAGTGCTTCTAAGGTAAAACGTCGATGCCCTCCTGGAGTGCGCTTCCCTAAGAGCCGCCCTTCCTGACTCCACCGCTTAATTGAAGAAACATGTACCTGAAGCAACTCAGCCGCTTCGGCCGAAGAAAGGATTATTTCGTCTTTTTGCTTCATTAGATCTAATTTGACAGCCTTATCTTTTGTTACTATCTTAAAAAAATAGATCTTTAATTTCAATTGGTCTTTTTGATATGAACGGATGTTTTATTTTATTCGGCGCTACTGGAGGCATAGGCAAAGCCTTAGTAGCTGAACTACATCGGCACCGTCAAGGTCCACTGGTACTGGTGGCTCGTAATCCTGCGCCACTAGAGGAACTAGCACAGCGCTACGAAGCCTTGGCCATTACAGCCGATGCATGCCAAGCAGAAGCAGTGCAACAGGTTTTTGAAAGAGCACGACAAACCTTTGGAGCTGTTGCGGGTGTAGCGCATTTAGTTGGATCGTTGCTGTTAAAATCTCTGGCAGCTACGCGAGATGAAGAAATGCAGGATGTGCTTGCGCAAAACTTCTGGAGTGCGTTTTACGTGCTGCGCGAGAGCGTTCGCAGCATGATGAAAGACGGGGGCAGCATCGTGCTAACCGCTTCGGCTGTAGCCCTGCAGGGTTTACCCAACCATGAAGCTATCGCAGCTGCTAAATCAGCTGTCATTGGAATGGCTCGCTCGGCCGCTGCTTCTTATGCACGCCGCGGTATTCGCATCAATGTGGTAGCCCCTGGCCTTACGGAGACCCCTATGACAACCTCCTTATTTTCCCATCCCCAAGCTATCGAACGCTCGCTGCGCTATCATCCCTTGGGGAGGCTCGGGAAGCCTGAAGACGTCGCTCAGACCATAGCTTTCTTGCTAAGCCCGGCTGCTTCCTGGATTACAGGGCAAGTCGTGGCGGTCGATGGCGGACTTTCAAGCCTAAAAGTTTTGGACTAAGCAAGCATTTATGGCCCTCACTTTACTTCTGTTTACTCCCCACGATCTGCGTCTGGCCGAAAATCCGGCGCTAAAAGCCGCGTTGCAAACAGAACTTCCTATCTTACCTGTTTTTATTTGGCACCGCACAGCAAAAGCATTTGAAGGTCTTGGGGCTGCTCGATGCTGGTGGACACACCATAGTCTAACAGCCTTGGATGCTGAATTGCAACAGCGAGGTAGCCGTCTTATCCTTCGTGTTACCGACAATCCGCTCGAGGAACTCAAGCAGCTTGTTGAGACCCTTCCGGTAGCTACGTTGTGCTGGAACCTACCCTTGTTGCCGCACGAGCGACGCTTAGCAGATCAGCTGCAGCCTGTACTCCGGCGAAAAAAAGTGCGCCTTATTGAAACCAATGGCCGTACGCTGATTAATCCAGACCAATTGCGCTCCCAAACGGGCACTTGCTATCGTGTGTTTACACCTTGTTGGAAAGCACTTCAGCAGCATTACGTACCTCCCCCCTCGTTTCTCCCTCCAGCTCGTTTACCCGCTCCAGAGCAATGGCCGGAATCAGTCTCGTTAGAAACCCTTGCACTTCTACCTAAACCCGACTGGGCCACCAACACCATCGCCCGCTATTGGGAGCCAGGAGAATCGGCAGCCTGGGGCATGCTACGCCAGTTTTTAGCTTATGGACTACCCCATTACGCCCAAGCCCGTGATCGGCTGGATCTGGATGTAACCTCCAAACTCTCCCCTTATTTGGCCCATGGGGAAATCAGTCCGCATCTACTCTGGCGCATAAGTTATGAAGCTCAACACGCAGGTGTTTCAACCCAAGCCGTCGACGCTTTTCGCCGACAACTTGCCTGGAGAGAATTTGGCTACTACCTGCTTTACCATTTTCCCGAAACACCCTACCAGCCGCTTCATCCTGAATGGGCAACATTTCCCTGGCGCAGTGAAGCCCCTGAACTCGAACACTGGCAAAAAGGCCAAACAGGCATTCCCATCATCGATGCGGCAATGCGTCAGCTGTGGCAGAGTGGATGGATGCACAACCGGGCCAGGCTTCTAGTGGCTTCTTTCCTTACCAAAAACCTACGTATTCACTGGCTTCGGGGCGCAGAGTGGTTTTGGGACACGCTGGTTGATGCTGACTTAGCTAACAACACCCTTGGATGGCAGTGGACAGCTGGCTGCGGCGCCGATGCAGCGCCTTACTTTCGCCTTTTTAATCCTGTTTTACAAAGCAAAAAATTCGATCCAGAAGGCCTCTACATTCGCCGTTGGCTTCCTGAACTAGCGGCGCTTCCTCTTTTCTGTTTACCTGAAGCTTGGGAAAATCCTTCTTGTAGCCAAATGCTTCGGCAGATTGGCTATCCCGAACCCATCGTGTGTCTTGAAAAAAGCCGTAACGAGGCGCTCGCACTTTATGAAAGCTGGAAAGCATCCATACCCAAAGCCTCATGATCCTTATGAAAACTTCGCCTGAAGTAGTCGTTGTAGGCGCTGGCCTGGCCGGTTTGCGCTGCGCCGTTTTGTTGCATCAGCACGGAATAGAGGTCTTACTCCTTGAAAGCCAGGACCAAGTTGGAGGCCGCGTGCGCACCGATGTGATCAACGGCTTTCGGCTCGATCGAGGCTTTCAGGTGTTACAAACGGCCTATCCAGCGGCGCAACGGGCCTTTGACTATGCGACCCTCAATCTACAACCCTTTCCAGCCGGTGCTTATGTGTTTACGCAGGGACGCTTTCAGCCTCTCTTTGATCCTCTTCGTCATCCCGATCGTTTGTGGAGTACCCTTCGAAGTGGATTGCTAAGTGCTCGCGACTTACTGGCGATGCTCAAGCTCAATCGTCGGCTCGATGAGTTTGACCTGGAAGCTAATCCTGAGCTCACAGCTCCCCAATCTACCCGAGCTGCTCTATACGAACTGGGCTTTTCTGAATCCCTTATCCAGCGCTTTTGGCGACCTTTCTTGAGTGGTGTCTTCCTAGAGACCTCTTTAGAAACCCGCGCGGCAAAGTTCTTCTTTGTGATGAAAGCATTTCGTGAAGGGATAGCTGCCCTTCCAGCCGAAGGCATGCAAGCCTTACCAACCCAACTAGCCCGTCAGCTGCCCCCCGAATCCATCCGCACCCAATGTGCTGCCGTGCAGGTAGAAGCCAACGGGCGTCTTCACCTTCAGGACGGAACAACGTTGACGCCACGTTTTACGGTGTTGGCTGTCGATGCTGCTGCTCTAGATCAGCTTTGGCCCGGACACGGAATTAGCCTACAATGGAATTGCGGTACTACGGTCTATTTTGCTTCCGAGAACACGTCGTTGGAAGCCCCGGAAGCTCTTTTGCTCGAAGGGGAGCCTAACGCAGGACCTGTAGCAACCGCTGTGGCGCTGCACATTGTTGCGCCTTCTTATGTCCCATCCGGTGCCTTCCTGCTAACGGCTTCTATGCCTGGCTTTTTGCCCGATCAGCCTGAGCAAGCTTATCAGGCTGCTCGTTTTCAGCTACGCCGCTGGTTTGGCTCGGTAGTGGATCTCTGGCAACCGTTAGGCTGCTATCCTATTGTACATGCCCTACCGGCTGAGCCGTCAAACTGGCAACCCCCTCAGCGTAAGCAACTTAGCGATCGGGTGCTACTCTGCGGGGATTATTTTGGCCTATCTTCCATCCAGTATGCTTTAGCACAAGGCGAACGCGTTGCTGAACACATTCTGCAGCAATTTTATGGCTGAAATGCGGGTATTGGTAACCGGCGCAACTGGGTATGTTGGGGGAAGATTGATTCCCCGTCTGCTTGAAGCAGGCTATCACGTGCGGATAATGGCCCGAAATAGCCAGCGCTTGAGGGATAGGCCCTGGGCTTCTCAGGTTGAAATCGTAGAAGCTGACGTTTTGAAACCCAACACGCTTAGGACAGCCTTAGCCGAAGTACACACCGCTTTTTACTTGATTCACGCCTTGGGAGCGGGCAAGGATTTTTTAGAAAAAGAGCAGCTTGGAGCCCGTCATTTCGCTCAAGCAGCGGCCGAAGCAGGTATACGCCATTTGATTTATTTGGGAGGGTTGCAACCTTCTCGTCCCATATCACGCCACCTTGAAAGCCGCCGGTTAACAGGCGAAGCATTACGCAGCACCCATGTTCCTGTCACAGAGCTGCGGGCCGGCATTATTCTGGGATCAGGTAGCCTTTCCTTCGAGCTTATTCGTTATTTAACCGAACGCTTGCCGATTATGATTACACCAAGATGGGTCAACGTACCTATCCAACCCATTGCTATTCGTAATGTATTGGACTATTTACTAGCAAGCCTCCAACAACCGCCCCAACACAGCCGCATTGTAGACATTGGAGGTCCAGATGTGCTCAGCTATGCTGAGCTTTTTCGGCTCTATGCATGCCTACGCGGACTACGGCGCTGGATTATCCCCGTACCGTTTCTAACGCCACGCTTATCCTCTTATTGGATCGGTTTGGTCACTCCTCTACCTCCTCGTATTGCCCGTAAGCTCATTGATGGCATGAAGGTTCCTATTGTATGCAGAGACAAGCAAGCTCAACAGCTTTTTCCGGAAGTAAAGCTGCTTACAGCTAAAGAAGCCATTCACTTAGCGCTTCAGCGGATCGATACAGGCCAAATTGAAACCGTATGGTTTGGCGCTTATTCTTCGGGGGATTCGGAAAAACTCACCACCCATTTTGAAGACCGTGAAGGGTTGTTGCGCGACACGTATACGATCTGGATTGCAGCGTCTCCTGAGGTTGTTTTTGCTCAACTTGAACGGCTAGGGGGAGCGCGGGGCTGGCTCTACGCGACGAAGCTGTGGCGGCTGCGCGGTCTGCTTGATCGCTTAATAGGGGGTATTGGATATCGACGAGGTCGTCATAATCCTGACAAACTGTACGTAGGCGATGCGGTTGACTTTTGGAGAGTGGAGTCTATAAAGCCTAACGAGCATTTACGGCTACAGGCTGAAATGAAGCTTCCAGGCCGTGCTTGGCTACAATTTCTTCTGCAACCAGAAAACAATGGTACCCGCTTGATCCAGCAAGCGATTTTTGAACCCCACGGCCTGGCAGGCCTGCTCTACTGGTACAGTATTTATCCCCTGCACCATGTGGTCTTCAGGGGCATGCTTCGAGCCATCAAGCGCCAAGTAGAAAGTTGTTAGCCTATGGCGGATGCAGACGTAATCGTGGTAGGCAGTGGCCATAATGCCCTTGTTGCTGCGGCTTATTTAGCCCGCAGTGGCTATCGCGTGATGGTATTTGAACGGCGTAGCCATGTAGGCGGAGCGGTTTCTACGGTAGAGCAAGTACCGGGATACCGCTTTGATCTGGGCGGTAGTGCCCACATCCTTATTCGCTTAACCCCGATTGTCGAAGAATTGGAGCTAAAGCGCTATGGTCTGGAGTATCTGGAGTTAGACCCCCTTTTTGTAGCCCCTTTCGAAGACGGAGAAACGCTTTTCATCTATCGCGATCTTGAACGTACAGCCGCGCTGCTGGAAGCTCATCTGCCTGGAGAAGGTGAAGCCTACGTCCGCTTTTGCCAACACTGGATGCCTTTTGCGGAAGCGGTATGTGAGACTTTTCTGAATCCTCCCACGCCTTGGGCAATCTTTCGTGCCTTTGCAAAGCGTCGTCAGACTCCTTCTTGGCGCGAGACGCTTCCTCGCATCTTAAAGCCTTTTTCTCAGATTCTAGAAGAATCCTTTCGCTCTCCCAAGCTACGGGCGTTGATGGGTTGGATGGCCGCACAATCAGGACCGCCGCCGGGAGAACCGTTAAGCGCACCGTTTTTGCTTTGGCATCCGCTGTATCATAAAGGGGGTATTGCGCGACCGCGAGGGGGATCAGGCATGTTATCGGTAGCACTGGCCCGCTGCATTGTGGATCATGGAGGCCTCGTCTATACGAACACACCGGTCACTCAACTGCTCTACAAGCAAAATCGGGTCGTAGGCGTCGAAGTAGCTGGAGAAACGCATTACACCGCTCGCGCTGTGCTATGCGGCACCCATGTGCTTGAAGTCATCGAGCGGCTTTTGCCAATACCTGAGCTGCAAGCGATACGTCCTTTAGTGCGCGTAGGCAACGGATTTGGCATCATGCTTCGATTGGCGCTAAAAGCACCCGTTCGTTACCAGGCAACCACACATCCAGATGTTCGCGTTGGACTGCAACTCCTCTGCCGTTCAGTTGAGCAAATCGAATATGCTTACGGCGCTTATCGCATGGGCCAACCCGCCTCTGATCCTCCGCTGGTGGCCATGACCTTTAGCGCCATAGATGACACCTTAGCTCCTCCAGGCGGAGAAGTCCTTTGGCTTTGGGGACAGTATTTTCCCTATGCATTGCAGGAGAGTTCCTGGGAAGTCGAGGGGCCACGCGTGCAAGAGATCCTGTTGCAACAGTTTGAGCGCTACGCACCGGGGACGCGGGATCATATTGTAGGGTCCCTCTTGCAGACCCCACTCTGGCTTGAACGTGAATTAGGCCTACGCCGAGGCAACGTCATGCACCTGGAGATGAGCCTGGATCAAATGTTTAGCCTGCGCCCCGCGGCGGGTTGGTCTGGGTATCGTACGCCCATTCGGGGGCTCTATCTGACGGGGGCCAGTACCCATCCCGGTGGAGGTATCATGGGAGCCGCCGGCCGCAATGCTGCACACATACTGCTTCAAGACTTAGAACGGGGTCGTTTATGAGTTATCTTTTTTTCCTATTGCTTTTTATCGTCTTGCCCTTGCTTGGCTTGCAGCTTTGGATTCGTCGCAGTGCAACACCACTGCCTTTTCGCAGACCGCATCTTTCGCTGGGCTTGCTTGCTCTCATTGCTTTGACCTACACCACACCCTGGGATAATTATTTGGTCTATCGCGGCGTCTGGAGCTACGGTCCAGACCGCGTATTGGGGACTATCGGATATGTACCTTTTGAGGAATACCTGTTTTTTTTATTGCAACCCCTGCTGATAGGTAGCTTATTTCTGGGCTTGTCTTCCAAGCTATCCGCTACCTCCCATCGCATAGGATGGCACCGCAGCCACTTAGCAGGTGTTTTGTTTTATGGAACGCTGACGCTGATGGGGATATGGGCCCTAAGCTTTTCTCGTGGTTTGTATGCGGGACTCATTCTAACTTGGGCTGGTCCTGTGCTAATAGGTCAGTGGGCTATCGGCGGCTCACTTTTTCGGGCCTATTGGCGTCCCTTTTTTAAGGCACTAGTCCTGGGTACCGTCTACCTTTGGCTAGCTGATGCGCTGGCTATTGCCGATGGCATATGGACCATTCACCCCACCACCAGTAGTGGGCTGCTTTTGGGAAACCTACCAGTTGAAGAGGCGCTTTTTTTCCTGGTGACAAACCTTATGGTCCTGCAGGGCCTTATCCTTCTTTTAAAGCCTAAAACCTAAAAGCAAATACATGCAGACTTCCCTTCGTCTACGGATAGGCGTGAGCAGTTGCCTTTTAGGGGAACCCGTACGCTTCAACGGAGGCCATGCCCGCGATCGTTCTCTTTTAGCCTTGCTCAGTCCCTTTGTAGAATGGGTCCCACTGTGCCCTGAAGTAGAAGTCGGCATGGGCGTCCCTCGCGAAGCTGTACGCCTAGTGGGGAATATTGACTCCCCCCGTCTCGTAGGCTCCAATTCAGGTCGCGACTGGACGCAAGCGATGCATCAATGGGCGGCAGCGCAGGTAGAGCAACTTGCCCAAATGGATCTTGATGGATACATCTTTAAGAGTCGTTCTCCCACGTGTGGCTTATTTCGCGTCAAGGTTTACGACAGCAACGGTATTCCTAGAAACGAAGGCCGCGGACTTTTTGCCCAAGCCCTGCTACAACGCCTTCCGCTGCTGCCCGTAGAAGAAGAAGGGCGGCTGCATGATCCAATCTTACGAGAAAATTTTATCGATCGGCTGTTTGCCTATCATCGGCTCCGGCAACTGCTGCGCAGTAATCCCCAACCTAACGACTTGGTGCGTTTTCATACGGCCCATAAACTTACCCTGATGGCCCATAGTCCGCGTCACCTTAAAACGCTTGGCCAACTGGTTTCTCAAGCTGGTAGCATGCCCTTACCTTATTTGCTGCAAACTTATGCGCAGCAGTTTATGGAGGCCATGAACATGCTGGCCACACGAAAAAAACATGCTAATGTGCTGTTTCATTTGGCCGGGTATCTACACAAGCAGCTCAAACCGGAAGATCGTGCTGAGCTACGTTTGCTCATTGAGGACTACCGTCAAGGCCTAGTCCCGCTTATTGCACCTATTGTGCTCTTGCGCCATTATATTCGACGTCTTCCTGTACATCCTTGGGTGCACATGCAGGTGTATTTAGATCCTTATCCCAAAGAGCTCATGGTGCGCAATACGTAACTTTTATGCTTTTAACAGAATTTTATACCTTATAGGCCATTGGGTTAATCTAATGGTTTATATTCCCGAAGCGACAAATACCCCAACGAGCGCACCATGTCGCAAGAAGTCGCTCCGTTGCATACCCGTGCATTTGCCCTGGCGCTTCAGGCTGCGCAGCGCGCTATTGGACGCAGAAGCCGGTTGTTACGGCTGGTCACGCATGGCTATCGACGTCTGGTTTTCAACCAGGCCGGTTTGCTTCCGGTACGTGGTGAGGTGCAAACGCTGTTGCGCCTGGTGCAGGCCTGGGCACGCGGTGAGTATCGTACAATCCCCTGGCGTTCCCTACTTTATAGCGTAGCGGCGCTAGTCTACTTCGTTAACCCTGCCGACCTGATCCCCGACATTGTGGTAGGTCTGGGATTAGTCGATGACGTAGCCGTAATCGCTGCTGTAACCCGCGCTTTACAGTCAGATCTTGAGCGTTTTCGGTTATGGGAAAGCACCCGCAAGTGCGACGTTGGATTGCGAAAAATAGAAAAATGACCAAACTTCTACTCATTGCGTTAGGTGGTGCAGCCGGGGCCCTGCTACGTTACGGCATATCTGGTATGGTGTATCAATGGTTAGGACCCGCCTTCCCATGGGGTACGTTGGTGGTCAATTTAACCGGATGCTATGGGATCGGCTTGCTCTGGGCGTTTTCGGAAGTTTTCATCCTGCCCAGCTATGTCCCGCCGCTGATTTTTATAGGGCTCTTTGGGGCTTATACCACGTTCTCTACCTACGGCCTAGAAACCTTTAACTTGTTGCGAGACGACCAGCTACTGCTGGGCCTGCTTAACCTGCTGGGAAGCAGCGTCTTAGGCCTGCTGTGTGTTGCGTTAGGATTTTTAACGGCTCGCCTGATCCTTTACGGAGGAGGATGGCTATGACCAAACTACCCAGAGAAGGGGTTTTGCTTCGCGTCTTTATTGGGGAGACCGACCGTCATCACGGGCGACCGCTCTACGAACAGATCGTGCTCAAGGCACGCGAACTCAACCTGGCCGGGGCTACCGTACTACGTGGCTTAATGGGTTTCGGAGCCTCAAGCCGTGTACATACCGCCAAACTACTTCGACTGTCGGAAGATCTACCCGTCGTCATAGAAATTGTAGACACCGAAGAAAACATCCAGAAGATCCTACCCTTTCTGGATGAAGTAGTCCAAGAAGGATTAATTACATTGGAAAAAGCCCATGTTATCCAGTATCGCCACCGTACGGAAGACTAAAAAAGCAACTGCCACTCTGCTGCTCATTCTCTGCTGGGTGCCTGCCCTTTGGGCTCAGGAGCCTGTCGATACCGTAGCCGTGCGGCTCATCCGCGAGGAAGGATTGGAGCGCAGCCAAGTGATGGAGACCCTTTTCTGGCTGACTGATGTGTACGGTCCACGCCTAACAGGCTCCCCACAGCTTGACAGTGCCATGACTTGGGCAGCGCGCCAACTGCAGAACTGGGGCATAGCCAATGTACGCCGTGAACGCTGGGGGCCTTTTGGCCGGGGCTGGGCACTCCAGCACTTCCGAATGGAAGTAACCGCACCGGTACGGTTTCCTTTGCTGGCTTATCCCAAAGCCTGGTCGCCTGGTATCGATGGCCCGGTTACAGCTGAGGTGGTACGCTTTGATGCTGAAGACACGACAGCTTTTGCCGCTTATCGGGGCAAACTCCAAGGTAAAATTGTGCTCCTTGAACCCAAGCGCGAACTTAAAGAGCCTTTTGAACCGCTGGCCCGACGCCGTGATGCAGAAGATCTGCTCGCGCTGGCTAACGCCCCCGCATCGGAAAGCAGCACGCGCCGCTACAGCTCCGAAGCCTTACGTCAAATAGAGCTTGCGCAGCAGCGCCTGCAGTTTCTCTATCAAGAGCGCCCTTTGGCTATTCTTGACCGAAGCTATCGGGGTGACTATGGGACCGTATTTGTAGATGGGGCAGATCTACCAACTCCCCCCGGCACCCCTTGGTATGCTCAAGCAGGCCCTTGGGAAGCAGGCGTACAGGTTATTCCCCAATTCACGGTAGCCGTAGAGCACTACAACCGCATCTACCGACTATTAGAACGGGGCTTTCGTGTCGAAATCACCGTGGATCTCAAGGTATCGTTTTACGACAACGATCCCTACGAGTACAACCTGATTGCCGAACTCCCTGGCACCGATCCCCAAATCGGAGATGAGCTCGTGATGTTAGGAGCTCATTTCGACTCCTGGCACACTGGTACAGGCGCTACCGACAATGCTGCCGGATCGGCTGTCATGATGGAAGCCCTGCGCATCCTCAAGACGGTATACGACCAGCTAGGCCGTAGACCGCGCCGCACCATCCGATTAGCCCTTTGGACCGGCGAAGAGCAAGGGTTGTTGGGATCCCGCGCCTATGTCCATCAGCATTTTGCTGAACTGGGCCCTTGGGGAACTTCGCCTCGACGACTGAAGCCCGCACACGAGAAATTCTCTGTCTACTTTAATCTCGATAATGGAGCAGGCAAGATCCGTGGCATCTATGCCCAAGGGAACGAAGCCGTCGTGCCCATCTTTCGCACTTGGCTGGCACCATTTCACGATCTTGGCGCCGCTACCGTTTCGCTCCGCAACACGGGCGGCACCGACCACTTGTCGTTCGATGCTGCAGGCCTGCCAGGCTTTCAATTCATCCAAGATCACCTAGCCTACGGCACGCGCACGCACCACTCGAATATGGACGTCTTCGACCACGTGATCGAGGATGACCTCAAACAGGCAGCAACCATCATTGCGGCATTTGCCTACCACGCAGCCGAGCGCGATGCCCGCATGCCCCGTAAGCCGCTCCGCATACCTGAAAACCCCAACTGATCTAAAACGCCCTTACAGAACCAGGACAAACACGTAATCCTACACCCTTTACCTAAGGTGAACCTGCGTAGCAGCATCCTGCGATCCCGCAACTTCGATTGGCTTCATTGGATAAACATAAAGGGTCTGCGTCGGATAAGCAAACTCAATATTTTCCTGGGCAAAACGCTCAACCAACAGTAAGTTAATCGCCTGCTGAATGTTCATGTACGTGGTGTAATCTGGGCTTAACACCCAGTAAACTGCTTCAAAGTTGAGCGAAGAAGGCCCAAACTCCTTGAAATGCGCCCGATCAAAGCGCACTAACTCCTGGGCTTCTATCGCCTCGCGAATAAGTTGGGGAATCTTTTCAAGCTTTTCTCGAGGCGTCTGATACACGACACCAATCGTAAACACGACGCGCCGCTCCTGCATGCGCTTAAAGTTGCGTATGCGGCTTTTTAACAAGTCGCTATTTGAAAAGATAAGCTGCTCACCCGTCAGGCTACGAATGCGCGTCGACTTCAAACCAATGTACTCGACAGTTCCCAAGTGGTTGTCCACAATGATAAAGTCTCCCACAACAAAAGGCTTATCGAGCACAATTGAAAGGGAGGCAAACAGATCACCCAAGATGTTTTGCACGGCTAAACCAATCGCGACACCTGCGATGCCTACACTGGCAATGAGTGCGGTGATGTCCACACCAAAGTTGTCCAGTGCCACCAAAAGCACAAGCACCCAAAGCGCCAGTCGCCCCATGAACCCCAGCGCTTGCATTGAGGTGACGGCTGCCGGGTCTTGCTCCAGCTTTTGCTGACGATAGCGTTCTACGTACAGCGTGATCAGCCCACTACCCCAACGCACGACCTGCAAAAGCAGCAGCACAAAAGCAATCCGCCCTCCCCAGCGAATGACTGCAGCGGGAAGCTGCACTATAGCTGTAGCAGCATAAAAAGCCAAACCGACCAGAAAGTAAGCCCGCGTCCGGTGTAACACATTGACTACGATGTCATCCAGATTAGTCCGGGTACGCTGGGCTAATGCGGCAAGCCGGTTAGCCAGAATCCATCGCAAGCCTATAAACAGGCCTGACAAAACGGCCCAAATACCCAAGGCCTTAAGCCAGTCCGTGAGCGGTGCACCCGCAACCACCGTTTGATCCCAGAGATGAACAAACTGCAACAGCATCGTAAGCGTATCTTTGCGTTCAACAAGGCCTCCAGTTTAAAAATATGGCCTTCCTTCAGGGAGACAAGTGAAAAAGCCGGAAACCCCCATCTTTTTTCTAGAAAAGTAAATTTTAACAGCCCCTTCGTGAGTCTGGAACAGCCCGTCAGCATGACGGTTGCATCGCTCTGCTTTTTAAGCAGCATGAAACGCGTGCACTATGGAACCCGTCAGTGAATTTCAGCCCGAACGGCGCGTCGGCCCAACCGTTTCCAAGGACAAATGGGTTAGCCATGCCAAAAACAAGCTGGCTCGAGGGTACGTGTTGATTGTAGGCACCAACCGTCGTAATGCCAACTTTTATTTACGTGGTAAGGGATACGAAATGTGCCCTTATGATATTGCCTGTTTAATGATTAAGCAGGGTATAATCGTTCCGACAGGTACGCACCACTTGGGAACAGTCTACGAGCTGGCTCCAGAGGTTAAGGCCGAGCTGCAACATGGCCAGCGGCAGCGGCCGCACGTAGTGGATGAGCCCGATGAAACGGATGAACTAGAAGCTATCCTGGAAGCCCCAGAAGAGGTGGTCGCTGCGGTAGACGAGGAAGTCGAAGAAGCCCTTGAAGAAGACGAAGAAGAAGTAGAAGACTTAGGGGACGAACTCGAGGAAGACTTAGACGAAGAAGACTTCGAAGACGATTTTGAAGACGAGGAAGAAAAAGACTAATCCACGCTTGTTTTAGCAAGACAATGCAAGCGGCAGAAAAACTGCCGCTTTTTTGTTTTTGTTAGAAGGCTCCGGCTAACTCGCGCAGCCGAATTTCTGCCGCTTTGGCCTCATAGCGAGCGTTAACTAGACGCTCTTCGGCCTGCAACAGAGCCTGCTGGACCTCGCGCAATTCCACAGAGGTGATTGTACCTAAACGGAACTGTTCTAAAGCGACCTCGACGTTGAGGCGCGCAGCTTCTAAGTTTTCTTGTTCCAGCTGGACCAGCTCCAAATAGCGTCGATAGGCAGCATATTGCTGCGTTAGTGCGGTCTGAAGTGCCTGTGTCGTTTCTTGAAGTTGAAGCTGAGCTGCTTGATAGTTCAGACGGGCATTTTCGATCTGCCGCCGTCGATTAAATCCATCGAACAGGTTTAACGTGAGGCTTAAGCCGTAGTTAACGTTATGCGTTCGGCTTTGCCGCATGAAGCCGCTTTCAGAGTTTAGGTTTGTATAGCCGTAGCCAGCGATGAGCTCTACCTGAGGCCAACGCTGGGCCGACAACTCGCGCTGCGTATGTGCAGCTACTGTCAAAGCAGCTTGCGCCCGTTGCAACGAGGGGTTTTGTCGGCTTGCAGCTTCTTGTAGGGCTGTAAGCGTAAGCGTTTCGTCAACTACAATCGTATCGATGGTCCGAAAAGGGACTTTGGGATCGCGGCCCAGCATTTCATTAAATGCGGCCCGCTGCTGCAGGAGCAATACTTCGTGGCGTAAAAGCGCTGCCCGATCTGCATTTAAGTCCACCTGCGCGCGACTGACTTCCAGGCGAGAGGCAGCCCCTAAGCTATAGCGCATTTCGGCAATGCGCAGACGCTCTTCTGAAATGGCAACCGTAGCCTCTAAAACGGCTCGCTGCTGTTCGAGGCGTACCAGGTTGTAGTACGCAACCGCTACGGTTGCCAACAAAGCTGTCTGAGTTTCTTTTGCTGCAGACGTAGCCTGCTCAGATACCGCAGCGAGCCGTTCATAGCGCGCCCACTGTCCCAGACCATCAAAGATTGTCCACCGAAACTGCAGTCCACCATTAATTTGGCGTGTTTGCGCGCCATTTCGAATAACCGGCTCTGGATTAGTTAGAAACTGCTGCCGTGTATTTGCGATGCCGCCATTCCAGCCCATACTTAAGGAAAGCTGCGGCAGCAAGCCTGCGGCCCCAGGAGCAGCATTGTTTTCGGCTTGCTGCGCAGCCAGCCAAGTACGCTGTAGGGTGGGATTAGCTTGCCGGGCAATTGCCAAGGCCTCATCAAGTGTCAAAAGCGGCTGGGCTTGAGCCACAGCGAGACTGCCCCATACAGCTACCAAAGCTGCAGTAACGATTCGCCAACGCATGCTGCGGTTCATGCTGTGGTTGTCTCCAGAACCGGTTGACTAGCTTCCTGCACGACAGCAACCGTGCGACGCGTGAGATAGGTGTACATAGCAGGCACCACGTACAGCGTAAGGAAAGTGCCGATGAACATGCCCCCAATAATAGCAATCCCCATTGGAATGCGACTCTCTGAACCAGCTCCCAGCGCTAAAGCAATCGGCAAAATGCCCAGAATGGTCGAAAGACTAGTCATAAGCACAGGCCGAAACCGCGCAACTGCTCCTTCTATAGCCGCCTCTAAAATGCTGAGACCAGCCGCTTTGCGCTGATTGGCAAATTCTACAATCAAAATTCCATTTTTAGTGACCAGCCCAATCAGCATTATCATGCCGATTTCGCTAAAGATGTTCAGCGTCTTCTGGAAATACCACAAAGCCAGCAAAGCACCTGCCAAAGCCAATGGCACCGTCAGCATAATGATTAACGGATCCCGGAAGCTTTCAAACTGCGCAGCCAAGATCAAATACACGAGCACCAGTGCAAACAGAAACACAAAAAGAAGGCTTTGGCTGCTTTCGGCAAAATCACGTGAAGGACCGCTCAGCGCTGTCGAGAACGTCTCATCCAGTATCCGATCGGCAATGGCATCCATGGCATTAATCCCATCCCCAATCGTTTTGCCTGGAGCCAAACCTGCCGATATCGTGGCCGACACGTAACGGTCGAATCGATAACGCTGTGGTGGTGTACTTTCCTCATGAAGTTCCACCAGATTATCCAGGGGGATCAGTTCTCCACGTACATTACGCACGTAAAGTGTGCGCAAATCCAAAGGCTCATTACGACTCCCGCGCTGCACTTGTGCAATGACCTGATACTGCTTACCATCCATGATATAGTACCCGATGCGCTGCTCGCTCAGCGCAAGCTGAATCGTCTGCGCAATATCCATGGCCGACACGCCCGCCTGCCGCGCCCGATCCCGATCGATACGCAACCGCAACTCGGGTTTATTAAACTTTAGGTTGACGTCTACAAACGTAAAGGTAGGATCTTTCTCGGCCTCGGCCAAAAAACGCGGCAACACCTCACGGAGCTTTTCCAAATTGGGGGCCTGCAATACATACTGCACTGGCAACCCTCCCCGACGATCACCAATAGACTGTGGCTGGGCAACAAAGGTCCGTGCCCCTGGAAAGTCCCGCACCCTTCGGGCCAGATAGTTAGCAATCTCTTGCTGCGTCCGCTCACGCTGATCCGGATCCTTAAGAATTAGCCGGACAAATCCTGAATTGACCGATGAAGCAGCCCCAAACCCCGGCGATGTGACCGAAATGATGGCTTCATGTTCAGGCACCTCTTCCTGAACCATGCGCACCAGCTGATCAATGTACTTTTCCATGTAAGTAAATGTAGCGCCTTCAGGTCCCGTCGCCGAAATCACGATGTTGCTACGGTCTTCAGTGGGGACCAACTCTTCCGGAAGCACCCTAAAAAGCCCAAAGATTAATGCTGCTGCACCAACCAGAATTGGGAATGCCAACCACCGTCGCCGCAAAAACGTATCGAGTGAGCGCCGATAGCTCTGGATGAGACGCTGGAAAAACGGCTCAGTTTTGTAATAAAACCAGGAATGGCCTGAATGGCCACGAAGCAGACGCGTGGCCAGCATTGGCGTAAGCGTTAGGGCCACAAACGAGGAGATGACAACGGCTCCAGCCAGCGTCATGCCAAACTCGCGGAACAAGCGGCCAGTAAGCCCCCCCAGAAACAGCAAAGGCATAAAGACTGCCACTAAGGCCAAGGTCGTTGCGATAACTGCAAAAAAGATCTCGCGTGTACCGATAATGCCGGCTTCAATCGGTGGACGCCCTTGCTCTAGCTTCGCATAGATGTTTTCCAGTACAACAATGGCGTCGTCGACAACCAATCCAATGGCCAGCACGATGCCTAGAAGGGTCAGCACATTAATAGAAAAGCCCCAAACGTACATGATGAAAAACGCCCCAATCAACGACACCGGAATGACCAGCACAGGAATGATCGTCGTACGCCAGTCCCGCAAAAACAAAAAGATGATGAGCACGACCAAAGCAACTGCCAGGTAGATCGTCTGCTGAACTTCACGGACCGACTCTCGAATGTACTGGGTGATATCAAAGCCAATACCTAACTCAATATCGGCCGGCAGCTCTTTTTTGATATGCTCCAAGCGACGGTAAAATTCGTCGGCAATCGCAATGTAGTTAGCTCCAGGCTGTGGTCGGAGCACAACCCCTACCATCGGGATGCCATCGCGCTTGAGTACAGTCCGCTCATTTTCCGGTCCCAGTTCGGCATAGCCGACATCACGCAATCGTACCAGTTGGCCTCCTTCGGCCTTAAGAATCAGGTTATTAAAATCCTCTGGGGTCTGCAGCCGACTTAGCGTACGGATAGCAAGCTCGACAGCACCGCCTTCGATGCGGCCAGAAGGCAGTTCGACGTTCTCCCGTTGCAGCGCATCCCGCACGTCCATAGGCGAAAGCCGATAGGCGGCCAGCTTGTGTGGATCGAGCCAGATCCGCATGGCATAGCGCCTGGCACCCCAGATGTCGACTACGCTGACGCCCGGGATGGTCTGAAGGCGCTCCTTAAATAGTTCCTCGGCCAGACGCGTTAGCTCCAGCAAGTTACGCCGGTCACTTTTGATGTTGAGAAAGACGATCGGTTGGGCGTCGGCATCGGCTTTAGAAACAATAGGCGGCTCCACATCCGGGGGAAGATTGGCCATGGCTCTGGAGACCCGGTCACGCACGTCATTGGCTGCCTGTTCAAGATCAACCCCCAGCTCAAACTCTACTGTGATCGTCGAGCGGCCATCACGGCTAACTGAAGTAATAGAGCGCACGCCCGCAATTCCGTTGATGGATTCTTCCAGCGGCTCGGTAATCTGCGATTCAATGACCTCAGCGTTAGCCCCCCGATAGTTGGTCGACACCGTAATAATCGGAGGATCAACAGCCGGATATTCACGCACGCCCAAGTAAGTAAAGCTGACCAGGCCAAAAAGCAAAATGACCAGCGAAAACACGATAGCCAGCACAGGGCGCCTGATGCTTACAGAATAGAGACTCATGGCAAAAGAAGGTTTAAGGCTGCACCACCTCGATATCGACAGGCATGCCAGGTTGCAGTAGCTGCACGCCCGTAACCATCACGGTATCCTGGGGCTGCAAGCCTTCAAGCACCTGCACACTGTCTTCCAATCGCAAGCCAGGCTTAATATACCGAACGGCCACCTGGCCGTTTTCGTAGACAAACACTTTGTTTTGCCCCATCTCCGGGACTACCGCAATTGCAGGCACCAGCAATGCCTGATCAATCTCCTGAAAGATCAACTCAATGCGCGCAAAAGCACCTGGTAGTAAAAGCCGTTCGCTGTTTCGGCTGATAGCCCGCACGCGCAGCATACGCGTACTTTCGTCAATGCGCGGCTCAACAGCATAGATACGCCCCTCAAACGTTCGCGTTTGCCCTTCTACGGTAAACCGAATACGCTGCCCCACCTGAACCCGATGGGCATAGCGCTCTGGCACGGCAAACTCAACCTTGACCGAGTCGAGCGCCTGCAACAAAGCAATGGATGTGCTCGGCGTCACATAGCTACCCACACTAATGGAGCGCAGCCCGATAACCCCACTAAACGGCGCACGCACCTCTGTTTTAGCCAGCTGCGCCCGAATCAGATCAGCTTGGGCTTGCAACACCCGCGCTTCGCTTCGGGTGGCATCGACGGTTTCCTGGCTTACGCCGCCCTTTTCAAGCAACTGCTCTTGACGGCGAAGCTGCTCTTGGACCAACTGCAGCCGAGCTTCCACCTGGCGCAACTGCGCCTGCAATTCATCGTCGTTAAGCCGCACCAGCACCATGCCCTTTTGCACCGGCCTGCCCTCCTCAAAAAACAGCGCCTCCACAATGCCCGAAATCTCACTATGAAGCTCCACGGCCTCCCCAGGCAATACAGTGCCCGTCACCACCAGCCGGTCTGCTATCCGCGTCGGCTGCACGACAACAGCCTGTACCCGCAGCCGCTGCGCTGCAGGTGTTGCTATCACTGCTGCATTCTTAGGCCAGCGTGCATACACCAACCCAGCAATAATGCCCAAACCAATCAGCCCCCAAAGTGCCTTGCCTGCCATGCGATGCCTTTGCCTGTGCGACATATTTTAGCTCAAAAGTTTATACCAATCAGCCAATCTTGAGATACCGCGGCCTTCATGAAGCGCACTATGCTGTTACAAATAGCACTTTGGAGGACACCGAAACCTCTGGCATCCGCCTTCGTTGCTGCAGCGACACGAGGTTTAGTACATCGCTCGGCCAAAAGGGTTCTATAAGGGTTCTATGGGCACCTGGAGCAGCCGGCTACTCGTTATTGGATGGCTTCTGCTGAACGCTGCAGCTGCGCAAAGCCAGATGGTGGATACGCTACGAGTCCAGCAACTGCTGGTGCGCAGCCTAACGTATTTGCAAATCGATCGACCAGACCAAGCCATTCCTTTGCTGGAAGAAACGCTCTCCTTGCTTCCAGGTGAACCAGCAATCTTGATCACACTGGCCCGCGCCCACCGGCAGCAAAATAACCTTGAAACGGCTTTCTTTTACGCAGAACAGGCTTGCCGCCGTGCTGCTGAAGAAGTGAGTTACTGCCACGAGGCCCTCGATCTCCTGCAAGCAAGTCAACGGCTTGATGCAGCCCGCACCCTTGTAGCCCAAATTCTGCAACGCCATCCTAACGACCGACGCGCCTTGGCCTTTCAAGCTGAAGAAGCACTAAAAGCCCGGAATTTTGCTATAGCCCGCCAGTTATACGAAAAGCTGCTAACACAATACGGTCCCGACACCGCCTGGTATCGTGCGCTTTGGCCGCTGCAACTGGCCACAGGAGATACCCTTGCCGCTCTGGCTTCCCTTGAAGCCCTGGCGCAGCGCGCCCCAGAAGATCCTACGCTGTGGCGCACACTAGGCACCCTTTACCTCGCCCGCCAGTCAACATCCCAGGCCCGGACCGCTTTGCAACGCGCCCTACGCCTCAATCCGCACGACACCGCTGCAGCCCGACTCTTAAGCCACATGGGAGAAGTGCGCACTACTCCCGCTGCGCTGCTAGCCCGCGTCCGCCAACTGCTGCGTGAGCCCCCCGACAGCCCCCAGCGCCAAGAAGCTCAGTACCTGCTCAATCAGCTTTTAGCGCAAGACTCAAACCAGGTCGAGGCGCTGCGTCTTCAGGCCGCCCTGCTTGCGCAAGCTCATCCTGAGCGTGCTGCTGCCCTACTGGAGCGCAGCCTACATTTAGACCCTAGAGATCTAAATACCTGGACGGAAGCCGCACGCCTTTGGCTTATAGCCGGCTATCCTCGTCGAAGCGTCCGTACAGCCGAAGAAGGGTTGTTTCTTTTTCCTGGCCAGTTACGACTGCTTCATCTGGCAGCATATGCGCAGCTGCAGACAGGCAACCTTCGGGCAGCCTTAACGCATCTGGAAACGTTATTGGCTTTACAGGTGGAATATCCCGACTTGACTCCAGAAGAGGTGGCTGAATGGGAGGCATTTGCTGGACGGCTGTGGGCCCAGCTTGAAGCGCCCCAAAACGCACGCCAGGCTTGCTCCCAAGCGCTGCGCCGCAGAGGCACAACACCCGCTATAGCTGCCCACTGTGCAGTGGTTCGGTTTCTGGTAGATCGACAATCCGAAGCCGCCCTCCGACAGGCACGACAAGCAGCTCGAGAAAACCAGGATTCCTGGATCTTGGAAACACTGGCCTGGCTTGAGTTGCAAGCTGGCCATCCCGAAGCTGCCCGGGATGTCTTGCAACCGCTGCTATCTGCCAAGCGGGCTTCGCCCCTGGCTTATGCTTACTATGGCGAAGCCCTGGCTCGACTGGGCTTGCTCGACGCAGCCCGGCAAGCCTGGCAGGAGGCGCTCCAACGCGACCCAGAAAATCCTCACCTGCGTCAGCTGCTGCCTACTTACCGTAGTCCTTGAGACCCCTATGCGTACGCAAGGCCTAATTGCCTGTCTGCTTTTTTTGCTCGGCTGCAGCCGTGGACCCCGTCTGGCCGAACCGCCTGAACTCCCTGCCCGCTTTCCCTATCACACTACCGAACAAATTCGAGCCTACCTCCGACTGCCCCTGGATACCCTCAAAGCCTTTAGCGCACAAGCTACTGTGCAACTTCGCTCCCCAACCGGAATTGACAACCTTTCAGCTATCATAACCGCCCGCCGTGATGATTCGATCCTTATTCGCTTCAATGCCGGCTGGGGTATTGAAGCGGCCCGACTTTTGATCACCGCGGATAGTGTTTTCTTGCATGACCGCATTCACCGCCGTCTCTATGCCGGCACGCGCCGCGATCTGATGCCCTATCGGTTGCCCATAATCACCACCACTCAAGACCCTTTCCTGGGCCTTCTGGGGGCTCTTTATCCCCCGGCAGGTTTCTGGCAAGTTAGGATAGATTCGACCTATTACCTGCTCCAAGATACAACCGGCTACCAGCGCTACAAGATCGATCCAGCGCGATGGCGCGTAGTTCGCTATGAACGCTACGATGCTGCAGGCCACTTGGTCGAGGTCTATCACTTTGAAGCTTTTGATCGCTTTGGACAGGTTTTTCTCCCGCGACGGTTATTGATTGCGCAGCCCTTGCAAGGCTTAGAAGCCCGACTTTACTACCGCGAGCTGACGCTTAATCCTCTCTCCCTACAGTTTACTTGGAACCCCGCGGGCGCAGGACGCCTGCCTCTAAGCGCACTAAGCACCCAGCGATGAAGCGACAGTTGCTATTGTTTTGCTGGCTGCTACTATTGGCTTGGGCCGCTTACGGCCAAAGTGAAAACGACCGTACGGCTATTGAACGCCGCCTGCGTACGCTACGAGAGCAAATCCGACAAGAAGAAGCACGCCTAGCTGAAACGGTCCAGACCGAACAGGCTACGCTTCAAACCTTGGAAAATCTCGAGCGCCAGATCGCCATCCGTCGGGAGCTGGTGCGCAGCTATCGCCAGCGTTTAGAACAGCTGGCCCAAACGATCGACTCCCTTCAGCAAGCTGCCCGACTGCTAAGCCAAGAAATCGAAACGCTTAAAGCCCAATACCGACAACGAGCACTCCATGCCTATAAATACGGCCGCATGCATGACCTGGCCCTCCTGCTCTCAGCCCAATCCATCAACCAAATGCTGATTCGAGCCCGCTATCTGGGCCGTTTTGCTCGGCAGCGCCGTGCTAAACTTGAGGCCATCCAGCAAGCCACAGCCCAGCTTGAAGCGCGTCGTCAGGAACTGCTGGCTGCACGCCAAGAAACCGAACAATTGCTTCAGGAAGCCGAAGCCGAACGTCAGCGTCTGGCCCGTCTGGAGCAAGAGCGACGCCGGGTCATTCAGGCCCTTCGTGCCCAGCGCGTATCGCTTGAGCAGTCGCTTGCCCAAAAGCGGCAGGCAGCCCAAGAGCTGGAATCGCGTATTCAAGCCCTTTTGGCTGCCGAACGGGAGCGCCAGCGAGCTCGCGAAGCCGTCGATCCCCGCGCAGCCGTAGCCTTTGCCGAACTTTCCGGCTCATTTGAGCAAAACCGCGGACGCCTACCCTGGCCCGCCGAAGGGGCTGTCGTTGAACCATTTGGGGATATTGTTAATCCTGTCTACGGCACCCGTACCCCTAATCCTGGTATCCTAATTGCCACCGCCCCACAGGCCGAAGTGCGAGCCGTCTTCGACGGTCGCGTCATCGCAGTAGACGCCATGCCCGAGTACGGCACCTATATCCTCATCCAACACGGCGAATACCAGACGTTCTATAGCAACTTGTCGCTGGTCTACGTATCAATTGGCCAGGAAGTCCGGGCCGGCCAGGTCATTGGCCGCGCCGGCACCGATACAGAGCCTAAACGCGCCGGTGTATTTTTCTCACTCTTTCGGGGAGGTGAAGTGCTTAACCCTACCCCCTGGCTACGGCCACGCTAAAAGCCACGAGGATTTTCACATAAGCTTGCCGGAGCACTGCAGCAAAAACGTCCGCTACCGGTTATTTTTTTGGAAGTTTTCTTCGACCACGTAAACCCTGCACGCGCATATGGCCAACAATGCCCGCTACGATGTCGTGGTAATCGGCTCCGGGCCAGGCGGCTACGAAACTGCCATTCGGGCTGCCCAGCTCGGCTTTAAAACCGCCATCATCGAAAAAGACAAGCTTGGAGGCGTTTGCCTCAACATTGGCTGCATCCCCACCAAAGCGCTGCTCAAAAGCGCCGAAATGACCGCTGAAGCCCGCAACCTCCAGGCCTACGGCCTGAAACTCGAGGGCAAAGTCGAGCCGGATTTCGCTAAAGTCATCGAGCGCAGCCGGGCTGTTGCCGACAAGATGAGCAAAGGCGTGGCCTTCCTCATGAAAAAGAACAAAATCGACGTCATCTTCGGCCGCGCTCGCCTGGTGGCTAAGGGCAAAATCGACGTGCAGCCCTCAGTTAACATGGATGGGGAAAAAGTTGGTGAGCCGCGCACGGTCGAAGCCACCCACATCATTCTGGCTACGGGAGCACGTGCACGCCAGATTCCTGCACTTCCGGTAGACGGCAAAAAAATCATCACCTACAAAGAAGCCTTGCTGCAAAAAGAACAGCCCAAGCGGCTCGTCATTGTAGGCGCAGGCGCTATTGGGGTGGAGTTTGCCTACTTCTATCACCACATGGGCACCGAGGTGACGCTGGTGGAGCTGATGGACCGCATCGTCCCCCTTGAAGACGCCGAAGTGTCTAAGGAACTAGAACGCGCCTATCGCAAAATGGGCATTAAGGTGCTCACCGGCGCGCAAGTTGAATCGGTCGATACAAAAGGCAAAGAACTCAAAGTTCAGGTAAAAACAAAAAATGGCCAGGAAACCCTCAAGACCGATCAAGTGCTTTCGGCCGTAGGGGTTGTCGGCAATGTCGAAGACCTGGGCTTAGAAGACCTTGGCGTTGAAACCCAGCCAGGCCGCATTGTGGTCGACGAGTTCTACCGGACGAATGTGGCGGGTATTTACGCAATTGGCGACGTAGCCGGGCCGCCCTGGCTGGCCCACAAAGCAAGCCACGAAGGCATCTTGTGTGTAGAAAAAATTGCGGGCAAAGACGTGCGGCCGCTTAACTACCACAATATTCCTGGTTGCACCTACTGCCAACCGCAAATTGCTTCAGTCGGCTATACCGAAGAAAAAGCCCGCGAAGCCGGCTACGACATTAAGGTAGGGAAATTCCCCTTCACAGCTTCAGGTAAAGCCACTGCGCTGGGCCATACTGAGGGCTTTGTGAAGGTGATCTTCGATGCCAAGTATGGCGAATTTCTCGGCTGCCACATCATCGGGCATGATGCGACCGAACTGATTGCCGAGGCCGTCACCGCCCGCACCTTAGAGACCACCTTCCATGAGCTCATCGAATCCGTCCACCCCCATCCAACACTCTCCGAAGCCATCATGGAAGCAGCCCGCGCAGCTATCGGCGAGCCCATCAACATTTAAAGCCCCCATGGCTCCGCTTAACCCCGGTACCGAAGTACCGGGGTTTTTTGTATTTTTAGGTTAAAACATCTCCAAGTGCTTGGTGCCATGGGCCGATTAGCTTTGCTCTTTACTGCAGGCCTGTTGCTACTTGGATGCCGACCGCGTCCAGAAGAGCCTCGGCCGAATCGCTCGTTTACTTTCCCCCCAGCCGGCTATGAAGTGCTCGATCTAAGCTACCCGTACGACGAGACTACAATTTACTGGCCTACAGCGGAAGGTTTTCAGCTTCGCATCGACCACCGGGGATATACCGAAGCAGGCTACTACTACGAAGCAAACACGTTCTGTACAGCTGAGCATGGCGGCACGCACCTCGATGCTCCTGTCCATTTTGCTGAAGGGAAATGGAGTGTAGACGAAATCCCGCTTAAACAGTTTATGGGAGCGGCCGTAGTGATTGATGTCTCGGAAAAGGCGCTGGCCAATCGGGACTATCAGGTACAGATTGCTGACTTTCAAGCCTGGGAGGCCCAACACGGCCCAATTCCGCAAGAAGCTATCATACTGCTGCGTACAGGCTATGGCCAATTTTGGCCCGACCGGATACGCTATATGGGGACCGACGAACGTGGACCTGAAGCCGTAGCGAAACTGCACTTTCCCGGTCTGCATCCTGAAGCTGCCCGTTGGCTCCTTGAAAACCGCAGACCTAAAGCGGTAGGCATCGACACACCCAGCATCGATTACGGCCAGTCTACCCGTTTTGAAACACACCAGGTGCTTTTTGCTGCAAATGTGCCGGCTTTTGAGAACGTAGCCTCCCTCGATCGCCTGCCTGCACGCGGGGCCTTTGTTATTGCGCTACCGATGAAAATCCGCCGGGGTAGTGGCGGCCCCTTACGTATAGTCGCCCTGGTGCCTACCCGCACCGAGGCCCCATAGTGCACGTAGGCTTTAACTGTGGGGATGCCGACATGCGCCGGCATCCCCAAGCTTATGCCTCTGACTGTGCTGCAGCCGACGTAGCCGCTGCGCCATCACCACCGGCTGCCACATACCGATCACCCGGGAACTGCTTAATATGCTCCTTGGAGATCGGCTTGCCAGTCCCCTTTGCAACAGGGGAAGCCTCATGGATGTAGTAGTCGCGATTGGGCAAAGCGTCGACGTAGCGCAATGTAGCATGCGCAGCCCGACGCATACTCTGGTCGGCATTGCGACGCAGCAACCCCAGGTTCTGCTGAATGCGAATTTCCAGCAGATCGAACAGGTGCTCAAAAGCTGCTCGGTCGCGTTCAAATGCAACACCCGAAGCCCCTTTGCGGAGTTGCCGATCCATATCTGAAAGGGCTGCGCTAAGCGCAAACAGATACATGGCGTTGTCGGCCAGACGAGCCTGTTGGGCCTGTCGACTGACAATCGCCTCGCCTTCCCACTTACTGAGCAACTTGAAATAATGCGCATGTTGCCGTACCAAGCGGGCAAGCCGATCGGCCCAAGGCTGCAAGGAAGGATGCACCCGATGCAGACGCGGCGGCTGCGGCTGAATTCCTAAAAAAAGCTCTGCTGCCAGGGGCAATGCGCGTCGCAAAAGCTGCGGCTTGAATGCATTAGCCACAATACGCCGCAGATTCCCTAGGGGCGACTGGCTAGAATCCCAACTAAGCGCTTGTTTAATGACCAGCATGTGCTCGGCCAACTGTTTGCCGCCATAGGCAAAGATAAACGATTGCATCACTTCGTTGGCCCCTTCGACGATGCGGTGGATACGATGATCACGCCAGACACGCTCCAGTTCGTTTTCGGTCATGTACCCCTCACCCCCCATGATTTGCATGGCCTCATCGATCACCTCCCAGCCCATCTGTGAACAAAACACCTTGGTGGCGGCTGTCTCGACCATAACATCGGCATCCTGCCGATCGAGCATACCTGTGGTCAAATACAGCAGCGCGCGCATTCCATAAGTTAAGGCCGCCATCTTGGCGATTTTTTGCTGCACTGCCTCAAATTCGGCAAGCGGTCGGCCAAACTGATAGCGCGTTTGCGCCCATTTGGTACTCTGCTCCATAGCCCAGCTGGCCCCTCCCAGGATACCCGCCGAAAGCGTACAACGACCGTAGTTGAGGCACGTTAGGGCTACGTTCAACCCTTTTCCTTCTTTATAAAGTAGGTTTTCGCGGGGTACACGGACGTTCGTAAAACGGATGCGCGCCTGCCAAGTCCCGCGAATGCCGGCTTTACTTCGGTTCTTCTCAAAAACGTCAACCCCTTCCATGTCGGGAGTAACAATAAGCGCCGTAACCCGATCTTCCTCACGTCCGGTTTTGGGATCACGCAGGCGTTGCTTGGCCATTACGGTTAGCACTCCAGCCAACGCACCCGAAGTAGACCACTTCTTTTCACCGTTTAGGATGTAATACTGTCCATCTTCGCTCAAGGTGCAGCGCGTTTCCTGGCCTGCAGCATCCGAGCCCACGTTAGGCTCTGAAAGACAAAAGGCAGCTAACCTTTCTCGTGCCACAATGGGCAAGTATTTCCGCTTTTGTGCTTCTGTGCCAAACAACATGATGGCTTTACAGCCGATGGACTGATGGGCAGAAACCACCACGGCCGTCGACGCACAATAGCGGCCAATCAATTCCAGCACACGATTATAGCTGGTCACCCCTAATCCTAGCCCACCATATTCCCTCGGTATTGTTAATCCCATGACCCCCATCTCAAAAAGCCGCTCCAGCACCCACTCAGGAATGTACTGCTCCTGATCAATGAGCACTGCAGGATGTTCGTGCTTGAGATAGGCCTCCAAACGTTCAAGTAAAGCATCACAAGCCGCCCGTTCTTCGGGAGATTCTTCAGGATAAGGCAGCACAAGTTCTTCGCGGAAACGTCCCCAAAACAGGCTCTTCATAAAGCCCAATTCTTCGGGGTCCGGCCCCAGCATAGCTTCAACGTCCGCAATCATACGGCGGTCTTGGGCCGAAATGCGTTGTAAACGGTCCAGCAGTGACATAGCCTGTTCAAGTTTGGTACATACAGAAAGCGCTTCCGAAACATCAAGCAAAAAAAGCGCCTTTTTAAAGCGCCTTGTGTGGGCAACCTAAAGTCTAGGGCTAAAGTTCCGCCACTGCTTGCAGGCTTTACTTTTTTCCAGAGTTTTGGCATAGCGGGTCTGTCTTTTAAGCGTATTTTCTTGAAGTTGCTTTTATTGCCCAATGCCCATGACGTTTACCGACCGCTTACGAGCGCTGCAGCGACGCAAGCAAACCGTGCTTTGCGTAGGATTGGATCCTGATCCTGAGCGCCTACCGCAACCGTTGCAGCATGAACCTGAAGCTAAGGCCGTTCGACTGTTTCTTACAGGCATTATCGAAACAACTAAAGAGCTGGCTTGCGCTTACAAGTTTAATCTGGCCTTCTTTGAAGCCTTAGGCCGTGAGGGCTGGGCAATCTTGGAGGCCACGTTGCAGCAAATGCCTGCGGATGTGCTGCTCATTGCCGATGGTAAGCGGGGCGATATCGGCTCTTCGGCCCGATTTTATGCCCGAGCGGTGTTTGAACAGTTGCCGTTCGACGCCTGCACGGTTTCTCCTTACATGGGTCGGGATGCCGTTGAACCCTTTCTGCAATATGCCGATCGCGCAGCGTTTGTGCTTACCCGCACCTCCAATCCAGGGGCGCGCGACTTTCAAGAACGTCGCTGCGATGGAGAGCCACTGTACCTGACTGTAGCGCGGGCTGTGGCTCAGTGGGACCGTGAACTACCGGGAACGGCTGGATTGGTGGTAGGTGCTACCGATCCGTATGCCCTCGCGGCAGTGCATCTAGCCTGTCCAGGCCTGCCCCTGCTCATTCCTGGCATTGGCGCGCAGGGTGGTGACATTCCTCCTATTTTGCAGATAGCACGCCGCAGCCCTGTACTTGTAAACAGTAGCCGTCAAATCCTTTACGCCTCCTCTCAAGAAGATTTTGCCGAGGCTGCCGGCCGCGCTGCTGCCCAACTTCGTCAGCAGTTGCTTCCAGCCTGCCCTACTTGAAGCCTTCAAAGCAGCAAGGTTACGTGACAGAATCGCAGCGGTCTTTACTTCAAAAAGCCCTTTGCTATGGCAGCTCGGACGCCAGAAGCCTTGCTGCACGACCTTTGGCAGCATGTGCTTTTTCAAACAAAGGCGCTGCGCACCTATGATGGCCAGCCCATACGTATTGTGCATCCTGGGGTACTCAATCTGGAAGAGGGGCCAGACTTTTTGAATGCCCAGCTATATTTAGGAGAGACGCGCTGGTATGGCAGCGTCGAAGTGCACGTGCGCTCACGTGACTGGAATGCCCATGGACATCATCAAGATGCACGCTACAACAGCGTCATTCTACACGTGGTACTGGAAGCGGATACCTGCACCGGACGTCTGCGACGTGCCGACGGCTCTACGCTTCCCGAGCTCATTTTAGCCCCTTATCTTACGCATCCTCTTCGGGCCCTGCTTTATGCTTTCTACCGTCGACCTAAGCCCGTACTCCCTTGCGCCACACAGTGGCTTAGGGTACCTGAGGCGGTACGCACCCAGTGGCTGGAGACCATGGGCTACGAGCGCCTAACAACACGTGCAGCGGTTATTCGGGATCGCCTCCGTGAAGTGCCCGCCGATCAGGTGCTCTACGAGCGCCTGCTTACCACCCTGGGATATGCTCCTAACGCCGAACCCATGCACCGATTAGCCCAAAGCTTACCGCTTTCTTGGCTCCGCATGCTGCCAACGCAGGAGGACGTCGAAGCGGCTTTGCTGGGCATGGCAGGATTGTTGTCCGAAAACCTCTCCCTACCTTGCGATGTAGCCCGTTGGCAAGCGCGCTTTCGGCGGCTACAATCCCAACTTCCCGCTACGCCGCTAACCGCTACGCTTTGGCAGCAGCGTCGGATACGACCTTCCAATCAGCCCTGGCGTCGACTGATGCAGGCAGCTGTTTGGCTAGGTCCTCAAGGCTGGCTACGCCATGAACCCCTAGCCCAACTGCAAGAGGCACTGCAAGCAGCCCGTCCGTTAAGCGCGCTGCGCCGCCTCTTGCAAGGCCATAGGCTGGGGCGCTCTACCCTTGATCGCTTAATCCTCAACGCCATCTTGCCCGTCCTTTATGCCCTTCATGTCCAGCCCGAACGCATTCTTGCCTTATTACAGCAAATGCCTGCCGAATCAGACCGCATCGTGCATCGCTTCGGGACCTTAGGCTATCGGCCTGAAAATGCCTTCTTTTCACAGGCACTTCACCAGCTCTACCGTAGCCGATGTGTCCATCTGCGTTGCCTCCAATGCACAATTGGTCGCTACTTGATCGGTTATTTGCCGCTTAATCCTGCTAAGGACCTTTAAAAAATTGGCGGTTTGGTCGATTACAGAAGGAGCACAAGTTTACCTCTGCGTTAGCGACTGTGGCATGCGTGCCCTCTGGCCCACACTACAACAACCTTCAATGCCCAAGCCTGAACGGCCTATTCCGGCGACACGCTTCAGCCAGACGCCGAACCTAAACGTGCGCTTTCCGCCGCTCCCCCGTACCGCAACTGAAGTCGCTCGAATGCTGAGCGACGAAAGCGCCGATCCTAATCTCAAGCAGCTCATTGCGGTCGTACATGCAGACCCCATTGTCACGCAATTGGTCTTACGTCGGATCAACTCGGCTTACTATGGCCTGCGGCGCCGCATTAGTGAAATTGAAAAAGCCATTTCACTGCTAGGCTTTTTAGAAGTCAGCAACATCGTGCTCACCGCAGCAATGCTCCAGCTCCGAGAATCGATTTCAACCCAAGAGCAGGAGCATATCTTTGAGCAGCTCATGCAGCTAAGCATTGGCAGCGCTACTTATGCCCAACAGCTAGCCCAGTGGCTGGGGCTTCCCTATGCGCGCCGCGTGTTCACGATGGGCTTGCTACATACAGCCGGCCGCCTGGTTCTGCTCTACAACCGTCCAGATGACTATGAAGCCCTCTGGTACACAAACGAAGACGGTGCAGTGCCTTCTGCAGAGGCCGAGCATAAGATCTTTGGCGTTAGCTATTTAGAACTCAACGAAAAAGCTGCGCAAGAATGGCACTTGCCAGAAGATTTGGGTCAAATTCTGAGCACCTTGGAAACGCCTCAGACGCTTCCCACGCCCGAATTGCAACTTCAGGCCGCACTGGTTGCCACCGGTAGTGCTTTAACCGAGCAATTGCATCTTACCGGTAGAAACATTCCGGTACTCCCACCGCAAGCCGCAATGCTGTTACATCATGGATTAAGTGAGTCCGAACTGGTTGAACGCATCTTGAACATACGCGCCCAAACAGATACCTACATTCACATGTTGCTGGTAGGAAACGGAGAAAGTGCAGCTGCCTAACTAAAAAGTCCACCCTGGGATTGGGTGGACTTTTTAGTGCCTGCTCAAGGCTAACCGCTCGAGTTGTTGTTGCACCAGCTTACGCAACCTCTGGAGTGGCGGGGTTGTTTTCACATTTTGCAGGCGCGCGTACTGGGGAGGCAGCACAGCAAAGAAATAACGTGGGCCCACAGAAACACCTGTTGCCACCTGTTGCGCCGTCTCAACATGCTGCGCTACGGCTTCAGCTACATGCGCATAGCGGTCCGTAAGTACGGCAAGATTCGCTGAAATGGCCCCCAGGGTACGCTGCGCACGTCGGTAATCCTTTGGATGCGCCTTTACAGCCTGCATCCACTGCCCAAAGGTAAACAGCATCTTCTGGTGCGCTTGTAAAACCGCTTCGTATTGGGCTCGGTAAGGGGAAAGCTCAGGGTAACGATCCATGAGTAACCGCAGCGCTTCAGCTTCGGCCAGCGCTTCCTGTAGCATGGCCGTGGCCTGCTCGCTAAGCGCTTCAATCTGCTGTAGTGTTAGCGATACGCCCTCTGGATAACCATAAAAACGACACCCGGAAAGCACCAATCCCAGAACCAAGCCAGCCCAGTACAAACCACGCAAACGCAGCATGGCATCACCTAGAAATAGTGAACGGATTTTTAAAAATCCGCATTTTCTACCATGAAAAGAAGCGTTGCGCACTTTTTTGGGACTTTTTTGCATAGCGCTTAGATAATGGTACCGTCTGGAATACGTGCATTTTTAGGTAGTACAACGATCCCATCACGGATGTAAAAATTCGGCCCTTCTCCCTCTTGCACTTGATCCCGGTTTTTAATCACGCATCGCCGGCCAATGCTGACGTTTTTATCAATGATGGCACCCTCAACATAAGATTCTTCTCCAATGCCAGGATTTTCGGGCCCTTCTACGGGATCTCGCACACCAGGGTCATGCCAGGGGTAGTAGTCGGCTCCCATCATGACGACATTTTTTACGGTGGCGTTTTCGCGAATGACTGAGCGAATGCCGATCACCGAATTGACAATCTGGCTGTTGACGATTACGCTCCCTTCGGCAATGATCGAGTCCTGAACAAAAGAACTCTGCACCTTAGCAGGCGGTAGCATATAGGCATTGGTGTAGAGCGGCATCTGGGGGTTATACATATCAAAAGGCGGATGTCGCTGCGCCAACATCAAATTGGCCTCATAAAAGGAACGAATTGTTCCGATATCGCTCCAGTAACCCGTAAACGGATAGCTCACCACCCGATAGCCACAGATCGCTTTAGGAATGATTTGTTTGCCGAAATCATGATCTGTGGGGTTTTCCTCTAACAGTTTATGGAGGATCTCTTTGTTGAAAACGTAAATGCCCATCGAAGCCAGGTAAATGCGGCCCTGCGCTTCCATTTCAGACGCGACAGGGCTTTCTTTGCCGGCCAGCTCATGCAAAGGGGGTTTTTCATAAAATTCCACAATTACGCCTTCTGAATCCGTTTTGAGAATGCCGAAAGCAGGCGCTTCTTCTGCGCGTACCGGAATTGTGGCAATCGTCACATCAGCCTGTTTAGCCCGGTGATAAGCCAAAAGCTGGCGATAGTCCATTAAATAGAGCTGGTCACCCGAAAGAATCAGCACATAATCATGCCGGAAAACTCCAATATGCGCCAGGCTGCGACGCACCGCGTCGGCTGTTCCCTGAAACCATTCGCGGGACGAAGGGGTCTGCTCAGCAGCCAAAATGGAGACAAATCCTGAACGGAAGCGATCAAACCGATAGGTTTGGACAATATGTCGGTTCAAGCTGGCCGAATTAAATTGGGTGAGTACAAAGATCCGGTTAATGTTCGAGTTGATGCAGTTTGAAATAGGGATGTCAATTAGCCGGTACTTGCCTGCCAGCGGTACGGCAGGTTTGGAGCGCATTAGGGTAAGCGGAAATAAGCGGCTTCCTACACCCCCTCCTAAAATGACTGCAATCGTCTGCTCGCTGAGCCGAAGCGTTTCCAGGTCTAACGAAGAAGTAGAAAATGGCAGTTGCATGGTTACCTATTCATTTGGAGGTTACGGGAATAAGGCTTTGATACAAGGCGATGTATTCTTGAGCCGATCGATCCCATGACCAGTTCTGGCGCATGCCGTTGCGCTGCAATTGCTGCCACAGTTCTGGCTGCCGATAGGTTGCCAGGGCCTGCTCTAGGGCCTGCCTCATCGCCTGAGGCGTGAAGGATTCAAATCGGAATCCCGTACCGGTCTGGGTATGAGGATCCCACGGCGTTACGGTATCGCGCAAGCCCCCTACGGCATGGACGATAGGCACAGTCCCATAGGTCATCGCATACAGCTGATTTAGTCCGCAAGGCTCCACCCGAGAAGGCATCAGCAGCATATCGGCCGCCGCGTAGAGCTGATGAGCCAGCGTATTGTTGAATTCAAAACGCAGTACCAGCCGTTGTGCTACTCCAGACGTTTCTAAACGCTGCTTTAAGGTTTCTAAAGCCGCCTGATACTCAGGCATGCCCGTGCCCAATACAACTACAGACACGTCCGGATGCTTAGGCATAAAACGTTCTAATCCACGTATGAGCAGATCCACTCCTTTTTCTTGCATTAGACGCCCAATAAAAATGACCAGGGGTTGCGCCGGATCAAGCCCTAGCGTGCGACATAAAGCCTGTTTGTTTTGCTGCTTGTTCTCAAGCGTCTCGGCAGTATAGGGGACAAAAATGAAGGGATCCGTAGCTGGATTCCACACCTCTGGGTCTATACCATTGAGAATGCCGCGCATTTTAAAAGCTACGCGTTGAAATACCGCACGCAACCCTGCTGCAATATCATCTCGCTCCTGCAACTCTCGCGCATAGCCTGGGCTAACTGTGGTGACGACATCAGCCCAAATCATACCGGCTTTAAGGGCATTGAGTTGACCGTCCTGCTGCAGATCCTCCGGCTGCGCAACAGGCACGCCGATTTCTTTCCATATCGACCAGGCATAGCGTCCCTGATGTTCTGCATTATGCACCGTCAGCACCAGCGGTAGCGTAGCCCACTCCTCATAAGCCGGGTCTGCACGAAGCCAAACCGGAATCAATGCCGCATGATGGTCATGCAAATGCAACAAATCCGGTTTAAGCACATGAGCTTTGAGTACAGCCAGTAATCCCCGCTGAAACACAAAGAACCGATCGCCCTGGTCAGGAAAATCGAGCCCCGTAGCAGGATCTTGATACACGCCCGGACGCCCAAAGTACACCGGCTCCTCCCAAAGATAAACCGGGAATCCCAGCACGTCGGCTGCTTGCTGCCAGAGCCGATAGGGCAACACCCGACCGCGATATTGCAAAGTGCCCTCGTGGACCAATTGTAAGCTTGAAGAATCAACCTGCGCATCCCCAAAGCGGGGCATAAATACAGCCGACTTTACCCCTTGGCGATTCAAGAACTTTGGCAGCGCCCCCAGCACATCTCCCAGGCCCCCTACCTTGGCAATCGGCGCACATTCAAAGGCTACGTGCAGAATATCCATAACTACAGTGATAAAAAGCTCTCCTTTAAAAATACAGCATCTTTGCCTTCAGAATCCCCTCAGAGAATACAAAAACTTTGTTACGTGCTATCGAAACCCGGCTTAGCGCCCTGGGTACATCCTGTAAAAGCGCTCAAAGCGTACAGCTATGGCCGAAGCACCCCAGGCTTCTCTTGTATCATTGCAAAAGCGCTTAGCCCAGACGCGGCGGCGCTTGCTTGCTTCCCAGCTAATCGTGGCTTTATTGCAGCTTACCGGCGTTTTAGGATTACTCTGGGGCGTGGCATTGCTGCTGGAGGCCCTGCTCTGGTTGCCGGTCAGCGGGCGTACTGTGCTGTTTTTGGGACTTATGCTGGGCTCACTTGCGCTGAGCTTGTGGCAGCTTGGTCAACTGCTGCGTGCCTTCTGGCGCCTGGATGAAGAGCATCTGGCCCGTCAAATTGGCCGACAATTCCCTGAAGTAGCCGATCGGCTCTTGACCCTCCTGCAACTCGAACGCGGTCGCCGCAGCCCAGCCCCTCGGGCCCTTGTCGAACGCGCGGAACAGGAACTGCTCGCCCAGGTTGGACCCGTACCCTTTGAGCAACTGGCCAGGCTAAGACCCTCCCAGCGAATGCTTGGACTTGGCCTGGGGCCGCTCGTGCTCTTAGGCTTTGGTTTTCTCCTGGCACCCGAAGCATTTCAGGCCGCTGCCACGCGTATCTTTTCGCCAGGACGGGTTTTCGAGCGTCCTTTGCCCTTTACCCTGCTCGTTACCCCCGGCGACACCACCTTAGCCCGGGGGGACACGCTGCGCATTAAGGCCACGCTACAAGGAACGCTACTTCCACCGCAGCTCACCTTAGCCTTGCGCTATGCCGGTGAGCTGCGTACAGAAACATTCACCCTAACGCCCAACAGCCTCGGCCAAGCGCAGTTTACACTGCCTAACCTGCAACGCCCCCTGCAATATCGCCTGGAAGCCCCGCCTGCGGCCACGCCGTGGCATGCCGTGACCCTGCGGGAGCGCCCCTTTACTCGCAATCTGCAGCTTATGCTGCACTACCCGGTCTACACCGGTTTACCTCCTCAAACCCTACCTCCCGACGTGGGTCACGTCACCGCACTGCCGGGCACCCAGGTACACCTCCAATTCCTCACGGCCGGGGCTCCTGTGACCCAAGCCGTGCTCCGCTTTGACAATGGCGCCACCCTGCCACTTACGCTAAACGATAGCCTCGCTCAAGGTACATTTGTTCTGCTTCAAGAAGGCACCTACTGGATTGAGTTGCAAACAGCCGAAGGACTCATCCATGCGGATCCCATTCGCTATCAACTCAACCTCTTGCCCGATGAAGCACCAACCATCACGCTCCTTCGTCCCGAAGCCACCTACACGCTAGATGATGCCCTTCAAGCTCCCCTACTGGTGCGGGTACATGATGACTTTGGCTTTACCGGACTTCGGCTTTACTGGCGTTTAGCCCAAAGCAACTTTAAACCCACAACGCCTGATTTTACCTACCGCACCCTGCCGCTAACAACCCCCAGGCCACTTGACCAAGAAATTGATTATCTCTGGGAGTTGCGGACTGACAGCCTGGACCTGGTGCCTGGTGACGTGCTTGAATACTACCTCGAAGTGTGGGACAATGACCGCGTCTCAGGTCCTAAAGCCAATCGCACCCCAATACAGCAGTTGCGCTTGCCCTCGCTAGCTGAGCGTTATGAGACGCTCGATGCAGCCCAGGACAATGTTGCCGAAGGCCTGGAGTCGCTACGTGAGCAAGCCGAGCAACTGCGCAACACCTTCCAGGAACTCCAAGAGACCCTCCGACGCACCCAGCGGGCAGGTTGGAACGAGCAACAACAAGCCGAACAGCTCCGCCAAAGGCAGGAAGCCCTAGAGGAACAGGTCGACGCTCTGGCGCAACAGCTCGAACACCTTGCCCGCGAAATGCAAACCCATCAGCTCGTCAGCGACGAGACGCTTCAACGCTACCAAGAGCTCCAACGTGTAGTGGAAGAAATCCGCTCGCCCGAACTGCGTCAAGCCCTTGAGCAGCTCCAAGAAGCCCTCCGTGCCTTGGACCTGCCACGCATGTTAGAAAACCTCGAACAAGTCAGCTTCAATGAAGCCCAATTCCGGGAACGGATTGAGCGGGCCCTGGAGCTTTTTAAACGGCTGCGCACGCAACAGCAGCTTGAAGAAGCTGCTCGCAGGGCTGAAGCGCTGGCTCGAACTGAAGAACGCTTGGCTGAGCAAACGCAACAACTTCAGCGGCAGGCCACTTTACAAGCTACACCTAACCCTGAAGCACTTGCTCGCCAGCAGGAAGCAGCTAGCCAAGAAGCACAGCAGCTAGAACAGCTCCTCGAAGAAACGCGACGTCAGATGGAAGGCTTGCGGGGCACTCCACGCCAGGCAATGGATTCCCTACAACAAGGCCTACGCAGGCTTTCTTTGCCTGAGCGCATGCAGCAAAATGCCCAGCAGCTTCGCCAAGGAAACTTTTCGGGGGCGCAGCAAGAACAGCAGCAACTGCAGCAGCAACTGGACGAGCTGGCTACGCGGCTAAATCAACTCAGGCAACAAATGGAAGGCGGACAGCTCCAGCTCAACGTCGCTGGTCTGCGCCGCGCCCTCCGCCACGTGCTCTTGCTTTCGGAAGCGCAAGAAGCGTTGCGCAACGAGCTCGGGAACCTGCGTACCGACCGCCCTTCAAACGTCCTGACACGCCGCCAAGAAGAGCTCATTCAGGGAACCCGAACGGTCACCGACTCCCTTCGCCAACTGGCACGCCGCATCCCTCAAATGGAACGCGCTGTGCAGCAAACTGCTAGCGAAGCCCTCCGCGCCATGGACGCTTCTGTATCTGGCATGACCGAAGGTACAACACGCCTGGCCAGCAGCCACCAAACCGCTGCCATGATGCACTTAAATGAACTGGCACGTATGCTAGCAGACCTGCTCGAACAGCTCATGCAACAAGGCGGCGGAGGCATGTCGCTACAGCAAATGATTCAACAACTTCAGCAAATGGCCGAGCAGCAGCAACAGCTCAATGATCAGATTCAGCAACTCCTGAACGATATCCAAGGAACGCGCCTGGTTACGGATCAGCTTGAACGCATGCGCCAACTGGCTCGGCAGCAGGAAGCCATTCGCCGCCAGCTGCATCAACTGGCACGCGACCGCGAAGCCCGACGCCGCTTGCTGGGCGACTTAGATGCTTTAGCCCGCCAAATGGAGGAAACGGTTCAGGAACTCCAACAAGGCCAACTCGACCGCCAGACCATCGAACGCCAGCGCCAGATTCTTACACGCTTGCTTGAAGCCCAACATTCTATCCGAGAGCAGGATGAAGAACCCCGACGCCAAAGCCGTCCGGGCGAAGACATGGTTCGAGAAAGTCCACCTGAGCTTAGGCCGCAGCAAGAACTTGACCGTCTGCGGCGCGCGCTAATTGAAGCACTGGAGAGCGGCTATGCTCCTGACTACGAAGCGCTCATTCGCCGCTATTTCGAACTGCTTGAACGCTTAAAACAACAAACCCCGCGCATGCCTTAATAAGCGCGCACGCAATACCTTACTTCCTGCTCGTAGCGCCGACGGATTTCTTCTAAGCTATCGCCCCCGAATTTTTCTAAAAACGCATTGGCGATAACAAAAGCTACCACCGCCTCGGCTACTACCGAAGCCGCTGGTACGCTGGTTACATCGCTGCGCTCGTAGCGGGTGGGCTGGGCCTCTTTGGTTGCAATATCGACGGTATCCAACGGTTTAATAAGGGTAGGAATGGGCTTCATGTAGCCGCGCACGATGATGGGCATACCGGTCGTTACTCCACCTTCCAGACCTCCAGCGTGATTTGAGCGACGTCGGAATACCCCATCTTCCAGGATAATCGGATCGTGCACCTGAGACCCCGGAAGTGAGGCCGCCGCCACCCCATCGCCAATTTCTACAGCTTTTTGGGCCTGAATCGAAAGAATGGCCTGTGCCAATAAGCCATCTAAGCGCCGATCCCAGTGCACATAAGACCCTAAGCCTGGGGGCACACCAGTAACAACGACTTCATAGATGCCTCCTAGTGAATCCCCCTGCTTTTTGGTTTCCTGGATATGCTCAATGGCTCGCTCTGTTAGCTCTGGATCCAGCATACGCACAGGACTTTGATCGGCTACGCGGTAGAGGGCCTCTGCCCCTTCAGCTAAGAACGGCCTCAAGCGGCGCTGCCAATCTTCAGGGCGTTCGTAACCCACCTGGCCAATTCGCAACACATGGCTACCGATTTGGATGCCCAACTGACGCAGTAACTGCCGCGCTACAGTGCAACAGGCAACCCGCATGGCCGTCTCTCGGGCACTGGCCCGATCGATTACGGGACGCAAATCGTCAAAGCCGTACTTTTGCGCCCCTACCAAATCGGCATGACCCGGGCGCGGCAAGGTGATCTTTTCAATACCTTCGCCAGTCCCTTCAATGGCCATCACCTCAGGCCAGTGTGCCCGGTCTTTATGATAGGCAGCATTGTCGATACGCAGTGCAATAGGGCTACCGATTGTCTTAGAAAAACGCACCCCGGAATAAATGTGCACCCGATCTTCTTCGATCTTGGCGCGTCCGCCCCGTCCATAGCCCTGCCAACGCCGGGCCAGTTGCTCGTTAATCACCTCAGCCGTCAACGGCACGCCTGCCGGCATGCCTTCCACAATGCCAATCAATGCTTCGCCGTGCGACTCGCCGGCCGTCAGATACCGCAGCATGCAACACTGAATGGTTAGATCGACAACTTAACGCTGAACCGATACCGGTTCGGGCACCGGCACTTCGTAAAAGGCAATGGTACCATCCCGTTTCTTCACCTGAAAGAGTACCGCTTCGGCGGCTTCAAATTCTTCGAGCAATGCCCGTACATCTTCCAGGGTAGCTACTTCAAAATCCTCGATTTGTAAGATTACCACATCGCGCGGTAGGCCTGCTTCATCAGCCACGCTGCCCCGCGTCACATAAGCCACATAAACCCCTGCATTAACCTTGAAGGTCTTATAGTCCTGTTCGCTTAAGTCACGCAGCCCCAAACCCCAATTCTCCAGGTTAAACACGCTGCCTGAAGGGGGTTCTTGAGGCGACTCTGGAGGTGCAGGGGGTTGATTGGTCAGCTCGCTAAACCATTCCTGATAAGCTGAAGCTTCTCGCCCCATGAGCTGGACCTGCAGATGCAGGCGCTGCGCCTTACGCCACACTTCTAAGTCGATCCGATCTCCTGGACGATAACGCGCTACCACGCTTTGCAGCTCGTTGGGGGCATTAACTGCGCGTCCGTTGACCGCTAGCACCACGTCGCCGCTTTGCAAACCGGCCTGATCGGCTGCGCTGCCTTTGCGCACTTCAGTAATTAACACCCCCTGCACCCCGGGCAATCCCAGAAGACGCGCCTGTCTCGCATCGATCTCCTGAATTGAAACGCCTAAATAGCCACGCCGTACTTCACCATAGGCAATCAAATCCTCCACAACGCGAACAACCAAATTGACCGGCACAGCAAAGCCATAGCCCTCGTAGACCCCACTTTCAGTTGCAATCGCCGTATTGATCCCAACCAACTCACCTCGTAGATTGACTAAAGCGCCTCCTGAATTGCCGGGGTTAATCGCCGCATCCGTCTGAATAAAATCTTCCACGCGGAAAAAGTCTTCGATAATGTTCTCCTGTCGTCCCAATGCACTTACAATCCCTGCCGTAACCGTAGAGGTCAACCGAAACGGATTCCCAATAGCTAATACCCATTCTCCTACCTGAAGCTCGTCTGAGTCGCCAAAAGCGATGACCGGAAAGGTTTCCCCTGCACGTGGCGAAATCTTCAGCACCGCCAGATCTGTCGAGCGGTCAAATCCTACTAACCGGCCTTGATATTGCCGCTTGTCGGCCAGGGTAACCAAAATTTCCCTGGCGTTCTCGACTACATGGTAGTTAGTCACAATGTATCCATCCCGGCTAACCAATACACCACTGCCCACACTTTGACGCGGTGTAAACTCACGGAAGAACTGATCCTGATTAGGGTCACCCTGCCGTAGCCCTTCTCCCCTGCCTAGGCGTCCAACACGCACTTCAATGTACACTACAGCAGGTCTTACGCGCTGCGCTACTTCGCGAAATACCTGATTGAGCACGACGGGGTCTACCGTCACCTGGGCCCCACTTCGTGCGGGCAAGGTCACAGCATTTACCGTCTCCCCCCCTCCTAATTGGACCCGTTCGACAATACGAACCGGCTCGGCTGGGACCTGATGGCGCTGCATGTGCCAAACCGCCCACAGTCCCCCTCCTAACAGCCCGATAAGCAGTAGCCCTAGGGCGCTAACAACCCAAAGAATACGCTGACCTCCCCTGCTGGCCATATTTACCTGTTGATATCGGATGAACTGCTTTCAGAGACCGCAGCCGAAGCGGATTGTTTCGCCGTTGAGGCCGAAAATTTTTGCATTGACCCTCTCACCTCAACCGCTGTCCTGAGCATTTCTGCATACAATCCTTGTACCACGCTAAAGGCTTCTTGCGCCAGCTGTTTACGCGTTTTGTGCGTTGCCGAAATAGGGGAACCGGTGCGTACCTGAAGCTTAACCCCTCGAAGACGTAGCCAGCGACTTAAATGCCGCCAGAAAGGCAATCCTCCTGTCCAGGCCAGCCATCGACGCTCCTCGGGTGAAGCTGGTTTGCCGTTGACCTTATGGATACAAAGGCTTACTGGCAGAACCCAGCCAGCAGGCATACCGGCAACCGCCTCAAATGCGCCGGTTTTAAACGGCTGTACGGCTTCTCCTGTGCCCGTAGTGCCTTCTGGGAAAACCAAGACCGGAACCCCAGCTTGCAACCGCGCGCGAACTTGCTGTACAAAATGGGCCGATTGGGTTCGGCGCTCACGCGCAACAAAAAGTACTCCATAGCTACGGCAAAGCCAGCCGATTAATGGCCATCGCGCCAGCTCTGCCTTGCCGACAAACGCCACCGGCCAGCAAGTGGCCAACACAATCGGATCTAAAGCCCCTAAATGATTGGCCACCAGAAGTCCACAGGTATTGGCCGGCAACGCAGCACCCGGTGCTTCCACCTCAAGCCCCATAATCCGACACAAAAGGCGGCACCCTTCCTGCTGCCGCTGCGCCCGAAAAAGCGGCTGCACCTGCGCTGGTAAACGCCGGGCTTGCCGGTTTGTCGCTATCGTATAGCGCAGCGTAATATAGAGCAGCTTCGGCAGTCGTCCCCAAAGCCGCCCCCACCCCTGCAGTTTCTGCATCCCCCTCATGACTCCGGCATGTGGGAAAACGTCTTTGCATCCGATCGCGTATCGGCAACCGGCATTCGGGCAAACGTTACCGTAAACGTGCTACCTTCACCTTTTTTGCTCTGTACGGTTACCGTACCCTCCATCAACCGCACCAACTGCGCCACAATCGCTAACCCTAAGCCACTGCCTTCATACGCGCGATCCAATCCCGAAGACTCTTGACGAAATTCCTCAAATAGATGCGGCATGAACTCTTCTGAAATACCTACACCGGTATCACGCACCCTAATCGCTACCTGCGTTGGCGTGGGTTCAACGCTAATCTCTACCTCTCCAGCTTCCGTGAACTTGATCGCATTCCCAACTAGGTTAACCAGCACGCGCTCCAATGCTTTAGGATCCAACAGCGCGTACACCGGCTCCTCCGGTAGTCTCAGCGTAAAGCTTAATCCTTTCTTTTGAGCAAGAGGACTCATAAAATGATACACTTCCTGAACTTTCTCTCTTACTTCCACCGGCATCCGATGCAACATCACGGCCCCTGCTCGAAGCCGGGCCAAATCCAAAATCGCATTGATCGTCTCCAGCAAGCGCTGCCCGCTTTCTTCAATCAATTCTAAAAACTCGCGATGATGCGGCTTATCGGTCTCCTCTTTTAGCACGGCCGCAAATCCCAAAATGGATGAAAGGGGCGTGCGCAATTCATGTGACGTTGTCGAAAGCAATGTCTCTTTAGCGGCGTTAGCATCTCTAAGCTGGCGGCTTAGCTCCTGCACGCGCCGTGTAAGGTAGTTGATTCGGTCTGTAGAAATCAGCGACTGATGGATACGTTGAGCTGCCAGCTGCACGCGATAATGCCGCCACGTAAGCAGTACAGCCGTGAGCGTTGCCACAACGTAGAGTAGATAAGCCCACCAGGTACGGTACCAAGGCGGCAAAATGCGAATCACAATGGTGGTCACCGGGGTAGTCCTGCCCCAGGCATTGCGCGCACGAACCTGAAACCGATAGGTTCCCTCCCAAAGGTTGGAATACAACCGATGCGTAACCGCAGTCCAATCAGACCAGCCCTCGTCTACTCCTTCTAAACGGAATTGATACCGATTTTCTTCAGCCCGAATAAAGCTAGGCAAGGCAAATTCGATGTGCAGATCATTCAATGCATACGGCACCTCAAGCACAAAGTCCGAGCTTGGCTGCGCTTCAAGCCGTCCATTAGGACCCACCAACGTGCCGCCAAACAACACCTGATCTCCCGAATAAATCCGCCGAATGAGCACCTGTGGGGGATCCAAATGGATACCTTCCGGAGAAGGCAAACGCGGATCATAACGAATAAGCTGATCCCGATTGCCGATCCAGACAACGCCATCATGGTCTACAAAAACCTGTACAGGCCAACCCCACGCAGGATAGTGTAACAAAGGCGGCGTCTCAAACCGATAGGAGCCATCCGGCTGCATCCGCACAATATCGACATGGGTTGGGAACAGCAACCAAATCCGCTGAAAGCGATCAACCACAAGCGCCAGCAACTCGTCATGGCCTGTATGCCCAGAATCAAAAAGGGCCATATCGCGCTGAAAAACAGGCTTCCCTTCCGGAAGAAAACGGAAAACGCCCTCTTTCGTAGAAAAAAGCACTGTTTGATTCAATAAAGCCAACTGCACTTCGCTGCCTGGCAAGCCATCCTCTGGGCCATATTCGGTAACAACCGGCTCTCCTTCCCACCCTTCCGGGAATTGAAGCCGCATCACCCGCCCTCCCCGCAAACTCAACCAAAGGGTATGGTTGACCTTTATGATCCGCAAAACTTCACCGTTAACCTTAGAAATGTGACGTAGCCCTGATCCTTCTTTCAAAAAAAAGAGACCCCTTTTTCCACCTATAGCGATAACCTGTTCTGATAAATCAGCAATTGAAAATACGGTGTTGCCTGGTATTATTATGCGTCTTTTGGTTGGATATTCCTGAAGGCCGTGATTGGTCGCTAGCCATAAGCGTCCCTTGCTGAACGGTAAAATTTGAAAAACCTGAACTTCCACGTCTTGGCGTTCAAAAAAAGGTCTGCCATGCGAAATTAATCGATTGCTCCTGAAAAGACCCGTACTTGTAGCACCATAAAGCCAACCTTCTTGTTCTAGTATCTGATACATGAATCCTTCTAAACCCAGGCGCTTATCAAAAACTGAAAGGTAGGGTAAGGCATCGGCGCGGGCTAATCCCCGGCTGTTTAATGCCATCCATAAACTTCCTTGCCGATCCACATATACATAGTTGACCCATCCATCTGGAAGACCGGATTCCTCGTTTACAAGCTGCATAAGTCGACCTCGACGATCGATGATGGCCACTCCCCCACCTAGCGTCGCCAGGGCATAAAATCCGCCCGGCATGGCACATCCATGATAAAGCGGATAGGACCGAAGAAAGGCTTCGACCTCACTCGAGAAGCGCCGTAACGTACGACCGTCATACAGCCAGAGCCCATCCTCTCGGGTTGCGATCAAAATTTGATCTTCCCCATAAGGCATCATCGCATAAATGCGCCGATGGGCAAAGTGCTCTCCTCCTGGCACCAGCTGCAGTGCATCGTGCACGACCGTCTGCAATCCGATACTATCTTGCCGGACGTAAAACTTTCCCCGAACGACAAACGCAGTATGAAAGCGCGTGCGGGCATGCCAAACCCGCAGGGTATCCCCATCCCATCGGAACAGCTGCTTATAGGTTTGAAAGTATACGCCATCGGAGGCTACCCGCGTGCTCCACACATCCCAAAAATCTCGATCTGCCGAATCCGCGATAGCCGGCACCAGCGAAGTATAGCGCAACATACCTAAAGAATCCGGCCAAGCGTAGCCAAAATCTCCTTGTGCCCCAACAAAAAGCCTCCCGTTTGCATCCACATCCAACGAGCGGACCACGGTGTGCGAAAGCACCGGCAGCAGGCGCCATCGCACCCCATCAAATTCTAAGATGCCATCATAATTGGCCACATAGAGCACCCCCCGATGGTCCTGCACAACAGCCCAATTTTGAGGAAACTGTCCATACGTCTCCGGACCATAGTGCACCAAATGGAGGGGAAAGCCGACCTGAAGTCGATATTCCTGGGCATTTAGCTTTCCACCCCCTATCCAGCAACCCCATATGAACCATAGCCAAAGGCTATACCGCCTCCAAGTAGCAATAAATCGCATACAAGCTGCTGTATTACACAGGTGTATACAAGTATCGGGAAAGTCGAAAGCGAACTCAAGTACTTTGAATAATCCGCCTAGCTTACTCAACGCTTTGGCCGATCGGATTCATCCAAATAGCCCAATTTCGATATAGCTTATTCTCTTACTCAGGGAACACTGCTAGGCTACAAATCTCATGCTCATTAAGCCAATCAAGCCGCCTTTGTGCTTTTGATATCTAGGTTTTTGCCTGCAACGCCTCATCCTGTTCACCCTAAATTCTAAAGAACCATGAAAAAGTTTCTGAAGCTACTGGCTATGTTGTCTGTTCCGGCGCTGCTGCTAGGTGGATCGTTCACGTTAAGCGGCTGCAGTGCCGATGCGCTGACAGGTCCTGCAGTGCTCGCAGAGGGAGGAAATAATGGGGGGACTCATAGTGGTGGCTCTACCAAAACCGGTGCCGACCATAATGAATACTCGGGCTCGGGCTCAGGCACTCATAGCGGCGGCTCTACCAAAACCGGCGCTGACCATAATGAATGAGCCTTCACGTTGCCATGCTTTCAACCCGGCCTAAAAGGCCGGGTTTTTTATTTTGTTTTGGTGGTGAGCAACGTATATTGCAGCGAAGTCCCAGCAGTTAGTGGGGTTGTGCATGGCTGGTTGCGACGTCTGTTTTGCGCTGGTTGGATCGGTTCCCCATAACAGCCGGGCCCTTCGGCAACTTCGGGCTTTAGCCGCAATGGGCCTTAAGGTGGAGGTCTTTGCCATTGCGCCGCCAGCTGCTCTGCCCCGGGATCTAACGGCTACTGTACGGTATCATCCGCTTCCTCCTCCTGCAAGCCGGGGACCACGTTTTTTTGGACAGGTAGATCGTCGGCTAAGGGCTGCTATCCGCACCTGTCAGGCCCGCGTCTACCATGCTAGTGATCTGTATGTACTTCCAGCCTTAGCAGCAACTGCCCGGCGTCATGGAGGACGGCTTGTTTTCGATGCTCGAGAACGCTACCCCTATGTAGCAGGTACAGTTGGGCGGCCGCTTCAGCAGTACTTCTGGAAGCTGTTGGAACGTCGCTATATCCGTCAGGCTGATCTCGTGCTAACGGTCAGCGAAGGCATTGCGGCCCATCTGGTACGCGACTACAGCATTGCCCCGCCGCTAGTACTGTACAATGCGCCAGAGACGCCGCCCAAGTTCAATCCAGAGGCCTCCCTGCGGCTTAGGCTTCGATTACCCGATGAAGGCGTCCTCTTTCTCTACCAGGGACACTTGCGCCCCGGCCGTGGATGCCTCATGCCTCTTGAAGCCTTGCCCCATGTGCCTGAAGCCATACTGGTCTATCTTGGCGATGGCCCCTTGGCGCCCGTTATTCGCGAGCGGGCTGCCGCGTTAGGGATTACCGATCGTGTACACCTGCTCCCCCCTGTATTGCCCGACGAGCTGCTGACTGTTACGGCCTCAGCCGACGTCGGGCTTGCACTCCTCGAAGATACTTGTTTGAACCATCGACTGGCGCTGCCTAATAAGCTTTTCGAGTATCTGGCAGCCGGTGTACCTGTCCTGGTCAGTGATCTGCCCGAATTGCGCCGTGTGGTGGAAACCTATCAGGTAGGCTACATCGTTGATTTGCGAAATCCTGCTGCGCTTGCTGCAGCCATGCGTCGTCTGGCTAGCGATGCTTGCCTCCGACAGCGACTGGCAGCCAATACGGGCGCAGCGTTTACGGCCCATAGTTGGTCACAGTTAGCACCCCGTTTTCAAGAAGCCTACCGAAATCTACTATGCGACGGCTGATTCTTTTAGGCTGCCTCGGGTTATCGGCTCTTCTTCCGCTGGCCGCGCAGGCGCAATCTTCGCTTTTTGATCCGGCCATCATGGCTCCAATTGGCTGGCAACGGGTAGAGCAAGCCATGGCCGCCGCAGCCAAAAGCGGTAAAAAAGTGTTGATCGACATTTCAGCTCCATGGTGTCCCTGGTGCCGCCGCATGCAACACGAAGTGTATACGGATTCTGCTGTCGTCCGCTATCTAAAAGGACACTTTGAATTTGCCCGTCTCAACGGTGAGGATAGCGGTCGCAAGCTAAAGTTCCTCGGCTATGAACTCAGCGAAGCTGAGCTGGCTCAGGCATTGGGTCTAACGGGCTATCCTACCACGGTTTTCCTGGAACCCGATGGCACCTACATTACCCGCGTACCTGGTTTTGTCCCTGCCGAAACGTTTCTTCAGGTGTTACGCTTCATTGGCTCGGAAGCTTATAAGCGACAGAGTTTTGAGGAATTTGCTCGCAGCCAACGATAAAACCATAAAAAGCCCCGGCCTGTGGCCGGGGCCAAGGGTTCAGGTGCCGTTTTCCTCTCTACGCAGGTAGCCTTCACGATACAAGTAGTCGAGAATTTTTTCGACACACTGCTCAACCGACTCTTCGGCCGTACGACAGATGATCTCAGGATTGCGAGGGGGCTCATAGGGATCGTCGATGCCAGTAAAGCCCGTAAGTAACCCCGCCCTTGCCTTAGCATAGAGCCCTTTGACGTCGCGCTGTTCGCAAACCTCAAGCGGGGTATCAACAAAGACCTCGATGTAGCCGCCGAAGCTGCTGATAAGCTTGCGATTGTACTGACGATCTGCCTCGTAGGGTGCAATAGGCGCACAGATGGCAATGCCCCGGTGTTTGGTAATCTCACTGGCTACGTAGCCAATGCGCCGCACGTTCGTGGAACGATCCTCTTTAGAGAATCCCAGACCTTTGCTCAGATGCGTGCGGACGACATCGCCGTCGAGCAGCGTAACCGGACGGCCGGTCAGCTCCAGCAGCCGCGTCATGAGCGCATTGGCAATGGTCGACTTGCCCGAACCCGAGAGTCCTGTAAAGAATACCGTAAAGCCCTGCTGGTGACGAGGCGGATGCGTGCGGCGCAGCTCGGCAACCACTTCAGGATAGGAGAACCATGCGGGAATTTCCTCACCTTCGGCCAACCGCCGTCGCAGTTCGGTTCCCGAGATATCTAACGTACGTTCTCCTGGCTGCACTTCATCAATTGGCTTATAACGATCTTCGTCGGGCACATAGACCATCATCTTGAAAGGAATGACGCCGATACCCAGCTCTTCCTCATAATCCTGTACCAGTTCCTGGGCATCGTAAGGGCCATAAAACGGCCTGCCGCTGGAATCTTTGCCCGGACCGGCATGGTCTCGGCCAATGATCAAGTGGGTGCAGCCGTAGTTTTTTCGGATGATTGCGTGCCAAAGGGCTTCGCGTGGGCCGCCCATCCGCATAGCCAAGGGCAGCAAGCTAAGCATAGCTCGATCTTTGGGGTAATATTTGAGCAATTTGCGATAGCAGCGCACGCGCGTGTAATAGTCGATATCCCCGGGTTTGGTCATGCCCACAACAGGATGAATAAGCAAGTGCCCTCCAACCTCCTCGGCTGCCCGGTCGGTTAGCTCCTTATGGGCCCGGTGCATAGGGTTACGCGTCTGAAAGGCCACCACGCGTTCCCAACCGCGGCGCTCAAATTCAGCCCGGAGCTGGGCCGGCGTATGTCGCAGCTCTTTAAAGTCGTAGTGTACCGGTAGCTGCACGCCTTGCAGGGTACCGCCTACGTAGTAGTCCCCTGCTTCATGCATCAAATACGCTACAGCAGGATGTTCGGTACTCGTAGTACCAAAAACTTGCTGTGCTTCACGCGTTTTATCAGGCTGCCAGACGTCTTCAACATGCATTATAGCCAGCAGCAACCCGGTTGGGTCGCGTAAGGCGATCGAATCACCCGGATTAAGCGTGCGCGCCACCGATTCTGGCACATCGAGCGTCACCGGAATAGGCCACAAAAGGCCGTTTTGCAGGCGCATCTCTTCGACAACCCGGTCATAATCGGCCCGGTTCAAAAAGCCACGTAGGGGCGAAAAACCCCCGTTGAGCAACAGCTCCACGTCACAAAGCTGACGTGGCGTCAGCGTAAGGGAAGGAAGCGCCAGGGCTTTTTCCTTAAGCTCTTCCCGCTGCGTTTCAGGAACGATTAGTTCGCAAAGTACACCCCCGTGCGGTTCAATAAGCGTTGTCTCAGGCATATTTCCTCAGTTAAGTTAACGGATTAAGGGTTACAGCCACATTAAGGCAATAAGGCTTAGGCTAACCACAAAAACCAAAACATCGAGGCAAACCCCAACCTTAACGTAGTCCATAAAACGATACCCTCCGGCCGACATCACCATTAGGTGGGTCTGATAGCCAAAGGGGACCATAAAGGCTGCAGAAGCCCCAACGGCTACGACAACAGCCAGCATACGTGGATCTAAGCCCATTTCATTGGCCACAGAAAGGGCGATCGGCACCATCAGGGCAGCAGTGGCATTGTTCGATAACACTTCGGTCAGCATCATGGTAGCCAGCAAGATACCGCCCACGGTAGCCAGCGGCCCCAGGCTTTGCGTCAAGAGGACCAGCCCATGCCCTATCCACTCCGCTAAACCAGAGCGACTGACTGCCTGTCCCAATCCCAACGAGGCTGCAATCACAACCAACACCTGCATATCCAGCGCTTGACGGGCTTCGCTACCCGAAAGGCACCGGGTCACTACCATACCCAACGCAGCGACAAAAGCGGCTGTAATCAGGGAAACCCCAAAAATCCCAGCGAGGACAATCATACTGCCAAAAACAGCCAGGGCAATCGGGGCATGCCGCGTCCGAGGATGCGGACGCTCACCCCTGCGGGGCGCTACCAGATAGAACTCATCGCGACGTGCATTCCATCGCCGGTCAAATCCGTTACGGGCCTCAATTAAAAGCAAATCGCCTGCTTGGATCGGAATCCTCCCTAGTGACCCAATGATGCGTTGGCCTTGACGCTGAATGCCCAGTACTACGCCGCCATACTGCTCTCGAAACTGTACTTCACGCAACGTCTTTCCCACCAGGTTGGAAGAAGGCGCCACAACCGCCTCAAACAGGGGCAAGCTCTGCTGCGTTTTTTCCTCAACCGAAGGTAACGCCCGCTCAAGCCCTTCACGTTCTAACAATCGGTCAATCATCCGCGCAGAACCCACAAAAACCAAAATGTCATTCCCCTGTAATACTTGCTCTGGAGCAGCTGGAATAACCCGCCCGCTGCGACGAATATGGACAAGATAAGCCTCTCCCAAAGCGCGCAACCCCGCTTCTTCTATAGTTTTCCCTTCCAGGGGCCCTTTAGCTGTTACGCGCAATTCAAAGAGGCATTCTTTGAGCCCTTCCTCAAAAGGACTCTGGTCGCGTCGCCGGTCAGGAAGCAAGCGATGACCCACAAGCGTCAAAAAGGCCACAACGACTATGGCTAACGGCAGCCCTATCCAGGTTAGGTCAAACAACTTCAAGCCGGGCAAACCTGCCTGAATTAATAAGCCCGATACGACCAAGTTGGTTGACGTGCCGATCAGGGTGATTAGGCCTCCTCCAACAGTAATATAGGAAAGCGGAATCAGGAGCTTCGAAGGTGCAATGTTATGCCGCTCAGCCCACCGTTGCACGCGCGGCATAAGCATAGCCACAACAGGGGTGTTGTTCAAAAATCCAGAAAGCGGTGCGACGATAAACCCAAGCCGAAAGATTGCGCGTTCCACCGAGGGCTTGCGGGGAAACAAGATGCGATCCAAAAAGGAAAGGGCCTCTGTGCGTTGCAAGCCAGCCGCCACCACAAACAGTGCCGCCACCGTCAGCACCGCCTCATTCGAAAAGCCGGCAAAAGCCTCTTTGGGCGTTAGTACGCCAGAAAGGAGAAAGACTCCCAGCGTACCCAGAAAGATGAGATCTGGGCGCGCCACCTCACGCACCAAAGCCACCACCATCGCCACGATAGTAGCAAGCGTAACCCAAGCTTGCCATCCCAAGGATTCCATGATTTCCTGTACCGACAGCCCATATGATTATCCAATTGGTGTGGCAACGCCCAAGCGTTGTTTAAAATATTCTAATGTACGCCGCAATCCTTCGCGCCGACAGACTTTAGGTTCCCAGCCCAAAACCCGACGCGCCAGCGAAATATCGGGTTGACGAATTTTTGGATCATCGGCGGGAAGCGGCTTAAACATAATTTCGCTACGACTACCGGTCAGTTCTATGATTTCTTTGGCAAATTCCAGGATAGAAATCTCTTCTGGATTGCCAATATTGACTGGTCCCACGTAGTCGCTCATCAACAGTCGGTATATCCCTTCAACCAAATCATCGATGTACTGAAACGAACGCGTCTGGCTGCCATCGCCATAAACGGTAACCGGCTCGCCTTTAAGCGCCTGCGTCATGAACGTAGGCAGCGCCCTACCGTCATCCAGTCGCATCCGGGGACCATAGGTGTTAAAGATCCGCACAATGCGCACATCGACGCCATGATAGCGATGATAGGCCATTGTCATGGCCTCGGCAAAGCGCTTGGCCTCATCATAGACGCCCCGCAAGCCTACCGGATTAACGTTACCCCAGTAATCTTCGGGCTGGGGATGCACCAGCGGGTCACCATAGACTTCGCTGGTCGAAGCCAGCAAAAAGCGCGCGCCTTTAGCCTTAGCTAGCCCGAGGGCTTTATGGGTACCCAGAGCACCTACTTTGAGCGTCTGGATCGGATACTTCAGGTAATCGACCGGAGAGGCCGGACTCGCAAAGTGCAGCACATAGTCGAGCGGCCCCTCTACATAGATAAAGTTCGTGACATCATGATGGATAAAGCGGAACCGCTCGTGGCCAATCAAATGTGCAATATTATCTGGGGAGCCGGTGATGAAGTTATCCATACAGATCACTTCGTGCCCTTCGGCCAAAAATCGCTCGCACAGATGCGAGCCGATAAAACCAGCCCCCCCTGTAATTAGCGTACGTGGTGGACGACTCATGTGCCCAGCTTTCCGTCAGTAAGGCTTGCCAGTAACACGGCATTAGGGTTTGCCTGGGGAGGATAGTGCGGACGGCCAATCGAATAGTATTCAAAGCCCATCTCGGCCATCCGCTGCGGTTGGTAAAGGTTTCGACCATCAAAAATCAGCGGCCGGGCCAAAAGCTGGGACATACGCTGGAAATCCGGCCGCCGAAACTCGTTCCATTCCGTACAAATCAAAAGCGCCTCAGCCCCCTCAAGGGCCTCATACATCCCCGGCGCATAATGAAGCACATCCCCAAAAACAGCCCGTGTGTTCTCCATCGCCTCGGGATCAAACACGCTAAGCACAGCGCCGTATTCCAAAAGTCCCCGAATAACCACATGAGCCGGAGCTTCCCGCACATCGTCGGTATTGGGCTTAAAGGCCAAACCCCAGATCGCCAGCCGCCGCCCCTGAAGCTGCCCATTAAAGTAGTGGGCTACGCGATCAACCAAAAGCCGACGCTGGCGTTCGTTAACCTCCAGTACCGCCTGAAGAATCTGGAAGTTATAGCCATGCGAAGTAGCCGTGTGGGCCAACGCCTTAACGTCTTTGGGGAAGCAGCTCCCCCCAAACCCAATTCCTGCATAGAGAAACTGCTTACCAATGCGGCTGTCGAGCCCAATGCCACGGCGCACATCGTCGACATTGGCACCTACGCGCTCGCACAGATTGGCCACCTCATTCATGAAAGTGATTTTCGTAGCCAGAAAGGCGTTGGCTGCGTACTTGGTCATCTCCGAGCTCCGCTCGTCCATCACCAAAATAGGATTACCCTGACGGACGAATGGTTCGTAGAGTTGCGTCATGATCTCCGCCGCCCGCGGGCTTCGCGTGCCGATAATGACCCGCTCGGGTTTCATAAAATCATCGACCGCTACCCCTTCACGTAAAAACTCAGGGTTAGAAACAACGTCGAACTGCTCTCCGGCTTTTAGCCCGCAGGATTCAAAAATTTCCCGCACCCGGTCGGCCGTTCCAACAGGTACAGTGCTTTTGTTGACAATAATCTTGTAACCCGCTTCGGGATGCGCTGCCATCCAATCGGCAATCTGCCGCGCTACGCCCAACACATATGATAAGTCGGCCGAACCATCTTCCCCGGGCGGCGTGGGAAGCGCCAAAAAGATCACCTCACTTTCTAAGAGCGCTTCTTCCAGCGAAGTGGTAAAATGCAAACGACCTTCCCGGCGGTTACGCTCATAAAAGACTTCTAAGCCTGGCTCGAAAATGGGTAACTTCCCGTTTTTTAGCTTATCAATTTTTTGGGCATCAATGTCGACGCACACTACTTCGTTACCCATTTCGGCGAAGCATGTGCCAGTTACTAGTCCAACATAGCCTGTTCCAATAATTGCCAGCTTCATAGCGTCACGGTTGTTGGGTTTAGATGCGTCTTAAAAAAAGCGCAAATGATGTACCTCGTATGCGCCAATGATAGACAAGCGGCTTAGCTTTTTGCATCGTGCATGTGCAAGTTTAGTAAAAATTACGGTACAAGGATGCTAAAAATGCAGCTCTCATGGCTTTCGGAGCGGTTTTGGGGGGGTTTTCATAATAGAGCTTCTCTTTTGCCGACTAGGAGAAATTTTTGCCGCTTAGCCAAAGAGCATCCATCCCAGTAGAACCAAGATAAACACGCCGAGGCATCCCGTACGCCTGCGCGTCCCCATAGCAGCACCGACTGACCTCATAGACACCTTACTTTCAAGAGCGGATGAATCTCTTCCCATTCTGTGCGCAGGAAGAGGTTCGCGTAGGCGCTGCTGCAGAGACTCCAGGTGGCGTTCTAATCGAACCAACCTTCGGCTTGGTCCCCGCTTACGCTCGATTTGCCGAGCCTTCTCCAGGGCCTCTAAAGCTTTTTCCAATGCCCCCTGTTCTTCATAAAGCACCCCTAACCGCTCGTAGGTAAAACTCAGGTCACACCCTTCCTGGGCATTAGCCTCGTAGAGGGCCAATGCCTCCTGCTTTCGACCGGCACGCTCTAAGGCTTCTGCCTGCTCGTTGCGAGCAAACCAAATGGCGCGCGTGCTCATGGTTCTTTTTCTTAACCTTTTTGCCCTTTAACAAGCCTTATGCCGTATTTTTCAGAAAGCGTTACCTTTTCTGGGCAACCTGGCCCAGAGCAATTTTGTTCGCGCATCGCCACGTGCTTCACTAACTAACCCTTGGTCGGTAACTCTATGCTTTATGCTGTGATTATGGCCGGCGGTATTGGCAGTCGCTTTTGGCCCAAAAGCCGCATGAACCACCCTAAGCAATTTTTAAAGGTTTTTGGGGAAGCTACCCTGCTGCAAAATACTGTGGCTCGTCTGCAGGGCGTGGTACCTCTTGAACAGTGCTATATCGTTACTCATCGACGCTACGTCGATAAAACCCAAGAGCAACTGCCTGCATTGCCGCCAGAGAATATTTTGGCTGAGCCCTTAGGCCGTAATACGGCCCCCTGCATTACTTATGCAGCCTTAAAACTGCTTTCCCAGGATCCTGAAGCGCTCATGGTGGTGCTTCCAGCCGATCACGTCATCCGTAACGTACGTGCTTTTCACCAAACACTCCACGTGGCCATCGAAAAAGCCCGCGAAGTAGGTGCTCTGGTTACCATAGGCCTAAATCCAACCTACCCGGCCACAGGCTACGGCTACATTCAGTTTGAAGGATCAACCGAACACCTATTCGACGAGCCCCGCCCCTACCGCGTCCGCACCTTTGCTGAAAAACCTGACCTGGCTACGGCCGAGCGCTTTTTAGACTCAGGCGATTTCCTTTGGAACAGCGGGATGTTTATCTGGCGTGCCGATACCATCCTGAATGCTATCCACCGCTACCTACCTGATCTCTATGAGGCTTTTGAGCCTGTCCAAAAGGCACTCGGAACGCCCGACGAGCTGCCTCTGCTGGAACAAGCCTACCAGGTTTGCCCCAGCATCTCTATCGATTACGGTGTGATGGAAAGGGCTGAAAATGTGTGGGTAGTGCCTGGGAATTTTGAATGGAGCGACGTAGGCGATTGGCGAGCTGTCTACGACCTAAGCGAAAAAGACGCGTTGGGCAATGCCCTCCAGGGGCACGTCATTGTACACAACGCCAGCCGGAATTACGTTGACGCAGAGCGCCGCCTGGTGGTATTGGTCGGCATCCACGATACAGCCGTTATCGATACCGAGGACGCTCTGCTCGTTTGTCACCTAGAAAGCACCCAGCAGGTCAAAAACATCGTGGAGTACCTGCAAACCCACCGGCTGGATGCTTACCTGTAAGGACTTTTACGGTTCACCCCAGAGCGTCAGAACCAGCCGGCGGGCACCGCCGTGGTGACGATGTTCGCAGAGGTAAATGCCCTGCCAAGTACCCACAGCCAAACGGCCGTCATGCACCGGTAGCAGCAAACTGCTGCCAAGCAGCGAAGCTTTTATGTGTGCCGGCATATCGTCAGGGCCCTCAAGGGTGTGGGCAAAATAAGGGGCTCCGTCGGGCACAGCACGGCTAAAATACCGCTCAAAATCGGCCCTTACCTCTGGACTGGCATTTTCGTTGAGGGTCAAACTGGCCGAGGTGTGCTGAATAAACACATGGAGCAAGCCAATGCGTACCGAGCGCAACTCGGGAAGCTGCGCTAGCACCTCATCGGTAATTAAGTGAAAACCGCGTGGCCGCGGCTTAAGGGTAATGATTCGTTGCAACCACATGCTTATGCCGATGCGATCAAGAGGGCCTGAAGTAACCCTTCAGGTGTAGGCGTTGCGGCTACGGCATCCACGCACACCTGTTGCTGCTGCAACGCCTGGGCTGTGGTTGGACCAATAGCGGCTACGCGCACCCGCTGCCAGTCAATTGGTAACCTCCGTGCGCTTTCCCAGACTGAAGGACTAAATACGACCACCCACTCAGGCGCAGGGGCTTCTGGGGGTAGGAAAAGCGCAGCTGGACGCGTATCATAAACGACGCGTTCTTCCAAAGGCACGCCGTGTTGGCGTAGTAGCATAGGGAGCTCCTCACGTCGCCGCGCCCCGCACAAAAACAGCAGTGGGCGCAAAGGCCGCGGCTGCATAGCAATAAAACGGGCCAGGCTGATCCCTGTACCACTCTCCTGCCCGCGCGGACGCAAACCCAGTGCCCGGGCAGCTTCGGCTGTACGTGGGCCTACAGCATAAACAGGATGCCTACACCAAGCCTCAACCGACTCACCCAAACGACGCACCGCCTCAACACTGCGAGGGCTGGTTAGAATCAAACCGCCATAGGCCTCCGGATGTGCAAGCGTCTGCCGTAGCAATTCCGGCTCAACCCATATTACCTCTTGCACCCCGAGCACAAAGGGCCGGTATCCTGCAGCTCGAAGCACAGCCGCAAAAGGATCCTCGGAGATGGCTTCCGTGCGCAGCAAAAACACTACAGATTCGGCCATATTTTCGGTCTTCTGCGTATTACGCAGGAGGGGTTTTAGCCCCGCGAATCTCTTCCAAGATAGCCTGTGCTCCTTTGGCAAGCAGTTCCGCTGCCAAGGCTTCCCCTAACGCTTCAGGAGCTTCCACAGAGCCTTGAAGTCTCCCCTCGATGACCTGACGCCCATCCAGCGACACAACGCGCCCCCATAACACTAAAGTCCCCGTGCCTTCTACCTGCCCTATGGCAGCTACTGGTACCTGACAGCCACCTTCAAGTGCCCGTAGAAACGCTCGCTCCGCATGCACAGCTGCTGCCGTAGGAGGATGGTGCACCCCTTCAAGCAATCGACCAACCTTCTCGTTGGCTGCCGCACAAACAATCCCCAGAGCGCCTTGTCCCACAGCAGGCAGCATAATCTCGGGAGGCACGCGCTGCCGAATTACACTGGATTGTGCCAGACGCATCAGTCCAGCTTCGGCCAGAATCAGTCCATGCCAGCCTTCTGCCTGAAGCTTACGCAAGCGCGTATCGACGTTGCCGCGCACAGCTACCACCTGCACGTCGGGTCGCCAGGCTCGCAGTTGCGCTTGCCTTCTAAGCGACGAGGTAGCCAACACGGCCCCTGCCGGAAGGTCCGTTAGGGTCCCCCCAAACGACGGATGGGCCACAAAAACATCCCAGGGCGATGCCCGCTCTGGCACAGCAGCCAGCACCAAACCTTCAGGCAGTTCGGTAGGTAAATCCTTCAACGAATGAACGGCCAGATCAATGCGCCCTTCAAGCAAAGCCTGATCCAACTCTTTGGTAAACAGCCCTTTGCCTCCAATCTGCGCTAACGGTACTTGCTGGATCTGATCGCCTGTAGTCCGGATAACGACCATTTGCACCCGAACCCCCTGGGCCTCAAGAAAGGCACCAATCGAAAGGGCCTGCTGGCGGGCCAGCAAACTACCCCGCGTTCCCAGCCGTACCATGACCTCAGGCATCACTCGTGGGCAAGCGCTCAGTCAAAACACCCGAAAATCCTGTAACCGGACAGCTTCCCTGCACCCGCAAACGCTCCAGAAGGTGGACAGGCTCAGGCAACGAAACGTCCGGCAGATCTTCTTCGCAAGCAGGACGCGTGAAAAGCTGAACCAAGAGCTGAATACCCCGCACAAAATCAATGCTTTCCGGATCAATGCTCTTAAGCCGTACAACCGGAATAGCCAAGAGTTTTTGCATGATCGAGCGCGTAAGCCGATCCAGTTCAGCACGGTCGATCTCCGAAAACCGCCTGTGGTGGCGCTCGATTTCTTGGCGACGAATGGTTTCAAAAGCATCGCGGAGCGCTTGAATCGCCGGTTGAAGCGCCTGCTGATGAAAGTACCAGGTTACAAATTCATGCAGTACCTCTTCGCAAATGTGACGTGCTTGTTGGGCTGCCTCTCGACGACGCTTTTCGACTGCAGCCTGCTGCGCTTTGAGGGTATCCAAATCCAACACTTGATGACCGGGAAGGCGATCAATTGTCGGATCGACGTTACGCGGAATGGACAAATCCACCAGCAGCAAAGGATGATCCTGGCAACGGGACGGTAACGCATCGGCCACCAGTACCGGCTCAGCAGCCCTCGTAGCCACAATGACCAGGTCTACTTGAGCCAACACTTCGTAACGCTTATCCCAGGGGATAACCTGCTCACCAGGCTGGGCCAGGGCTTTGGCTTTGCTTTGCGTCCGGTTAGCAAGCAACACCTGTGCAGGCGCCCACGTCCGAAGTGCCTCCAGGGCCAAACGAGCCATTTCCCCCGCTCCTAAAACCAACACCCGCAGCCCCCTCAGCTTGGGATGCCCACAGCGGGCAAAATGCCGCTGCACCGTCTGAACAGCTACACTTGCGACCGACACCGTGCCGCGGTGCAGTGCAGTCTCGGCCGCAACACGCTTAGCTGCCCGAAAGGCACTGTGCAGCAGCCGGTGCATCACCGTGCCAACCACCCCCGCTTCTACGGCCAACCGATAATCGGCTTTGACCTGACTGAAAATCTGAGCATCGCCTAAAACCTGTGAGCGTAGGCCACAGGTCACCTCCAGCACATGTCGTAATGCCGCTTCATCCTGAAAATGGAACCCAGCTTCTTCAGGCCAAACGCGACCGGCATGCTGACTGAGTAGCTTGCGTGCCAGCACAACATCGGATGCTGTACCAAACACATAGGCTTCAGTTCGGTTGCAGGTTGAAACAAGCACCAGTTCGCCCGAACTTTCTGCCAACCACTGTGCGTACAGGGCGCGTTTGTCTGCATCTGAAAGGGCAAAAGCTTCCCGAACGGCTACCGGTGCCGTCTCGTGATTTAGTCCCAACGCGTGAAAACCCTGCATTCCTGAAGACACTTCTTTCCGCCTTTTGTAACAAACAAAATACGGATAAATCGCTCCGGAGTTCGTGAATCCCTAAAAAAGGTTTTTTCTCTCCCAAAATTTCGAAGAATACAGAAAAAATTTGTCCAGGCAGGTTTATTTTCACTCGACACGCAAACCCTAAATGGCCATGCACACCACAACCCGCCTCCAGCGTCTGCAGGCTTTGCTTGGGACGTACGACCTTGATGCCGTGGTGCTCAATGCAAGTCCAAGTTTGACGTATCTAACCGGACTGCAGGTGCACCTTTCAGAGCGTCCCGTTTTGGGGATCTTCCCGGCTCAGGGGAAGCCAGCTCTGGTCTTGCCCGAGCTTGAAGCTGGGAAACTCGCAGCGCTTTCGCTCGCCATAGAAGCATTTCCTTATGGGGAAAACCCTACACATTGGCCTGAAGCCGTCAAAGCGGCACTGCAAGCTTGTCGTCTAACCCGAGGCCGCATCGGAGTAGAACCGCAATGGTTCCGTTTTTTGGAACTGCAGCTCATTGGCCAGGCAGCTCCTGAAGCGCACATGCTGCCTGCCGAAGCTGTGCTAACCCAGTTGCGGGCGCAAAAAGACGCAGCTGAAGTAGCAGCCATACGCCGCGCTTTGACTGTGGCCTGGGAGGCCCTGGAAGCTACGTTGCCCGTCATTCGACCCGGTATTACCGAACGTGAAGTAGCTGCCGAGCTTACTCTACAGCTTTTACGTGCCGGCAGCGATCCAGAGCTGCCTTTCTCGCCAATTGTAGCTTTTGGTCCTTCTAGCGCCAATCCCCATGCAGTACCTACCGATAGGCCCCTCACCCCCCCGACGCTTATTTTGATCGACTGGGGTGCCCGGGTTGAAGGGTATTGTGCCGACCTAACCCGAATGTTTGCCTTTGGCTCAGTCGAAAAGGAACTGGTACACATTACCGAAATCGTGCTGGCGGCTAACGAAGCTGCTCGCGCTCAGGTTGCGCCCTACCTTCCGGCTGGGACCGTTGACGAAGCAGCACGCCACGTGATCACCCAAGCAGGCTACGGCGCTTACTTTGTACACCGCACCGGCCATGGGTTAGGGCTGGAGGTGCATGAACCACCCTATCTACGGAGCGACAATACCGCTCCGCTTCTCCCTGGTATGGTTTTCACCATCGAACCTGGTATTTACCTGGCTGGCCGAGGCGGTGCTCGCATCGAAGATAACGTGCTCGTTACCGAAAACGGAGTAGAAACGCTCAGTCCTTATCCTCGTCATCTGCGGCCACTGGACTAAGGCAACGTGGCCGTTGCTTCAAGCACACTGTCGACCAGGGCACGCGTGCGTGCCGTTAGCTCCGTTCCAGGTAAAGCCCGCAGCAAGCTACCACCAATAAGCAGCATCACGTCACGACCGAAGAACTCTACAAGCTCGCGGGCGCGCTCTACCTGCATGCCCCCAGCTGGGACGGGCAGCGCAGGAAGATAAGGCCCCCAGCGGCTGCGCATCCGGTCAGCCAATGCCCGACAGGTTAGTCGGCTGTAGCTAAAACGGCCCCCAAAGCTGGGAAAAATGATCATATCTGCGCCATAAAGGCGAAACAGCTTGCCCAGAAGCGTCTCCGGACGGATGCGTACAGTCCCGCCAAAACTTGGATGGGCCAGTACCGGTACCGACAGATGCCGCGTAACCAGTTCGTAAAAGAACGGGAGTCCTAACAACATCGGAGCGACGAGCACGGCCTCAATCCCCCACGCCTGAGCCTGCTCAGCTTGACGCAACACTTCAGCAGGTGTACCCGAAAGACTGGGTGCGTAAAGAATGCGTCGACCGGTACGGGCTGCCACCTCAGCCACCACCTCATGGCAGCGACGTACCCGCGCTGCAAAAGGTGCAAACGGATGGTCGGCCCAGTAGTGATCATCCTTGATCAGATCAATGCCTCCTTCGGCAAGGCTACGGCATAGCGTCACGAGTTCTTCTACCGAAAGTCCTACCGGCTTGATGGCCGAAGCTGTTAGCGGCCGGTCCTCAACCCCAAGCAACTTACGCACCCCTGCAATACCCCAACGAGGACCAGGAAACCGATGCTGCACCTCCGGCGGCAACTCAAAATCCTCCAGCTCTACCTCTTCGTGCAGCGAGACGTTGCCAAAGAGCACGTTCAGAAACTGGGCCGGATCAAGAGCGGCCGTCAACGTAGGTAAATGCAACACCAACCGAGCGCTCCCATCTTCTCGAGGCTCCAGGGCAACAATCTCTCCCATAAGCTCATCCCGCACCCGGGCTACCCGCAGTGCGACCTCTTCGGGCGTTTCAACAGTCTGCTCCAACAGCACGGCACGCGCAAAGGCACCCTGGACATCCGGGGGTACGCGTAGCCGGTAGGTCACCTCCAAATAGCTGTTCATGACAGGGTTTTCACTCATAAACCAGGCCTCTAAAGATACGAAAGGCGATCCCGGCCTCTTCAGGATCGCCCTTCGCGTAGCATTAACGCTCAGATGGGCTCATCGTTGCACCATCACCATCCGGGTTTTCTGATGCGCACCTACCCGTAAGCGTACCAGGTAGAGTCCTGCTGGCTGATGCGCAGCTTCCCAACGCACTTCGTAGAATCCTGCCGGCAATGTACCTTCAAACAGGGTTGTTATGCGCTGGCCTAAAAGATTGAGCACTTCAAGCACCACAGGTGCACTTTCAGCAAGCCGAAAAGGAATAACCGTTACCGTCCGAAATGGATTGGGATAGGTTGGCTCCAGTGACCACCCTATAGGGAGGTCGTTAGGTAGCGGGGCGACAGCCGTAGGACGCCCACGCATCATGGAGCGGCTCCCCAGAACCGTTCCTTGCTGCAGGTGCACATAGTAGACTTGGCCTACTTCTTCAAGCGTTTTGGTCATTATAGGGACTTCCAGTGAGTCAACCCAGTAATCCAGCCGCAAGTAGGCAATTGTCCAAACCGGAAGCGCTGGATCTTCATAGCCAAACTCAGGCCGATTCGCTAAAGCAGTAAACAGCCCGGCCAGCATGACAATGGCCACTTCGTTATTTACGGCAAGCCGAAAGTCAGCTCCTCCATTTGCCTCTGCTGCGGCAACAGCCCCATCGCTATCGACAAAAGGCACAGGCAGCGGAGGCAGTGGTGCTGGAATCCCAAGCTGCGTAGCCGAACCCAGCGGCAATGGCAGCAACGTTCCTGGCGATCCTTGGACCAACGCAAGAACCTGAGGATCTATACCCCCGCCGCCGTAGAGGTATACCCACAACAGCGCTTTGCCATCGGGCGAACCTTCCAGCAAAGGTACCGAAGCTGAAGCCAGGCCACTGAGGGTAGCTGTACCCTCTAGCATCATAGCAGCCATCTGGGTGGCTGCAGCCTGCTGCGCTGCTGCTGTAATTCTGGTTAGTTCCAGACCAAAGCCCGTTAACGTAAGCCCAGACACGTCTCCACCATGCACCAACACGGAATCAGCCTCGCCATTTTGATCGGCGTCCAACATTGCATAGCCGATCCGTAAAGTGCCGCTTTGGCGGTTGTAGTGCAGCAACAGGCCTTCAAGGGCATAGCGGCCATCGGGCACATGCGGAATCGCAAACGCGCCGTCGGCACCTACCACAGCACCTCCTGCAGGATTGCCATAACGGTCTACCAACACCACCACCATCCCTTCAGGGTTCATTTGTTGCACACCTGCTCTCGATTGCTTGGCAGCAACTGGGTCGTGAACCCCCTGCACCAGCGGATCCAAAAGCGAAGGTAGGGGGGATAAGCCCGCTACTCGAGGTTGCACCAGGGTACGCAGTTGCCGCAAAAGTGGCGACAGGGTCACAGGAGAGGATTCGATTCGCTCTAACCCGCTAGGATAGGCTTCAAGCTGAACCGTACCCCGCAGGGTGGCTCCGCTCAAGATATCGGCTGTAGCATAGGTTAAAAAGAACAAGCGAAACGTTAGCTCCGTCGCTGTTGCAGCAATTTCCGGCACACTCCAGGTATACGTCGTTGTGGCCAGATGCTCAACAGCAAACGAAAGCATGCGGCCATCTTCGCTTATTGTGCCTTGTGGCATCTGGGTACAAGGAGAAACTCCAGCCACGTAAAGCGCTGTGCAAGGAGCAACGGATACCCCGACAGGCAAGAGCGAGTCCAGCGCATTGGCCTGAAAAACTGGCGATAAAGGCAGCGAAAACGTAAATGAGACGGTGGTCTGAACTGCAACGCTTGTTGCTCCCGGAGAAGGCGTGGTTGCGACCACTTCCCAAGAAGGGATCTGTGCCTGAGCCATGCTGGCAAAAAGCCAGAACAAAAGACCGACACCTGCACCGTAACAAGACAAGTAACGCATGGCTCCCTCGCGGGTTGGTGAATAAATACTCAGGCGGCCTGCGCATCCGTCGAGCCTAACACCTGCTCGGCCAACGCTTCAGCCTGGCTAATAAGTGCTTCAATAGCGTTTAGCCCTTGATGCCAGAAATTCGTATCCGTTAGATCAACTCCCAGTCGCCCGACCAGAACGTGGGGCCAGTCGGATCCTCCGGCTTCGAGTAAGGCCAAATACCGCTCTGCAAATGCATCCCCCTCTTCCCGGTAGCGGGCAAACAGGGCCAGCACCAGCAGCTCTCCAAACGCATATGCATAGACGTACCCGGGCGTATGTACGAAATGCGGGATATAGCTCCACCAGTAGCGATAGTGCTCGCCCAGGATGACGCTGCCCCGAAACATAGCCTGCTGCGTCTCGATCCAGTAGTCGCAGAAGGCTTCAGGGGGCAGTTCCCCTTGGGTTCGGCGGGCCGTATGGATGCGATCCTCGAAACGATTCATGGCCACTTGTCGAAAGACCGTTGCTATTGTATCGTCGATTTTGCCCATCAACATGGCCAACCGATTGGTCGCATCAGCTTCGGCCGCCATCAGGCGCTCGAAAACCAGCATTTCCCCAAAAACAGAAGCCGTTTCGGCGGTGGTTAAAGGCGTATCAGCCTGCAACACACCTTGTTTGCGCGACAGATATTGATGCACGCCGTGCCCCAGCTCATGCGCCAGCGTCTGCACATCTCGGATGGTACCTGTGTAGTTGAGCAAAATGTAGGGGTGGACACTGGGCACCGCACCATGACTGAAAGCTCCGCTACGCTTGCCGGGAACAAGGGCTGCATCAATCCAACGCCGATCAAAAAATTCAGCCACAATACTGCCTAAACGCGGATGGAAAGCTTCGTAGGCGTTTTGAACCAGTTGACGGGCCTCCTCCCAATGGTAGCGCGTGCTGGCCTGACCAATAGGTGCGTAGCGATCATAGTCATAGAGCTCCGTATACCCTAGCAACCGCCGCTTGAGCTCGTAAAACCGAGCTACAAGTTCGTAGCGTTCGGTTACAGCCTGAATGAGCGCTTCAACCATTTCGTCGCTGACCTCATTGGCCAGGTTACGGCTTTCAATCCAGCTTTGGAATCCTCGAAGGCGATCTTCGGAAGCTTTATCGGCCAGCACCGTATTAAACACGTAGGTCAGCTCCCGAATTCGGATTCTGAGGCCTTCCGTAAACGCCAAAGCTGCCTGTCGCCGCACCTCGCGATCTGGGTCATACAGCTTGGCCAGCACTTCCTGCTCGGTCAATAGCTGTCCGTTGAGGGGGAAACGCATTGCACCAAGCAGTTCATCAAAAAAGCGCACCCAGGCATCACGACCCGTTATGCGTTTTTCAGCCAGAATTTTCTCTTCCGGCTCGCTGAGTAAGTGTGGCCGCATGCGTTGCTGCAACTCCAGGTAATGCCGAAACGGCCGAAGCGCCTCCGTGGACATAAGCTCCTGAGCCCGTTCGGCCTCCAAATGCGCCCACTCTAGCTCGAGAAAGAGCATGTGCTGGGTGGCTTGCGTGTAGACCTCCCGCACCTGTTGGAGCAGCGCGCCACGAGCCGGATCTTCGGTCTGCGTGGCCCAGTTGAGATAGGCATAAGTGTAAGCCCTGCCAAGCCGATCCAAAATAGCCTCGTACTGGCGCAGCGCCGCTGCTAAGGCTTCGGCATCCAGGGACGCAATAGTGCCATGATAGCGCGCATAAAAGGCCTCAGCCTGCGTTAACGCCTGCGTCAAATCTTGCTTCAACGCCACCTCATCAGGGTATAAGTCGCGTAAATCCCAGCGTACGTGTTCAGCACCCGTTGTCATCATTCCTTGCATTTTTTAAACAGACGTTCTATAAATCAGAGCAAGGTAATCTATTTTATCCTTCACAGGCCAGGTTGGGCGTAAAACATTTTCGACGATTACGTGCAGATTTTTTGCGCAATGCGTGCAGAAAAAAAGGAGTTTTTGCTTGCGCCACTTGAAAGCCTGGATGCCCTGGAGGCCGTGCTGGCCCAGTCACGGCACATGCCTGTTATGGTCTTTAAGCATAGCCGTCTGTGCGGCATAAGCCACCGTGCCCGGCGCGAAGTGGAACAATTTGCTGCTTTGACTTTGTTTCCGGTCTATGAGGTGGTAGTGCAAACAGCCCGACCGGTATCCGACGCTATTGCCCGGCGGCTGGGAATAGCGCATGCTTCACCCCAAGTGCTTTTAGTGTATCGCGAACACGTAAGCTTTCATGCTTCCCATGATGCCATTACTTGCCAAGCCCTTTTGGAAGCTGCCCAGCGGGTTTAATCTTTGGATAACGATTAGCCTTTGTGCAAGCTTTGTAGGCTGCCAAAGACAACAGGCCCAGCCTGGCGACAGGCCTTCGTCACTGGCGCCGCTGCCAGGGGTCGAAGTGGTCGATCCTCCCCAACCAGCGCCTGATTTTACAGCTCCGCAGCTTGACGGCAGCTCATTTCAACTTAGTGCACACCGGGGTTCAGTGCTGGTGCTGAATTTCTGGGCCACCTGGTGTCCTCCATGCCGGGAAGAAATTCCCGATCTTATCGCCTTACAACGCGACCTGGGAGACCGCGGGCTGCTTGTGGTAGGCATCTCGCTCGATGAAGAAGGCCCAACGGTCGTAGCGCCTTTTGCCCAAAACTTCAAGATTAACTATCCTGTTGTGCTGGGAAACGAGGCCATCGCAGATGCTTACGGTGGTGTTTTTGCTCTACCGACCACGGTCGTTGTTGATCGGCTTGGCCGCATTCGCTATCAGGTGCTAGGGCTCTTTCCGACACAAAAAATGCGTCCTCATCTGGAAGCCCTCCTAAACGAATCCACTTCTGCTTCTTAAATGCCGGATACCCGCACCCGCGCCGAATGGAAAGCACGCTTAGATCGCGCTTTAGAAAAACCACTGCGTGCAGTCCAGGAACTGCTCACCCAGGACCCTGCCGTGCAAAGCTGGCTGCAACAGGCCGCTACCGAAGCAGCAATGGCTATAGGCACAAGCGAAGATCCAACGCTATGGCGTACCTACTATGATCAACTGCAGGCAGGTCTGGAACAGGCGTTTCCTGAACTTGCTGCAGCAGTTCAAGAAGCTACTGAAGGGTGCGCTCGACTGCTCCTAATTTGGCGGGCCGATGCGCCGCACTTGAGTACAGTAACAATTGACTTTGGTCGCAGCTACAACGTCGACTTGTTTCTACGGCTACCAGCAGTTACCCTACCCATTTTGGAACAAGCTCTAAACCGAATAGCGACTTTCCTTCCCCTCGAGCCCCCTTATCCAAGGCGGCCTCATGAAATTACCGCGATCTTAGCGTACCAAGGTCGTTGTCCCGCCTTACGTCTGCTCGAACACATTACGCCTACAGGCCGGAAACGAACAGCCCAGGTCTTTCTACCCGATCAACCACCGTCTGCAGCGCTTACACCAGAAGCTGCCTTGCAACGCCTGTATCGCTATTGGACAACAGCCTAAGGGTTGCCATTGGCCGCAAGGAGCTGTACCTGCCCCTCCCCTTCAATACCCCAACCACACCATCCTGAATCCATTTCCACCCATACCTGAGCTCCAGGCTCTAGGAACTCACTCAGCAACCAAACCACCAATTCAGGATCATCGATGGGAATACGATCGGCCACAGGTTCCAGCATATCAGCCTCAATACGAAAGTATCCTAGCGCAAAGGGTACTGGTCCCTCAAACGGCGTGCTGCACTGGCGATAGAGGATACTCAGGCGTCGCACCAATTGAACCAGCTCCGGGCGCTGCCATTGCTGATCCGTTGGAGAAAGATACAAAAAGGCCCGGCGCAAAAAGAGTCGTTCACTTAGCTCGCTCAGTTGCGCCCTACGTTCGGTGCGCACGCGTGCCCTGACCAAGTAACATCGACGCAACGGAAGTTCTTTTGAAGCCGTCATTCGACTGCTTATGTAGGAGCTTACTCAGCAGCCGGCTGAGCCACACCAATGACACCGCAAGCTAAGCGGCCACCCGCATTGCCTGTAGGCTGCGACGTTAGGTCGTCGGCCGAAGCATGTACAATAACAGCCCGACCGATGATCGAGCGCGGCCCTGTGAAGGCCAACAGGGTATCCACACGACTGTAGCGGGCTGTACTGTCGGCCCCTACCTCCAGATTACCCAGATCGCCCACATGCCGCTGGGGGCTATCTGGCGAAGCGTGTGGCTGTTGGGTGGGGTTAAAATGTCCCCCAGCAGAAGTGGCATCTGGCGCACTGCAGTCACCCCATTCATGGATATGGAAACCATGCGCTCCAGGAGATAGGCCCTGCACCACAGCTTCTACCCGAATCCCCTCAGGTGTTTGCGTAAAGCGGACTATACCCTGGGTCTGATTTCCGGCTGTAGGATGCAGTACGGCAACGGCGCGAGCAATCTCCGGTTCGCTCATCTGGGGCGGCGTTGCCGTCTGGCAAGCGCTAATTCCTAAGCTTACGAGAATAAGCAACCAACGAGGCATGGCAGCATCGGGTTTGAATTATATTAAAAGATAACCCCTTTGGCATTTTGATGCACGCTCCAAAGAGTTGACCTCCTTCCCGCCCTGAAGGACGGGGCTTTACGGCGCGACTGCTAACAACAACATGCTGGCCGTTCAATCCGGAAGGCCAAAATACGTCCGCACAGCCTCGTAGCTGCGCACGTCCACAGGCATTTTGGCCAGCGGGAAACCTTCAATAATCACGACCTTGAGCCTACGAGGGGTTTGGACCAGGGCGAGACGACGCAGGTCAACTGCCTCGGTTGAGGCTTCATAAAAGACCTCTAAGAATCCCACTTCAAAAGCATACCCCAACGTCACCGTGAAATCTACAGCCGGCAACTCTGCCGACTCATAAGCAAAGGTATAAGGCAAGGCCGTCCAAGTGCCTTGCTCATAGAAATACACCAGTACAGCGCCCCCTTCGACAACACGCGCGGTGATTTCCTGCACCTGATAGCCAACAGAGGCCACAGGACCATTGTAGTGCAGCCTCTCAGGAAGGAGGGTGAACGTAAACGAAACCACATTGGCATTACCGGGAGGGCCGGGAGGGCCTGCTGGACCTTCGCAAGCCAATGGACTCAAGCCCCAAATGGCCAAAAGCCAGACAGAAATGCGTTGCATAGCGCTCTGAGGAAGTCCGTTTGCTATGGACATGCTCCTTACCCACAAAGGCTGCACCATTGGTTTTACCCGGCTTCCTTCAGGCCATAGCGTCTGCTTTTGTAGACGCCCGGCGTTCAGTCGCGATAGATCTGAATGGTAATGTGGCCGTGCTCGTCCACATAGCCACGATACATACCTTCGGTGTTAAAGACCATGGCCAGTTGGCCGTTGCGATCTAAAGCAATCACGCCGCCTTGTCCACCCAGACTGGCCAGGGTGCCATAGATCGCGGCAGAGGCAGCCTGCCGTAGTGACAGACCGGCATATTTCATCAAGGCAGCAATTTCGTGGGCAATAACCCCCCGCATAAAGTATTCTCCCTGCCCCGTTGCCGAAACGGCACAGGTAGCATTATCCGCGTAAGTGCCAGCCCCAATGATAGCCGAATCGCCCACGCGCCCGGGCAGTTTACCCATAAGCCCTCCGGTTGAAGTGCCGGCGGCCAGGTTACCTGCTCGATCCAGCGCCACAGCACCGACGGTTCCATAGGTTGACCCTGTTGAAGCCGGCGCCATACCCATACCTTGTTCGCGTAGCCGCTGAAGCTGCAAACGCCTTTCGGGCACAATAAAGTACTCCTTAGGCACTAGCTCCAGTCCTTGCTCCTGGGCAAAAGCTTCTGCAGCACGCCCAATGAGCAGGACATGTGGCGTGGCTTCCATAACGCGCCGCGCCAACAAAATGGGATTTTTGACGGTCTGCACTCCGGCTACAGCACCCGCCTTGAGGGTGCGGCCATCCATAATCGTTGCATCCAGCTCAGCAACCCCGTCGCGATTCAGTACAGCACCACGACCGGCATTAAAAAGCGGAGAATCCTCCAGTACCCGAATCGCAGCGACAACCGCGTCGAGGCTACTGCCTCCCGCCTGCAAGACTGCGTAGCCTTCCTGAAGTGCCTGGCGCAACGCTTCTCGATATTGCTGCTCGCGCTCTGGCGTCATCTGTGCACGCGTGATCGTTCCGGCTCCACCATGAATGGCCAGCACAATACGCGCCGAATCGTGCTGGGCCTGAACCAACTGAGCCATACCCCAAATGCTCAAAAAGCTTAGCGCCATAAGCAGCCCAAGCTTTCGGTGGAGCTTTTGCAAAAAGTGCGAGACATACGAATTGGCGTACCGCATCGTTACACTATCAGTTTGTGGACTAACGTAAACTTAAGCATAGAACCCCATACAAATAAGGGTTTCCAACCTTTCACAAAAATTCCGCACCCTTTTTTGGCGGATATCGTATATATTTGTGATTCTACATTGTGTAACCAAACTTAAGCTGAACGGAAAGGTGCTGCATAGAACCCGCATTGTTCAAAAAACGTCGCGTTCGCGAGTTGAAGAAAGCACCGCACAGGATCGCCAGTCGTTGCTCCAGCAAATGAGCGATGAAGACCTCATGGAGCAGTTTCAGGCTGGCACGGTTGAGGCGTTCAACATTCTGGTAGAACGCTACTCCGAACGCCTAATGCACTACCTATATGGCTTCTTGGGGGATGCCCGGCGCTGTGAAGACCTGCTTCAGGAAACCTTCCTGCGCGTCTACCGCAACCGGCACTCCTACCAGCGCATAGCCAAATTCTCCACGTGGTTGTACACCATTGCGGGAAACCTGGCGCGTTCTGAGTACCGGAAACGCAAGCGCCGGCGCGTGTACTCTATCCAGTCGGTTAACCGCGACGACGAAGAGTACGAGATTGCCCTGCCCGACGAGACCTTCTCGCCGGACAAGCACGCTGAAAGTACAATTCAGGACAAATACATTCAGGAGGCGCTGCGGAGCATCCCGGCAGACTTTCGTGAAGTCGTGGTGCTGCGTGACGTACAGCAACTGACCTATGAGGAAATCGCCCAAATCACCGGCCTACCCATGGGGACGGTAAAAAGCCGGATTAATCGCGGGCGTACTAAACTGCAGGCGCTGCTTAAAGATATCTACGCGCCAGAAGAAGTCTAAACCTGAACGAATCATCGGGCGGTGCGTACAAAGCGCACCGCCTTTGTTTTTTTTACCCAATCAGGTAGGCCAGCAGGATCATGAGCGCGGCAAACCCCAGCAAAATGCCAATCGCAACAAACAGCTCACGGCGCCGCCGACGGCTGAGTAGGGCCATAACGCTCTCAGGTCAGGTTGCGCACTACCCTTTAATATCAGCGATTTTTGCGTTCAACGCAAAAGCTGCTTAGGTCCTTTATGCCTTCGGATCCGTTTCCATTGCAGCTTGCCTGTGCTGCAGGTTTTCTTTTACTACACGGCGACTATGAATACCTCAGCGAAGGATATTACGCCGCTGTAGAAGCTGAATTGCAGGGCTTAAAGGCCTTACCTTTCAGTGCGGACGCTTTGGATGCGTACCACGTCCCTATAGCGCTGGAACGCGTTCGCCAGGCTGGCCTACCCGTTCCAGAATGGCGCCTGACCAACGATGCCATTCTCCCTCCCGCGGTGATTTATGGTGTACACCCCTTTGCCCGTACATTTCGTGTGGTCTACACAGACGAAGAGGCCCGGATAGCTGCCCGTCAACTCTCGCGGCAAGGCAAATATCTGCTGTGTTACCAGCGCTTGCCGGCTCAAGCACGGTTGGTCGAAGTCGAGCTTATCCTGGATCGCACGCCTCAAGTAAGATATGCCCTGTGGGCGGAGCGGATCTACATGCTGTTTCATTTACCACTGGCTAAGCTGCGCCTAATCGAAACGCCCGACGGACAGGCGGTCTTTAGTGCCTTAGAGCGTCTGCCGCACAAACGCCTTTCGGCTGCGGCCTGCAAGCTTTTGCAGGAACGGCTTCAAGCCCTTTGTACCTACCGTGGGTAAGTTGGCCATTTACGTCGAGCGCTATACGATTGCCCGTCGCGAGGAGCATGCTGCGTTGCTCCGCTATCGCGATGCTGCCGAAGCGCTGGGACACGAAGTACACTTTTTATTTCGCAATGAATTGAACAAAATTCCACGCTACGACGCGCTTTTTATCCGCGCGCTTACGCATCCCCTGAATGCCAGCTATGTCGCCGCCCGCCTGGCTGAATTGCACGGCAAGCCGGTTATCGACGACAGCCACTCAATCCGCATCTGCTGTGACAAGGTTCACATGTACCGACGACTCGAACGGGCCGGTGTCAACTTGCCATCCACCCGTTTGCTCACGCGCGCAATGCTAACGCCTGAACAAGCGGATCGGCTGTTTGCTGAGCTGGGCAAGCCGCTTGTGCTCAAAGCACCGCAAAGTGCCTTTTCGTCGCATGTCGAATGCGTGGAAACAATCGAAGCCTTTCTGCGCACCGGTAGACGCTTTCTCTATCATTCTGACCGGCTCATTGTACAACAATTTATCTCCAGCCCGTTCGACTGGCGCGTGGGCGTACTGGGTGGCCGTTTGCTGTATGCTTGCCGTTATCTCATTCCGGCCAAAACGTTTAAAATTGAAGCGATTATTGACGGCCGTCGCGCCTATGCCCGCGTCGAAGGCGTTCCTCTGGACACGCTACCTGAACCGGTAGCCCAAGCGGCCCTGCAAGCTGCAACAGCCATCGGACAGGGGCTCTATGGCGTTGATCTTAAAGTTAGCGAAACGGGCCAGGTCGTTGTTATCGAAGTAAATGACAACCCCACCATCAATGCTGGCGAAGAAGATCAGCAGGCGCCCGATGTGTACACCCGCATTGTCTCGCATTTATTAGAAGGCCGCTCCACATGATTCATATTCGATCGGCTACCGCTACCGACCTGGATGCCCTTGTCCATCTGGAGGCTGTAAGTTTTAATGGGGATCAGCTCTCACGTCAGAGCTATCGCAGGCTGCTACGTAGCGAAAGTGCCCAGATCCTGGTTGCCGAGCAAGAAGGACGGGTGTGCGGGAGTGCCGTGCTGCTTTTCCGGCGAGGATTGGCAGCAGCGCGACTCTACTCGCTGGCTGTTGCCCCTGCTTACCGCCGTCAAGGCATTGGCCACCTGCTTATTCAAGCTGCTGAAAAAGCCGCGCTGGAACATAACCGACTCGTACTGCGCCTGGAGGTCCGAACGGACAATATCGAAGCCATCCGTCTTTACGAAGCCCTGGGCTTTCGCCCTACAGGCCTACTGCCTGCTTACTATGCCGACGGGGCAGCTGCCCATCGCTATGAGCGCGTTCTCGTCCCCAATCAACGTCCCCCAAACTACCTGCCTATCCCTTACTATAGCCAAACCTTAGATTTCACTTGCGGGCCGGCCTGCTTGATGATGGCCTTAAAATACTTTCGTCCACAACTGCCACTCAGCCGCACGCTGGAGCTGGAACTCTGGCGCCAGGCAACTACGATTTTTATGACCAGCGGCATCGGGGGATGCAGTGCCGAAGGCTTAGCCGTTGCAGCCCTTAACCACGGCCTCCATGCGCTTGTTTTAACCAACGATCCGCGCATCCCTTTCATCGATACGGTGCGCTCTCCGTTGAAAAAAGAAGTGTTACGCCTGGTCCACGAATCCTTTTTAGCCCGCCTTCATGATGCGGGCTATCCACCCCACTACACTGTCCTGGATCGTAAAGATATTCTTAGGGCTATTGATGAGGGCTTGGTGCCCATCTTGCTGGTTAGCGGCTATCGTCTCTACGGGGAGAAGGTCCCTCATTGGGTGGTGGTCACGGGCTATGATGAGCACTTTATCTACATCCACGATCCCTATATTCCCGAAGAGATGCCCTCCTTCGATGGCCAGCATGTGCCTATTCACGAGCAGGATTTTTTGCGTCTTAACCGCTACGGCCGTGCTGGAAGCCGCATGATGGTGCTCTTAAGTGACCAGCGCGACCGCTTGCTTGCCTGGCCCAGTTAGGTCAGCGTAACCCCATAGCGCTGTGCCAAGGCCTGCTGCAAAGCCCCCACGGCCTCCATGGCTTCACGCAACAGCTTTTGCTGCACACGCGACAGGGCTTCAGGATCTAGGTAATCGTGGGGCAGCTCACCGGCCTCAACCTGACGTAACTGATGCTCCAGCCGCACATCGGTTAGGTAGTGGTACGCCTCTAAGGCATTGTGTAGGACCGACTCCAATTCAGAAAACGCTTCAGCTGCAGCCCTGAGCCGGTCGAACGTGTTGGTTGACTGGAAGTAACGCAAGTCAAGTGCCAACACCCGGGCAGCATCCACCACTAAGCGAATGCCACGGCCGTCAAGATCAATACGTTTTTTTCCAGGGCCGCTTCGTTCTGTCACCCAGCGTCCCAAAGGCCCCAACGGAGGGCGCTGCCGCAACGCCAAGTGAGCCAGGATTTGCAGCACGTTACGCTCTCGATCTAGGGCTTGAACGTTCAGGGCATCCTCAATTTCCTGCCAAAGCACCTGCATCAGCTCATCCTCGCCACAAAGAGGTCGCATGTCAAAAAAGGGTAGCGCCTGTGCTAATTCTTCGGAGGTAGCTTGTAAAATCCAATAGCGGATGGCCTGCCTCCAGCGGTGCAGCGACTGCCGCCACTGCGGTTCACGGGCAATCGTAGCACTGGCTGGAAAACCACATTTTTCCAGCGCCCCATTGACTTTCTCGGCCAAGCGCCCAAACCATGCTTCAGCTTTTTCGTTAGCCTCCTCAGAATCGGCATAGACAAGCGCATTTTGCTGCGCTGTGGTTAAGGTCATCTCTTGTCGCCCTGTTTCTCCCAACCGCAACCATGCCCAAGGCAAGTCTACACGCAATTCTTCTTCACGTGCCCGCAGCTCACGCTCTACCAAACGAATGACCCGCCGCGCAATACGATCGCTCATCACCGAAAGGAGACGTCCTAGCGCTTCAGGTGTCGCACCCTGACGTTGAAGCCGAAGGAGCTGATCATGAATCTCTTCGCGAATATTAGTTAACTCAGCTTCGTTGGTAATGCTTTCAATGCGGTTGACTGTAGCCAGTGGATCTTGCCCTCGCCAATGGGCAATATCCCGATCAGTTAATACCCCCACTGGATGCTCCTGCTCATCGACAACGACCAACCGATGCACCCCATGGATAAGCATCTGCATCATAGCTTCAAATAGCGACGCATCGGCTTTGATGGTATGTACAGGCGTACTCATCAGGCGACGAACCGGCGTTTCCGGTGAGCCCCGCCGGGCCACTAACCGACGAAGGTCGGCTCCGGTTACGATGCCTGCCAAACGACCATTACGCAATACCACCACTGAACTTACCCCACGCCGAATCATTTGCCGGGCTACGTCACGCGCCAAAGCCTCAGGATCGCAGCTTACAAGCCGCCGATAGGCAAGCTGCCGTAAGCGACGACTAAAAAGCTGCCGAGCCCCTGTCACATCCAGTTCTACATTTTGCCGCGTAAGATAGTGTTTGATTTCTCTATCGAAAAACGTGGCAAATGCCGCATTTTGCTCATATAGCTTTAGAAACCGCTCCGGCCGTAACCGAACACATACAGTAGGGGCTACCGCCCGCGCTTCATAAGGCGCCGCCCCTCCCTTGATTAAGCCAAATGCCCCGAAGGTATCTCCTTCTCCACATTTATCAATCAGCCGTTGACGCGCCAGGTCCATCAAGCGAACCATGCCCGACTCGACTACATACAACCCCTTGTGCGCTGTGCTGCCCTGTTCAATGATCACCTCCCCAGCTTCAAAGTATTCTAGCGTTAGATCAGCCAATACCTCCTGCATCAGTTCAGCAGGAAGCTGATCGAAAGGGGGCGTATTGCGCAGCAATCCTTGCAAGCGCTCCAAAATCGTGGACGTTGTCATATTGCGGGCTGAGCTGCAGATCTTTGATCTCAAGAAATAGGGCCTAGTAGACAGAAACAAGCACATCTTTTAGTTTTCTGCAACAGCAGAAGCCGAAACTTTTCTTCCGCATTCGGAAACGAAGCGGACCTGCCCCCTCCATCGAGCCTATGCTATCCTCGCAAGGCAAAACAATGATCACCGAAGCCCTCCCTCAAAGGCATGTTGGTTCCAACGAAAACACCACCCTTTGAGGAGCACCTGGATTAACCCAGAAAGTGCAACTGCAGCACCCTATGCTGGCCTGTGTAGGGGCATCTTGTCTGGAGAACCAGCGCTAGCAGGCATCGACCTGCATTGTTGGAATGACTGCTTACAGGCTTGCGCTTACTTCGACCGAACAGGCTATAGCCATGGCAGGATGGCGGCAACAGTACAACCCGCTAATCTTACTTCACTAAGAACCTGAAGCCTCCGACACAGGGGCTGGATTGCGTATGCCCTCGCGCCGTGACGTCAAAAACAGCCCTATTAGGCCTCCGATCATCAGGAGCACCGCAATGACTTCCGCCTGGGTTACCTGAAGTCCCAGCAACGAGAAGTGGTTGTTCACCCGGATTTGCTCGATAAGAAACCGCTCCAGTCCATTCAGCACAAGATAGAGCGAAAAAAGCCATCCAGGGAGAAACGAATGCCGGCGTAGCGCCCAGAGCACCCCAAAGAACAGGGTTGCCATAGCAAATTCGTATAGGGGTGTTGGATAGACGGGTGCAGGCGGTGGTCCGATAATCGCGCGCGGGTAGCTTTCGGCCCACAGCCACATGGGCAACCAATCGGGCTTGGCAGCCACGTTTGCGGCAATACCCCAATCACCGTCGCCAGCCAGATGGCATCCAATGCGGCCAATGCCGTAGGCCAGCATCAACCCAGGTGCTGCGGCATCGGCCAGGGTGGGGACGGGGATGCCTTTCTGGCGGGCATACAGGATCACGCCCATTGCCCCAAAAATAAGCCCCCCATAAAACGTAAAGCCTCCCGTGGAAAAGATCATACCCACCGGATCGAGAACAAACGTATCCAGATTCTCCAGAATATGGAAAATTTTGGCCCCGACGAAGCCTGCGCCGACGGCAACAAGCGTCATGGTCCCCACTAGGGTAGATGGGCTGGCCTTGCGCATCTGGGAGCGCCCCCGACTGTCGCGCTCGCGTACCAGCACGCCCGCAAGCATTCCCGCTTTGTAGCGTCGGTCCAGCTCCCGAGCGGTAAGCCAGGAAGCCACCAAAACGGCCACGGCCACCATGGCCCCAAACGAATAGATCGGAATAGGCAACGCAATGCCGAATAGATCTTTGAAGAGATCGCTCAAACGGGGATACATGACGCTGGAGGTTAAGCGATACGAACCGTAGTACCTTTAAGCAAGTCGTCCAGTTCATCAAAAGCGACGTCATACTGCTGGCCTGTCCGCATATCGCGGACGCGGACTTGGCCGCGCAGCAGTTCTTCTTCTCCTACGATGACGGCATAATGCGCTTGCTGGCGGTTAGCTTCGCGCATTTGGGCTTTCATGGAGCGGCCCTTCAGGTCCAAGTCCACACGCAACCCCGCACGCCGTAACTGCTGGGCCTGACGCAGGGCCCAGCGCATTGCGTTTTGCCCCAAGACCACAAAAAAAACGTCCACTCCTGGCTCTTCGGGGAAAAGGTAGCCTTGTGCCTCAAGTGCAATAAAAAGCCGCTCAATCCCAGCAGCAAAGCCGATTGCGGGTACAGGGGCCTCGTTACCGAGTTCTTGAGCCAGCAGGTCGTAGCGCCCACCGCCAGCCAGTGCACTTTGCGCACCGAGATCAGGACTTTCCAGCTCAAACGTGGTATGGGTGTAATAGTCCAGCCCTCGTACCAAAAACGGATCTTCTACAAAGGCGATGCCCAGCTCCTGAAGATGCGCTTTGACAGCTTCATAGTGCGCGCGGGCTGTTGGACTAAGAAAGTCGATGATCCGCGGCGCCGCTTCAAGCAATCGGCGTTCGCGTTCATCTTTCGTATCGAGAATGCGTAGCGGATTGGACTCCAGCCGCTTGCGGCTAATAGCCGAAAGCTGATTCGCATAGGGTTGCAAGTAAGCCTGTAGTGCGGCCTTGTAACGTGGGCGCGTGCTGGCGTCGCCCAGCGCGTTGAGCCGAAGGCGTAGATTTTGTAATCCAAACGCTTCATAAACAGCCATCATAGCCGCAATGACTTCCGCATCGGCTTCAGGCGTTTCCGTGCCAATCACCTCAACCCCAAACTGGTGGAACTGCCGGTAGCGCCCTTTTTGAGGATTTTCGGCGCGGAAACAAGGACCTATGTAGTAGAGCTTTTGCACGCTGCCTTGCTGCTCGAGCCGATGCTGAAGATAAGCCCGCATGACCGGCGCTGTCAGTTCAGGGCGCAACACATAATCGGTATCGCCCCGCCGAAAGGCAAACATTTCTTTGGCTACGATGTCGGTAAGCTGTCCTATACCTCGGGCAATAAGCGGCGTAGGTTCAAGGATGGGCGTGCGAATCTCGCGAAAATTGAACCGTTCGAGAACCGCTCGAATCTTCTGCTCGACCTGTTGCCAGGCGCGGCTGGGTGCTTCGTGCGCGCCTTCGCTGGCAGTAGCCTGCGGCAGAATATCGAACGTGCCTCGGATGTTGCGAAACGTTGGATCCAGACTCATGGATCTACCAGTTGCGATTCGCCCTCTTCAAACAGATGCAAGACTTCCTCGGACGTCCGCGCCTCCAGCAAGCGCAGCCGAAAGCTATCCCGATTCATCAGACGGGAAATGCGGCTAAGCAGTTTAATGTGTTGCGATTTAGCTGCCTCAGGTCCAACCAGTAAAAAAAGCAGCCGAACCGGCTGCTGATCAATAGCCTCAAAATCTACCGGCTCTGCTGTAATGGCAAATGCCGCTGCTGTACCGGTAACCGCTGCGGTTTTGGCGTGGGGCAGACCAAGCCCTTTGCCTACGCCGGTAGACATCATCTGCTCGCGGAGCCAAACGGCTTGCCGTACTGCCTCCAGATCACGTACGGCCGGATGCCCACGCAACAGATCAATCAGCCGGTTGAGCACCTCTTCTTTAGTATGCCCCGGCAAGCCGACCTGAATGGTCTCCGGTGAAAGGAGCTGATGAATCTGCGAGGTCGTCGTTTGCATCGAAAATTCCGGTCGAAATTTAGCGTCCACCCATTCTCCTTCGCCAGCCTGCGAAGGCTTACGAAACGCGATCATAATGGTTCACGTTAAGGGTTCTAGACGGCGTAGAACGAACCAGCAAGCGGCTTGTTCGCCTGCTTATACGGGATCGTTTCGGAGCTTTTCAAGGGCCCAGGCCATATCCTCAGGTAGCGGCACCGAAAAATGCAACCATTCGCCTGTACGGGGATGGCGAAAGCCCAGGGTGTGCGCATGCAAGGCCTGGCGCGTTAATCGGGCAAAAAGTTGTTCATAAAACGCCTTACGCGCCGGTGTTACAAGGCCATAGCGAATGGCGCGCCCCCCATAGGCTGGATCGCCCAACACCGGATGCCGAATATGCTGGGCATGAACCCGAATCTGATGCGTGCGCCCCGTCTCTAAGCGAAACTGCACCAAGGCTGTGGCCGGCAAGACCTCGATCACTTCGTAATGCGTGACGGCCCGTTTGCCTTTGTCTTCGGGCACTACAGCCATACGCTGACGATCGCGCGGATCGCGACCAATAGGCGCCTCGATGCGCCCTTGCAGCGGGTTGGGAATGCCCCAAACAAGTGCCAAATACGTACGGGCGATCGTTCGCTGCTCAAATTGCCGCGCTAAGCCAACATGCGTTTCGTCGTCTTTTGCGACAACGATCAAGCCCGTAGTGTCTTTATCTAAGCGATGCACAATTCCGGGTCTGGGCGCTTCTAAACGGGCCTCAGTCGGCCCGGTGCTCACCATGGAAAGTCCAACGGCCTCGTCATCGGGGAGTTCATCCTCTTCTTCAAAGCGGACAGGGCCACTGCCAATGTGATGCAGCAACGCATTAACCAGCGTGCCACTACGGTTCCCTCGGGCGGGATGGACCACCAAGCCAGCCTGTTTGTTAATGACCAAGAGATAAGGATCTTCGTAGACAATCTCCAGCGGTATCGGTTCAGGCCGAAGCTCTACCGGAGGCCTCCGAAGCAACCGCAAAGTGATTACATCGCCGGCTTGTACGGTGTAGGCCGGTTTTTGTACAACCACACCGTTCACGGTAACGCGGCCTTCGCGAATGCCCTGCTGAATTTTTGTACGCGAAGTAGGCGAAAGAAAGCGTGCCAGGTAAGCATCCAAGCGACCGCCTTCTCGGTAGCCCGGCGGGACTTCAAGCTGAATGCATACCTCCTGTAGGTCCATCGTACGCTAACGGAAACAAAGCGACCGATCGGTTCATTTGCAGCACGCCGTCCCTTTAATGTGCGGATCCATGTCAGGTTCGGGGACTTCAACGTTAAGCGCAGAAGTTATCGGGCTGCTTAAAGCGCTCGTACGATTTCCTTCTCTCAGCCACCAGGAGGCTGAAATTGCGGACTTCGTCGAGCAATACGTACGGCGTGCCGGCTTACCGGTGGCTCGTCTGGATAACAATGTGTACTTCTGGCTTGGAGAAGGCGAAGATCGCTTGCTGTTAAACTCCCATCTGGATGTTGTGCCGCCTTCAGCCGATCATCCCTTTGATCCTTTCGAGCCCGTCGAAGTCGATGGCAAGCTTTACGGTCGAGGGACAGTCGATGCGAAAGCCAGCGGCGCTGCCATGACCACTGCCTTGCTCTCGCTAGCACGCGAAGGCTGGCGCCCACCAAAGGGACAGGTGATTGTGGCCCTGACCGCCTGCGAGGAAACGGGAGGAGGCTACAATGGTCTGGAAGCGTTGCGACCTCACTTACCGCCTTTACAGGCCGCAATTGTGGGCGAACCGACGCGACTGGAACCCTGCGTGGCGCAGAAAGGATTGTTGATTTTAAAACTGCATGCCCATGGTCGTACAGCGCATGCAGCCCGGCCGCACCTGGGCGACAATGCCATTCTGCGCGCTGCGCGCGACATTAAGCGGCTAAGCCAGTTGCGTTTCGAGAAGGCCGATCCGTTTCTGGGTATACCCACCCTAACGGTCACAACTATCCAGGGAGGCACAGCACACAATGTAGTACCTGAACGGTGTTCGTTTACGCTGGATATCCGCACCACACCAGCCTACACCCATGCCGAAATCGTACAACTTTTGGCCGGCGTCGTGGAATCCGAAATCGAGGTACATAGCGATCGCTTTATCCCGGTTTCTACTCCCATCGAGACCCGCATCGTGCAGGCCTGCCTACGCGCTAATCCGGGTAGCCGTCCCTTTGGCTCCCCGACTGCTTCCGATTGGATTTTCCTGCACGACATTCCTACAGTCAAACTCGGTCCCGGTCCCAGTGAGCGCTCCCATACCGGTGGCGAACATATTGAATTAGATGAGCTTGTACACGCCGTGGAGGTCTATCGCAACATCATCCGCTACTACTACGCCCTAAAGGAAGAAGCTTAGCTCCACACCGCTCTTGCCTTGCGCCTAATTATCTGCACGCCCCCTTTAAAACCGTTGAATCTCTACCCAAGCGGTCTTTCCCTATTCGAGCGGCCGTACCCAGATGTTACGAAAGCGTACCCGGTCGCCGTGGTCCTGAAGCATGAGCGGCAACCGATCTGGATGTGGCTCGTAAGGCGGCCGTGCACGATGGGCAGTCGGACCCGTCAGTACGGCACAGTCCTGCACGAGTACACCGTTGTGGAATACCGTCATGCGGGCCGGTGCTAAAAGCCGTCCTTCAGCATCGAAGCGGGGTCGGCGAAAAACAATATCGTAGGTCTGCCACTGGCCAGGAGGCCGCATGGCATTCACCAGCGGCGGATACTGGCCATAGATGGCTGCCGCTTGCCCGTCCGGGTACGTATCGTTCTGATAGGAATCAAGCACCTGCACTTCATAACGTCCCATCAGAAAAACGCCGCTGTTACCCCGCCCCTGGCCTTCACCGGTCACGTCTTCGGGCACGGACCATTCCAGATGAAGCTGCACATCGCCGAAAGCCTGACGGGTCTGAATATTGCCGCTTCCCGGAACAACCTCCAGGTATCCCTCAACAACCCGCCAGCCGGCGGGTCCACCACCCACCCGTTCCCAAGCGGAGAGGTCAGTTCCATCAAACAGCACCACCGCATCCGAAGGTGGCGCTGTAGGCTGTGTAAATGGTGCAGGCGTCACAATCGGGGGCCGCGGCCGGTTTAAGTCGTGAATCGTCCAGCTGGTATCTACTTGTGCCATTGCAGGCAAACCCATGCTAATCCAAAGTAGGCTGAGGCTTGGCAAGATACGCATAGCACCGCTTAAAACTTGCCCTTATCGACGCGGATATGGTACGCATCGCGACATTAGAAAACAAGCACCCCTTTTAAACAAAGGGGCAGACCTAGGTAGATCTGCCCCTGTTGCCTCTCCTATGCCGCGAGAAAAAACCTTTAGGCATGGGTTAGGCGGCCAGCCCCATCAGCCATTAACCGACTGTGCGCCTCCTGCCCCACCCGGAACTGCCGAATCATCTGGTTGAGCTCATCAGTGAGCCGGCTAAGCCCTTCAGCCGCACGGGCAATCTGCTCAACGCCTCGGGCCGATTCATGAGACAGGCGAGAGATCGTCTCAACACTTCGGCTAATTTGCTCACTAGTCGTCGACTGTTCCTCGCTGGCAGCGGCAATCTGCGAAACGCGATCAAGTACGCGCTGTGCCCCCTGGACAATTTGGGTCAGCGCAGCACCTGTCTGATCAGCCAGCCGGATACCTTCGTCTACTTCGTGGCTTCCACGCTGGATAGCCCGCACAGCTTCGCGCGTCTCATTTCGAATGCCTTCGATCATTTTGGCAATTTCTTTTGTAGCTTGGGCCGTTCGTTCAGCCAGCTTACGCACCTCATCAGCTACTACAGCAAAACCGCGGCCATGCTCTCCAGCCCGCGCTGCCTCGATGGCTGCGTTAAGCGCCAGTAGGTTGGTCTGTTCAGCGATTTCATTAATAACCTGTACAATTTCTCCGATGCGCTCACTCGAGGCGCCCAAGCGTTCAACGGTCCGCGCCGACTCGCCAACAACTTGTGCGATCTGGCGAATCTTTTCGACCGTTTCCCGCACAACCTGTTCACCCTGCTGCGCCCGCGTACCGTTTTCCTGGGCTACCTCGGCGGTTTCTGTAGCGTTACGGGCGTTTTCAATGATTGTGCGTACCATCTCTTCGATCGCTGCAGCCACTTCGTTGGCTTGTGCTGACTGCTGCTGAGCCGTGGCTGCCAATTCTTCACTCGAAGCGCTGATCTGGGCGGCCGAGCTGGCCGTAGAAGCCACCGCTTCGGCAACCCGCACGATCATCTGCCGAATATTGGCTACAGCGCGATTGAAGCCTTCATAAAGACGCCGGATTTCATCGTCGCCCTCAGCTTCCAGGTGAACGGTCAGATCACCGGCAGCGAAACGCTCCATTTGCGCCAACATGCGCTCTACACTACGCGCCAGGTATTGCTGCTGTGCTTCAGAAGCCGCAACCGCCTCACGCACCTTTTGCTCTACACTAGCCTTTTCTTCCTGCAGGGCATCAAGCGCCTGCCGCACACTGGACACCATCTGGTTAAAGGCTTGCGCCAATGATCCCACCTCATCCTGACTGGTTACCCCAACCGCTATATCCAACTGACCTTTCGCAATCTTTTGAGCAGCGCTTTCCAGCTCCTGAATCGGTCGGACTACCGAACCCCGCAGCACGCGGAAAGCCAACCCAATTCCTAAAGCAATCGCCAATAGCGCCGCCACAAGCTCCCAAATTAAAAAGCGCTGCTGCTGCTTCATCCAGGCCAAACGTGCCTCGTTAAGCTGCTGCTCGGTATCCACAAACTCCTGCAGTCCCACCTCAATCTTTTCCAAAAGTGATGCATTACTGGCCTTCTGAGCTTGTAGTTCAGCTGCCAGTTCGCGCAAGCGGAGCTGATCCATTTCAACTTCAGGCCTCCGGCTCATCAGCATTTCGGTTATCGAGAGCCATTCCTGCATCGCAGCCGCCACTTGCTCAAGGCGCTCAACCTGCTCCGGATTATCTCCTATGAGCTGCTTTAGGTCATCAATAGATTCTTTGAAGCGCGCTTTCTCCTGCTGGTAAGCTGCATGATAAGCGGCATCTCCTGTTAGTAAATAGGCCAGAGCATTCTGTTGCATGACAGCTTGCCTGTACTGCACTCCTTTTGCCTGTTCCATAACCTGCTGCGAGTGCAGTACCCACTGCTGGGCTTCGTTAAGCCCATGGAAGCCCTGCCAGATGAATACGGCTAGCGCAATAGCCAGGATCTGAGGGACAAGCAGTGCCAGGACGATTTTAGTCTGGATCGAGGCATTTTTGAGGCGGTCGTACATAAGTGAGCGGTCTTGCGGTTTTTCAGGGGAGTCAACATGGCTAAGGATCGGCCAACTTTGTGTAAACTTTAGCCCAATTGCCTTTAAGCCTAACCGCAAAAGCTCGTAGTTACTGTATTTTGCGGCTATCACGCCTAAGCATTGTGCAATTATGTTGTGGGCAAAAGGACAGACGGTTGCTGGGTGGGTACAGCGATTTACGGTAGGCGAAGATTACCGTTGGGACACGCTGCTTTTGCCTTATGATATTGAAGGCACGCGCGCTCATGCGGCCGGACTGGCTCAGATCGGGGTGCTTTCTGAGGCAGAGTTTCAAGCAATCATCCAAACCCTGGATGCACTAAAAGCCGAAGTGGCGGCCGGTCGCGTTGGTGTACGCCCGGAAGACGAAGACGCCCACACGGTCATAGAGCAGTATCTAACGCAGGAGTTGGGCGAAACGGGTAAGAAAATCCATACCGGCCGCTCTCGTAACGACCAAGTGCTTGCAGCGTTGCGGCTATTTTTGAAGGATAGTTTGCGCGAAGCTGGTCGGCAAGTTGCTCGGCTTGTGGAGCATCTTTGCAGGCTGGGGGAGGCTCAGAACGATGCCTTGATGCCCGGCTATACGCATTTGCAGCAGGCCATGCCGTCGACGGCTGGTCTCTGGGCCCTTGGCTATGCCGAGCTGCTGCTGAGCGATCTGGCAGCCCTGAGGCATGCCTACGATCAGGTAGACGTCTGTCCGCTAGGCAGTGCGGCGGGGTACGGCGTCCCCTTTCTAAGGCTTCCGCGTGAAGCTGTGGCACGGCAGTTAGGCTTTCGGGACCTGCAACTTCATGTGACAGCCGTACAGCTTTCGCGCGGTAAGCTGGAGCTGCACGCTGCGCATGCTTTGGTGCAGGTGGGGGCTACGCTCAACCGCATGGCTTCGGACCTGGTGCTGTTTAACAGTCAGGAATTTGGCTTTGTGGAGCTGCCCCCGGAATTCTGTACCGGTAGCAGCATCATGCCGCAAAAGCAGAATCCAGACGTACTGGAGCTGGTACGCGCGGGGTATCACCGGCTCCTGGCTGAAATGAACGTGCTGCTCACGCTTCCGGCCAATCTGCCTTCGGGGTATCACCGAGATTTGCAGCTCACCAAGGAAGCCGTTGTGCGCTGCGTGCTGCACGCCCGCGATATGCTGACCGCGATGGACAATCTGCTGCCTCAGCTACGCTTTCGGCGTGATCGCATGCAGGCTGCTTGTACGCCTGCGCTTTTGGCTACGGCTGAAGCGCTACGTCGCGTGATTGCAGGTGTGCCGTTTCGCGAGGCTTACCGGCAAGCTGCCGCGGAGCTTGACAAGCTTACCCAACCTGAACCCTCGGCGGTGCTGGCAGCTTATCAGGTAGATGGCTATCCAGGGCGAGGCCGTCCTGATGTGCTACAAAAACGCCTTGAGGCTTTTCAAGACTGGTTGGATATGCCCTGAACGGTTACAATCAGCTCGCGCTGGCGGGGCCGGATGTCGCACTCTACCAGTACGAGTTGTTGCCACGTACCCAGCACTGGCTGTCCATCACGCACCGGCACTGTTACTGATGCCCCCAGCAGTGTGGCTTGCAGGTGTGCGTGGGCATTGCCGTCGTGCCAGGTTAGCTCGTGATAATAGGTTTCATGTGGGGGCACCAACCGATCCATCAGCTCGGGCAAATCACGCTGCAGGCCAGGCTCGAGCTCAATAGTGCCGACGGCCGCGGTACTGCCCACCACGTGCACGTGCACCAAGCCCTGACTAACCCCGGAGCGGGCTACCACTGCTTCGACGGACTCGGTTAGGTCTTGGACATCTCCATGCCCGGTTGTGGTGCATTGGAGTATTTCTTGATGGACGATCATGGCCGTTTGGTTTGATGCATCTGATCAAGCACTACGCTTTCCCAGTCCCACGCGTTCAACATAGACCGATAGGCATGAGCCGTTAGGTCGTGCTGTAAGGGGGTAATGGACACATAGCCTTGCTCAATGGCCTCCAGATCGGTGTCGTCGCCGTCGTCTAGATTCACAAAACGTCCGGTTAGCCAATAGTAAGGCTGATTGTGTGGGTCAAGCCGCTCAGTAAAGCTTTCTTCCCAGCGGGATCGAGCCTGACGGGTAATGGCTATACCTCGGATCGCTTCTACAGGTAGATCCGGAATGTTGACATTTAGCAAAATACCTGGAGGTAGACCCCGTTTGAGCACCATCTGAGCGATTTTGCGTGCGTAGTAGGCAGCGGCGCTGTAGTCTTTGGCTTCCCAGTTGCACAGCGAAAAGGCAATGGCGTCGATGCCCAGGATAGTCGCTTCGGTAGCGGCACTGACGGTACCTGAGTAAATCACGTTAACGGCTGTATTGGGACCGCGATTAATGCCGCTGACCACCAAGTCTGGCCGGCGCGGCAAAAGCTGGTTAGCCGCCAGCTTGACGCAATCAGCCGGGGTACCGCTAACGGCATAAGCCGCTACGTCCCCTGAAGGAAGTCGGAAGGGCCAGCGTCGCACCCGAACGGGGTCGCGTACGGTGATGGCATGGCCTACCGCACTCTGCTCATCGACGGGCGCGACCACGTAGACAATCCCCAGCGCATCCATAGCCTCTGCCAGGGCAGCCAGTCCTGGGGCATCGATACCGTCGTCGTTGCAAACAAGAATAAGTGGACGATGGTCCCTCATAGCTCCTGTCTAATAGCTTTCTTCTGGGGAAGGAAATGCACGTTGGCGTACGTCGTGCACGTAGTGCTGTACGGCTTCGGTGATGACTTCGGCCAAGCGGGCATAGCGACGGACAAATCGGGGATGGAAATCTACCGTAAGGCCCAGCATGTCGTGCAACACCAGTACCTGGCCGTCGCAGTCTACCCCTGCGCCAATGCCAATGGTAGGAATGCGCAATGCTTGGGTCACCTCGCGTGCCAGTGCGGCCGGAATTTTTTCAAGCACAATGGCAAAGCAGCCGGCCTCCTCCAAAAGACGGGCGTCCTGCTGCAGCTGCTTTGCCTCTTCAGGATCCTGGGCCCGTACCTTGTAGGTGCCAAAGCGATAGATACTTTGCGGCGTTAGGCCCAGGTGCCCCATGACGGGGATGCCTGCGGTAACGATGCGTTCGACTGCTTCGACCACGGGCTTGCCCCCTTCTAGCTTGACCGCGTGCGCTCCAGCTTCTTTCATTACACGGATAGCCGAAGCTAGCGCTTCGTTCGGATTGCCCTGATAAGAGCCAAAAGGCAAGTCGACCACCACCAACGCCCGACGAACAGCCCGCACAACACACTGCGCGTGATAGATCATTTGGTCCAGCGTAATGGGCAATGTAGTCTCATGGCCGGCCATAACGTTCGAAGCCGAATCCCCGACCAGGATCACATCGATCCCAGCAGCATCCAGAATACGGGCCAGGGTGTAGTCGTAGGCGGTTAAGGCCGCAATAGGAATACGGGCGGCTTTCATTTCTTGCAATGTCTGCGTGGTTACACGCCTGGCGTTGAGCGTCAACGTAGCGGTCGACATGGTCTATGCGATTTTCTAAGCTATACGTTGTATTCCAACGAAAAAGCGGGCGCCCAGCTCCGACGCCCGCTTGATCTCCCAAAAAGCCTTAGTGTTTTAGTTATTTCGAGATTGACCGCCCGCTGTTGCGCCCTCTTCCGGTACTTGTATACCCAAACGGCGGGCTACTTCGCGGGTGATGTCAATCACGCGGCTTTCGTTGACGTAAAGCAGGGCCTGGGCCCGTAGGACTACGTCCAGTCGCTGCTCCTGAGCTACTTGATCGATAACCTGTTGCACCCGCTCCAGCAAAGGCCGCAATAGTTCCTGTTCCCGCTGGGCCAGTTGCTGCTGGCTCCGGGCAGAAGCTTGTTCAATTTCGTTTTGAAGCTGAAGCAGTTCTTGCTCTCGCTCTTGGCGCCGCTGTTCTGAAAGCAAAGCCTGCTGCCGCTGATAGCGCTCCAGCTTTTCCTGATATTCTTTAAACATTTCTTGCAACGCCTGCTGGCTTCGCTGAGCTTCTTGCTGGAGTTGCTGCTGAATTTGCTGGTATTCGCGCATGTTAAAGATGATCACATCGGGGTCGGTGTAGCCGATGCGTACCGTTTGGGCAGCAGCCTGGCTCAGCGTACCCCAGCCTAAGAGCAAACCGAGAAGTAAAACCATGCGGGTGTTCATTGCAGCGTCGTAGCTAAAGGTGAAACCATTAATTGCGAGAGCCTACGTTGACGTTGAGTTGGGCAAGAACCCGATCGCTGAGGTCATGTTCCGGCGGCGCATACAGGAGCATAGGGGCTGCCGCTTTGTCGAGTATGTAGTCGTAGCCGCGGTCGCGCGCTACAGTTTCGATAGCCTCTAACACGCGCTCCTGAATTGGGCGCAAGAGTGCCTCTTGCTGACGAAACAGCTCACCCTCCGGCCCAAAGTACTGCTGGCGCAAACGTTCGAGCTCTTCTTCAGCCCGCGCAATCTCCTCGCGTCGCCGCTGGCGTTCCTCTTGCGTATAGAGCAACTCCCGGGCTTGGTATTCCTCAAACATGCGGTCGATTTGCTGTCGACGCCGATCGAGTTCATCTTGCCAAGCCCGCACCATTTGGTCTAACTGCTGCTGTACGGATTGGTACTCCGGTAGCCGGCTTAAGATGTATTCGGTGTCCACATAGCCAATGCGATGCTGCGCCTGCAGCGGGCCTGCCACGCAGAGCATACTTAGCAGCGTTATGAGGTATGCATGTTGCCGCATAGGGGGTCATTTTCATTGATTAAAGCCTTGCCCCAGCGAGAACTGGAAGTACCAGCGCCGTGAGCCGTCGTGATTCTGCGAGGGAATGGGCTGGAATTCGTCAAAGTTATAGCCATAGGTCAATTCAATCATGCCCAAGATCGGCAGAAACAGGCGCACCCCAAAGCCTGCAGAACGGAAAAGCTGAGCTGGATTGTAGGTGGCCCATCGATCCCAGGTGTTCGCTGCATCCATAAACAGATAGGGTGCAGCCTGAAGCTGCGGTGTTTGCACTGCCAGCCAGCGCAACTCTGAAGTGTATTTGTTCAGAATACGTCCACCCACAGGCTCATCATTTAGACGAGGCCCTAGCACGCCCAGCGGATAGCCGCGCATGTAGACAATGTCTTTGCCGTAATACCCAAAGGCGCCCTGCGTATCGAACGGCGATCCACCCACAATAAAGCGTTGAAAGGCTACCGGCGCTCCAGTGATCGATCCGATATAGCCATACTCGGTCCCAAAGCCCAACGATACTTTTCGGGCTAACGGGATATTCCAACTGGTTTTCAGTCCCCACTTGTGATACTGCACATAGTCGGCAATGGGTAAGGCAACATCAAGCGACAGGCGCACAAGCGAGCCTGCGGTAGGGAAAAGCGGGTTATCCAGAGAGTTACGCGTCAGCCCTGCCCGTAACGTCACCTCCCGGCTTATCCCCAAAGGCAACGTATAGGTGAAGTTGTCGTTTTTGAAATACTGAAAGCCCAACCCTAACGAGCTGCTAAAGTAGTCATCGGGCCATTTGAGACGCCGCTCATAAAAGACGCGGCTAGTAAAGGTAGTCAAATCGCCAATATTGCTGTAGTATGGATAATCACTGAAGCGCGTATAGTCTACCGCAAACCCTACGGGCGTGGGGCGCCCTCGAAACCAAGGTTCTGTGAACGAAATGCCGTAGCTCTGATAATAAGTGCCGTTGGTCTGAATGCTAAGCGAAAGCTGCTGGCCATCGCCCGAAGGCAGCGGCCGCCAGGCTTTGCCGTTGAAGATATTCTGCGCCGAAAAATTGTTCATCGTAAAGCGCAGCATCAGAATCAATCCGAGATGGCCCCACGTGCCCGACAGCTCAAGCTGGTCGCTACCCACCTCTTCAACTTTGTAGGTCAGATCAACGGTCTTTTTTTCTGGATTAATCTGCCCTTCAGGCCCTGCGGCTAGGGCTTCCTGGTTAAAGTAGTTTAGCTGCGCTAGACGGCGAATAGATTCTTGAATCGCATCGCGGCTAAACGTCTCACCCGGGATTGTGTAAAGCTCCCGGCGGATAACGTGCTCTTTGGTTTTGGTATTGCCGACAATATTGATGGTCCCAAATTCAAAGATATCTCCTTCATAGACCTCGAAGTGCAGGTCTAGCGAGTCGGCCCCTACAACCTGGAAACGCGGTTCAACCCGAAAGAGCATATAGCCGCGATTCATATGCAGGCTGGTAACATCAGAGCTTCGCTTATTGCCATAGAGATTTTCTTCCAGCTTCTTTCGGTTAAAAGGATCGCCAGCTTTGAGGCCTAAAGCGTCTGTAAGCACGTGATCAGGATAGACCGTGTTGCCTTCCCATTCGATGCGTCGAATGTAGTAGCGAGACCCTTCGTGAACAGTTACTTGGATGACCAGCTCAGGGTCTTCGGTATTTTCGGCCAGATAAACTGTATCGCGCACGATACGGGCATCATAAAAGCCTTTTTCGTTGTAGTAATCGATGATGCGCTGCAGGTCTTCTTCAAACTTTTGCGGCTCAAAGCGGGCTTTACGCCAGAAGCGCCACCAGCTTTTCTGCTTGGTGTGCTTCATTTGGCCCCGCAGCTTGCCATCAGAGATCTTCTGGTTTCCTTCAAAAATAATTTTGCCGATTTTGACTTTTTCGCCGAGATCTACGTCGAAGTGAAGCACGACTTCGCCGTCCTGAGTGCTTTCACGGCGCGTTGTTACACGAGCCAGCAAATAGCCTTTTTCCTTGAGGTAGTCTCGGATAATCTGCTCTGAACGTTCCACATCGGCCGGTCGCACCCGTGCCCCGCGAAATAGGGGTAACTTTTTACGAAGTTCTTTTTGATCGCCTTTTTTGAGTCCTGAAAAGGTGTAGTCAGCCAGGCGCGGTTCTTCTTGAACGCGAATGGTCAAATAAACGGCCTGTCCTTCACGGCGATTTTCGACAATTTGAACCCGTGAAAAAAGACCAAGCTGGTAAATGCCGCGAATAGCACTGGCCAGCGCCGGATCGCCTGGTAACGTCAGCTCTTGTCCGATGCGCAAACCACTGGCCTGCAACACCAGATCTTTTGTGGTTTCGCGGCTCAGGCCTTCAATGTTCAACCCTTGCAACGTCAGCTGGCTTGGCTCGGCAGACCATGTTTGCGCATACACGGCCGGAACCAGCAGGCACAGCAGCAGGCTCAACCTATAGCACCACAGATGTTGGGGTTGCATGCTCCCCAGTAGGCTCATGAGATTGTCTTTTGATGGTTAACGTTTCAGCGCGTCGGATTCGTATCGGTCGGTCGAATACGTCCAAAGCGGCGTTCCCGATTTTGATAGCTACAAATGGCTTCGTAAAGCTGACGCCGACGAAATACCGGCCAAAAAGTATCGGTGATATACAGCTCAGTGTATGCAATTTGCCAGAGAAGAAAGTTGGACACCCGAAACTCACCTCCAGTTCGGATAAGCAAATCAGGGTCTGGCAGCGAAGCACTGGGCAGAGCGGCCGCAAACGTGGCTTCGTCGATCTCTTCTGGGCGCAGCGTGCCTGCTTGCACGCGGCGCGCCAACGCACGCACAGCCTGCAAGATTTCCCAACGACCGCTGTAAGATAAGGCCAGCGTGAGTACCAGCCGCTGGTTCTGGGCAGTTTCACGAATCGCCTGTTCCAGCTCATGGCGACATTCTGGGGGCAACTGGTCCAGATCCCCTATCACTTGCAACCGAACTCCGTTTTCCAGCAAGCGCTGCTTTTCACGCCGGATGGTGTGCACCAGCAGCTGCATGAGGGCGTTGACCTCCGAAGCAGGCCGCTGCCAGTTTTCTGTGCTAAACGTGTAGAGGGTCAAGTAAGGGATACCCAGCTGTGCGCAGGCTTCAGTAATGTCCCGAACCGACTCCACGCCCTCATAGTGCCCAACCACCCGGTGTTTACCTTGCTGCTGAGCCCAGCGGCCATTGCCATCCATAATGATAGCAATATGCATAGGCAATGGACCCCGCTGCCGCAGCGCTTGTTGCAGCGCTTGATCTTCTTCGGTTTGCACCGTGCCGGTGAGCGTCAAAGATTGCACAGAAGAATGGCCGTTGTTCATGAGGGCCGGTTTTATTGCATTAAACCCTTCACAAGCGCAAGAGATCATTCAAGATCAAAAAGGCCATAAGCGCTACCAACAGCACCATGCCTACTTGTTGTAGAGCCAGACGCACGCGTACCGAAGGTTCACGTCGGGCTATTGCCTCATAAAGCAAGAACACCATATGTCCCCCATCAAGTGCTGGAATAGGCAAAAAGTTCACAATAGCCAACGTGATCGAAAGTAGGGCTACAATATTCCAAAATGCACGAGCGCCCACCTCGGCCGCTTCTTTGGTCACTTTGGCAATCATGATCGGCCCCCCCACATTCTCCCGGAAGCTCTCTCGACCGGTGATCATGCGACCGAGACTGGTAAGAATCACGCGGGTGTGCGTCCAAGTATCCTGGATGCCGGCTATTAGGGCTTCGCCAGCTCCAAAATGCTTCTGCTGCACCCCAAAGTACTGCATCAACATAGAAGGGGTAGGGGCAGCAATGCCCAAGTAGTAACGATCGGTTTCTGGATCGAGATAGGGCGTTAGCGTGGCTTCGTACACCGTGCCTTCAGGTAAACGATCCACTGCCACAGTCCCTTCTGGCACGCCGGCGTTGGTATCCGCACGCAACCAACGCAAACGCAAAGGTCGAGCTTCGTGGGTTTGGACTTGTTCGACCAGCTCGCTCCAGAAAGCTACTTCCACAGAATCCACTGCCAAAATGCGATCCCCAGCCCGTAGTCCAGCTTTTTCTGCAGGCGAGCCTTCGAGGACCCCACCGACCAAGGGCGGATCGACCGCAATGCCCAAAAGACCACCCCGGCGGCTAAGCTGCGTCATCAGATCTGGGGGACCAGTAAAGGTGAGCGTATCGCGCCCTCGTTCAACCGTGATTGTAAACGGGCTGGCAATCAAAGCCTCCAGATCACGCAAGTCTCCATAGTGCTTTAAGGGCCGACCGTTTACCGCTAAAATCCGATCCCCTGTACGCAGCCCCATTTCATAAGCCAGCGAGCCCTCAGCCACATAAACCGACCGAATGTTTTCCGCCGGGATGTACGCCTCACCATAGCGCCACTTCAGTCCGGTAAAAATCACAACGGCCAGCAGCAGGTTGAAAAGCACCCCCCCGGAAATCACCAGCATCCGTTGCCAAAGCGGCTTAGCCCTGAACTCCCAAGGCTGAGGGGGTTGCGTTACGTGTTCCGTATCCAGACTTTCGTCAATCATCCCCGAGATCTTCACATAGCCCCCCAGCGGGGTTGCGCCAATCACGTACTCGGTGTCGCCCCAGCGCCGACTAAACAAACGAGGTGGGAAACCGATCGAAAACTTCTCCACCCGCATGCGAAAAAGCTTGGCAAACAGGAAGTGGCCCATCTCGTGCGTAAACACGAGGATCATGATAGCCACCAGCACCCAAAACACATAGGCTAGCACGTTCAGCAGGGTTTCCATAGGAGGTTTTAAAACAACGGGCCTTCAATGGATCGCTGCACCGGCGAGTTCCAGCACATACTGGCGCGCCTGCCGGTCGGCTTCTTGCAGGTGCTCAAAAGAAGGAATCTCGCCGGGTTCGGCCAGATGTTCCATTGCCGTTTCTACAAGGCGCGCTATGTCGGTAAAGCGAATCTGTTCCTGCAAGAAAAGCTGAACGGCCTGCTCATTGGCCGCATTCAGCACGGCTGGCGCGGTTCCCCCACGGCGCAAGGCTTCGTAGGCCAGCGGTAGGCAGGGAAAACGCACGGGATCTGGAGGCTCAAAATCCAGCCGACCTAAGCTAATCCAGTCAATCCGAGCATGCGGCGCAGCCCATCGTTCAGGGTAGCTGAGTGCATATTGAATCGGCAATCGCATGTCGGGCACGCCAAGCTGGGCTTTGGTTGAACCGTCTACAAAGGTGACCATTGAATGCACAATCGACTGCGGGTGCACCAGTACCTGAATGCGTTCAGCCGGAAGCTCAAAAAGCCAGTGCGCCTCGATCACTTCAAGCCCTTTATTCATCATGGTGGCCGAGTCGACGGTAACTTTTGCTCCCATGGACCAATTAGGATGGCAAAGCGCTTCGTTAGGCGTAATGCGATCAAACGTGTCCAATGGACGGGTGCGAAATGGCCCTCCAGAAGCAGTAAGCGTAAGCATTTCTACCTGTTGAGGGGACTCGCCCACCAGGCATTGGAAAATAGCGGAGTGTTCGCTATCGACAGGGAGCAACGTCCCTCCATACCGGCGAAGGGCCTGCTGCACCAGTGCACCGCCTGCTACTAGAGTTTCTTTATTTGCCAAAGCCACTTGTTTGCCGGCCTCGAGCGCTGCTAGCACAGGCCGTAGCCCAGCAAATCCGACCAGCGCCGCCACCACCACATCCACTTCAGGATGCTGCACACAGCTACACAAGGCTTCTTCCCCCTGAAGTACCAAAACGCCCTTAGGGGTCAGAGCCTCACGCAACATCTGGTACCCTACAGGATCGTCGATCACCACGCAAGCCGGACGAAACGCTAAAGCCTGCTCAAGCAAGCGTGCTGCATTGCGACGGGCCGTCAAAACTTGAACCTTTAACCGATCCGGGAAAAGCCGCACAATATCCAGCGTTTGCGTTCCTATAGACCCGGTAGCGCCTAAAACCGCTAAACCGCGTGGCGTGGCATATTCGGAAGTTGCTGTAGGCATAGGCTAAACTATGGAAACGAATCTGGACGCCTTCTGTACGATTAACGCTGGCTTTTGCTTCCAGTTAGGGAAACCTTCCGCTAAGGGGTAGATATATGCTTCACATATGAAGCTTCGAGAGATCCTCAACGTTGCATTGCTGCTCAGCCTGGTACCTGTCGACGGCTACGCCCAGGAACCCGACAGTGTACTTATGGCTCGCTACCGCACGGCCGAAAGCCTTCTACGGGCAGGACAGTACGAACAGGCCTTGCCCTTGCTCGAAACGCTCTACCAAGCCCATCCTCAAGTTTATGTGTTCTACGATCGCCTCAAGCAAGCCTACGAAAATCTCAAGCGCTACGACGACGCATTAGCCCTCATTGAAACCCAACGCAAAACTGACCCACGTAACCCTGCATTACTGGCCGAAAAAGGTCGTCTTTTAGATCTCAAAGGCGATGAAACCGCCGCACGCCGGGCCTGGGAAACAGCGCTTCAAGTTGCTCCCCAGCAAAGCAGTACCTACCGTATTGTGTACCAAACGCTTGTTGGCCTGCGGCGTTTTGACGAAGCCATTGAAGTCCTTAAGCGGGCACAACGCTCCCTCAATGCCCCCACCCTCTTTCAATTGGAACTAGCCTACCTCTATGGCCTAACAGGCCGCTACACGGAGGCCTTTGAAGCTTACCGGACTTTTTTGCAGGAAGATCCACGTCGAATGGGTTTTGTACAAAACCGTCTGGATCCTCTACTGGAAACACCCGCTGTCCGTCAAGCTGGCATTACTGTCTTTGAACGGGCCGTGCGACAAGACCCATTCAACCCAACCTTTCGGCAACTCTTAGCCTGGCTTTACCTGCGCAATGGCGACTACACCCAGGCGCTAGATGCTTATCGTGCCCTAGACCGACTGGAGCAGGCACAAGGTCAGCTGCTTTTACAATTTGCCTTACAAGCCCGCGATGCTGGAGCCGACGATATTGCGCGCCAAGCGCTGCAAGCTGTGCTGGAGCAATCCGCCACCCCTGTGGCTTGGGAAGCGCGCTTTGAGCTGGCTCTCCTGCATGAAGCCCAAGCCCTCCAAGGGGATACCGTAGCAGGCCAGGCTGCCTGGCAGCACTATCAGCTTTTGCTTAGCACATACCCTACCCATCCGCGCACGCCAGAAGTACTTTATCATCTGGCCCGTTTGGCCTTAGATGTGCGCCATGATCCCAGGGCTGCCGACTCGCTGCTCGCCAGGCTACTTGATCGCTATCCTGAACACGAAGTGGCCTGGCAGGCGCGTTTCGAACAGGGACGCCTGGCCCTTCAGCGGGGCAATCTGGGAGCTGCTCGCCTGGCCTTTTTACGCCTACTCGAGGCGCGCCGTACCGGTCCTTTAGCTGAAGCCGCCCGCTACCATCTGGCATTGCTTGACTTCTACGACGGCGCATTTGAGGCAGCTTTAGCTCAGCTGGACATCTTGATCGAAGATGCGGCCTCAGACATTACCAACGATGCCCTGGCCCTACGGATACTGATCCAAGAAAATCGTGGCCCGGACTCCCTGAGTACACCGCTGCGGCGCTACGCCCAAGCGATGCTGCTTGCTGCCCAGCATCGACTCAAGACAGCGCTCGATACCCTGGAGCAGGTAAAACGCGACCTCGGGTCGCATGCCCTGGCCGACGACCTTTTCCTGCTGGAAGCGCGTCTTTTTCGCCAGCAAGGCCGACTGACCGAAGCCCTCAATGTGCTCCTGGAATTCCCGTTACGCTATCCGCAAAGCCCCCTGGTTGATCAAGCCTTGTTTGAAGCGGCCCGCCTTCAGGAAACCTTAGGCGAGCGTGAGGCGGCTATACGAACTTACCTGCGCCTGCTGGCCGAACATCCAGGCTCGCCCCTCGTTCCGGAAGCCCGTAGGCGCTTGCGACAACTGCGCGGAGAAGAAGCCTAAAGCCATGCGACGTCTATGCTGGATACTTCTTGGCGTGCTCTTGGCATGGAACCAGCCGGCTCCTGCCCAGCAAATCCTTATTCCGATGGATGCTTCCCAGACCGACCACCTAAAAGCCTATGGTATTGCTTACTGGGCGCTCACCCAGAGCGTTGATGTCGACTGGCTACTAAACTACCGCGGCGGGGCCTTTCTATTACGCAATTTTCCAGGCCTTGAAGAAGAACTGCGCATTCGGGGCGTTGCGTTTGAGCTCCTTGATGCAGGAACCGCCGCCCGTATCCTGACTGAAGTCGAAGCCGAAGACCGGAATACGGCTGCGGTTCGTCTTGAAAAAGCCCCACGCATTGCCATCTATGCCCCTTCGTATACCCTGCCGTGGGACGATGCCGTCATGCTGGCGCTCACCTATGCCGAAGTCCCCTTCGACCGGATCTACGACGAAGAAGTGCTTGCTGGCAAGCTTAGCGAATATGACTGGCTGCATCTACATCACGAGGACTTTACGGGCCAGTATGGGAAGTTTATCCAGTACCGGCATATGCCCTGGTACGTTGAGCAACAACGCACCGACGAAGAAACAGCCCGCCGACATGGCTTTCGAAAGGTCAGTCAGCTCAAGCTGGCCGTTGCCCAGGCAATTCGAGAATATGTACGCCGGGGTGGATTTCTCTTTGCGATGTGTTCGGGGACGGATACGTTCGATATCGCCCTGGCCGCTTCCAATACCGACATTGTGCCTGCTGAATACGACGGCGACCCTGTCGATCCCGACGCCCTTCAAAAGCTCGATTATAGCCAAACACTGGCATTCATGAATTTTACGCCCATCTTTAATCCCTACGAGTATGAGCATTCCGACATCGACGTAGGCCCTCCCCCACCTCCGCTTCGGGATCCGGCATTCGACTACTTTACCCTCCATGAGTTCAGCGCTAAATGGGATCCGGTCCCGACAATGCTTACCCAAAACCACGTAGCCACCATCAAAGGCTTTATTGGCCAAACCACAGCCTTTCGCAAAGTGCTCATCAAGCCCGAAGTAGTTATCCTGGCCGAAACCCCTGGACGTGACGAGGTCAAATACATTTACGCCCCTTTTGGCCGAGGATTTTTTACGTTCTACGCCGGTCACGACCCTGAGGACTATCAGCACTTTGTAGGCGACCCACCTACAGACTTGAGCCTGCACAAAAACTCCCCTGGCTATCGGCTGATTCTAAACAATATCCTGTTTCCAGCAGCCCGCAAACAGGAACGGAAAACGTGATTTTTCCGTGCCCTTTCGCCGGCCCTCTTGTTTGAATCGGCGCAACGTTCAGAATTTTAGCCGTTCGGCAACCCATGCCCGGAGGTGTCTATGGAAGCACGACCGGTTCACCAGTCACGGTGCATCATGACCGAGATCGTGATTCCTAACGATCTAAACGGCCTGGGCAACTTATTGGGTGGGCGGCTGCTCCACTGGATGGACTTGTGTGCAGCCATTTCGGCACAGCGCCACACCAACCGCGTGTGCGTTACCGCCGCGGTGGATTTTGTCGAGTTTCGCTCCCCGATTCGCCAGGGCGAAATTGTGGTGCTTGAAAGCCAGGTTAACCGGGTTTTTCGGACTTCGATGGAAGTAGAAGTGAACGTCTGGGCTGAAGATCCCCGCACCCAAACCCGCCGTCATTGTAACCGGGCATTTTACACCTTTGTAGCCGTCGACGAAGCTGGCCGCCCAGTTGAAGCGCCTCCGGTTATCCCCGAAACTCCTGAGGAGCAGACGCGCTATGAGCAGGCAGCCCGTCGGCGCGAACTGCGCTTGCTGCTGGCCGGTCGCCTGGATCCAGAAAAAGCAGCGCGTCTGCAAGCTTCGCTGGCCGAGCTGGCCTCCCGTAGCGACGAACCTTCCGCTATCACTAACCCCTAAACGCTTATGCCGCTACGCATTTGGAGCCTACTGCTGCTAAGCAGCGCTACCTTGTCTGCCTATGCGCAATCACATACGCCGCCAGGACAGACCAGCTTAGGGGGCATGTTAGGTGACCCCAGTGGCGTTACGCTAAAGGTCTACAGCCATACTTCGTTTACAGCTTATGACTTTCTACTTGCTTGGGATCTAGACCGATTTTTCTTTTTTAATGCGCATGGCCTGTATGAACGTCCCCTGCCCGATTCGCCCCTAAACTATTTCCTGGGCCCAGGCATCCTGCTGGGCGTACGTGAACACCCGCGCCAAGAAAACGACGTGGTGCTCGGTTTTAGTGGCAACTTTGGGCTCAATTTCTTTGTAGAGCGTCTGGAGATCTTTCTTCAACTTATGCCACGCTTACACGTTATCCCCGAAACCGAAGGAGATATTGGAGGTGGAGTTGGGGTACGCTACTACTTCGGTGGACCCTAATCCCGGCTGGGGTGAACAAGCTCTATGTTGCAGTCTCACGGTCATGCTCTATCAACGCATTTTAATCACAGGCGCTAATGGCTTATTGGGCCAGGAACTGGTAGCCCAATTGAGCCAGCATCCGGAGTACGACGTGCTGGCCACAGCACGCGATCCAGCACCCCGCTTTACGGGAGGGTCGTGCGGCTACATACCGCTCGACATCACCGACGAACGCGCCGTACGTCGTATATTTCAAGATTTTACGCCGACAGTGGTCATCAACTGCGCTGCTATGACGCAAGTAGATCGCTGCGAGCTGGAGCGCGAAGCCTGCTGGCGCGTCAACGTAGAAGCCGTCGAAACACTCGCCCGCCAATGCCGCCTCTATGGCGCCCGTCTTATTCAACTCTCTACCGACTTCGTCTTTGATGGAACAGCCGGACCTTACCGAGAAACCGATCGGCCTAACCCTATCAATTTTTACGGCCGCTCTAAGTTAGCCGGGGAAAACGTGGTCCGCGAAGCCGGTATCGATCGCTGGGCAATTGCCCGCACCGTGTTGGTTTATGGCACCGGAGAGCAACTTGGCCGCTCAAACATTGCCCTCTGGGTTATCCAAGAGCTGTCGCAAGGCCGACGCGTCCGGGTTGTCAATGACCAATGGCGCACCCCCACCTATGTGGTTGATCTGGCAGCGGGCATCGAACGCATCGTCCGCTACAACAAACACGGAATTTACCACCTTTCCGGCCGTGAGCTGCTGACCGTTTATGATTTTGCCTGCTTGATTGCCGATACCTTCGATTTAGACCGCTCGCTTATTGAGCCGGTCGACAGCCCCACCTTGAATCAAATCGCTCCACGCCCCCTACGCACCGGCTTTATCATCTTAAAGGCCGAAACCGAACTGGGCTACCGACCTCATAGCATTCCTGAAGCGCTACGCCATCTGGGCCAGCGCTTGGGCCTTCCAGTCACAACGTCCTAAAAGTTGTTGTAAAGCTTTTTCTATGCTGGACCTACACCGTATTCGCCAAGAACCCGATCGTGTACGCGAAGCCATCCGGGTCAAAGGGATTGGTGACCCGTTACTGGTCGATCGCCTACTGGCCTTGGACGCCGCGCATCGCGAGAAGCTCACCGCATTACAAGCAGCACGCCACCGCCTCAACACGCTCTCCCAACTTATCGGACAGCATCTGCGTGAAGGCCGCCAAACCGAGGCAAAGCCTTTAATGGAAGAAAACGCCCAACTCAAAGAAGCCATCAAAGACTTAGAAGCACAGACCAAGGCCTTGGCTGAAGAAGTCGAGGCGTTGTTGCTCGAGATTCCCAACGTGCCTCATCCTTCGGTACCCGTTGGCCGCGGCCCAGAAGATAACCACGTCCTCTACGAAGCAGGCTGCCCACCAAAGTTTGATTTCACTCCCTTGCCACACTGGGAGCTGGCTGCACGACATGGCCTGATTGACTTTGAACGGGGCGCCAAGGTTGCCGGAAGTGGCTTCCCGTTCTACATCGGTAAAGGCGCCCGGCTTGAACGCGCGCTGATTCAATTTTTCTTGGACCTGGCGGTAACCGAAGGAGGCTATGTGGAAATCCAGCCCCCCTTGCTGGTTAACGCTGAAAGTGCTCGGGGGACCGGTCAGCTACCCGATAAAGAAGACCTGATGTACGTCATTGAGCGCGATGCGCTTTACCCTATCCCCACCGCTGAAGTCCCGGTAACCAACTATTTCCGGGATGAAATCCTGGAGGAAGCCCAACTTCCTGTCAAATTTTGCGCCTACTCGCCCTGTTTTCGCCGCGAAGCCGGATCCTACGGCAAAGAAGTCCGTGGCCTGAACCGCCTGCATCAGTTCGACAAAGTAGAGCTCGTGCAGTTTGTGCATCCAGACTTAAGCTATGAAGCCTTAGAACAACTGCGCGAAGATGCCGAGCGGCCGCTACGCCGGCTGGGACTGGCCTATCGCCGCGTGCTCATGTGCACGGCAGAAACCGGCTTCACGCAGGCCAAAAAGTATGACCTGGAAGTCTGGAGCCCTGCACAACAGCGATGGCTGGAGGTATCGTCGATCTCTAATTTTGAAGATTTTCAAGCACGGCGAGCCCGGATTCGCTTTCGACCTGCAGGAGGCGGCAAGCCGCAGTTTGTGCATACGCTCAACGGCAGTGGTCTGGCACTACCCCGTGTGGTTGCTGCACTTTTGGAGCATTATCAGCAGCCAGACGGCTCCATCCGCATTCCCGAAGCCTTACAACCGTATACCGGCTTTGATCGCATCGGGTAGCCCCCTTCAGGGCATGGCCCGCAAAATCCAGCCATCGGGATCAATCACCAGGTCTGGAGCCTGCGCAGGCAAAGCCATGGCGGCCTTGCCCTCGTTCATCGACAGCCGATAACGCGTTTTACCAATTTGCACTTCCACCGGAAGCGGGAAAGGCCGGTTGTCTGGCGTCTGCCAGTGCAGCTGCAAACTGTCAGCCGTCCGGGTAATAAGCAAGCGAGGCAGCTCAGCCTGACGCACATAAACCTCAAAAAACCAATCTAACTTTTGGCCAGACGCTTGCTCTGCAATGGCCACAAAATCGTCGGTCGTAGCAAAACGGCAAGCGCAGCCGGCCTGTTGTTCTAATGCCGGATCAGGATAAGCCATGCGCCGCAGAGCCTGGAAAAAAGCCTCATCTCCGATCAGGTAACGCAGTGTATGCAGTACCCAGGCTCCTTTGTAGTAAATATCGTTATCGGATTGTCCCGTCTCAGGATCGGCAAAATACATTTCGGTGGTGGTTTTAGCCGTGCGTGGCGCAATCGGCTGCCGGTTACGGATCATGGGTCGGTAGCGCTGTAGTTCTGTGCGATAGGCTTCTGGGCCAAAGCGCGCCTCGGCATAAAGCGCTTGCATATAGGTTCCAAAGCCTTCATGCAGCCAGAAGTCCTTCCAGTCGTAGGCCGTGACCATGTTCCCCCACCACTCGTGGGCCAGCTCATGATGATGCAACCAGTCAAAACCATAGGGACGGGTTGAAAAATCACTCCCGTAAGCAATAATTGTCTGATGCTCCATGCCTAAAAAAGGCGTATGAGCAATGCCGTACTTGTCCTGTCGGAACGGATAGGGGCCCAGCAGGCGCTCAAAAAATGCCATGTGATCGAGGAATTCCGGCAACATGCGGCGGGCGTCGGCTTCGCGCTCAGGCAGTACCCAAAACGTAACCGGAACCGTATCGCCTGCCACGCTGAGATAGGTTGTATCGACCGTGCGATAAGGCGCAATACTTAGGGCTACACCGTAATTATTGATGGGTGTCGAGACAAACCAGTGATAGGTGCGGGTGCCATCAGAATGGGATTCAACGCGCCGCAAGCGCCCGTTACTGGCCACAACAAGGGGTTCGGGAACGGTAATGCTTAAAGCCATCGAGTCGGGTTCGTCCGACGGGTGATCCTTGCAAGGCCACCACAGATCAGCGCCTTCGCCCTGGTTTGAGGTGGCAATCCAGGGTAGACCGTCAGCCGTACGTGCCCAGGTAAACCCCCCGATCCAGGGGGGAGAAGGCGCCTGGCGGGGCTTGCCGCCATAGTGCACGCGCACGGCAAGAAGCTCACCGGGCTGGTAGGTGCGCCCTACGTGGATCCAAATTCGACCATCCGATCGATGTTCAAAAGGCTGTACGATCCACTGATTGGCCTTGTGGACTTCAACCTGGCGGACGGTTAGCACGGTATCCAGATCCAGTACAAACCAAATCAACGGATGCACCACCTGGGCCTGAGCCTCCAGCATGCCTTCAATGCTTCGGGCTTCTGGATCGATCTTAAGCTGCAACGCATAAAACGACACGTTATACGCAGCTTGTTCAGGCAGCAGCGGTCCACCCGAATGGTTCGTAACCCGCTGGCCTAATCGGCGCTGTGCCCCTACCGTTTGCCACCCTGTCCAGAGCAGCAACAAGGCCCCAAGTCCTAACCAAAACCAGCGTTTGCCCAGTAAAGCAAGCATTCCTTCGTTACCTTTTAGGTCGGTATTAATCCAAGTCGGCGCTCGAGTGCTTCCCGGCGATTACGGCTAACCTTAAGGCGCACGCCGTTTTTCAAACGTACCGCATACCGTCCACCTGCTCCCCGCAGGAGCACGTCGATTAAGTCAATACGCACAATAGCCGAGCGGTGGATGCGGATAAACTTTTCGGGACTTAGTCGTTCCTCCAGCGTTTGCATTTGTTCCCGAATCACGTAGACCTGATTGCCTACGTGCAATTCTGCATACGGGCCGCTGGCGGTAATATACTCTATCTCCTGTACAGGAATGACGCGCACCTGTCCGCGCATCTCTACTGCAATACGCTCCAAATAGGGCGAAGCTTGGGGTTTGGAAGATGCGGTCTGTTCACTTTGCAATAGCGCTAGCAACCGTTCTCGAAGCGTCTCTACCTCCCGAAGCTTCCAAAACCGACATGCACGTTCAAACGCTTGCTCAAAGCGCTCGTCGTCAAAAGGTTTAAGCAGGTAATCCACCGCTGCTACTTCAAAAGCTTTGAGCGCATACTGATCATAGGCCGTCACAAAAACCGTCAGCGGCATGTGCTCCGGACCAATTTCGCGCACAACTTCAAGCCCCGTCATGCCTGGCATCTGGACATCGAGGAAAACCAGATCAGGTTGTAGCTTTTGAATGGCTTCCAGTGCTTCGCGACCGTTGGTGGCTTCGCCTACCACTGCTACGCCGCTACGACCTTCTAATAGGTCCACTAGTCGTTGACGCGCCAGCGGCTCGTCATCGACAATGAGCACGCGAAGCGGACGTTCAGGTGTCGGCATGGGCGACTACATGTAAGTCGGCTTGCGTATGATACGGTAACCGGATACAGACCTCCAACCCTCCCTCCAGGGCTTTGCGCAAAGTCATCTGATAAGCCTCCCCATAGAGCCCTTCAAGCCGCGCCCGCGTGTTACGCAAGCCCAACCCTTCTCGCCATTGCCCATTGCCCGAAAGGCCTGGGCCATTGTCGCTCACGCAAAGGCAAAGCCAGTTATATTCACGCCAGGCTTTTAACATAATCCGGCCAGGACCTTCTAACTGTCCAACGCCATGTTTGACAGCATTTTCGACCAAGGGCTGTAGAATCAGCGTAGGCACCAGGGCATCGAGCACATCCAGAGTAATCTCTTTTTTCACTTCTAAGCGACCCTGAAAGCGGATTTGCTGAATTTCGAGGTAGCCTTCCAGAAAACGGAGTTCCTGAGATAGAGGAACCTCTTGCGTAGTGCTTTCATCCAACGCGTAGCGCAGCAGTTCACTTAAGCGCGCAATCATGTGCCGCACGCCTCGAGGATCTCGTTCGACCAATGCCGAAATTGCATGGAGTGTGTTAAACAAAAAATGCGGATTCAGCTGCATCCGCAAAGCTTGAAGCCGGGCTTCGGTTAGTCGGGCCTGTAGGTCGGCTGCTTGAGCCCTCAGCCGAATCGTTTCTTCCTGACGCTGCTGATACCGAATAAAATAATCGCGAGCAAAACCGGCAGCTAACACAGCATAATAGGTAACTAGCTCATTGATAAACCAAAAGTGCCGGATCCCTGCAAGCAAATCAAACGGCCCTCGTCGCCAAGGAAGTTGATAGACATAGAAATACAAGAAATCCACCCAAATCTCCATAAGCAGGGCCACACCTAGCCCAATTGCGAAATGCGTCAGCAACCGCCCCGTCCAGCTTGGGCGGTCGAACGTAAGCCGACGGCTAATCCAAAAAATGAACGGCGTTAGCAGGGCCCAACTATAGAACTCGGAGAAAACATGTAGAACTTGTCGCTGCATCAAAGCACCGCTGTGGGTCGCCAGGCGTGGATCCAGCAGCTTGCCTGTGGCCACCAGCACCGCTAAGAACGTCCAAAACAACCAGATCACAACGCCTGTACCCCACCAGCTACGCCACCATCCCTGCCGCATTTGGGTCCTCTCGGTTTGTTTCTCTAATGGCATGCAAATAAAACGCCTTGAACACTATAGAGCGCCACCTAACGTAATGAACCGCACAGAACACTACATGAACCGCACGAGCGTGATTTTACATACACAAATTCATCTTTTCTCAACAAAGTTGCATGTTATTGCTCCAGTTCGGAGGTTTCTAGACTTTCAAAAGGTTGGATGCCCTGCCGCTCTGTGCCAACCTGAATGTCTTTTCTCTCAGAATCTTAAGCTTATCGGTCTTATGATACGGCAACTTTGGCTACTGGTATACTTACTGTCCTTAGGTCCTGCGTATGGCCAAAGTATTTTATTTCAGGAAACGGTAGAAACGACGTTACCTTTCCCTCCCGGCTGGCAAGCTGCACGTTGGACCGTTACCGCCCAAACCCCATCCTCAGGCTCCGGAGGCAATAGCTTTACGCTGGTAGGTCAAGAAGGAGATCTTTTGTGTTCACCTGTGCTTGATGCCCGACAAGCTACTTTAACGCAGCTAACTTATTTAGCTCGTCGAACAGCCTCCTATCCTACGCTACACCTCGTGGTACGTGCTTCGATCGATGGCGGCCAAACCTTCCCGTATGTCATCGCACCGGCTGGACAAGCCCTCCCCCAAACCGATGGCAGTTGGGTTCAGCTAATTTTTGACCTACCCTCTCCCCTCTCGGGAGCTCAAGCCCTCCAGTTTTGCTTCGATGCTTTAGGCGGACAAAGCAGCAGCGCACGACTACAACTGGACGACATTAAGCTGCATGGCACAGGAACCCTCTCTCGCCCACCCTTAGCAGCTTTTCCTCCTGAAGTGCGCGCAGGTTTTGTAGCGCTTGGCGACACGCTACGTTTCCAGCTCGTCCTACGCAACCAAACCGACTCGCTATGCACCGTCACCCCTTCGCCGCTTCCACTTCCATGGTGGGGGCAAACCGGTATCCGTACGTTAGCGCCCGGCCAAAACGATACCTTGTGGCTCTACGTTGCTCCTCCAACTGTAAGCTCCTGGGACACTTCCTGGACGCTAAGCGCGGCTGATTTTGTTTTATCTCTGCCTTTCAGCGTCACGTCTGAAGAGCCGACACACTACATCGGGTTATTGCCGTTGCAAACTACAGCCTTAGCCCGCGACACACTCGCCCTTGCGCTGCGCTTACATCTCGGCAATGGGGCTTTACCCCTTCAGGGACTGCTACTGTCGTTAGAGCTGCCTCCCATTTCTTGGCTCAGCGTTGCGGCTCATCCTGGAAGCTCCTTACCCTCTCCCCACCTCTGGACCCTACAGCTCACCCAGCAAGGACGCAGCGCCACCTTATTACTGCTTGACCCTACAGGCCTTGGCTTGCAGCCTGGAGACTACCCCGAGCTTCTACGCTTGCAGTTGGTTGCGGCCGACGTCAACGCCCAACTTTCCGGAAAGGTTATCTTGGGAGCTGTGCAAGCTACAGCGGCAACGCCAGAAGCCTTACCGATTACGCTAGATCGCTATCCGCGCTTTCAAACGCTCACCGTTCAACCGCGCCAGGCCTATGCTCGACTGCTTGCCGATACGGTGCGCTTAGGGCCCACAACAGTAGGAAGCAGTCATAGTAGGCCGCTTCGCCTTGCCAATCCTAACGGCTTGCGAAGTGTACGCGCCCGAATACAACCCTCTTCAGACCCTACGTTACACGTCTTGCCGGATTCCCTTGAAGTAGCCCCTGGAGATACCGCTGCTTTTACGCTCACGTTTCGTCCCACAATGCGGGATTTTGGCTGGCGCATGACTACACTGCGTCTACAACACAACGCTACGATAGGCGATAGCCTCCTGGTGGTTGAAGCCTTGGGTACCGGTGGTCTGGGAGATCCTACCGAAGATGGCCGGGTCGATATTGCCGATCTGCAACAAGGCATTCGTTACGTCCTGGGATTGGCGGTTGCAGACGCTCAAGATCGACTGACCCTGGACGTTGCCCCTTTTCCCCATGGCGATGGACAACTCCGCTTGACAGACCTTGTGGTGCTTGTGCAAGCCATTGCCCGCGACGCCTGGCCAGACGATTATCCGCTTCCAATACCGCCTCCCACGTTGCCAGCTAAATCCGCCAAAGAAGATCCCCCTATTGTGCTTTATTTACTTAAGGAAGCGCCATACCAGCTACGTCTGCAGATTGAAGCAACCTCAGAATTTGGCGCTGTACAATTGATGCTGCCGCTACCTTCAGCGATACGCTACGATTCAACCAACAGCCAAACGCCTACAGGAGCCTGGCTGCAGGTAGGACAACCCCGAGGAAGGATAACATTTGTGCTTTATCGGTTAGATGGCCAGCCGTTCTCGCCAGGAACCTACACGCTGGGGAGCCTACATGGCGCGGGTGTCGACACGCTCTATCCCTTACGTTGGCTTGCAGTCTCAACCGAAGGAGACTACCTGCCCACTCACCTCCGCACTATTCTTCCTCCTGTACCTCCGGCCGAGCTTCCCCAACAAGTGCTCCTTATGCCACCTTATCCCCAGCCTTTCTTCCCTCGATACCAAGAAGCCGTGATTTTTTCCGGCATCTTGCCCACACCCAGTCCGCTCCGTGTTGAGGTCTTTGATCTATTAGGGCGGTGCCTTTACACTGAGCAAATAGCCGAGCTACCAGCCGGACGTTTCCTCTATCGCTGGACTGGACAGGACCTCCAGGGACGTCCGGTAGCCGCTGGACTTTACCTGGTTCGCTTACAACTGGCAACGATCATTCACACCTTCCCGGTCATCGTCGAACCTTGAGTTCTTCCATTCACAGCGCGTCCGTGCAACTCATAACAGGTTCGTGCGACTTGTGCACAATACCGTATCTCTCGATGGCGTTTATCGGTATAACGATTTGGTCAATAATGCAAAAATTCTGGAGAAAGCGGTATGCGGACGCGCACGTTACTTTGGGGACTGCTTTTGGGCATTGGGTTTATTGGAGCTGCACAAGCTCAGGATCGCATGGCTGGTCCGCTCCTGTCCACCCGGCTTTCTGGGCAGGTACTGGATGCTTCGACCAATCAACCCATCGAAACCGCCACCATTGCCGTATGGCGAAGCAGTGATTCTACGTTGGTCACTGGTACGGTAACTGACGCGAAAGGACGTTTTGCTATAGAAGGAATACGCCCTGGCCGCTACTACGTAACGATTAGCTTTGTAGGCTACCAGCGACAGGTGGTGTCGGACGTAACCTTGCGGCCGCCTACCGCATTGCAGGTGGATCTCGGGGTGATTCGCCTAACACCTGACACGGCTCTGCTCCAGGAAGTGCAGGTGACAGCCGAACGCGAAGCCGTGGAGATCGGCATCGACCGCATTGTCTACAATACCCGTGAACAACTGGTCAGCGTTGGCGGGGCTGCTGTCGATGTGCTGCGCAACATCCCTTCGGTTGAAATCGATATAGAGGGCAGAATTAGCCTACGCGGGAATCAAAATGTGGCCATTTTGATTAACGGCCGACCTTCTGCCCTTCAAGGCGAAACCTTAACCCGCTTCCTTGAGGGGCTCCCGGCCGATGCCATCGAGCGCGTGGAAATCATCCCCAACCCCTCAGCCAAGTACGAACCGGACGGTATGGCCGGCTTAATCAACATTGTACTCCGGCAAAATCAAAACCTGGGCTTAGGGGGCAACTTAACGCTGGGTGCAGGCACACAAAACACGTATAACGCCTCTGGAACGCTCACTTATCAGCGCGGCCGCCTCAACCTGACCACAAACTATGGCTTCCGCACCGGCGATCGCCCCATCGAAGGCGAGCGCTTCCGCGAAAATCGCTATGAAAATCCCCTCACCTATCTGGAGCAGCTTGACCGGGGTACGTTCAACCGCTACGCCCACAACCTCAACTCCACGCTGGAATACAGCCTAAACCGCATCACCACCTTAGGCGCTTCGGCGCTGCTTAGCTTTCGCGGAGGCAGCCGGGATAGTCGTGCACTTTATCAAAACCTGGATGCCTCCCAAAACCTGGTATCCCAATACGAGCGTCGCGTAGATGGCAGTCGCAACGACTTCAACATGGACTATCGCCTCTTTTTCCGACGCGTGGTTGATCCCTCTAAGCACGAACTGAATGCTGAACTGCGCTTCGAGCGCGAGCGCGATGACGACCTCGCACACTACGTGCAGCAAACCCTGTCGCTCGAAGGAAACCCCACCCAACTGCTCCAGCGGGAACGCAATGAGCAGGACGAGCAGGGAACCACGTTTTCGCTGCAGATCGACTATATGCGCCCGCTCAGCAATCGGCTACGCCTGGAAGCCGGCTATAAAGGCAACCTGAACCAAAATGACTACGCCCAAAATTATGAGATCTTCTCAAACACCCCCCGTCGCTTTGCTAACGACTTCCGCTATACACTCGAACAGCATGCCGCCTATGGCATCCTGAACTACGATGCTGGCATCTTCGGCCTACAGGTAGGACTCCGGGCTGAGCGGACAAGTACAGAATTTGTGCAGGAAACTTTGGACGAAACGTACCGCAAAGATTACTTCAGCCTGTTTCCCAGCGTTTTTCTCAGCTTCCGACCGGTCCAAACGCATCAGTTCCGCTTAAGCTACAGCAAGCGGATCAACCGTCCGAATACCTGGCAGCTTAATCCCCTGAGTGATTACGCAGACCCCCTTTTCCGGCGCCAGGGTAATCCCTACCTTGATCCGGAATATACCCATGCTTTCGAGCTAAGCTATTCATGGATCTCGCCCGCCTTGACGCTCACGCTTACACCGTACTATCGCTATACAACCGATGTCATTCGCTGGTACGAAACACTGGATCCGTCTTCAGGGGCATCGATTGTAACCTTCAAGAACCTGGCTTCGCGAGATGATTGGGGACTGGAAACCGTAGGTACATTTCGGCTGGGCAACCGACTTAATGCGTTTGCCAGTCTGAATGTCTTCCGTGTCACCACCGACGGGAGTAATGTCGACACAGGCCTGGGCAGTGATGCCATTGGCTGGAGCACGCGGCTCAATACGACAATGAATCTGATGCCTGGCCTAGCGCTGCAGTTCTCCTACTTCTACAGCTCGCCACTCGAGGTAGAGCGCGGCCGAATTTCTGGCCGTTCGATGGCTGACCTGGCTCTGCGCCAGCAGTTCCTAAACAATCGTGCCAGCTTAAGCATGCGCATTAGCGATCTATTTAATACCATGCGTTTCGAAGGCGTACGAGAAGACGTCCTCTTTTACCAGCGTTTTTCCCGAAGCTGGAATGCCCAGCAAGTGTTCGTAACCTTCACGTACAACTTCGGGCATCAGGGCAACCGTCGCCCGCAGCGACGTCAGATGGAAAACGGCGAGAACAATCGCCCGGACGACATCGAAAGTATATTTATAGGGCAGTGACCGCCTCCCCTAAAAGGATGGGCTTTCCCGGCAGTTTTTCGCAAAGACGTGTACCCTAGCTGTTCCACAAGGCTCCTCCGCAGTACGGAGGAGCCTTTTTATTTGCCCAAGAAATCGGCTACAGCCTGCAGGGTCTCCTCAATCTCCTCTTCGGTATTATAGAAGGTAGGAGAAAAGCGAACCATACCATTGCGCAGAGAAACGATAATATGCCGCGCCTGCAGAGATTGGGCTAAAGACGGCGCATGCGGGTGCTGCACTGTAACAATCCCGGAAGCACAGGCAGGCGCTGAGCTACCGTAGCAAGCCAGGCCCAATTGCGCCAACCCTTCGGCCAGACGTTTTCGCAGCATAAGCACGCGGCGTGCGCACCATGCAGGCCCTGCCGCTATATAGAGCCGTAACGCCGCATGCAGCGCAACCAGCGCGGCCTGGTTCGGCGTACCCGTTTCGTAGCGACGCGCATCGGGATAAAACGTAAGCCGGTAGTTTGTCAGCCGATCCCAGTCGATTGGACCATGTAACCAGCCCGCAGGAGGATGCAACGCAGCCTGCAATTCAGGACGCACGTAGCAAAGCGCCAGTCCTTGCAGCCCCATAAGCCATTTATGCGTGCCACTGGCCAGAAAATCGATCCCCGCTGCTTCAACGTTCAAGGGTAGTGCACCTAAGCCCTGAATGGCATCAACGCTAAGCCAGACGCCCCGCTGACGACAAAGTGCTGCAATGGCCGGCAGATCCGCCCGAAAACCCGATAGAAACTGCACCCAGCTTAACGTGACCAGACGGGTTCGGGGTGTTAGCACCCGAGCTACATCCTCAACCGTAAACGTACCGTTCTGGTGTGGAATAAAATCCACCTTCGCCCCTTTGCGTTGCAAATTGAGGAATGGAAACACGTTTGCTGGGAATTCGCAGGCCGGAATGGCAATCCGGTCACCTGGCTTCCAGTCCAATCCCTGCGCCAGCAGTCCTAAAGCAGCCGAGGTGCTGGGAGCAAAAGCAATGCGGTCGGGCGTGGTGCCCAGCATCTGCGCTGCTAACCTTCGGGTCTCTTGAACGATAAACTCCAGCTCAGTGTAGTTGTCGATCACACCCTGAGCGCGTTGCCAGAGATAGCGCTGTACGGCACGCACTACAGGACGACTGAGCGGACCGGTTGCCGCGTGGTTAAGGTAAATTTGGGTTTGCGTGTGCGGGAAAAGTCTCCGTAACGCAGTCAGCTTAGAACGTAACGTCGGCATAATAGCACTTGCTTGAAACTACGGTGGTGCAAAAACGCTTTGCGTCGGTTGGCGGTTCAAGGCGGATCGGGGGACAGTTGCGGGCGTACATACTTTAATGCTGCAGTGCCTGATGGCTTAGCTTCATGCGTATTCCAGATGAAATACTTGCCACCATCCGCGCCAGCCTCGACATCGTTGAGGTTATCGGCGAGTACGTTCCGCTTAAGCAGCGGGGATCAAATTATTTTGGACTATGCCCTTTTCATCAGGAAAAAACCCCTTCTTTTAGTGTAAATCCCAAGTTAGGAATCTTCAAGTGCTTTGGGTGCGGTGCAGGCGGAGACGTCTTCACCTTCATCCAGCAAATCGAAGGGGTAAGCTTTCTAGAGGCAGTGCACCTTTTAGCCGAACGTGCCGGCATTCCGCTACCCAACCGGGAAGATGCTGGCGAGAATGAGCGCGAACCGCTGTTTCAGGCATTGCGCTTTGCAGCGCGCTTTTATTTTACCCAACTGACCCAAGAAGCCTCCGGTAAACTTGCCCGTGCCTATCTCAAAAGCCGTGGCATTCACCCTGCTGCTGTACGGCGCTTTGGATTGGGCTATGCCCCTAAAGCGTGGGATGCCTTAGCAACAGCAGCAAGCGCGTCTGGCTTTCACTTGGAAGTCTTTGAACAGGCAGGACTGCTGCTGCCGCGACGGGAGCGCGGTAGATTCTACGATCGTTTTCGGCATCGGCTGATGTTTCCGATTTTCTCGCACGTGGGCAAAGTGGTCGGATTTGCAGGACGCCTGCTGGAGCCTGAGGCGGAACAGCCGAAATACATCAATTCACCTGAAACACCAGTCTACCAAAAAGGACGGATACTCTATGGCCTGTATCAAGCACGCCATGCCATTCGAAAACGAGAAGAAGCCATTCTGGTTGAAGGCTATACCGATGTCATTGCCCTTCATCAGGCTGGGCTGGAGCATGCCGTTGCCAGCAGTGGCACAGCCTTGACCGCAGAGCAAGTCCGGCTTTTAGCGCGGTATGCGCGTCGCGTCGTGCTCCTCTATGATGCCGATCCTGCCGGAGAGCAAGCTACGTTGCGCAGCATTGATTTGTTTTTGGAGCAGGGCCTGCCCGTCTACGTGGTGACGTTGCCGGCCGGAGAGGATCCTGACTCGTTCGTACGCCAATATGGTGGCGAAGCCTTTCAAGAATACCTGGAACGCCATCGCCAGGATTTTATTACGTTTCGCTATCGACTTGCCCGGCGTCTAGGCCTTTTAGACACGCCTGAAGGCGAAGCCCAACTTGCCCGCGAAATGGTACAATCCATTGCCCGCTTTCCAGACTCCCTATTGCGGGAAACCTATCTCCGGCGGGCCTCCGAAGTACTTCGCATTCCTGAAGTACGCTTGTTTGAGCTTTTGCGTACGCTTCCTCTGGCAAACTTACCCCCACCCCAACCCCCCCGGGTAGCCGCGGAAATACCTCCACTTCCCAAGCCAAGGCAGCTTGAATCCCTACTACCTCCGGAAAAACTATTGCTTCGCCTGATGCTCCAGGAAGGGCGTTCTATGGTGGCTTTTGTGCTGGGGCATATGGCACTGGCAGAGTTCACGGAAGGCCCTCCACGCCAGCTGGTAGCCCATCTGCTTGAAAAGTATGAAGCCGGCGAGCCTATCGATGCCCGACCTTTCCTCGAAGGGCGCTACGGGCCTGAGCTGCAACACGTAGCCACTGACGTCATGATGGATCCTTATGAACCGTCCAAAGGCTGGGCGCGACGCGGCATCCCCATACCCCACCCCTCCGAACAAGCCTTCAAGATTGCTGCCGATGCCATCGTGCGACTAAAGCTACAACGCATCGATAGACTCATCCATCAGCTCCAACAAGAACAGCTTCAGTCGCAACACGACGAAGCACGCCTGCGCGAAATCATGCAGCAACTTATCAGCTTGCAACGACTCCGGAATGAGATCAGCCACCGGGCTTTTCTAAACCCGGACCTGCTCCCTTGACCTCCCAGGCTGTCTTTTCGGCTACTTCACGTCGGAGCCTTTGATAAATCCCCGTAAGCCCACGCAAGCGTTGCATACCCAGTAGCGGCGCAATGCCTAAGCGATATAGGAGGTCCTCAGGAGCACTCAGGATCTGCTCCGGCGGCATGCCATCAAAAGCTTCAACAAGCAACGCTGTAAAACCGCGTGGCGTGGACGCCTCACGGGGAGCATCGGCATAAATGCGCACACGTCCATTCTGCACTTCAACCATTAGAAACACCGGCGACTGGCACTCGTGCACCATGCCTAGGCCGGCATCCCGAAGCGGCGCGTAGGCTGCCGGCAAAGGCGGCAACCGTTCGGCAAACTCCAACAGCAAGGCCAGCCGCATTTCAGGATCGGCCTCCTGAAACAACGCCAAGATGCTTTCCAGCCGCGTCATTCACGTGCTTCTGGATCGCCTTTTTCAATCGGCATCCCCACCATATTCCCCCACTCGGTCCATGAACCATCGTAGTTTTTAACGTGCTCAAAGCCGAGCAAGTACTTCAGCACAAACCAGGTATGACTCGAACGCTCGCCAATACGGCAATACGCAATGATCTCATCGTTAGGCTTAAGCCCTTTTTCCTTCAGATAAATGCGCTCTAAGGCTTCACGAGGCTTAAACGTGCCATCTTCCTGAACAGCCAAGCTCCAGGGAACGTTCTTGGCGCCGGGAATGTGGCCAGCCCGCAGCGCTCCTTCCTGGGGATAATCGGGCATATGCGTCAGCTCACCTCGATACTCGGCTGGCGATCGTACATCGATCAGAGGCTTGCCTGCCTTCAGATGTGCCAGCACTTCTTCATGAAACGCGCGAATGGAGCGATCAGGCTCCTTAGCACGATAGGTCGTGCGTGGGAAAGAAGGCACCTGACGGGTCAGCGGCCGCCCTTCAGCCAGCCACTTCTGCCGACCGCCATCCATGATCAGGCAGCGCTCATGACCAAAAAGTTTAAAAACCCAAAAAGCATAACAGGCCCAACAGTTGTTTTTATCTCCGTAAAAGACAACAGTGGTATCGTTGGCAATACCTCGCGAAGCACACAGCGCCTCAAACCGTTCCTTATCGACGTAATCTCGCACAAGGGGATCCTGCAAATCCTGTAGCCAGTCAATCTTAACCGCATTGGGAATATGGCCTGTCTCGTAAAGCAAAACGTCTTCGTCTGCCTCTACAATACGGATGTTTTCGGTATCCTGAAGCTTTTCGGCTACCCAGTCGGTCGAGACCAGGACTTCAGGATGAGCGTAGGCCCTATACGCCATACCTGGTTGCCAGATTGTCTCTTGTTTGGCATTCCCGGATTAGGTATTGTAGCAACGGAAGTAGTTGGATAAAGTTCTTTGGAGCATGCATGCATTTAGCTTTGATCCACAACAGCTCCCCGAGTTTAAGCCGTTAGCCGCTTACGGACTTATCGGAGATAGCCGCACGGCGGTTCTGGTGGGTGCAGACGGTGCAATTGACTGGGCCTGTCTTCCCGATTTCGACAGTCCGGCGCAGTTTGGGGCCCTACTGGATCCCCAGGCAGGATGCTTTGCCGTCCGTCCTACTACGCCTTTTCAGGCCGTGCAGCGTTACGAACGGGGTACGAACGTGCTGGTAACCGAATTCACCACGCATAGCGGTGCAGTTCGCGTACGCGACTTTATGCCTTTTATTCCTCGTCGCAAAACGCCCACAGCAGAGATTTACCGGCGCCTTGAAGGCGTATCAGGTCGGGTTGACCTCGAAGTTTACTTTGCTCCACGCTTTGCATATGGTCAACAGCTGCCCAGGTTTACGCCTTCCCCCTATGGCGTGCTGGCTTCCACCGACTCCGAAACCATAGCCCTTTCTGCTGAAATCCCGCTTACAGTGCACGAAGATCACGCCCGTGGATACATCAGCTTAGAGGAAGGCCAAGACACCTACTTGGTAGCCGACTGGGGTGCAACCCAGGTACATCCGGTAGCCATCTACCAGGGAGACCGGCGCTTGTGGCAAGTGCGTACGTTCTGGCGCAACTGGATTGATCGCCTGAGCTATCACGGTCGCTATCGGGATGCCATAGAACGCAGTTTGCTAACGCTTAAGCTACTCATCTATGAACCTACCGGAGCGATTGTGGCAGCCCCTACGACTTCGCTCCCTGAATGGCCTGGTGGACCAAGAAACTGGGACTATCGCTTTTCCTGGGTACGCGACTCGGCACTCATCCTGCGTGCCCTGTTTCAGGCAGGCTACATCGAAGAAGGCACAGCCTATCTTGACTGGCTTTTAGGCCAGGTGCTCGAAGGCGGACCGCTTCAGGTACTCTATGGCATTCGCGGAGAGCGCCACCTCCCCGAGCGCACGCTTCCCTTACGCGGATATTTGGATTCACGACCGGTACGCGTTGGCAACGAGGCTGTAGAACAGTTCCAGCTCGACATCTACGGTAGTCTGCTTGACGCCGCCCTCCGCTATGACCAGCAAGGGGGTGCGCTCACCATTACGGAGTGGGAACGGCTACACGCTTTGGCCGAAGAGGTACGCCAGCGCTGGCGTGAGCCAGATTTCGGCATTTGGGAAGCCCGTAGCGGCCGCTTCCACTACACCTATTCCAAAGTTTGGGCTTGGGTTGCCCTAACGCGCGCAGCCCACCTGGCCCGCCGCCTCGGAGCAGCCGACGCGCCTATAGAAACCTGGCTACGTGAAGCAGAAGCCATTCGGCAAGATGTTCTCACCCATGGCTGGAATCCCGAAATCAGGGCTTTTACGCAGTACTACGGTGCAGAAGCACTAGATGCGTCTCTGTTAATCATGCCCCTGGTTGGGTTTCTCCCCGCTAACGACACCCGCGTGCAGCAAACCGTACAACGCTGCCTTGAAAAGCTTGCAGCAGGACCTTACCCCTTACTTTATCGCTACCTCAACGACGACGGCATCGAAGGCCCCGAGGGGGCGTTTCTGCTGCCCTCGTTTTGGCTGGTCGAGGTACTGGCCCTTTCAGGCCAGATCCAGCAGGCCCGCATCACCCTAGATCGCCTCCTTACCCTGCAATCCCCGCTTGGGCTTTATGCCGAAGAAGTCCATCCCGAAACCCAACAGTTGCTGGGCAACTTTCCCCAAGGTTTTAGCCATTTAGGCCTCATTAATGCGGTTTTTCGCTTGCAAGAGGTGCAGCGTCTGCAGGAGGGCTGGTAGAGACGTAACCCTGTAAGTAGGCTACAGCGGCCTCCACGTCGGGCAGTCGATACTGCGCAGCCGTAGGCCCCTCGCCCACCTTAATGGTAAGGCCACGGTCGGCCAGCACGCGAAACGCATCTTCATCGGTTGTATCATCGCCGATATACACCGGCGTGTGGTCCGGGAAGTCCTTGGCTACCGAAAGCACCGCCGTCCCTTTGTGCACCTGGCGCGGGCGCAGCTCGATCACCTTCTTGCCCCGAATGATGACCAATGTGCTCGGAATCTTTGCCAGCCAGGGCTCAAGCGCGGCAAGCACAGCGGCTTCATCAGGCGCTTGTCGATAATGCAAGGCAAACGTTGGCCCCTTATCCTCAATCCAAAGCCCAGCCATCTGAGGCAGTTGCGCGCGAAGCTGCGTCAGTGCCTGCCGCACTTCTGCTGAAATTAGAAACGACTTCGGCCCTCGTAGACGCCCCTGCTGCAATCCATGCAAACCAATCGCTGGCAAATCTACCGGCAACAAATGCTCTAAATCCTCAAGTTGTCGCCCCGTAACAATCCAGACAGAATGCCGCTCGGCCAGTTGTTGAAGGAGTCTAGGGACAGCCGGATGCGGCCACGCCCATTTGGGATCGGGAGAAAAAGGGGCTAAGGTGCCATCATAATCCAGAAAGAATAACGGCCTTTGAACGCGGGGAGGATACGACATAAGCTAACCTTGCGAAACAACCGTCAATGCCTCGAAAAAACGTGAAGCCCAGTGGTGTACATCTAACGCCCGTACAGTTCGCTTTAGGCAACGAAAGCGCTCCATACGTTCTTCTACTGGCATTGCTAAGGCCATGCGCATAGCAGACGCCATGCCGTCTACATCGTACGGATTAACCAATACAGCTTCACGAAGCAGGTGAGCCACTCCAGTAAGCTCAGAAAGAATCAAGACGCCCCCTTGACTGGCAGCAATAAATTCTTGCGCAACCAAGTTCATGCCGTCGCGAAACGGGGTAATGCAGGCTACGTCGGCCGCTCGATAAAAAACACACAGCTCTTCCTGCGTATAGGTACGGTAGCGATAGTGCACAGGCGTCCAATCAACCCGACCAAACTTCCCATTAATGCGCCCAACGATTTCATCAACTTCCCGCTTAAGCTGCTGGTAGGAAGGTACCTGCGTCCGACTCGGAGTAGCCACTTGGTAAAAGCTAACGCGGCCATGGTATTCCGGATACATCTCCAAAAAGCGCTCAAAGGCCAAGAGTCGGGCCCGAATGCCCTTGGTGTAGTCAAGCCGATCCACGCCAAGCATCAACCACTCGGTGCCGATTTCCTCACGAAGGAGCCGGGCTTTTTCCTGAACGGCTTTACGTTGGGCCAGGAGCTCAAAATGCGTTACATCCACTCCCAAAGGATAGGCCGCAACACGCACGGTTCGACCTTCCCACAGCACCTGGTTTTCCTCAATATGCGCACCCAGCAAGTAGCGTGCACTTTCCAAAAAGTTCTCCACATACTCTTCAACGTGGAAACCTATCACCTGACAGGCCAACATACCCTGAAGCAAGGTTCGAGCCCACGGAAGAATACGATAGACTTCCATGGCAGGCCAGGGAATATGCCAGAACTGTGCAACAGTGGCTTCTGGCACAGCACGGCGCACCAATTCCGGCACCAGCATAAGGTGATAATCATGCACCCAAACAACATCGCCCGGCCGATAGAGCTGAACAACTTTTTTGGCAAAACGCTGATTGACAGCACGGTAAGCCTCCATGTAGGAATGCCGCAGCCGCAGGTGATGCAGCATGTAATGGCATAGCGGCCACAGCACCCGGTTGGCCATACCGTTGTAGTACCGCTCCCTTTCTCGGGCACTTAGCGGCACATAATGGACGACAAAATCTGGATGATCTTCAGGATAGGGCTGCCAATCTGGAATGCCTACCTGGTCTTTTGTGGCCACCCATGCCCCACCCTGCAATTGCAGTACCGGCAGTAGAGCTGTGGCCAGTCCACCAACAGCAGGTAGCCAGCCTTCATCAGCGGTGTAGCGCAGGGGTGCCCGGTTGGCTGCTACGATAAGTCGCACGATGCTGGGGGCTGGTGAAACATTTGCTCCTTAGCGCGTGATAACAACAGTGTACTGCACACGGGCATAGCTTCCAAAAACACCACGGCCACCACGGACATGTTCCAAAACAGGGGGGATTTCGCCTGGAGAAAGCGTCGAGCCCCCTTGCTGTACGCTCTGCGTTCGAATCAGATCGTAAAGGTTATTATCCAGAGCATTAAGGGTTATACGATTGGGACCGTAGAATACAATAGCCAGCCAGGGAACCCGAAGCAACAAGGTACCATCCGGTTGCGCAGTGTAGTTTGCATCGTTCAAAATGTTCGAATTAACCACACGCAGCTCTTCTAAGGTGAACGTACTATCTTCATAGAGGGCCCGCCCAATTGGAGTTAGGTTTGCTTCCACAGGTTCTAATGCTTCCGTAGTTATGATGTAAACAGCCTGGCGACCTGGATAGACGCTGCGCGTAATGCGCAGCTCCAGCTGCACTTCGCTTTGGTAGCGCACCGCCTCCAGGTTAGCCCCCACAATGCGGAAGGTATCGGGCACCAACGTCTCAGCCGTAAGCAACGTGCCGTCGGGCATACGGGCCTCCAGGCGGTAGGTACGCAGGGGCTGAACATACACATTGCGATAAGCTAAAGCCGGCACGTAGCAGCCCGGCACATCCGTGAGCTCCTCAAAATCGTAAGCTTCTTCAGGCTTCCCTTGGCTATCCAAGAGCAGCACCCGCACCTGAGCCCCGCGGACAGCCAGCGAATCGATCCGGTAGATGCCGTCGATCGCCAACGTGCGGCTTAGCCAGACTGGCTGCAACGGTTCATTGGCGATCTGATAGGACTCAACCACATATTCTGGCGAAAACTGAACCGGCGCTACCCAATCGCAGGCCGTCCATCCCCAAAGCCCTAAAAGCCACCACCATCCCCCAAAACGCATAGCTTTAAAAACGTACGGTTAGGGATAAGTTAGGTAACGGAATGGGAATCTGAGGGACTTCGTTGCGTTTGACTGTCCCCTCGCGCGTAAATTCAAAAAAGTAAAACCATAGGTTGCGACGCGCATAAGCGTTCAGTACTTGCATCTGCAACTCATAGTCTCCAAGCCCCAGAAAGCGTCCGCGCCGTGTTAGGCCAATATCAAGCCTATGGTAAGGTGCTAGTCGGGCGTTGTTGTATCCCGGGGTAAGCACCACGTTGCGCGTATCAGCGCCAAATGGATCATGCACCAGCCGGTATTGGCCTGATGGTTCAGTATACGCCTGGCCAGTCGCATAGGTAAAAACCGTTGAAAACCGCCAGTAACGCGATAAGTCGTAGCTCAAAACCAGGCTTAGATCGTGGGTGCGGTCGTACTTAGGGGCATAGTATTGTGGACGGCCCCGACGATCGAGGTTTATGCCCGGAAAGCGACGGCGCGTTCGGCTGAGCGTATAGCCCAGGATTCCAGTTAAACGCCCTACGGAGCGCTCCAGCAGCATTTCCATCCCATAGGCATAGCCCTCTCCAAAGCGAAACAGCTCCCGATAAGCTCGACCGTCAGGGTCTGGCAAAAATGGATCAAACTCAAAAAGGTCCCACATCGTGCGGTAATACACCTCCAGCTCGGCATTCCAGCCTGGCTTAGGCTCCCATTTAATGCCCGTGCTAAACTGATCCCCCCAGGAAGGCCGTACGCCTCGGTCGACTGTAAGCCACACGTCGAAAGCCGTAATAAACTCGCTGGTAATCAGCGTCAGGTACTGATAGTAGCGCCCATATCCTGCCTGCAAACGCACATTGGCACGGGGTCGATATTCGGCCGACAGCCGGGGTTCCAGCCGCAGATATTGGCCACGACCGAAATAGCTTAACCGCAGCCCTCCTTGCAACGTCCAAAACACTGAAGGTCGGAAGGTCTCCTGCACATAAAGCGCACCGTAGAGGGCATCAATTGCGGCCCGTGTACCGGGCTCTTCGTCAAACGTATCCCGCAAGCGAAATCGGAACCATCCGCCCCAGTATCCCAACTTGAGCGCATGCCGATCGTTAGGGAAATACTCAAAGTCTCCGCGTAGGGACCAGTCGGTTACCGTGTTTGTGCGCTCGAAGGGCGTTCCGGCCAGTTCAAACGTCGGTAAACTGAAATAGTACGAGCCCGTCAGGCGAAAGCTGGAAAACAGCCGCTCCGAAAACAAATGCGTCCATCCCGCCGTAGCCGTTCGGTTGCCATAGGCTACGCGCACCTGGCTGTCTTCTAAAAAAGGCAGCTTGAGCACGTCGGTTCCAGCATAAAAAGCCACCGATAAACGGTCGTTTGGCGAAGCCTCGACGTTGAGCTTGCTGTTAAGGTCATAAAAGTAAAAACGGTCCGGTGCGCCTTCGACGTTTTGACTGCGAAGCAAAGCCAGCAGAGGTTCTATCGTAGATCGTCGAAATGCGATCATCCAAGATCCCCAACGATACGGTCCTTCAAGCATCAGACGCGAAGCAAGCAGGCCTACACTCAGGCTACCCCGGGTTTCATTGCGATTGCCATCTTTGTTGTACACGTCAAGCACTGAACCCAGCCGCCCACCGTACTCCGCTGGAAAGGCGCCTTTATAGAGGCGAACGTCCTTGATGGCGTCCGGATTAAACGTAGAAAAAAAGCCGAAAACATGCGTGGGGTTATAGACAGTAGTGCCATCCAGCAAGATGAGCGTTTGATCTGGACTGCCGCCGCGTACGTAAAGACCACTGGAATAGTCCGAGGCTGCTTTTACGCCAGGGAGCAACTGAAGCGTGCGAAACACATCGGGTTCAAAGGCTGCCGGCAGCTCCTGTACCAGCCGCGTTTCGACCTGCGTTACTCCCAAGTTACGGGCTTCTTCGCGTTCCCGCGCAGCTGTAATCACCACGGTCTGGCCCGTCAGCGGTACAGGCTCTAAGAGAATATCCAAGCGTCGCGCCTCACCTGGGGCAAGCGTTAGCGTTTGTTGAAACGGTCGATATCCTACATAGGAGGCCACCAGCGTGTATGTACCTGGAGGAATGCCCGTCAGAGCGTAAAAACCTGCCGTATTTGTTGCTGCCCCAAAGCGCGTACCTTCAAGCACCACGTTGGCTAAAATCAGCGTTTCGCCTGTTTCAGCATCACGCACAAAGCCGCTTACCGTGGCAGTATTAGGTTGCGCTTGAAGCGAAAGCGTCCAGAAAAGCAGCAAAAGGCAAAAGAATCGCCCCATATTCTAAAGCCTAATCTCAAAGTCTGGCTGTTTTGACGATAAAACTCACGTTTCGGTTGCACCTTTAGGAAGGCTCTCTTGCAAAAGCTGAAGGGCTCGATCAGGGTAATCCGTGATAAGTCCATCGACCCCCAGCGCAAGCAGACGTTGCATGTCGCGCGTGCGGTTTACGGTCCAGGGTATCAGGCGCATGCCTTGTGCCCGCACAGCAGCCACCAAAAGTTCATCTACGAGCCTATAGTAGGGGCCATAGACTGCTGGCACAAAACCTAACGCAGCCAAATGCTCCGCCAAAGGCTTACGATCTTCAACCAGCAGCATTAACCGCTGCTCCGGAAACCGCCGTTGCGCCGCCTGAAGCACCCGGTAGTCGAACGAAAGCAACAACGTGCGACCGGCTACGCCCGCTTCGCTGACCACCGTCATTACCTGCATTACAAACGTTTCCGGGTCAGGATGATACCGGCCTTCCCACTCAGGACGCGATTTAATCTCGATGCTGTAGTACACCGGAGGTCGGCGAAGCACCTGGACGTAGGCTTCGGATGTTGCCAGGACCTCACGCAGCAACGGTTTTACAGCCGGCATGGGTCGCTGATACGGAAAGCGCGGATGCCGCCGACTACCGCAATCAAATTGGGCAATTTCCTCGTACGTCATTCGGTAGAGATTCCCGCGCCGATAAGGCCGAACGGGCTGCCCAGACGGATCCCGACACAACACGGCCGAAAACCAGGGTTCATGGGATACCACCACCTGCCCATCCCCCGAAAGTACCACATCCATTTCCAGCGCATCCACACCTAACTCCAGGGCCAACCGAAAGGCTGGGATGGTGTTCTCCGGCCGCAGCCCACGTGCTCCCCGATGTCCATGAATTTCCACGTGCATAGCCTGCAAGCACCGGTTTTTTTCAACTCTATAATTTTAAAAATCTTTTTCGCATAAAAGCTCGAACTTTTTTCACTGCCTGCGTTCCCTTCTCAAGCCTAGCTACCTTATTTTAAAGCGATCTTGTAGCTTTACAGGCCGCTTTAGTGCTATACTACAACAACATCTCATGATTCAAAAATTATCAAAAAGAAACATAAATGGAAGCAGAAAAAACACGCATTATTCCTGTCAATATTGAGGAGGAAATGAAATCCTCCTACATCGACTATTCTATGTCGGTAATTGTCAGCCGGGCATTGCCAGACGTGCGTGATGGCCTTAAGCCGGTGCACCGTCGCGTACTCTACGGCATGTATGAGCTCGGACTGACGTCAAGTGCTCCGTACAAAAAAAGCGCGCGTATTGTCGGCGAAGTACTGGGCAAATATCATCCCCATGGCGATGCGGCGGTCTACGAAACCATGGTGCGCATGGCCCAAGATTTTGCCATGCGCTATCCATTGGTCGACGGCCAGGGCAACTTTGGCTCCATCGATGGCGACAGCGCTGCAGCGATGCGCTACACCGAAGCCCGCCTGACGCGGCTGGCCGAGGAAATGCTGCGCGACCTTGAAAAAGAAACGGTTGACTTTCAGGATAACTTCGATGGCTCACTAAAAGAGCCTGTGGTACTGCCCTCAGCCCTTCCCAATCTGATTGTCAACGGATCAGACGGTATTGCTGTGGGCATGGCCACCAAAATTCCTCCGCATAATTTGGGCGAGACGGTCGATGCGCTGGTGGCCATGATCGACAATCCGGACATCTCGCTTGAAGCGCTGATGCGGCATCTACCCGCACCTGACTTCCCGACTGGTGGCATTATCTACGGCTACCAGGGTGTGCAAGAAGCCTATGCCACGGGTCGGGGGCGCATCACAATCCGCGCTCGCATGCACGAAGAAGAAGTCCGCCCCGGCCGTCCTGCTCTGGTCATCACGGAAATCCCTTATCAGGTCAACAAAAGCAGCTTGATTGAAAAAATTGCACAGCTTGTTCGAGAACGACGCATTGAAGGCATTAGCGAAATCCGAGACGAAAGTGACCGCGAAGGGTTGCGTATCGTGCTGGAGCTAAAAAAAGATGCCGTGCCGCTGGTTGTACAAAATCAGCTCTATAAGTTCACCTCATGTCAGCAAACCTTTGGGGTTAATATGGTAGCGCTGGTAGGCGGTCGGCCCCGTACGCTGACGCTGCGTGAGCTGATGCGCTACTATCTCGATCACCGCCACGAGGTTGTAGTTCGCCGCACCCGTTTTGAACTGCGCAAAGCCGAAGAGCGCGCCCATATTCTCGAAGGGCTAAAGATTGCCCTGGATCACCTTGATATCGTGATCAACATTATCCGCTATTCGGCCGACCCCGATGAAGCCCGCCAGCGGCTCATCGAAGGCGTCCTGCCCGAACGCCTCACCCCCGAACAGCGAAGGCGCTTGGGATTGCCAGAGGCTCAGATTTCCCACTTTACGCTCACTGAAGCGCAGGCCAATGCCATCCTGGCCTTACGGCTAAGCCGTCTGACCGGGCTTGAACGCCAGAAAATCGAGGAAGAGTACCGTACGCTACTCCAGGAAATCGAACGCCTACGCAGCATCCTGGCCAGTGAACCCCTCCGCTGGCAAATCATCCGCGACGAGCTCCTGGAGCTTAAGCAGAAATACGCCGATCCACGTCGCACCGAAATCGACTATGCCGGCAAAGGCGACTTCGCCGTAGAGGACCTGATCGAAGATGAACAGGTCGTGGTTACGATCTCCCACCAAGGTCTTATTAAACGTACCCCAGCAAACGTCTACCGACAACAAGGACGAGGAGGCGTAGGCCTAAAGGCCGGTGGCATGCGCGAAGACGACTACATCGAACACCTGTTTGCCTGCAAAAACCACGATTACCTGCTCTTTTTCACGGATCACGGCCGCTGCTACTGGCTGCGCGTCTATGAAATCCCCGAAGGAAGTCGTACCAGTTTAGGACGATCGATTCGCAACCTGATTCAGATTGCCCCCGATGACCGCGTGCAGGCCGTGCTCAACATCCGCAAAGAAGATTTCGAGAACCCTGCCTTTTTGCGCAAACACTATGTGCTTATGGCCACACGGCAGGGCATGGTAAAAAAGACCGAGCTGGAAGCCTTCAGCCGACCCCGTACTGATGGTATTATTGCGATTGCCTTTGCGGAAGGGGACAAGCTGGTCGAAGCCAGCCTGACCGACGGCCAGGCGCATGTGCTGCTGGCTTCTTCAGGTGGACGCGTGGTGCGTTTTGAGGAGTCGGATGTCCGGCCTACAGGCCGCAATACCCGCGGCGTACGCGGCATTTCGCTTAAAAACGGAGAAGAGCTTGTCGGTATGGTTACCGTAGCCCCCCAAGCCTCTGTATGGATCCTGGCGCTAAGCGCACAGGGCTATAGTAAACGTACCGCGCTGGCAGACTATCCCGTGCAACGCCGAGGAGGTCAGGGCGTCTGGACCATGAAGCTCACGCCCCGCACCGGCCGTCTCATGGCCATCAAAGCCGTCCAGGACAGCGACGACCTGATGCTCATCACCCATAACGGCCAAATGATCCGGCTGCATGTAGGCCAAATCAGCTGCATGGGCCGGCATACGCAAGGTGTGCGCCTTATCCAGCTTAGACCCGGTGATGCAATTGCCGACGTAACCCGCCTCATCACCGAAACGCAGGAAGACGAAGCGGTCACAAAGGAAGTTGAAACCCCTTAACGCCCTATAGCCTAAGCCCCTAGATGGCTTCAAGCATGGCAGCAAACGTTGGAAGCTGCGATAGCGGCGTGATGGACTGTCGTATCGGATCGATATGCCAGACGTAGTGGGTGTGGCCGTTGGTAACCATCAGATAGGGGGCGCCGACAACGCGGTTGTAACGGCCTGCTTGCGCTACAACCGCCTGGGTGATGGGTACCGAGGGAGCTTTACACTCGGCCAACAAAAGCGGTCGAGCCCGCCGATCGTACACCATAAGATCTGCCCGTCGGCTTCGGTCTTGATCCGTAAAAGCCGCTTCAAAAGCGATTAGTGCAGGTGGGCAGCCTAGCGACTGCACTAGGTACTGAGCCAAGTGCTGGCGGACCCATTCTTCGGGCGTCAGTCGCACCCACCGTCGCCGCAGCGGATCGAGCAGGTAAGCACGCCCCTGACGCCATTGCACCGAGAACGCATAGGGCGGGAAGTTGAGCTTTTCCATCATAGCAGCGTCTTAGAGCTTTCCAGGCCATGCTGCCTCGCCGTAACCTGTCAACTCCACATATCCTGATCCCTGCACGCTTTGTCCGTGGTGTATGCCCTCAACCGTTACGGCACCCTCCCAGTAACGCAACGATAAGTTGAGTTCTTGATCCTTTAGGCGTGGCCTAACATACAGCTCCAGCTCCTGAGTTGGTACACGCAAGTACCACGCTGCGGGGTAGGTCACCTTGCTATGCGGGCTTATCCAAGTATCACGCACTTCAAGCTGTACAGCACCAGCTTGGAGATGAACCAGCCGCCCCTCTGGATCAATCAAAGCCCCGCTCGACCAAGGGCTTTCTGCACCATCTCGATGGCGCAGTCGGTACCACATTAGATCGTACCCATTGTCGAGCTGCAAGGCAAACCAGTCCCACCCCACTTGATCGTTTCCCAATGCACTGGTGCTCCATTCCCGATCAAGCCAACTTAACCCCTCAACAGTGTATGTCTGCCGACCGATACGCAGCGTGCCAGTAGTGGCAATTCGGGGAATGGAGTAGTAGTACGACGCATTACCAGGTTCTGGACCCTTAGGGTCCAATCCCTGCTTGCCCTGAAGTACGACAGGCTTGAGTGGCCTAAGGGTGAGGTTGAGCTGCATCTCTGCTGTGCCAGCCGAAAGATGCCAAGGAAATACGTTTTCGCCAACCTGAGCAAGCTGCCAGTTTTCGAGCCAAGCACGAAATGGTCGGGCTGTAGCGCCCGCCAGTCCAAGCGCTCCCCGACTAAAACGTTCGAAGGCATAAAAGCGCCCTTCGGCAATATCGCTCAGCGTAAGATGGGCCATATAAAGCTGGCGCGTCCGCCAAGCCGACACTACGACCGTATCAGCTGGATCTGAGGGCGCAAGCGCAATCCGAAACAAGGTAAACTGATAGCCAAATGGACGACCCTCTGGAGTGCGCAGGTTTCCGGTTACATACCACCACTCAGTTTTAAATTCAGGGTGTGGCCCATGATCTTCAGGAAAGCGAAACATACGGGGTACTAGGGCCCGCGCATAGCCTGCGGTATCGCCAGTCAGTGCTTCTGCTACAGTCAGACGCGTAGTAATGGGTGCAGTATCCTGCCAACGCCACCAGACTACAGCCCCTAGGAGGAGCAATAGGCTAAGTGCTAGTCTACGCATTGCGCAAAGCTTCAGCAGGTTGTAGATGGGCCATTTTCCAAGCCGGATAAAGTCCAGCCACCAATGCCGCACCCAGGGCCAGCAAGAGTGCCTGCACCAGTACCTCCGGTGGAAGTAAAAACTGAAGCGTCCATCCGAACGAACGCCAATTGATCACGTAAATCAGTCCAGCGGCCAGCCCTATACCCAAAGGCAGTGCAAGCAAGCCAGCGGTCAGTCCCAGCAACACTGTAAAGAGCACTACATAGCGTCCCAATTCCCGCGGTGTGAGCCCTAGGGCACGCAGCACCCCCAGCTCCTTTCCACGCTCCAGGGCCATAGCCATTAGCGCAGCCAAAATGCCCACCAATGCCACTAGAATCGTAAGCCATCGAAGGACAGCAGTGATTTGAAATGTTCGATCGAACACTTCCATCGAGGCGGCACGCAGCGCACGATTAGAGCGAATCAACAGCGCCTGTCGATCGGCCGTGGTTTGGGCAAGCTGCGTAATAAGCGTGTCTATTGAAATGCCCGGCTTAGCATAAAGCGCCAGCCCCGTAACAGCCGAATCGGCAAAATACTGCCGATATACCGACCGGTCCATAAGCATTACGCCAACATCGGAGCCGTAGTCATAAAAAACACCGAGAACAAAAAAGGGCTGCCAGCCTCGCAGGGTGAGCAGCTGCAACGTATCCCCTGCATGCACCCCAAAGCGATAGCTGAAGGGCTCGGATACAATAAGGTAGGGTGCTTGGTCAAACTGAGCCCAGATTGTCTGGGGATTGCCTTCTTTAAAACGAAAGGTGCGTGGAGTAACTGGGCTTACGTCAAAGGCTCCCAGCTCAGCTTCTCCATATTCAGTAGCCACCACCATACGACGAATCGCATAAACAGCTGACACGCCAGGTAATTGCTGAATGCGACGCACCACTTCAGGATCGATCGTAGCATCTGGTCGGCGTGCAACCGGTGAGGGCGGCTGCACATACACATCAGCCTGCAACGCATTGTTGAGCCACACCTCAAGGGTTTCCCGGAAGCTTTTTATCATAACTTCTACCCCAATAGTAGCCGAAAGCGCCACCGATAGGGCAGCAACAGCCACCGCCGTACGCTGCCGATATGCAACCAGCGCCCGTGCAGCCATGCGGCCAGTCACTCCGAGCAAATGTCCTAATGCCCAACGTGCTCCCTTGGCCAAAACCACAAGGGCTACAGGTGCCTGCAGCGCCACGGCTCCAATAAAAATCAACAAACCCAGGTAACCCAGTACCAGGCTTTGCTCTGAGATCAGAAGCACGCCGGCACTACCTAAGCCCAACAGCAATCCAAGCATCATCGGCCGTAATGCAGACGAGCGGGCAGCTGCTTCCTGGGTAGTAAGCAGGGCCAGCCGAGGAGGAACAGCAGCAGCCTCATAAGCCGGCGCTAATGCAGCCAGCAGGGTAGTCCCTATCCCCAAAACAATGCCCTTAGCCAACGTCCAGCTTTCAAGCGCCACATGGCGCACAACGACAACATAGTACAAGTCGTTAATGGTTTGCGTTACAAGTCGAACCAAACCCTGAGCCAACAAGTAACCTACCAGCAAACCCAGTAACGTTCCAATACCCCCAATCCAGGTAGCCTCCAAAAGCACTTCCCGTATGATTTCGCCACGCGTAACACCCAACGCCCGCAAACGCCCGAAAAAAATACGCCGCTGCACTACTGCAAACATCATCGTATTGTAAATCATGAACATGGCTACAATAAGTGCAAGCAGACTCATGGCCTGCAAGTTGAGGGTAAAGGCGCGCGTCATCTGAGCAGCCGTCTCAGTACGGGCGCGAATGGGAATGAGTTCTGTACCGGAGGGCAAAAGCGGTCTAAGGCGTGTGGCTTCAGCAGGCGATAGGATAACGTCAATGCGGTTTAGGCGCCCAAGCATTCCGAATTGCTCTTGGGCTGTGCTGACATCAACCAGCAATAGCGAGGCAATAGCCTCTGCTGTACGGGCATCGGTGGCCTCCAGAACCCCCATCAAGCGCAGCATGCGGCGTTGGCCGTCAACCTCTACCGTAAACGTATCCCCCACGCCCAGCGCAAGCGCCTCGGCTGTTGCATGGGCCATTACGGCTGCATTAGGCTGGGTCAGAAAGGCCGCTAAATCAAGCCCACTTCCAGGACGGATATAGGGACGAAAGGGGGCTTCTGCCAGTGGATCAAGACCCAGAAGCTGTAACACCCGGTCACCTACCTGGGCGTAGCGTTCTACGATAGGGGCAGCTTGTTGCAATCCGATTTCGCAGCGTAACCACCGATAGAGCGTATCGGCGACACCCGTTGGAGCCCAAATCTGATGGGTTGCCTTACCCGTGACGGCATCAACCGACTGCTGAAAAGCCCGACGGGCACTGCTGCTGGCCAAATCGACGGCCACCACTAAGGCGACCCCTAAGATGACCCCCACAACAGAAAGTGCAAGTAGCCAAGGGTGCCGCTCTAAGTAACGCCGTCCAGCACGCCGAAGTAAGCTGCTCATGGCTGATAGAGACGGGAGGACGAAAGGCATTCTGGCGTCCTTTCAAACAGACGGCCTTCATGCAATTCCCAGATGCGATCGGCCAGCGGCAAAAAGGCTTGGTCGTGCGTGACCACCAACAGCGTACGCCGCTCCTGCCGTACCAGCCGAACCAACAATCTCACCACTTGCGCAGCCGTCTGGTCATCAAGATTGCCTGTAGGTTCATCTGCAAAAATCACCATAGGATGGTGTACCAACGCTCGGGCAATAGCTACCCGCTGCTGCTCTCCACCAGAGAGACGATCCGGAAAACTTTGGGCGCGCTCGGCCAGTCCTACCGCCTCAAGCAACTGTTGCACGCGCGGCTGCGCAGCCGCATCCGTGCGGCCCAGCAATTCCAGCGGTAGACGCACGTTCTCTTCGACAGTCAGCGTGGGAATAAGATTATAGGCCTGAAAAATAAACCCGAGATGCTGGCGTCGGAAACGCGTACGCTCTTGCTCGGGCAACGCGGTAAGCACAGTTTGTCCGATGCGCACAACACCAGCATCTGGCCGATCAAGACCGCTGAGCACATTGAGCAACGTGCTTTTGCCTGCTCCGCTGCGCCCCACCAGTACCGCTAGCTCGCCTTCTTGAAGTGAAAGCGATACATCCTGCAACACAAGGTGCTTTTTTTCACCTTCGCTGTAGGCTTTGCACAACCCATATGCTTCCAGCACAACGGCTGGCGCCTGCTGTCCGTCTTTACGCATCATGCCTCCGATGTTGACCATGTAGCCCAGACAATTCGGGGTAGCCCTGCCAGATCGTTCTCCAGCATTACCTCGCTGTAGCCTTGGGCAGCCAATAGGCGTACTACTTCGTGGGCGTGGTAAGCATGCACTTCACAAACCAGTTGTCCCCCAGAAGCCAATAGCTGCTGGCCGTGGCGAGCTAGTGCTCGGTAAAAACGTAAAGGATCAGAACCCGCATAAAGCGCCACCGGAGGCTCGTAGGCTCGCACTTCGGGCGGCAGTGTTTCAGCTTCGTCTATAGCTAGATAAGGCGGGTTTGAAACCATCACGTCAAAAGGTCCAGGAATCTGCGTTGGGAAATCTTCAGCCAGCACGTCGGCCTGTTGCCAGACTACTTCAAGCCCAAGCTTCTGAGCGTTACGCCGAGCAACGGCCAAGGCCTCAGGGCTAATATCGCAGGCATATACTTGCACCTCAGGCCGTCGATGCTTGATCGCTAATGCAATACAACCACTCCCCGTTCCAACATCAAGTATGCGCAAAGGCCTGCAGGTAGGTAGGTTCTCTAAAAGACGCGCTGTGAGCCACTCCGTCTCTGGACGTGGAATAAGCACTGCAGGTCCGACCTCAAGCCGAAGACCCAGGAACTCTACATATCCCAACACGTATTGCAGCGGTTCACGGCGAAGCCGGCGGGCCAGTAACGCAGCAAGCTGAGCCTGCTGCGCCGCTTTTACCGGTTCGTCCGGATAGGCGTAAAGCTGCGCGCGCGAGCAGCTCAGCACCTCGCAAAGCAACCATTCGGCGTTGCGACGGGCATCGGGTATGCCGGCAACCTCCAGTTGCCGGATTGCCTGTTGTAAAATTTCCTGTCGCGTGACAGTTGCTGCGCCCATCGTCGGCATCCTACAACACCTGTTCGCCGTTGCATCAACGGTCTTCATGCGGTTTTGCTTCCAGAATCTGACTTCAGTAAGCATGAAAACCTTTAAGCATAAAACCATTCTGATTACCGGCGCCTCCAGTGGCATCGGTGAAGCCATGGCTTACCAGCTCATTGATCCGACGGTAAAGCTGGTACTTGTAGGCCGGGCAGAAGAAAAACTGCGGGCTATGGTAGCCGTTCTCGAAACGCGGGGCACCTGGGCCCAAGCGTATGTGGCCGATCTTTCCAGACCCGGCGCTGCTGAAGAATTATTTCGGCGCCTAACTGAAGATGGCTACCAAATCGACGTGTTGATCAACAACGCAGGCGCCGGAAAATATGGCCGTTTTGATACGATTAGCCTCGAAGAAACATTGGCAATGCTTCGACTCAATATCGAAAACCTTGTAGCGCTCACGCACCTGTGCATCCCCCATATGCTCGAACGCGGTGACGCGGGAATTTTGAACGTCGCTTCGACAGCGGGCTTCCAAGGCATTCCTTACATGGCCGTCTATGCAGCTACCAAAAGCTTCGTGATCTCCTTCTCTGAAGCCTTACATGCAGAATACGCCGATAAAGGCATCACTGTTACCTGCCTATGCCCTGGACCTACGGCAACTGCTTTTCAAGAACGGGCTGGCATGCCTGTTAAAGGTATGCGGCGTTTTATGGAAAGCCCCGAAAAAGTAGCTGTCGCTGGCCTGCGTGCCCTGCTTCGCGGCGAAGTAGTACACATCAGCGGAACGCCAAATGCCTTAACAGCCTGGCTAAGCCAGCTCACCCCACGGCGCATGCGCCTGGCTGTCACACGACGGCTGCTCGGAGGCCCAGAAGACGCCTGAGCCGCTGTTTTAAACCATCGGCCGTTTACATAGGGAGTGTAAACGCTTACCTTCTTATCTTTGGCACCTGTTGGACGAAATTCCCAGTAAACCTGATCTACTAGACACATGACAACCCGGGATAAATTAGAGGCTATTGCGGCTAACCTATGGTGGAGCTGGAATCCTGAAGCTTTAGAACTGTTTGCCCAACTTAATCCCGAGGCTTTCCGGGCTTCACGCCACAATCCGCTGGCCGCGCTGCGCACAGCAGACCCTGCTCTGCTCACGGATCGCCCTTTTGTTAAGGCCGTTGATAAGGTCTACGAAGCCTTTACGGCTTATCTTAATGCGCCTTCTCGCATTCCAGAAGCCCCTCGAACGGCCTACTTCTGCATGGAGTACGGGCTGCACGAAAGCCTACCGTTTTATGCAGGCGGACTGGGGGTGTTGGCAGGAGATCACATTAAGGCGGCTTCAGATCTGGGTATTCCTCTGACCGCTGTAGGCTTGTTTCTGCGCGAAGGCTACTTCCGCCAGCGGTTTGAGCCTAATGGATGGCAGATCGCTGAGTATCCGGCCATGGATCCGGCCGACCACCCCATGACATTGGTGCAGGATGCAGATGGCTACCCCCTAATTATCACAGTGCACCTGGGCCGAAACCCCTTCTACCTGCGCGTTTGGAAACTCGAAGTGGGGCGCGTCCCGCTGTATTTACTCGACGGCGCCTTCGATGCCAACCCAGAGCCACTCCGCAGCTTGACACGCCGCCTCTATCAAGGCGATCGACGCTTACGGCTGCAGCAGGAAATCATTCTGGGCATTGGGGGGGTACGCCTTTTACGAGCCCTAGAGCAAGACTTTGAAGTATACCATCTTAACGAAGGACACTGCGCTTTTGTGGCTTTAGAACTGCTGCGCGAGCGCCTGGCTGCTGGAGAAACGCGCGAAGCGGCCGAAGCGTGGGTCCAGCAGCACTGCGTCTTTACCACCCATACACCAGTCATGGCCGGCCACGACCGATTTGATCCGGAATTGTTCCTAGAACAAATGGACACATTTCGGCATCAGCTGGGCCTTTCGGAGGCAGAGCTATTAGCCTATGGACGTGTCAATCCCAACGACAGCACCGAAGCCTTTACAATGACGGTGCTGGGCCTAAAGCTTTCACGCAAAACCAACGGCGTCTCGGCTATCAACAGCGTGGTAGCCCGCCGGCAATGGCACCACTTGTATCCAGATCGTGCCCTAAGCGAAGTCCCCATTGGGTACATCACCAACGGGGTACATCTGCCCACCTGGACCGTTGCGCATGCGCGTCCCTTCCTGGAGAAACATCTGGGCGACTGGACTGAGGGTCGCTTTAATCCGGAAATCTGGAAAAAAATCGATACCATCTCTGACGCTGAGCTATGGCAGTACCGCTGCATGCTGCGTCGCCGGCTTGTGGAGTTTGTCAACGAGTACGTCAAACACCAGTCGCTTCCCCAAGAGGCACACCTGAACCCGGAAGTGCTGACCATTGGCTTTGCCCGCCGCTTTGCTACCTATAAGCGTGCCCCCCTTTTGTTTGAGGACATGGAGCGGGCCATTCGGCTCTTTTCCCAGCAAGACCGACCGATTCAGTTAATCTATTCGGGGAAGGCGCATCCAGCTGACGATGGGGGCAAACGCTTCATTCAACAAATCTACGAAATCACGCAGCATCCGGCATTCCGGGGTAAGGTGGTGTTCGTAGAAGACTACGACATGCACATTGCCCGCATGCTGGTTTCGGGCTGTGATGTCTGGCTAAACAACCCCCGACGCCCCCTTGAAGCCAGCGGAACCAGCGGCCAAAAAACAGCTATGCACGGCGGCCTCAACCTATCGGTGTTTGACGGCTGGTGGCCCGAAGGTTATAACGGACAAAACGGCTGGGCTTTTGGCCGTGAAGCCACCGGACTTTACGAAGACCCCATCACACAGGATGTTGAAGATCGGGAAGCCCTCTATCGCGTCCTGGAATACGAAGTAATTCCGGCTTTTTACGATCGTAACGGGGAAGGCCTGCCGCTCCGGTGGCTCACACGCATGCGCCAAGCCATGCGTACCATTCCTGCCCAGTTTAATGCGGTGCGCATGGTACGGGAATACGTAGAGCAAATGTACCGGCCCGTCGAGATCCCTACAGTTGCGGCTGCAGCAATCTCCAAATAGCCGCATTTGTATAACAAAAAAGCCCCTGCTGGTGGCAGGGGCTTTTTTGTTGGCGCCAAAGGCCATTCCTTTCAGCTCACTTTCTGCACCCAGGAAGTGCAATAGCCGTTGGGATGAATCGGACCTTTAATGAGCTGGCATCCCCCGCATTGGTTAGGTCCAGGGGCCGGCACATAAAGCTGGCAGTTGTAGCAGTACTTGCCGGGTTCTGGAGAATGATCCGTATACTGCAGGCTTTCGCGCATTTGGATCTCTTCGGGAGTCAATCCCGACACATCCATGCACGAGAACTCTGCAGTAGTGCCCGACATATCCTGCTGCGCCGGTTGTTGTTGCTGCTGACCACCGCAGGCGCTCAGCAACGTACTGCCTCCTAATCCAACCAGCCCCAACGCCCCCATGCGCACCAGAAAATCCCGGCGCGTGACGCGTTTGTTTTCCATGGCAGCTTGCAGATTTTGGTTGAACGAACGTACCAGATTGTAGCAGCTTTTCAAAAGTAGCATGCTGCGCAACCAAAAACAACCGGTTTATCGGTTTTTCGCTACCACCACCGAATCGAAAAGGCTTCAAAGCTCCCTTCTGCCGGCAGCCAATGGGGTACTACGCGATCAACCCGCGCAGCTGGAGGTCCCTGGCTTACCCGTTGCAACAGGGCTTCGAGAGCTTCTCGGGGACCTTCAGCGACCAAATACACGGTGCCATCGGGTTCATTACGTACCCATCCTGTAAGCCCCAAGCGGCGGGCATGGTGCTGCACAAACTGCCGAAACCCTACACCCTGGACGCGCCCCTCCACACGGGCCTCTAACCGAACCAAAGCCTCAACAGCACCCATCGATTTAACGTACGGGTTGGTATATGCGATACGCGTAAGGCGGCAGACTTAGCCTATCGGCTGCAAGGGTATCGGCCGTAAACACCTCTACCCAGCGCTGTCGGGCTATACGCGCAGGCAACGTAACCGTTTCGGGCCGGTTGCGCACGTTAACCGCCAGCAGCAACGTATCGCCTGCAGCGGCACGCAAATAAAGCAGCACATGGTCGGCTTCTGGATTTAAGACCGTCAGCGTCCCGTGACGCAGCGCCTGACTCTCCTGATAAAAGCGCACATAGCGCCGGTAAAAAGCATACGTGGCCGGGCTTTCCGGTGCATCCCAACGATAAGGCGTGCGGGCAAAAAACGACACGCGCTCCTTAACTCCCAGCTCCTGTCCGTTATAAAGCAACGGTACACCAGGCATCGACGTAGCCAATACAAAGGCTGCCATAGCGCCCTCATGCCCCCCAAAAAGCACTGGCGGCGGCGCATCCCACATGGTTTCGTCGTGATTGGTAGTAAAACGCAGCCGACGCGCCCCTGGCGGCAATAACGCCAGCGTTGAATCAACCTGGCGCACCAGGGTACGCAACGGCGCCCCTTGCCAAACTTCCTTAAGTTGATGGTAAAACGGCCACGCGTAGGTTAGATCAAACCCAGCCAGATGCATCTCGGGCTCGGCAGCTTCCGCCAGCATTAGAACAGGCTTAATCTTCTCTACCGAATCGATCGCAGCCCGCCAGAAATCTAGGGGCACACCGTGCGCTACATCGCACCGATACCCATCGATGTCAAACTCCCGTACCCAGTACTGCATCACCTCGATCATCGCCTGCCGAAGTGCAGGATTGTCGTAGTTCAGGTCGACCACATCGGTCCAGTCTGTCGTATCTCCGTTAAGCACTGGATAGGTAAAGCCATCAATGGGGCCCGGTGTGTACCAGTCAGGATGCTCAGTTACCCAAGGATGATCCCAAGCAGTATGATTGGCTACCAGATCGATAATGATATACATGCCCCGAGCATGCACCGAATCGACTAGCGCCCGAAAATCCTCGGCTGTTCCATAGTCTGGATTAACGGCATAGTAGTCCCGTACGGCATACGGAGATCCCAATGGCCCAATGTCGGTCTTTGCCCGCTTTTTTCCTACCGGATGAATGGGCATAAGCCAGAGGGTGGTCACACCCAAGGCCTTGAGCGAATCTAACCGCTTGATAACCCCTTGAAACGTCCCTTCCGGCGAAAAATCAGGGACAAAGACTTCGTAAATTACTGCATCGGCAATCCATTCGGGCTTGCCTACTCCGGGAGGCACCGTAGGGAATTCAGCTACAGGTTGCTTACTACATCCTGTAAGCAACCCGAAAAGCAACAGGAAGCAAGAAACCGATCTCATGGCAGGTTTGCTTAAATGTAAGGGCTTACCTTGAAGAGAAGTATAACGTGCAGACGCCAAAGCTGCTATAGTTTTTTTACAACCTCCTACGAATCAAAGCTGCCACCAAAAGGACACCCACAAAAGCCGATAAGCTAAGCAGCACAACGTCGCGCGTCAGGCGCGGTCGTCCCGTAAGCACCCACTCGCCCATCAAGGCTGCCACGCCAAAAAGCACGGCCAGCCCAATGGCTCCCAGCAGGACGAACCGGGTTGAAGCAAAGGGCTCTGGGTCAAACATGGCAGCGCGTGGGCTTTCAGGGCATTAAGCTGCCGGCCAGGTAGCGTACCTACTTCCAAGGCAGCCTTTGCGCCACGCGCTCCAGTGCATGTCGCAATCGCCGAAGCCCTTCGTCGATTTCTTCCTCAACAATGACAAGCGGAGGCCGGAACCGAATGGAGCGCTCTCCGCACCCTAACACGATCACGCCTTCTTCCAGACTTTGCTGCCGGACGGCATCCCGAAAGGCGGGAGTCGGCAGATCGAAAGCACACATTAAGCCGCGACCGCGTACGTTGGTCATAAACGGTAGCACCTGGGCCATTTCCTCAAGCCGTTGCAACAAGTAGGCGCCCACTTTGCCAGCATGGGCTACCAGGTCGTCCTCCTCGATAATTTCCAGGATTCGGTCAAAACGCACCATGTCGGCCAGATTACCACCCCAGGTCGAGTTCAAGCGGCTGGGCACGTGGAATACGTTGTCTTCAACTTCGTCAAGCCGACGGCTGGCCAATATGCCGCACACCTGTGTCTTTTTACCAAACGCAATCAGATCAGGCTGAACGCCCAACGCTTGGTGTGCCCAAAATGCACCGGTAATGCCTACCCCGGTTTGCACCTCATCGAAAATCAGCAACGCATCATTTTCATCGGCCAGCTCCCGTAGCGCCTGCAGAAACTCGGGCCGGAAGTGATTGTCGCCCCCTTCCGCTTGAATGGGTTCGATGATAATGCAGGCAATGTCGTCTTTATAGTCGTAGAAATACTGTTTGGCCTGGCGCAATGCAAGCTCCTCAAGCTGCCGCGTACGCTCTAGATTCTCTTCGGTCAAGGGAAAGGTCAGCTTAGGATTAATTACCCGCGGCCAATCGAACTTAGGGAAGTACTGGGTTTTGCGTGGATCAAACGTGTTGGTTAGCGAAAGCGTATAGCCCGTTCGTCCATGAAAAGCCTGATCGAAATGCAGCACCCGGTGACCTACCTCCCGCCGATACCCTTTGCGAAAGTTTTTACGGACTTTCCAGTCGAAAGCCGCCTTTAAGGCGTTTTCAACAGCCAATGCACCGCCGTCAATAAAAAAGGCATAGGGCAAATACTCAGGAATCCCCACACGCTCGAAGGTCTGCACAAAGCGGGCCATGTGCACCGTGTAGATGTCCGAGTTGGTTACCTTATTGAGCGCGGCTTCCATTAAGCGCTTTCGAAACTCGGCATCATTCAACATCTTGGGGTGATTCATACCCACAGTGCTGGAGGCAAAAAAGCCGAAAAAGTCGATCAGCTCCCGACCGGTAAGCTGATCATAGAGCCGCACCCCTTGGCTACGCGCCAAATCAAGTACAATCGGAAGCCCATCGGTAAGCAGGTGGCGCGCCAAAATCGGTCGCACCATTTCTGGGGTAACCTGTTGCACGGTAAGCGAGGTCATCATCTTGCCTATCTCAGCATTAACGTTCAGAGTTAGGAAAATTCAAGATACAAAATCCTTTAGCTCCAGATGGAAACCTGCTGCGACAAAACGTTGAAAGATCAGCAAAGTGCGCCAAACGCAACTGGCGCGGGATCATTCTGGGTCGAATCTGGTAGCCCTCCTAACTTTTCATAGCCTGCAGTTGAACCTCAAATTCCCATGGCTGAGCAACAGAGGAGTACAACCCGTCGGTTTCTTCCTGGCGAAATTGAGCTGCAGCGCGTCCCCAAAGAGCCGCTGTTTCCCGAAGGGGATGGAGGTTTTTTTGAACTTCCGGTTATTGATCCGCCGCCGGTTGCCAACGAACGCGGCCGGCGACCGGCTTGGCTACGGGCCAAACTGCCTTACGGGCCTACCTATCGCCGCGTGCTCGACATTGTCGAAACCCACCGGCTACACACCGTTTGCCAAAGCGCCCGTTGCCCCAACATGGGAGAGTGCTGGACAGCCGGTACGGCTACTTTCATGATCCTAGGCAATGTCTGCACACGCTCTTGTGGCTTTTGTGCAGTTAAGACCGGCCGCCCAGACCCAATTGATCCCGACGAACCCCGCCGCGTCGCCGAAGCCGTCCGCCTTATGGGTGTTCGACATGCCGTCGTCACTTCGGTCGACCGCGATGATCAGAAAGATGGGGGCGCAGCTATCTTTGCTGAAACCATTCGCCAAATCCGCGCACTCAATCCAGGCGTAACGATTGAGGTGCTCATTCCAGATTTTCAAGGCAATTGGGATGCCCTGCAACTGGTGCTCGACGAACGCCCCGAAATACTCAGCCATAATCTCGAGACGGTTCCTCGCCTCTACCGCCGCGTGCGCCCCCAAGCGCGCTACGAGCGGTCCTTAGAGGTACTCTGGCGAGCCAAACAGGCCGGTTTGCGCACCAAAACAGGCATCATGGTAGGCTTAGGCGAAACCCAGGAAGAAGTCCTGGCCGTGATGGACGACTGCGTCCGCATTCAGTTGGACGTAATGACCATCGGCCAGTATCTGCAACCTACCCGCATGCACCTGCCTGTCGAGGAATTTGTGCACCCCAACGTTTTCCGGTGGTACAAAGAGGTCGGCGAAGCCAAAGGCATTGGGCATGTCGAAAGCGGGCCGCTCGTGCGTTCTTCCTATCATGCTGAACGACACTTGTAGCTCATGGGGAGCCCTCTAGGCAGTGCCGTGGTTCTGCTGCAATTGATGCCACATTGCCGGATCCAGAAGTACCGCCACTGCCTTGCCTCGCTGCGTCAGCACCAACGGACCAGCTGTCAGGTAGGCTTTAATGCCTTCGGTGGTATGCCGACGTAATTCGGAAACCGGAACGGATAGCTTGCTATGCTCGCTTGGTTTGCTGTGCATAAACACGCTTCACACGGTCTTCTCTGAGCCCAACAAACGCCCTAAAGACGCAAAGCTTCCCAGATTTTATTTACAGGGGCAATTATTACGTTTTTTTTACGTTAAGGCCTGCTTGCTACCGGCACCCTTGGTAGCTATTTCGGTTATTTTCCTGTCATTACAGGTTAAAATAAGAGGATGCTATGCGCAAAAACATGAGTTCGGCGGACCGTGTAATCCGCATCATACTGGCCCTGGTGGTAGGTACGCTTTACGTAGCAGGGCAAATCAGTGGGACAGCAGCCCTAATTTTAGGACTTATTGCCCTGATTTTCCTGATTACGGGTTTTGTAGGGACTTGTCCACTCTACAGTGCGGTAGGGATTTCGACCCGCAAAGAAGTTGCGCAATAGGCAATCCTGCGCATCGCTATCCCATGCGGAACATGGACTGAAATTTGGTAGCCATCGGGAGGGACCCGCTTACTTTAAGCTTACCCATCATCATGAGGGCCATGGGGTTAGCTTCGCCGTTGTTGAGTTTTAGCCAGTTTTCTGCTGAGGTTGTTACGGTGACGGTTGGATTTTCGTGGGTGCCTTCGTGGATTTCGAGCGTGCCGTCCTTTACTACCAGATAGTAAGCTCCGCCACCCTCACCGGTTAAGTTAAGCTGCACAACCCCCTCGACGCCGGCAGCTTGATCCGGCAAAAACCGCTCTTTGTAAGAGGCGATAACCTCAGGAATGCTGCTATACTTGGGCATAGCCTTTTTTAGGTTGGTTTTTTAGCGAAAGGGGGGTTGCCCGCCCGCGGGGGGCCGGCCCCTCCCGTCGTTTAGCGTAACGAAAACGGGGGGGGGGGGGGAATCAACCGGCACAATCTTGGGGCCCCGTTGTCTTCGCTGGGGAGT
>Ga0072500_134744_pt1 | contig 172638 bp, 170 predicted proteins | sample GBScelen77Swater_FD_63803 | JGI IMG/M metagenome (GOLD analysis project Ga0072500, IMG submission 63803) | Hot spring microbial communities from Great Boiling Spring, Nevada - cellulolytic enrichment S 77C v2 (version 2) | ecosystem: Environmental > Aquatic > Thermal springs > Hot (42-90C) ...
GTTGGGATTAACAGGAACCACATCCCTCAAAGCTAACTCCATCCTCATAGGATCATCACCCAAAGACTCATAAGGAGGATCCTCCATGTTGTTCTGAGGTATGTAGCTTAAAAGCCTCCTAACTAAGGAAAAACACTCCTCCTCACTATCAGCCGCAAAGTGTGCTACACCACTTTTCTGATTGTGAGTCAAAGCGCCACCAAGCTCCTCAGAAGATACATCCTCACCAGTAACAGCCTTTATCACCTGAGGCCCAGTTATATGCATTATGCCTACACCCTTAACCATAAAGACAAAGTCCATCAAAGCAGGAGAATAAACAGCACCACCAGCACAAGGCCCAACTATAACAGCTATCTGAGGTATAACACCAGAAGCTATAGTGTTCCTGAAAAATATCTGACCATACCCACTTAAAGAGTCAACACCCTCCTGAATCCTAGCACCACCAGAGTCATTTATACCTATCAAAGGAGCACCCATCTTCAGCGCTAAATCAGCAACCTTACAGATCTTCTTAGCATGCATCTCACCCAAAGAACCACCAACAACCGTAAAATCCTGAGAGTAAACGAAAACTAAACGCCCATTCACCTTGCCATAACCAGATACAACACCATCAGCAGGAGCCTTAACCTTGTCCATGCCAAACTCAGTACACCTGTGCTCAACGAACATGTCAAGCTCAACAAAACTACCCTCATCCAAAAGAAGATTTATCCTCTCACGCGCAGTAAGCTTGCCCCTCGACTTCTGCTCCTCTACCCTCTTCGCACCCCCCATAGCTAAAACCTCAGCACGCTTAGATTCAAGCTCAGATACAAGCTCCTCTATGGTCCTCTCAGGCATAAAACATTACCCCCTCTCACATATTTCTAACAAGACACCATTTGTTGCCTTAGGATGAATGAAGGCTATCCTTGCCCCGCCGGCTCCCTTCCTGGGAGACTCGTCTATCAAAGCTATTCCTCTTTCTTTAATTTCTTTCAACGCTTCCTCCACATTCTCAACTCTCAGGGCTATGTGATGTATGCCTTCCCCACGCTTTTCTATGAACTTCGCCACAGGTCCATCAGGTGCGGTAGATTCAAGAAGCTCTATTTCGGTATCACCTATGGGTAAAAATGCAGTCTTAACCTTTTGCTCCTGAACTTCCTCAATGCCCTCACACTTTATACCTAAAACTTCTTCATAGAGTTTTAATGCTTCCGATATGCTTTTCACCGCTATACCTATATGGTCTATCTTCACAACCTTCACTTTTTAAACCCCCCTTTCACGTCCTGATAATCTTAGTGACTATTTCCTCAACTACGGTGTAAAGGTCAAGCTTACCCTCCAGTATTAGATCGACATAGTTATTTAAGGTCTCCTCACCCACTACTCTATTTACATGCTTTCGCAAGACTTCTTCCAACGCTAAGTTTATTTCTTCAAGGACCCTACTTTTTCTCCTTATCTTAATCTCTCCACTCTCACGAAGATAGCTAACATGCCTTTTTATCTCCGCTACGAGCTTATCAACGCCCGTTCCATCCTCCGCTATAGTCATAACTACAGGTGGCTTCCAATTCTTATCCTTATAACCGAACTCCATCCACATCTCCACTTCCTTCGCGAGCCTCTGAGCACCATCCTTATCTGATTTGTTGATGACGAATATATCCCCTATCTCCATTATACCTGCTTTTATAATCTGAACATCATCTCCCAACCCGGGAACGAGCACAAGTATTACCGTATCGGCAGTTTTAATTATATCTACCTCGTTCTGGCCAGCTCCAACAGTCTCAACTATGACATAATCAAATCCGCAGGCATCTAAGACCTTAGAGACATCAGCTGTAGCCTTAGCCAATCCACCCAAAGCACCCCTTGAGCCCATGCTCCTTATGAACACACCAGGATCAGTAGCGTGTCTTTGCATCCTAAGCCTGTCCCCTAAAAAGGCTCCTCCTGTGAAGGGACTCGATGGGTCAACGGCTATAACTCCTACCCTACTACCCTCACTCCTTAGCTGCGATATTAACTTATCTATAAGGGTGCTCTTGCCCACCCCCGGGGCTCCGGTAATACCGATATAGTGAGCTTTACCCATAAATGGGTAAAGCTCACGCAAAACCTCTATTTTCTCTTCTCCACCATTTTCAACAAGTGTTATCAATTTAGCTATAGCTAAAGGGTCAGCGCCTAAAGCCCTTTTGATGAGATCTCTCACTTTTTAACTACCTGCCTTATGAAATCAGCAGTTTGGGATATAGGTGTCCCAGGACCGAAAACCTCAGCCACCCCCATCTCCTTTAAAACCGGGACATCCTCAGGAGGAATAACTCCTCCAACAATGAGAATAATATCGCTTACTCCTTTCTCTTTGAGCAATTCCAAGATCCTCCTGCAATAATATTCATGGGCTCCCGAGAGTATGCTTAAACCTATGACATCTACATCCTCCTGAATGGCAGATTGAACTATCTGCTCCGGCGTTTGCCTCAAGCCTGTGTAAATGACCTCCATACCGGCATCCCTAAGCCCCCTTGCTACGACCTTCGCGCCTCTATCATGCCCATCCAAACCAGCCTTAGCTACTAGAACCCTTATCTTCTTCTCTCCCATTCCGCTCCCCCCTTCTAAAGGATGATCTTCTCCACATAGACGCCGAAGACATTTCTAAGCACATCGCATATCTCTCCCTCTGTAGCATAGGCCTTAACCGCCTCCAAGAAGTAAGGCATAAGATTAACGCTCTCATCCATAGCTGCTTTTCTAAGATCATCTAAAACAGTCTTAACTCTTAGATTATCTCTCCTCCGCTTGAGCTCCTCTAATCTTTTAACCTGCCTCTCAGCTATAGTTGGATCTACCTTAAGGAGATTTAACTTGCTTAAGTCCTCCTCTATCTGAAACTTATTCACACCTACAACTATCCGTTCTCCCTTTTCTACCTCAATCTGATACCTGTAAGCGCTATCCTGTATCTCTTTCTGAACAAAGCCTTTCTCTATAGCTTCGACCATGCCTCCAAGCTCATCTATCTTATCTATAAGCTTCTTAGCTTCTTCTTCTATCTTGTTCGTTAACCATTCTATGTAATACGAACCAGCCAATGGATCTACAGTATTAGTAACACCACTCTCATAAGCTATTATCTGCTGGGTTCTGAGCGCAATTCTAACAGACTCTTCGCTAGGAAGAGCAAGCGCTTCATCATAGGAATTGGTATGCAAGGATTGGGTTCCTCCCAATACCGCAGCGAGAGCTTGTATCGTTACTCTAACTATATTATTCAAAGGTTGCTGAGCCGTAAGAGTTGATCCTCCAGTCTGAGTGTGGAACCTCAACATCATAGCGCGTGGATTGGTCACACCAAAGCGCTCCTTCATTATCTTAGCCCATAATCTCCTTGCCGCCCTGAACTTGGCTATCTCCTCCAAAAAATCATTGTGAGCATTGAAGAAAAACGACAACCTCTGGCCAAAAACGTTTGGATCTAACCCCTTCTTTATAGCAGCCTCCACATAAGCGATACCATCAGCAAGCGTGAAAGCAACCTCCTGAACAGCTGTAGCCCCAGCCTCCCTTATATGATAACCGCTTATGCTTATAGTGTTCCACTTTGGAACATATTTACTACCGAACTCAAATGTATCCGTTATCAAACGCATAGACGGCTTCGGAGGAAATATATATGTACCTCTCGCGATATACTCCTTAAGTATATCATTCTGGATCGTTCCCTCCAACTTATCAAAAGATATCCCTTGCTTTTCCGCGACAGCTAAATACATCGCCCATATTATGGCAGCAGGAGCATTTATAGTCATAGAGGTGCTAACCTTATCAAGAGGAATTCCATCAAACAAGATCTCCATATCTTCGAGGGAATCTATTGCAACACCAACCTTACCAACTTCCCCTTGCGCCAAAGGATGATCCGAATCATAGCCTATCTGAGTCGGAAGGTCAAAGGCTATGCTTAATCCGGTCTGCCCCTGCTCCAAGAGATATTTATACCTCTTGTTTGACTCCTCCGCCGTTCCAAAACCAGCATATTGTCTCATCGTCCAAAATCTTCCTCTGTACATCGTTGCTTGGATTCCCCTCGTGAACGGATACTCTCCAGGAAAGTTTAGGTCCTCAAGATAATCCATATCCCTTATATCCTCTGGAGTATAAACCCTTTCAACGGGGATGTTGGAACCCGTTCTAAACTCCTCCTTCATTTCAGGGTTCTTAGCGATGAGCTTACTAACAACCTCCTTCTCCCACTCCGCCTTCCTAAGCTTTATCTTATCAAGGGCTTCTTCCTTAAACAAAATTATCCCTCCCCTCTTTAAATTCAAAATTCACATAAAAAATCAGCTCTTGAATTACCTTCCCTAATAATCCATAGACCAAGATCTTCAAAAAGTCAACCCTCAAAAAGCATAAATAATAAAGGAAGGGGCTCTCTACCTTTAAGCAACCCCTTCCTTTCCCCCCCTTTAAGGGGTAAGAGCTGCTTTCCATACCTTTCCCCTTAAGCGGAGCTCGGGATCTTTCTATTTACACGCCCCACTCTTTAAAGGGAAAGCTATTTATAGTAATTATACCAAATTTTTATCCCTTTATCACGCCCAATGGCCTAAGTTTTACCACCTTTTTGGATAACCCCGCTCTATCCACTATATCGACAACTTTATCTATGTCCTTATAGGCATCAGGAGCCTCCTCATAAAGAGTCCCCTTATCCCTAGCTTTCACCTTAACGCCCATCTCTTCAAGCTCTTCGGTGAGATCCTTTCCCTTCAGATCTTTTAAGGCCGCATGCCTACTCATTACCCTACCCGCACCGTGACAAGTGGAGGCAAAGGCTTCTTCCTCAGCTCTCTTGGTTCCCAGAAGGACATAGGAAGGGGTTCCCATACTTCCTGGAATTATCACAGGCTGCCCCACATCTCTGTAAAGTTCTGGAACATACTTTGAACCTGGACCGAATGCTCTTGTAGCACCCTTTCTATGAACACAAACCTCTATTTCCTTGCCATTCCATTTGTGCTTCTCCATATGAGCTATATTATGAGAAACATCATAAAGGAGCCTAAGGTGAGCATCACTACCAAATGTGTTATAAAAGACTTCTCTAACCCAGTGAGCGATAACCTCCCTATTAGCAAAGGCGTAGTTAGTAGCAGCAGCCATCGCTTGAAAGTAATCCTCACCCTCTTTCGACTTTATAGGAACACAAGCAAGCTGCGGATCAGGAACGTTTATACCATAAGATCTCATCCTATTCCTCATGACCCTAACGTAATCATCGCACACCTGATGCCCCAATCCTCTTGAACCGCAGTGTATCATTATCGTAACTATACCCTTTTCCAATCCCCACTTCTTAGCGATATCTTCCAAATAAACTTCCTCAACATACTGAACCTCTAAAAAGTGGTTGCCTGAGCCTAAGGTCCCAAGCTGAGGAGCTCCCCTTTCTTTAGCTTTTCTGCTAACTTTATCCGGATTCGCCCCTTTCATTCTTCCTCCCTCTTCTATACACTGAAGATCAGTTTTATCCCCATATCCCATTTCCACAGCCCAGTGAGCCCCCTTCAGTAGAACTTCATCCAGCTCGTTGGGTTTCAACCTTATCCTTCCTTTCTCACCCACACCACAAGGAATAGCAGAAAAGAGACGATTTACAAGTACCTCCATCTTACCTTCCACATCCTTCTTCTCAAGTCGACTCACGAGCAATCTAACTCCACAGGATATATCATATCCAACTCCACCAGGAGATATAACCCCATCCTCAACACGCATAGCAGCAACTCCACCTATCGGGAAGCCATAACCCCAATGTATATCAGGCATACCAAAGGAATAACCAACTATACCTGGAAGTGTAGCAACATTAGCCACTTGCTCATAAACCTGCTCCTTCTCAAGGCTTTTCAATATTTCTCTATCAGCATATATAAGACCGGGAACTCTCATCCCAGGCTTATAGCTTTCAGGTAACAACCACCTAACTTCATCTATTTTCTTCAGGATAGATTCTATGCCCATGAACTAACACCTCCTCCTAAGACTTTAAGCTTTCCCTCCACGGTTTAATCTCACCGCTAAGATATATTTTAACATCGAGGTGCTCCTCCAGGACCTTAGGGGAAAAAGCACCATCGCCTAAAATAGAGAGAGTTTCGCCCAACTTCTCATCCCCCCTAGAAATTATAGCCTCAAGCCAAGCTTTTTTAATCCCCTCTCCCCTAACGTCTACCCCAGCGACCTTCCTGATGATCTTAAGTCTATTAACTAATTCCGGTATTGAAAGAAAACTTTCTCCCTCAAAGGGAGTAAAGGGCTTAGGAACGAAAGGATTAACCGAAACTATAACCTCAAGGCCTTTAAATTCGCTCTTAATTTCCCTCACTAAAGAATTTATCTCTTCCACATCCTTCAAGCTTTCACCAGGTAAACCTACCATGAAGTAGAGCTTAACTCTTCTAAAGCCATATCTATAGGCTAACGATATCTTCTCCTTTAAAAGATCGTTTGAGAAGGCCTTACCTATGCGCCTCCTTAAATCTTCGTTTGCCGTTTCAGGAGCTAAAGTTAAAAGCTTTTGATCGCTTTGCTTGAGCAAAAGTAAGAGCTTTTCCGAGATGCCCTCCACCCTAAACGAGCCAAAGGAAACCTTCCGTCCAGTTTCTAATAGATAATCTAAAAGCTCGTCAAAGAAGGGGTAATCTGTAGCCACAGGGCTTATAAGCCCAACCTTAACACCCCTGGGAATCTCCTCTAAGAAACTTTTTAAGCCCTCAAAAGACCTAAACCTAAAGGGATTATAACATTGCCTCACAGGACAAAAAAGACAACCCCTTTTACAACCCCTGTTCAGCTCTATAAGTAGAGCCCCTCCAAATTGATTGAGGGGTGTATAAAGCGGCGCAGAGAGGGCATATCTATCAAGGTTCATAACCCATCTCCGTCGCGTGATATCCTTTACACCCGGAACCAAAACTCCATCTAAATCTGCTAACCTCTCCAAAACCTTATCTTTTGAAAGCCCCCAACAGGAGAGAAAAACCTCGGCCATCTCGCTCAAGGACTCCTCAGACTCACCGCAAAATATGAAATCAGCTATAGGAAAAAGCGGGCGGGGGTTCATCGTAGGAAAGATCCCACCAACTCCAACGACCGGGAATCTATCCACTCTATCCCCACGTAAGGGTGGAATACCTGCCTTCTTAAGGATAGAAATTAAATTTATCAAGTCCAACTCGTAAGAGAGAGAGAAAGCAATAACCTCAAACTCTTGAAGGCTTCTTCCCTCCTCAAAGGAAAGGGGGGTAAAACCATCCCACTTAAAAAATCGCGACACAAAGATATCTTTCATCTCCGCCAGCATCCTATAGACCATTAAAAATCCCAAGTTTGATATGCCAACGCTGTAATAGTTAGGATAAACTAAAGCCCAGCCTATTTTCCCTTGAGGTTTCCAAAGGGGCTCCAGCCATCTCTCCTGCGCCTTAAACTTAGAGACCTCTCTTCTCCACTCCCAAAGCATTATCGAGGATTAATATTAGGAGATCCTTCTCTCCTCCTTCTGAGATAAGGAGGAATATCTATATCTTCAGTATCAATTATGGGGCTTAAACCCTCAAGCTCTATTAAGGGCCTGGTCTTGCTCGGCTTAGAGCCAAAGCCTGTAGCTATCACGGTGACAAATATCTCATCAGTGATGTTCTCCTTTATAACTGCACCGAATATTATATTTGCATCTCTATCTGCCACTTTTGTGATGAGATCAGCAGCATCATTAACCTCCTTTAGCGTTAGATCTGGCCCACCGGATATGTTAAGCAGTATTCCCTTTGCCCCCTCTATAGAGCTTTCAAGAAGTGGACTAGAAATAGCAGCTTTCGCTGCCTCCACAGCTTTGTTCTCACCTTTTCCATGCCCCACACCCATGAGGGCAGATCCTGCATCCCTCATTATGGTTTGAACATCAGCGAAATCAACATTTATCAAGCCTGGGACCGTTATCAAATCAGATATACCTTGAACCCCTTGTCTAAGGACGTCATCAGCCATCCTAAAGGCTTCAATTAAGGATGTATTCTTATCGACCACATCAAGGAGTTTATCGTTAGGTATCACTATAAGAGCATCTACCTTTTCCTTTAGCTGCTTTATCCCATCTTCCGCTTGAAGCATCCTTCTGCGTCCCTCGAAGGTAAAGGGCTTCGTAACCACTCCAACCGTCAATATACCAAGCTCCTTAGCAACTTCAGCTATAACCGGTGAAGCCCCCGTACCCGTGCCTCCTCCCATCCCAGCAGTTATGAAAACCATGTCTGCTCCCTTCAAAGCCTCAGTTATCTTGTCTCTATCCTCCTCAGCCGCCTTCTTGCCTATCTCAGGGTTAGCACCTGCTCCTAACCCCTTCGTCAATCTCCCCCCTATTTGAAGCTTTACGGGAGCTTTAGATAAACTAAGAGCCTGCAAGTCGGTATTTACAGCTATAAACTTAACCCCATTAAGCCCTGCATCTATCATCCTATTTAAGGCGTTATTACCTCCTCCTCCAACGCCTATAACTCTAATTTCCGCACCGATCTTTCTACCCTCTTCCTCCTTAAGGATCTCTATCATATTTCATCCCTCCACCCCTAGAAGAAATCAACAAAAAACCTTATTATTTTATCCTTTAACTTACTAAACCAATTTTCCTCACCCACCTGATTAATCTTAAGGCCCCTCCCTCCTGAATTTCTTTGCTGAAAGCCATACTTAACAAGGCCAACAGCTGTGGAGAATATAGGGCTCGAAACCACCTCTGTAAGCCCCCCCATATCCTGAGGCCCACCAACCCTGGCAGGTAAATCTAAAATCCTGCTTGCAACCTCGTCTATACCCTTCAAAAGAGCAACCCCACCAGTTATAACAGCTCCCGCGGGTAAGTACATTAAACACTGCGATTTCTTAAGGTTATCCCTAACCAACATAAATATCTCCCCTATCCTAGCCTCTATAACGTCACAAAGCTCCCTATGAGATATCTTACCCCCCGCCTTAGGAAGAGAAGGCTTCAACTCTATATCTAACCCGCTTTCAGCGAAATCAACGGAAGCGCAACCGTATCTTATCTTTACCTCCTCAGCCATGCTCAATGGGATCTTAAATATGGCCGCTATATCGCTTGTTATATGATCTCCACCAACCGGTATAACCGCCGTGTGACGTATATTGCCTTCAAAAAATACCGCCACATCAGTCGTTCCTCCACCTATATCTATCACCAAAGCGCCAAGCTCTTTTTCGGTAGGAGATAAAACCGCTTCCGCCGAAGCGATTGGTTCTAATAATATCCCATCAATTTCCAAACCGGCCCTTGAAACGCAATTTATCGCGCTCTGTATAGAGGTATAGGAACCCAATATTATCAAAACCTCAGCCTCAAGCTTTATACCAGCCATCCCCAAAGGATCCTTAATACCCCTTTGGCCATCAACTATAAACTCCATAGGAAGTACATGAATCACCTTTTTATCTTGAGGGATCGAAACGGTCTGCGCAGCTTCTATAACCCTATTTAGGTCGTTATGGGTTATCTCCCTTGACTCCCCACTTATTAAGGTTACACCTCTATTACGCAAGGTTGATATATGAGAGCCAGCCACGCCTACGAAAACACTATCTATGTTAACACCAGTTCTTTGCGAAACCTCGGAAACAGCTCTCCTAACGCTCTCTATAGCGTTCTCAAGGTCAACTATAACCCCCTTCCTCATACCCATGGATCTTACAAGGCTTACTCCCTTCACTTCAAGATTTCCAGATTCACTAGGCTCGGCAACAAGAGCGCAAACCTTTGTAGTCCCTATATCAAGCCCTACAATTACCTCTGTTTTCCCTCTCATCTGTCTCTCTCCCTTACTATCGCCATATCGCTAAACCTCAAATCTACAGTTATGGTCTTGCCCCTAAAGGGAAAGCTCTCCATAACCTTCCTAAGCTTTAGAAGCTCAGACGCCAAGTCTCCATCCTTTGGCAAGAAGACCTCATACCCGCTTAGCTTTAGAAGGAGCCAATCAACCTCCACATCTGCTTCACGAAGGTTAAAAACAAACAATAGCCTTAATAAACTCTGAAGCCCTTGATCTGTGACCTCCTTTCCAGGAACCCAGATAATATCCCCACAGCGATAGTTAATCACACACAAACCAGAAGCCATCTTCTTAATGATATCCTCCTCAACCTTTATGACTGGCCATAAAAGCCCGCGCTTACTCATTAACCAAAGCCCATTTTGAGACCTAACCAGAGCCACCGAGTCTTGATCCTCTATCTCTAAGACCAATGTAGATGGCAGATCTCTTCTTACACTAAGAACCTTAACAAACCATCTCTTCTCTATATCAAAAGCCATTGCTTCCTTACTAATAAGCCAAATATTTTTACCTATCGGAAGCAAACCATTTTGCCTCAACGCCTCATGAGAAAGCAGAGAGCTTCCTTTAACCTTAACATCCTTAATTTCGAAAAAACTAGAATGAAATATGAAAAGATAAGCAGTAAAGGATAGTCCTAACGCTAAAAGAAGTTTAAGTATAAATCGCGATCTCCGGCTCAAGCTCGATGCCAAACTTTTCCTTAACCCTCTCCCTTATGATCTCCATAAGTTGAAGAACATCCTTCGCTTTCGCCCCGCCAATATTTACTATAAAGTTAGCATGGCTTTCCGAAACTTTGGCTCCCCCAATAACCAATCCCTTACAACCTGCCTGCTCTATCAACCTTCCTGCAAAATCGCCCGGGGGATTTTTGAAAACACACCCCGCACTTGGGTAGGAAAAGGGTTGTTTTTTCCTTTTCTCCCAGAAAATCCTCACTTTCTTAGCTATCTCCGAAGGAGTAGATGGCTCCAAACGTAATACCGCCTTCCATATAAACCACTTCTTGTCTTGAAAAGTAGAATACCTATAAGAAAATTCTATTTCCTTATCTGAAAGCTCTTTTATCTCACCATCCTCCTTTATCACCGTTACCCTCTCAACTATGGAACCTATAGCATGAGAGTTGGCCCCCGCATTAGTCCATATAGCTCCTCCCAAAGAACCAGGGATGCCTATGGCGAACTCCAGACCGGAAAGCCCCCTCTCCTGAGATACATTTATCAACCTCTTTAAGGGAGTCCCCGCTTGAACTTCCATCCTAAAAGAATCAAGGAAGCAAACGCTCTGCAAACCTCTCCCCTCGCTAAACTTCAAAACTATACCTCTAAAACCATCATCTCCTATTAATACATTGCTTCCTTGACCAAGAAACAAAAAATTAATCTCTCCTTCCGTAGAAAAAGTCATAACTCTTCTTACATCATCTACGTCTTCAGGAATTATAAGGTAATCTGCGGGACCGCCAATGCCTATAGATGTATGATTACTAAGCCGCTCGTTCCTCAAGACGATCCCCTTTATCTTACTAAGAAGACGCTCAATCTTCATGAACAACCCCCCTTAAACTCCACAAGTAGGGCCCTTCCCACTTTATATACATCTCCTGCTCCCATGGTAATAAAAATATCCTCTTTTTTCAACTCCCCTTTTAGAACATCCTTAGCAATTTCAATATCAGGGAAGAAGTACGCATTCTCTATACCCGCAACGCGCAAAGTCTCATAAATAAGCTTACCGCTAATGCCCTCTATCGGAACTTCCGAAGCGGAATATATCTCAGTTATCCCAATCCAATCGGCAACCCTTAGGGAATCGGCCATCTCCTTATACATCCTTGCCGTTCTTGAGTATCTATGGGGCTGGAAGAGCACCACAAGCCTTTTATCTCTGTAAAGCTTGCGAAGAGTTAAAAGCACGGCTCTTATCTCGGTTGGGTGATGCGCATAGTCATCCATGAAGATTATGCCCTCCGCCTCACCCAAAACCTCCATCCTCCTTTTAACCCCTTTGAAGCCGCTTAATGACTCCATAGCCTTTCCTTTATCTATGCCTAAGCAATCACACAAAGCTAAAACGCCGAGGGCGTTGGATAAGTTATGCACTCCCGCCACATAAAGATCCAAGCGCCCGAAACCATCAACAAAGAGAGAGCGATCTCCCAAGATTCTCCCTCTAAATGAACCGCTCTCAAAACCATATGAAACCCCTTTAAGCCTCATCTCTCCTAAGTTTGGATCATCAGCGTTATAGATGACCAGTTCACAAACTTCTGCAAGCTTCTTAATTTTCTCCTTCAGCTCCTCGAAACTACCATAATGCTCTAAATGCTCCTCCTCGATGTTTGTAATGACTAAACATCTTAAACCAGAGAAATAAAGGAAGCTCCCATCACTCTCATCTATCTCAGCGATGAAGAATCTTCCTCTTCCAAGCCTGTAATTGCCACCTATATAAGGAAAGTCCCCACCAATTACGCCCGATGGATCAAGCCTCGCATCCATTAAAACCTTAAGGGACATCGCTGAAGTCGTAGTCTTACCATGGGTACCAGTTATACCAATTCGCTCATAGGGATCCATAACCATTTTCAGGAGCTCGGCTCTGTGCATCACATTCAACCCCAAGGCTTTAGCGAAAGCAAGCTCAGGGTTATCTGGAGATATGGCAGAAGAGTAAATAACGTTATGAACCCCCTCCAAATTGGAAGGATCATGCTTTCTAAATACCCTAATTCCCTTAGACAGCAAACGCTCCATGAAGTTTGAATCCCCGGTATCTGAACCTGAAACCGTAGCTCCCATATCATGCAATATAAAAGCTAAAGCACTCATTCCTACTCCACCTATTCCTATGAAGTGAAACCTCTTATTCAAATCAAGCAAGATTTAATACCACCTCTCCAATTGCTTGAGCTGATTCCACCTTCCTCGGTGGCATCTTCCTAAGAAGCTTGCTTTTAAGAATCTTTAAGATGTTCTGCGAGGAAAGTTCCTCATCACGAATCACCATAGCTTGCCCATCCTTTTCCAAAAGCTTAGCGTTAAAGAGCTGATGGTTACCCGTACTATGAGGATAGGGAACTAAAATAGCAGGTAATCCAAGAGCTCTCAATTCAGCCACAGTGCTTGCTCCTGCCCTGGACAAAACCAGATCTGCAGCGCCATAAACGCTTGCCATATCATCTGCATAAGGCAAAACTCTAATTCCCTGAGAAACATCCTTATAGGATCCAACTTTTTCGCTAACTCTTAGAAAGTCTTCTTTCCCTGTGATAAGAATGATTCCCCACTCCTTAAATATCTCCCTTCCCTCCGGCTCATCCAAAAGCCCTAAAACGGCGTCATTTATCCTCTTAGCTCCCAAGCTACCTCCAAAGGCAAGTAAAACCCTCTTCCCCTCAAATCCCCACCTATCTTTCGATGCTCCAGGGATCAAGCTTAATATTTCCCTTCTAACCGGGTTACCAGTAACCACGCACTTGTTCACGACCTTCCATCTAAGGAAAGAGAGGGTTTCCTCATAGGATAGGGTTATCTTGTTAGCCAAAGGAGCTAAAGCCCTCGTTGAGAGTCCCGGCATTACATCTTGCTCATGAATCACCGAGGGAATTCCAGCTAATCTCGCAGCCAAAACCGCAGGAACCTCTCCGTATCCACCCATTCCTAGAACCACATCGGGCTTATAATCCTTGATCAAGCTATAGCAGCTTATAAAGGCTAATGATATCTTAATCAACCTCTTAATGTTCTCTATACAAAATTTCCTGTGTAATCCCCTATAAGATAGCTCCTCACATCGATAACCTCTGCCTCTTATTATACTTCCCTCACCTCTATCGGAAGTTACGAAGAGCACATCTGCACCCCTTTCCACTAGGAAGTCTGCCACTGCAATGGCCGGATAGATGTGTCCTCCCGTACCAGCCGAAGCTATCAAAACCCTAATTCCCATTAATCTCTTTCCTCCGAGCTATGCTCAATAGGATCCCCACGCTCGTTAAGTTTATTATCATGTTGGAACCCCCATAGCTCACGAAAGGAAGAGGAATCCCCGTACAAGGAATGAAGTTAGTAACTCCACCTAAATTAATGAAAGCCTGAAGCAATATTAGGAAAGTTACCCCTATGCCTAAAAGCTTACCGAATGCATCAGGAGCACCCTTAGCGATAGAGAAAGAAGCCCAACCTATCAAAACGTACATTACCAGGATCGCAACGCTCCCCAAGAAACCTAGCTCCTCACCTATAACTGCAAAGATAAAGTCCGTATGAGGAGCAGGTAGGTAGTAAAACTTCTGTAAACCCTTGCCTAAACCCATCCCCCATAATCCTCCCATACCAAAAGCCAAGAGGGATTGTATTATCTGATAGCCATAACCATGGGGTGATTCCCAGGGATTTAAAAAGGCCAACACCCTATCCATGCGATAGGGCTCCATCCAGATAAATATAACCCCCAAAACTCCAAGAACCAGCAAGAGGCCAACGATCTTCAAAGTGCTTATACCACCAACCCACCACAAAATCAAACTCACTCCAGCTATCAAAACGGCAGTTCCCATATCTGGCTGAATCAAAATTAACCCAACTATCCCAAAAGTTACAATCAAAAGGGGCAAAAGAGCTTCCTTGAAACTGTACAGAAGCGCTTGCTTTCTCGTTAAGAAAGATGCTGTATAGATAACTATGGCAAGCTTAGCAAACTCAGATGGTTGAAAAGTAATTCCCGGAGCGAGCCTAATCCACCTATAAGCACCTCCCTTGGCTCCATTGCTCTGAAAGAAAACCCCAATCAAAAGGAAAATCGAAATTAAGAGTAATAGTTTGCTTATGCCAAACAGCCTGTCATAATCCAAGTTCCTAAAAATGAAAAGCATCAAGAGCCCTATTAATATCGAGAGTATATGTTTTTTGAAAAATATAAACCCTCCTCCTTCCCGACAGCCGGGAGGAGCAGTAGAACTCAAGACCTCGAGAATCCCTATGGCCAGCAATATAGATACCCCTGCTATGAGGACCTTCTCTGGAGACTTAAGACCGCTCGTTTAAAAACCCTCCCCCTTTCCTCAAAGTTAGAGAACATATCAAAGCTCGCACATGCTGGTGAAAGGAGGACATACTCCCCTTCTTTGGCAAGAGAGTGAGCGACTCTAACAGCCTCCTCCATACTGCAAACGGATACAATATTCTCCTGCGGGAAACCCTCCTTTATCGCAGCTTCCCTGATCAGGGGGCCATCCTCCCCTAGAACTATAAGGATCCTCACCTTCTCAACTATCTTCTTGGCTAACTTCTCATAGCCCGTTTTTTTACCCCTACCCCCAGCTATAAGAATTATGGGAGAGCTAAAAGAATCGAGGGCTAAAAGAGTGGAAACAACGTTCGTTCCCTTGGAGTCATTGATGTAAAGCACCCCATTTATTTCCGCTACAAACTCCATTCTGTGTTCAAGCCCAGAAAACTCCCTTAGGGTATCCGCTATCGCTTTTAATGATGCTCCAGCCTGATAAGCCATTCCAGAAGCGCAGAGAGCATTTTCAAGATTATGAGGCCCTTTTAACTTAATCTCACTCACATTTAGGACTTCCTCTTTCAAAACGAAGATCTTTCCATCTGCCACACCAGCCCCTTTGGAGGGTAAGCCATCCTTCCAAAAGAGGAACTTTTGAGGGATAAAGCTAAGGTCTCGAAGAAGTTCATCATTAGCATTCACCCATATACTATCTTCTTCTCTTTGATTAAGAGCAATGTTTAGCTTCGCCTTAAGATAGCTTTCCATATCTTTATGCCTGTCAAGATGATCTGGCGTTACGTTTAATATAGCTGAAATCCTGGGGCGAAAAGTCTCTATGGTTTCAAGCTGATAACTCGAAATCTCAAGGACATAACAATCTACATCTCTCTCTTCTAAGATAGCCCTAGAGAAAGGATAACCTATATTCCCAGCCAAAACAGATTTAATGCCAGAGTTCCTGAGAATAGAGTTAAGCAAACTCACTGTAGTGCTTTTCCCATTGGTTCCGGTTATAGCATAGATCGGAGCATTAGCGTACCAAAAAGCTATCTCTATCTCCCCATATATAGGGATGCCCCTCCTCTTAGCTTCCTCCAAAATCGGAATATCCAATGGGACACCAGGGCTAACCGCTATTAAGTCAGCATTTAAAACCTTACCGCTGTGCTCTCCAAACTCAAAGCTCACTCCTAATCTTTCAAGCTCCTTGGATGCTTCAACCTTATCCTTAGAGAGCTCGCTAACGAAAACTTTGGCTCCCTTAGCCCTTAATAGGTGTGCTAAACCAAGCCCACTTCGAGAAGCTCCTATTATGGAAACCCTTTTGCCTTCAACACACTTAATCAATCAGCATCACCCGATTTTATAAAGTATAACTCCAAAGAGGGATAAAATCCCCTCGATCAGCCAGAACAAGGCAACAACATTAGTTTCCTTCCAACCCTTTAGCTCAAAATGATGATGCAATGGGCTCATTAGAAAGACCCTCTTACCCCTCAATCTGTAGCTAGAAAGCTGAATTATCACGCTTAAAGTATCTATAAGGAAAATACCGCATATGAATGGAATGAGGATCTCTACCTTCAAGATCAAGCTCACAGCGGCCATAAAGCCACCTAAGAACATAGCTCCAGAATCCCCCATAAACATCTTAGCAGGATAACGATTATAATATAGAAAGCCCAAGAGAACCCCAATCATAATTATAAGCGCTCTTCCAACCTCCTCGTTACCTTGCCAAAGGGCTATAAGAAAAAGCGAAAAAGATGCTAGTATGGAACTTCCACAAGCCAATCCATCAAGCCCATCAGTTATGTTAACCGCGTTCATACACGCTACAAAGATAAAAGCAACAAATGAAAGGTATAGGATATCATGAAGGGAAAACCCTCGGAGAAAAGGAACCCATAGCCTACTATCGTATAAACTCATCCTCTTAAGAAAAAAAATGATAAGTAGGGAAACCCCAACTTGAGCTATGAGCTTGCCTTTCGTTCCCATTCCCTTAGTACCAACTCTAACCTTAGCTATATCATCTATCAAACCTATTAAGGAGGAAAGGAGTGAAGCCAAAGCTATGAAGGCAAGTTGCTTTGAAAGGTGGTTATAAAGAAGGACTAAGTTCAAGAAGAAGGATAAGGATATAGCTATACCCCCCATCGTCGGAGTTCCCTGCTTAAGGTAGTGACTTTTAGGCCCATAATCCTTTATGGGTTGCCAAAATTTAAACTTCCTCAGGATGAGTAAAACGATAAAGCCAATGATTAAAGAAGAAGCCAAGGATAAAAGCAAGGTCTCCTCCACCCTACACCCTCCTTAAAGTCGATGGCAAAGATCATAAACCCAATATATCTTTTATAACCTCAAAATCCGAGAAGTGCCTTGTCATTCCCCGAATCTCAAAATAATCCTCATGCCCTTTACCCGCCACAAGAACCACATCCCTTGGCGAGGCTTCCTTTATCGCTTTCTCTATCGCCTTTCTTCTATTCAAAACGATCTCATACCTTCCAGCCACTGCCTTACACCCCTCAGCTATCTGGTAAGCTATGTCCAAGGGGCTTTCCCATCGCGCATTATCCGAGGTTATAAAGACCTTATAGGACATAGATGCTGCTACCTTTCCCATGACAGGTCTATTATCTACATATCTATTACCTCCAAGCCCAAATATGCAAAAGATCCTTTCAGGATTCAACAACTTTATAGCGGATAGAACGTTCTTAAGCGCATTTGGAGTGTGAGCGTAATCTATGACAACTGTAGGAAATCCCGGCTTTCTAAATACCTCCATCCTCCCAGGAACTCTCCTTACAGCTTCTATACCCTCCTTAACGCTCTTAGGATCAATCTCCAATGCTATACCGCAGGATAGGGCAGCCAGGATGTTGTAGACATTAAATAAGCCTATCAGCGAGCTTTTTATCTCCAATAATCCCTTGGGAGTAATAACCTTCAGTTCAGTTCCAGCAAGATCCAACTTAACATCTTCCACTCTCACACTAGCCTTTGAATCGTTCAAACTATAGGAGATTACCGGGACGTTTGACCTTTCCAGAAAGAAACCATAATTTTCATCATCAGCGTTTAAAACAGCGGCTTTCTTTAACCTTTTAAAAAGCTTGGCCTTCGACTCCTTATAATTCTCGAAGCTTCCATGAAAATCAAGATGCTCAGGAGTAACGTTTGTTAATACACCTACACTGAAATCTATAGCATCAACTCTATGAAGGTCAAGGGAGTGGGACGAAACCTCCATAACTAAGGAATCGTTGCCCCACTTAACCCCCTCTTTAACGAACTCCATTATATCAGGCCCCTCAGGCGTGGTCCTTGATGCCGGTATAACCTTACCTCCAAAATGATATTCTACTGTTCCCAGCAACATGGGTTTATAGCCAGCCTTCTCCAAAATCGACCGTATTAAGAAGGTGGTGGTAGTTTTACCATCCGTCCCTGTTACACCAACGCACAAAAGCCCTTTCGTAGGTTCCCCATATACCCAAGAAGCGATAAAAGGCAAAACCTCTCTAACGGAACTTACCTTTATCTGAGTAAGGTCACAATCACAAAACCTCTCAACCAAAGCAGCCACAGCTCCTTTATTTTTGGCCTCATTGATGTAAAGATGCCCATCAGTAGAAAGACCTGGGATGCAAGCAAATATATATCCTGACCTAACCTTGCGAGAATCATAAGCCACTCCCAAAACTTCCTCATCGAGAGCCTCTCCCCTAAACTCCACTGGTGAACCAATCCTCTCAATGATATCTCTGACCTTCAATTTTCCACCCCCGCACCATAAAGATTAAGCAGGATCTGTCCAACTTCCGAAAATATGGGAGCTGCCACCTCTCCACCATAATATTCCCCACCCATAGGCGTGTCAATAACGATTAAAATAACCCATCGAGGGCTTTCAACCGGAAAGTATCCCAAGAAGAGGGATAAATACTCTCCCTTTCTATATCCTTCCTTTCCAGGAACCTGAGCCGTTCCCGTCTTTCCAGCAACTCTCACTCCTGGTATGGCAGCCTTTTTACCCGTACCCTTCTCGACAACGGATAAGAGCATATCCTCTACAAGCTTCGCAGTCTCAAAGGATATCACCCTTCTTATCTCCTTCCTAGAAACCCTGTATACCACTTTCCCATCGCTTCTAAGCTCACTAACAACATGGGGTCTAAGCAATACACCCTTATTCGCTATAACATTCATCGCACTAACAAGCTGGATTCCCGTCACTGAAATGCCCTGACCTATCGCTACAACGACCCTTCCCACCCCATACCACTGGTCAGGAGCCCTCAATATGCCTCTCTCCTCTCCCGGGAGATCTATGTTAGTGTGTTCTCCAAAGCCAAAGCCAAGAAAATACTTATATATCACCTCAGGCGACATCCTTAAAGCCAGGTTTATCATCCCCACATTGCAGGACTCACTCACCACGCCTGATAAGTCTAAGCTCCCATGAGCTTTAGTATCACCTATCTTTTTCCCCATATAGGTTATGGAACCTGGGCAGAAAAAGCTCATATTAGGATGGGCTACCCCCTCCTCGAGCGCAGCAGCTACAACAAAGGGCTTAATGACTGATCCAGGTTCAAAAACCCACGATATCGCAGCATTTCTATCCCGCGAAGGAGGATAAACGGCCATAGCCATTACCTCCGCCGTCTTAGAATCCAGAACTACAAGGCAACCTCCTTTTGCCTTGTTTTCTAAAACTTTCTTCTTTAAAAGCTCCTCACACAGGGCCTGAAGATTAATGTCAATGGTTAACACTATCTCCCTCCTAGATACTAAGACAGGTAGCTCAAGTATTTTCTCATCGGGGATCGCTCCTCCTCCAGCATCCCTCCTTAAAAAAACCTCCTTCTTATCCCCTTTCAGGAAGTCCTCATATACGTACTCTATGCCAGCAAGCCCTTGGTCATCTATCCCTGTGAAGCCTAATATGTTAGAAGCAACCTCATCGTTTGGATAAAACCTTCTGTCCTCCTCCACGAAACCAAAGCATCTTAACTTCATTTCCCTAAATTTGCTTCTTATCTCCTCTGCACGTTCCTTTGGCAACTTTCTAATTATCCAAACAAAACGCTTACCTTCCCCTATTCTGTTTTCAAGTTCCTCTGGAGTCATAGATAAAATCTCAGAGACCTTCCTCAACTTATCTTTATCTAAGCCTTCCCCTCCTACAGGATAATAGTATATAGAGTAATTAGGAACGCTAAAAGCAAGCACCTTTCCCCGTCTGTCTAAAATCTCTCCCCTTCTCGGTGAAAAGGTAATCAAAGCGTTATGCTCTCTCCATGCATAGGATCTAAGCATCTCTGCCTCTAATACCTGAAGTGTGAAAATATGAGCCCCTACTATACCAAACAGAAAAAAGTGCACGATAAGAACAAAAGTACCTCTTTTTACTATCTTTTTATCGCTAACCATCACATAGCATTAAGGGGCCATAACTTTCATTAAGTTTTCCTTAAGTTCTATGAAAACCACTTCTCTCATAAAGTTAAAGCCATTCATCTGGGCATATTGACGTATCTTATCTGTGGATGTCAGCTCGCCCAACTCCAAAAGAAGGTTCTGCCTCTCATTCAAGAGGGCTTCCATCTTCTTTTGCAGAGACTCAACCTCGTAACCGGCTTTGAGTCCAATAATTTGAAACAGGACAACAGCTATACCACTTATAGCTAAGACCAACAAAATTACCCCTATAAATCTCAAGGTCTATATTAACCTCCTTACGGCCCTAAGCTTTGCGCTTCTCGACCGCGGATTAGAGGCTATCTCCTCCTCCTTAGGACGCAAAGCACCTTTTACACACAACTCCGCTAAGCCCTTTTCGCTTAGCTCTCTAAAGTAACTTTTAACTATTCTATCCTCTAAGGAGTGATAGGATATAACGCAAATAACTCCTCCTATCTTAAGAAGAGCAAAGGCTCCCCTCAGCCCATCCTTCAAAGATTCAAGCTCATCATTGACAGCAATCCTTAACGCTTGAAACACACGCCTTGCAGGATGTTTCCCCATTCTGCGTTGAAGAGGTTTGGGCAAGACCTCTCTAAGGATCCTAACTAAATCCAAAGTCCTCTCTATCCTCTGCTTTTTTCTTCTGTTTACTATAGCTTTAGCTATTATGTAAGCGTTCTTCTCCTCTCCATAAAGCTTAAAAATCCGTACAAGTTCCTCCAAGCTCAGTTCGTTTACAAGATCAACCGCTCTAAGCTCAGTATCATCACCCATTCTCATATCCAAAGGGCCGTCCTTAAGAAAGCTAAAGCCTCTCTCTTCATCCTCTATCTGAAGAGAAGACACCCCTAAGTCAAACAAAACACCATCTATTTCCATCACACCTAAAGATTCCAACAATTCCTTTATCTGCCTAAAGTTCGCTTTAAGAAGCTTAACGTTTTCTCCTTTTAAAACCTCAGAAGCCAACTTAAGAGCTTTCTCATCTCTATCTATACCTATGAGCTTCCCCTCTGGAGATATCCTCCGAAGGATGGCCATCGCATGCCCCCCAAGCCCAACAGTGGCATCCACATATATACCACCTGGGGTGGGATTCAAAATCTCCAAGACTTCATCAAGCATAACTGGTATATGCATCAAGTGAAAATCTCCTCCGCAACTTCCTCAAACTTGGGAAGAGTATCGCTTTCATAAACCTCCCATCTATCCTTAGCCCATATCTCTATTCTATTTCCTACCCCTATTATCGCTACTTCCTTCTCTAACTTCGCATACTCGCGAAGGAGGGATGGAATCTGAATTCTACCCTGAGAATCGAGAGTGACAAGAGAAGCACCAGCCATAAGTAATCTCAAGAAGGCCCTTACCTCCTTTTTAGTGAAAGATAAGGAGGTAAAGCTACTCACCACCTTTTCCCATTCCTCCGTGGAAAACAGAAACAAACAACGATCTAATCCTCGGGTCAGAACTCCTTGATTCCCAAGGATACCCCTCATATCCGACGGGATAAAAACTCTCCCCTTATTATCCACATTAAAAAAATAAGTTCCTACAAAGGTTTTCACCACTTTCCACCACTTTCATCCACAAAGTTATCCACATGTGGGTAAAAAAATAGAGGCGGAAGCAACCCGTAAGCCGAGTTCTGTTTTAGGTAGCCATCTATCTGGGGAGTGGATCGCTCCACTCCTCAAGCGACCTACCCGAGGGAAGGGCGAGCAACCCTTTACCCCTCCTATTCGGTCTTGCTCCGGATGGGGTTTACCAAGCCTATCAGGTCACCCTGATAGCTGGTGGGCTCTTACCCCACCTTTTCACCCTTACCCCACATATGTGGGGCGGTCTGTTTTCTGTGGCACTTTCCTTGGGGTCACCCCCACTGGGTGTTACCCAGCATCCCGCTCTGTGGAGCTCGGACTTTCCTCGGGGAAGAGGGACCTTCCCCGCGGCTACCCAGTTGCTTCCACCTCTTCAAATTTCAAGGTTCTATTTTAAATAGTAGAGGCTAATCTACACCAAAACAAGGGACAGAAGCCCTTATCTCTAGGCTAACGTCCTATCCTCTTAGCTATGTCCCCCAAAACAAACCTTTGAACTTCTATTATCTTTTTTATCCCATCCCAAGCCATGTCAAGAAGCCTATTTAAGACATCACGAGAAAAGGTCTTATGCTCTGCAGTTCCTTGAACTTCAATGTATTCACCCTTATCGTTCATAACGACGTTAAGATCTACCTCCGCCTTAAAGTCCTCATCGAAGCAAAGGTCTAAAAAAACCTCCCCATCCACTATACCAACGCTAATTGCCGCAACGAAAGACGTCACAGGGAAATCCTCCAGTACCCCATCCTCATACATCTTATGTATAGCTTCAACCAGAGCAACGAAACCTCCGTTTATGGCAGCCGTTCTGGTTCCTCCATCAGCCTGAATAACATCACAATCTATCCATATGGTTCTCTCGCCAAGCTTGCCAAGGTCAACAGCAGCCCTTAAAGCTCTCCCGATCATCCTCTGAATCTCAAAGGATCGCCCCGCGGGTCTCCCCCTTGTCATAGAATCGCGAGGGGTTCTCTCTTTGGTAGCCCTAGGCAACATAGCATACTCAGCGGTTATCCAGCCTTGTCCAGATCCTTTCAAAAAAGGAGGAACCTTGTCTTCCACGCTCGCTGTGCATATCACTTGGGTTTTACCCATATCTACTCTTGCGGACCCTTCAGGGTAAATCAAGTAGCTTCTCTCTATTTTAATCGGTCTAAGTTGGTCTGGCCTCCTACCATCTATCCTAGTCATGATTAAAGCTCACTCCCTTGCCCTGAACTTCCATAAGGGCTCTATAGGCAAAGATATATCTATATGCCCCTTAAGCGTATTTACCACCTTACCATCTACTAAAATTTGAACCATCTTAAATTCCGGAAAACTCTTACAAATCGAGTTAACTATGCTATATATGGTCAAGAGCTCTGCATTGCTTCCACCAGGATGGTTTCTAATAATATCGCTTGAGAGATCCAAAAATAGCACACCCTTACCAATAAAGACGTGCTTAAGTTCGGTATCGCTAGGTATCACCTTAACCTTAGACTCTGAAAGCGCTTTAAAAAGCTCTTTAACCATCTCCTCAATACTTCCCTCCGATACCTCTCTGGTCTCCTCAACTAAATTTATGTATTGCTCATCTGGCAAATAAAGATGCAACCTCTTCTTAGCCACCTCAACTTTCTTATCCTCTGGAGGCTTCTTCTCCTCCACCTGAGATACAGGTTCTTCTTTTCCTAAAAAGAATTTTTGCTTCATTAAATAACCAAATAGGTGATATCCTCCCCATATAGCAAAGGCAACCACTAAAGCAGCAAGAATCACTCTCCCCCATAGTATTCTTCTCCTATACTTTCTCCTTTCCGATCTTCTCATATCTCCAATCCTCCCGCTACCTGATGGAAGAAAGATATCTATTTATACCATCAGCTATCAAGGTAGCCACCTTTCTCTGCCAAGAAGCGTCTCTTAAAAGCCTTTCCTCTCGAGGGTTACTAATGAAAGCGACCTCTATCAACACAGCCGGCATCATAGCGCCCCTCAGAACAAAGAAGGGAGCCTGGGCTATCCTTCTGACCGGTATCTCCAATCGCCCCCTCATAGCTCCATATATGCTCTCTGCTAATTTAGCGCTATCGTTTATCTTAGCGTTTTTCATCATATCTTCAAGGATACGAACAAGAACATCCGTCCTTTTCTTAACCTCTTCCTTATCTAAGCCTAACTCCATGTTCTCCCTCAACGCTACCGCCATGGCAGAAGAGTCGGTAGGTAACGCCATATAATAAACTTCGCTACCACTTGCTGAAGGGGAAAAGGCCGCATTACAATGAATGCTTATAAAAGCATCTGCTTTAAGTCGATTAGCTATTCGAGCCCTCTCCTCCAAAGGAATAGTAATATCTCTATCCCTCGTTAAAGCGACTCTATAACCTCTTTTAACCAGCTCGTCCCTAACGAGAAAAGATACGCTTAACGTAACATCCTTTTCCTTAGTCCCCATAGCTCCTATGGCTCCCGCATCCTCTCCACCATGCCCTGGATCTAGGACCACGAGAAACCTTCCCTTACCCCTAACCTGGGTTTCCTCTTTCTGTGGCATAGCCCCCTGAACCAACGGCTTTTGTTCTCCACTCACCGAAGGAGGCGAAACCACCGAAGGTATAGATGGCTGCCCTCTTCTAAGAACATCTATAACTACCCTAGGTGGTTGCTCAAGGGTAAAATCCCTATAAAGAGGGATTCCCTCTACCCCTATCCTCACCTTAGAATGGTCGTCCCCCGATAGCACCTCCACATCCTTCACAAGACCATCCCTTATTTTATAGGTCTCCTCCTTAGAAACCCTGGTTGATCTAAGATTAACAACTATATAACCTCCCTCCACTGTAACCTTATAGTCTGGAACCTTTGAAAGATCGATCACTATCCTAGTGTAATTGGTGGCAGAGTAGTAGCGAACGTTTGATAAAAGAATCGAGGAATCCGCTTGGGACGGAAGAATCGCTATAGGAGTAGCTGTAGAAGGCAATGTGGTTGATGCTGCACCCCCTTCTGCCTTACCCGGCAACGCTGTCGTTGGTTTCATCCCTTCAGCAGGTAGCAATGAAGGTGCTTCCCCCACATAGAGAATGGATTTCTTAGGATCAAACTTTACGGAAGTATTTTCCAATACAAAGTTAAGTGGTATATATATCTTATTTCCAACAACCTTAGGAAAGTAATCAAGAAGCTTTATCTTTCCATCTACCAAAGCCGTGGGATTATTAACCTGAAGCTGAAATAGCTTTTTCTCTAGAGTAAAACTGAAGGACCCATTCTCCGGAGTGTACCTAAAGCTACCTCCTAACTGCCGAGCCAACTCTTCCGGAGATATATAAGTTATCCCATCGGAGAGGAGAATGGAAACGCTACCTTTTTTCTCTCCACCAACGAAGAGAGAAACCTCCTGAGCGAAGGCTGAAGAAAAACCTAAAAGCAACAAAAGAAGCAGAAGAAAACAGGTTTTATTTAACCTCAAGGAACTCACTCTCCTCCGATCATTACATCCTCAACCTTCATGGTCACTCCACCTGTGCTCCCAAAGAAGGTTAGATCATTGCCTACTTCGTTCACCCTACTGAAGAAATCAAGTAAGTTCCCAGCTATAGTAACTCCCTTAACTGGAAAAGCAAGTTCCCCTTTATCCACCCATATTCCAGAAACACCAAGAGAAAAATCACCAGATATGAGATTCACAGTGTGAAGCCCCATAACATCCATAACGTATAACCCTTCTTTAGTATCCCTCAAAATCTCCTCAAAGCTCCTTGCACCTGGAAGAACGAAAAGATTGGTAACACCAACAGTAGGTATCGAAGCATACCCTCTAACAGCGTTTCCCGTCGTTTCAACGCCATCTTTAGAAGCGGTGTAAAGATTGTGAAGATAGGTTAGCAAAACTCCTCTATCTAAGAGGCTTTTCCTCCTCGTGGGGAAACCCTCTCCATCAAAGGGGGAACTCCCTACACCCCCATCTATTGTACCATCGTCGACCAAAGTTAAAACCTCTGATGCTATCTTCATACCCAGTTTCCCCACAAGCAAAGATTTCCCCTTTTGAACGCTTTCAGCCGAGGTTAAGGTGGAAAAGAGGGAGATAAAATCAGAAGTTACCTCAGGAGAGAGTATAAGAGAAGCCTTTCGGGTCCTAACACGCTTCCCACACAAAAGGCTAACTGCCTTATAGACAGCATTGGAAATAACTTCATCTGGGTTCAAATCCCTAAGAAACCTTTTTTCCTGAGCAAAATATCCGATCTCTCTCTCCTCACCTTTGGAGGATAAAACGACAAGAGCACAAGAAAAGAAAGTTCCCCTCTTCTTTAAAGCCATGCCAAGGGTATTCATCAGAGCTACCTCATACCATCCATCATCATATTCAGTCTTTCTAATCCTCTCGATTAAGGGATGAGCTCCCTTGGCTTTATTATAAAAATCATTAACGAAATTAACTCTCTCAGACTCAGATAGAGAGAATATAGTATCATCGAAAATAGAAGGAGACGAATAAGCACCAAAGGGAATGGCTATCCTCCTATAGGGATCTGGAGAGGAGATGAGAAGCCTATTTATAGCCTCATCAGCTAAGCTTCTAAGCTCATTAAGATCGAACGTATTAGCGTGAGCAAATCCCATTCTCCCATCTTCATCCAAAACCCTTATCCCAACTCCCCCACCATTGGACCTTTCAAAATGCTCCAAGCCATCATCACTCAAAGCGACGGAAAAATCCTCACCCCAAATCGCGAAGACCTCACCCACATAAGGTCCCTTTGAGCTTATATACTTTAAAAGATCTTTCAGTAAATCAAGATCTATTCCCCTCTCCATGTAGATTCAACCACCTCTTTAATAGCTTTAGCCGCTTCAATAACATCCTCCTTTAAGACATCTTTATGAGTAACAAGCCTAACCCTTCTTTTAGAAACAACCCCTATCTTTATCCCTCTCTCCAAGAGTCTCTTTGCAAGTTCAGGGGCATCTATAGCACCAGGCAACAGCATAAAGTATACCATATTTGTACGCACAGCTACCGGCTCCACTATTATCCCCTTAACCTCAGAGAGCTCCTTCGCAAGCAGCTCAGCGTTTTCATGATCCTCTTTCAACCTATCGACCATTTTATTTAGAGCAACTATACCGCAAGCAGCGATAACGCCAGCTTGTCTCATTCCTCCACCAAGACGCTTTCTCATCTTGCGAGCTCTTTCTATGAAATCCCTTTTTCCTACAATAACGGATCCTATGGGGGCGCTCAGCCCCTTAGAAAGGCAAAACATCAGAGCATCGACTCTTTCCACCATCTTCGCAGGAGAAATAGCTAAAGCGATACAGGCATTAAATATGCGAGCTCCATCAAGGTAAACTGGAATCCCGTACTTATCAGCTATGTTAGCGACCTCATCTATATATTCCTTCGATAAGGCTACTCCTCCAGCCCTATTATGGGTGTTTTCTAAAGTTATAAGTGCTGTTTTAGGAAAGTGTATGTTCTCTGATCTAATAGCACTCTCAAGCTCATCTAAGCTGAACATACCATTCTCATCGTTAAGGGGAAAGGCCTGAACTCCAGATAAGGCTGCCATGGCTCCAACCTCATAATTATAAATGTGGGAGTTTTTCCCAACTATAACTTCGTCCCCTCTCTGCGTATAGGTCATGATTGAAACCTGATTAGCCATCGTCCCAGAGACAACGAACAAAGCCGCTTCTTTATTAAATATAGAAGCAGCAAGCTCCTCAAGCTCATTTACCGTTGGGTCCTCTCTATAGACATCATCTCCAACTTTAGCTTTCATCATGGCTTCTCGCATCTCATCAGTAGGAAGTGTAACAGTATCACTTCTCAAATCTATAATTTTCATTTTTTAACCACCCCTTTCTCCCACTTGGATGGAAAATAATAGGTTCTCCTCCTAACCATGTACTCCTGATCCACAAAGCTATCTGGATAGTCATGAGGATATTTATAATCTGGTGATCCCGGATGAAGATGCTTAGGCACATCCTGAATCTCTCCTCCTCTCACATCTTCCAGCGCACTTTCTATGCCCCTATAGGCAGAATTGCTCTTGGGAGCTAAGGCTACATACAAAGCTGCTTGCGCCAAGGGAATTCGCGCCTCCGGCATACCTATCCTCTCAACCGCCTCCATAGCCGAGGTAGCTACGACTAAAGCCATAGGATCAGCATTACCTACGTCCTCAGCTGCACATATCACTATCCTGCGGGCTATGAAACGAGGGTCCTCGCCTCCAGATATAAGCCGCGCCAACCAATAAAGAGTAGCATCAGGATCGCTTCCCCTCATACTCTTTATAAAAGCCGATATTATTCGATAATGCATATCGGCATCTCTATCATAAACTATATTTACGTCTGAAGCAAGCTCCACATCCTTCCTATCTATGGTTTTCTTATTATTTGATAGAGCTATAAAGAACGAGGCTTCCAATCTCTGCAACAAGGCTCGCGCATCCCCAGCGGAAAGTCTAACCAGAAGATCCAGAGCGTCTTCACTTAAAGATACACCTCGTCCCCCAAGCCCCCTTTCGTCCTCCATCGCCCTTAAAGCTATCTTTCTAAGATGATCAGGAGAAAGGGGCTCAAAGGTCAAGACTAAAACCCTCGAGATTATAGGGGCATTTATCTCATGAAAGGGGCTATGAATCGTGGTAGCTATAAGCGTTATATCTCCTCGCTCGAGATAAGGCATCAATATGTCTTGCTGTAACTTGTTGAAGTGATACATCTCATCCACAAACAAGATGGATTTAAACCCCATCTTCCTAACCGTCATAACCTTATCTATAGCATCCCTCAGCTCCTTAACCCCTGACGTTGCAGCGTTAAGCTCCAAAAGTTGAGCCTTCATCTCTTGTGCCAGAAGTCTCGCTACCAGGGTTTTCCCTACACCAGGAGGTCCATAGAAAACCATCGAGGGTAAAAACTTCTGCGAAACGAAAGCCTTAAGAACTTTAATGACTCGGTCCTGCCCTATCACTTCATCCAAACTCCTGGGCACCAACCTATAGGGAAGAGGCCTTTCCAAAAGGAAAACCACCTCTTTTAACAAAACTAAAAAACCCCGCGGTGCCGTATGCCTTAGGTTTTGAACCCAGTCCCATAAGGTGGGTGCCCCCTCCGTTACTTCCGCGCCGAAACGCTTCCATAACGGAAAGCGAGCTCCCTTTGGTTCTGGTGTTGGCTCAAAACCTTTCAACCTTACACACGAACACCGCAGGGATCAAGCCTATTTAAATTTTAGCACATATTTTGAAAAACTGCAAGTAAACTTAAGTTTTCTGTCTCGCCATAACAAACACGATTACTTTCTCAGCCACAGCAACTGCGACTAACGCTTTAACTATATCTATACCAACAAACGGTAAAACCCCTATTTGAAATGCCTTGAAGAAGTTTCCATTTAAAAATATCCCTAACCTAAACCATCCTAAGAGGTATATGAGCCCTACTCCGCTTAGAGCAACAAGGACTTTAAATAGGTAACCCCTCTTACCAAAACACAAATAGCTAACCAGAAAAGCGCTCAGAGGAAAAGCCCAAAGATAACCAGCTGTTGGACCGTAAAGATGGGCAAACCCTCCCTTAAACCCCGCAAAAACCGGGAAACCCAAAGCCCCAAGGAAGAGATAGAAAATCTGACTTAAAAGGGCCGACTTAGGATCAAGAAGCAGCCCAGAAAGTAAAACGAAGAGTACCTGAAGAGTAATCGGAACCTCCCCTATCGGGATAGAAACTTGCGCCCCTACAGCCGTAAGAGCAGCAAATAAAGCAACCTTCGTTAAGCGTTCCGACCTCGTCATACCTTAAGAAGTACCTCCTTTAACTTTCAAAAATTTTCTCTTTCCCACTTGAAGAACCCTTTCTTTGGTTAAATCTACAACATAGGATATATCTTCCACCCTAACACCGTCTATCCTAACCCCTCCTTGGGATACAAGCCTCTTAGCCTCGCTCTTACTCGGTGCTAATCCTCCTTCGACCAGAAGCTCTATCAGATCCTTGCTATCCTCTTTAAACAGCTTCAATGGTATCTCGCTTGGCGTCTCCTTCTTAGAAAATATCTTATTAAATTCCTCCTGAGCTTCCAAAGCATCCTTCTCAGAGTGATAGGTCTTAACGATATTAAAGGCTAACATCATCTTTAATTCCTTTGGATGTATCTTGCCCTCCTCAAGCCCTTTCCTAAAGCCCTCTATCTCCTCCATGGAAAAATCTGTCAAAAGCTCAAAATACTTCATCATCAAAGAATCAGGTATGGACATAAGCTTACCGAACATCTCTAAAGGTGGCTCATCTATGCCCACATAGTTACCCAGGCTTTTGCTCATTTTCTGAACGCCATCAAGTCCCTCTAAGATTGGCATCAGGATAGCAATCTGAGGCTCCTGACCGAAATATCTCTGAAGCTCCCTTCCAACCAAAAGGTTAAACTTCTGATCAGTCCCCCCAAGCTCAACGTCTGCCTCAAGAGCCACCGAATCATAGGCTTGAGCAACAGGGTAAAGGATCTCATGCAAACCTATAGGTCTTCCCTCGGAAAAGCGCTTCGCGAAATCTTCCCTCTCTAAGAACTGTGCAACGGTAAACCTCCCAGCGAGCTTAATTACGTCAGCGAAAGAAAGCTTCTCTAACCATTGACTGTTATAAGCAACTATGGTTTTCTCCGGATCGAGGACTTTAAAGAACTGCCTTTTATAGGTAGAAGCATTCCTCTCTATCTCCTCCTGACTTAACGGCTTTCTCATCTCCGACCTACCCGAAGGATCACCTATGCGTGCCGTAAAGTCTCCTATTAAGAAGACAACCTTATGACCAAGCTCCTGAAAGTGACGCATCTTTCTTAAAAGCACGGTGTGTCCCAGATGAAGATCAGGAGCCGTCGGATCAAATCCTGCTTTAACGACCAGAGGTCTACCTTTCTCAAGTTTCTTTTTTAGCTCCTCTTCATTGATTATTTCGACCGTTCCCCTCTTTATTATCTTAATTTGTTCTTCGATGTTAAACAACCCTTCCACTCCCTTCAAAAAGAAGGTTACTTTCTATATTATACCATCTTCTTTGTCTCTCCCACATATAAACTCTATGGCCTTTTCCGCCGCGTTCTTTTCTGCCTCCTTCCTGCTTTTGCCATCTCCCACACTTAGAACACGCCCTCTAAAGGTAACCTTGACCTTAAAGATAGGTTCGTGATCTGGTCCCTCAACCGAGACCAACTCATATTTCGGAAGACCTCTATATTTACCTTGTAAGATTTCTTGCAATTCAGTTTTAGGGTCTTTCTTCTTGGTGCCGCATTCATCTAAATTAATTAAAAGGGAATCAAACCATGGTAGCAAAAACTCCTTAACCTTTTCTAATCCCCCGTCTAAATAGATGGCTCCTACCAACGCTTCGAAGGCGTTAGCTAAAGTAGAGTCTCTCTCCCTTATTCCCTGCTTCTCATCCCCTTCACCTAAAAGGAGAAAAGGCCCTATTCCTACCTTCCTAGCAAGATAGGATAGGGCCCCTCTGCTCACAATTCTAGACTTGATTACCGCAAGCTCTCCCTCACTTCTCTCAGGATATCTCCTTAGCAGATATTCAGTAGCGACAAGGCCTATAACAGCATCACCTAAGAACTCAAGCCTCTCATTGTGTATATTATTACCATGTTCGTGAGCGTAAGAAGGATGAGTCAACGCCTCTTTTATAAGATCACGATTTGAAAATTTGTAAGATATAAGCTTTTCGATCTCCTCTATCATACTTTCCTTAACACTAATACAGCATTGTGTCCTCCGAAACCAAAGGAGTTTTTAATGGCTACCCTAACCTTGGCCTCTCTAGCTTCATTAGGTACATAATCTAAATCACATTCCGGATCCGGAACCTCATAGTTTATCGTAGGGTGAACAACCCCCTCATGTAGAGCCAGTAAAGTAGCTACAACCTCCACTGAAGCAGCCGCTCCCAAGAGGTGACCTATCATAGACTTAGTAGAGCTTACTGGTATCTTATAAGCTCTATCCCCAAAAACACGCTTTATTGCCAATGTTTCTGTCTTGTCGTTCAATGGAGTGGAAGTTCCATGAGCGTTTATATAATCTACATCATCAGGAGATATCCCAGCTTTCTCTAAGGCTCTCATCATCGCTTTAGCAGCCCCTTCTCCATCAGGAGGTGGAGCAGTTATGTGATAAGCGTCGCAGTTAGCCGCATACCCGATTATCTCAGCGTATATCCTCGCACCTCTCGCCTTAGCTCTCTCCATCTCCTCCAGAACGATCACCCCTGCGCCCTCACCCATGACAAAACCATCCCTCAGTTTATCGAAGGGGCGAGAGGCCTTAGCGGGCTCATCGTTTCTCGTAGAAAGAGCTTTCATCGCACAAAATCCGGCTAACCCAATGGGGGTAACGGCCGCCTCAGCTCCTCCTGCTAGCATAACATCAGCATCTCCCCTGCGAATTATCTCATAAGCTTCCCCGATAGAGTGGGCAGCCGCAGCGCAAGCGCTTACAACAGCGTAGTTAGGCCCCTTCGCGTTATACTTTATAGCAACGTATGCTCCACTCATATTGACTATCATCATAGGTATGAAGAAGGGGCTTATCTTAGATGGCCCCTTCTCCAGGAGAACTTTAATCTGCTCAAAGGAGGTTATTATACCGCCTTGCCCACTGCCTATGCAAACTCCAAACCTATCGGGGTTCAGCTCTTCAAGGTTAAGCCCAGCATCCCTAATCGCCAACTCAGAAGCAACATAGGCAAATTGGATAACCCTATCTAAGCGCTTAAGATCCTTTTTGTCTATGTAGGGAGAGGGGTCGAAGTTCCTAACCTCTCCCGCTATCTGAGAATCAAAACCAGTAGGATCAAAGGAACTTATCCTATCTATACCATTTCTCCCCTCCTTGAGAGCTTGCCAAAACTCTTCTCTTCCCATCCCTATTGGTGAAACAACACCTGCTCCTGTTATGACAACCCTACGCAAGTAGTTCACCTCTCTATTCCTCTATACCTAGCTTGTTCTTAATATACTCAACTGCAGCCCCTACCGTCGTTAACTTCTCCGCATCTTCATCAGGAATCTCGATATCGAACTCCTCTTCTATAGCCATTATCAGCTCCACAATGTCAAGGGAATCTGCTCCGAGGTCATCGATGAAGGAAGCTTCTGGCGTTATCTCCGACTCCTCTACCCCAAGCTTCTCTACGACTATGTTTTTAAGCCTCTCGAGGATATCTTCCACCATGTTCACCCCCCTTCTTACATTACCATTCCTCCATCAACATTTATAACTTGCCCCGTTATATAACTCGCTTCTTCCGAAGCGAGAAAAGCCACAAGTTTAGCGACATCCTCAGGTTTACCAGCCCGCCTCAAAGCAGTTTGCTCTAAAAAGCGTTCCTTCATCTCCGCAGGTAGAGACATCGTCATATCCGTTTCAATGAAACCCGGTGCAACCGCATTCACAGTGATACCCCTTACCCCAACCTCCTTAGCCAGCGCCTTGGTAAAACCTATAACCCCCGCCTTAGCAGCCGCGTAATTCGTTTGCCCTACGTTTCCAACTTCCCCTATGATCGAAGTTATATTTATTATTCTACCCCAACGCTTTTTAAGCATTCCCTTTATAGCCTCACGAGAACAAAGAAAGACACCTGTCAAATCCACATCTATGACCTCCATCCAATCCGAAAGCTTCATCCTTAAAAGGAGGTTATCCTTCACTATACCAGCATTGTTAACTAAGATATCAACGTCACCAAACTTAGAGGAAATCTCATCAAACATGGCCTTAACCTCGGTCTCTGAGGACACATTAGCTTTAATTGCTATGGCAGAACCCTTTTGCTCCAAGATCAGCCTAACGACCTCCTCTGCCAACTCTTTACTCCTCGCGTAATTAACCGCAACCTTAGCCCCTCTCTGAGCAAGCTCTATAGCTATAGCCCTTCCTATACCTCGAGACCCTCCCGTAACGAGGGCCACTTTGCCAAGCAAACTCATTTTAAATAACCCCCTTCAGAAAATCAAGCGTTTCCTTAAGCGTTTTTTCATCCTCCACCCTAAGTAACTTCACATCCTTATCTGTTGACCTTATCAGCCCAGAGAGAACTTTACCCGGACCAACCTCTATAAATGCCTTAACCCCCTCTTCTATCATCTTCAAGACTGAATCAACCCATCTTACCGGAGAGAAGGTCTGGTCCCTCAGCTTAACCTTTATATCCTCAGCCCTATAGGTAGGAAGGGCATCTACATTAGCAACTATGGGTATCTGAGCATCCTTAAATTGGATCTTCTTAAACTCCTCAAAAAGCTTATCTCCAACCTCCTTCATAAGGCTACAATGAAAGGGAGCGCTCACATTAAGCTCTACCACTTTCTTAGCCCCTCGCTCCTTAGCAATACTTAAAGCTCTCTGAACAGCGGATCGATGTCCTGAAACGACAATCTGCGTTGGAGAGTTTATATTAGCACAAGTTAAAACCTCGCCCAAAGCAGCCTCTGAACATATCCTCTCAACTTCCTCGACGGTTAAACCCATTATAGCCCCCATCGCTCCAACGCCAAGTGGAACCGCCTCCTGCATCCACTCTCCCCTTTTACGAACCAGCTTAAGACCCGAGGCAAAATCTATCACGGAAGAAGCCACAAGAGCGGTATATTCACCCAAGCTGTGCCCTGCCAAGAACGCTGGGCTCATACTAGGCTCTAACTCCCTAAGCAGCCTCCAGAAAGCTATAGAAACAGCCATAATGGCTGGCTGAGTATTATAGGTTTTGGTCAACTCCTCCTCTGGTCCCGCAAAACAGAGCCTTTTAATGGGCAAGCCAAGTATCTCATCTGCCTCACTTAAGGTCTTATCGACTATATCATATTTCTCAGCAAGTTCCTTCCCCATGCCCACATACTGAGAGGCTTGACCAGGAAAAACTATAGCATACTTCACGAAACCTCACCCCTTAGGTAAGTCACCGATAGTTTTTTTAACACTTCATAAGCCTCGCTCATAATATCCTCTATTATCTTCTTAGCTGGCTTTATATCCTTTATCAAACCTGCTATTTGTCCAGCCATGACTGAGCCCCATTCTACATCCCCATCCACAACCGCTGCTCTGAGCTTACCTATACCGAGCTTCTCAAACTCCTCTATAGGAGCCCTCTCCTCCTCAAGCCTTTCAAACTCCCTAGTTAACTTGTTTCTTAGACACCTGACAGGATGACCAGTTATGCGAGCTGTAACCACCGTATCTCTATCGCCAGCGTTTATTATCTTCTCCTTATACCTTATGTGAGCTGGGCTCTCTTGAGCGCATACGAACCTCGTACCCATTTGAACCCCTTCCGCTCCCAAGGCCAAAGCCGCAACGAACCCTCTCCCATCTGCTATTCCCCCAGCTGCTATGACCGGAATTTTAACGGCATCTACAACTTGTGGTAAAAGAGCCATGGTAGTCAACTCTCCGATGTGCCCTCCAGACTCCATCCCCTCTGCGACCACAGCGTCTGCCCCCTGCTTTTCCACCCTCTTAGCATGAGCCACGCTCGCTATAACTGGTATAACTTTCGTTCCAAGAGGCTTCAAAGCATCTATCACTTTCTGAGGACTACCTGCTCCAGTGGTAACTACAGGGACCTTCTCCCTCTTAAGGAGCTCGATCACATCATCCACAAAGGGAGAAAGTAGCATGACGTTAACCCCAAAGGGCTTATCTGTAAGCTCCCTCACCCTCCTTATCTCCCCCTCTAGCCAATCGGGTGGCGCATTTCCTGCCCCTATTATTCCCAAACCGCCAGCGTTAGAAACGGCTGCAGCAAGCTCAGCGTTAGCAACCCAAGCCATTCCTCCCTGTATTATGGGGTACTCTATTCCCAACATCTCAGTTATACGAGTTTTAAACTTAACTACCATTCCAATATCACCCCTCCATAGGTCATACCCGAACCAAAACTAACCAACATCAGCTTGTCTCCCTTCTTTATCCTCCCATCCTTAACGGCCTCATCAAGCGCTATGAATATAGTTGCTGCAGAAGTATTACCATACTTATCAAGATTTACTATCGCTTTACTCTTATCAACACCAAATCTCTCCAAAATCGCATCTATTATCCTTATGTTCGCCTGATGGAATATGTACCAATCTATATCACTTGGAGACATGTTGTTTCTCTCAAGCATAGTTTTCATAAAAGGAGGTATGACCCTAACAACATATTTAAAGACTTCATTCCCTTTCATATGAACCGTGTGAAGTTTTTTTCTAACGGTCTCCTCCGTAGCCGGCATAGCAGCTAACCCCGCAGGAAGCTCTATGTAATCAGCCTTCGTCCCGTCAGATTTAAGGTCAAAATCTAAGATCCCACCGGAATTAACCAAGCTCATAACTATGGCACCCGCACCATCTCCAAAGAGAACACAGGTATTTCTATCCTCCCAATTTAAGATGCGAGAAAGGGTTTCAACCCCTATAACGAGAACGTTTTTCCATCTTCCTCCCTTTATACCTGGTTCTACCAAACCCATAGCGTAAACTGGACTAGTGCACCCAGCTTGAAGATCAAAGGCTCCCGCCTGAGAGGCTCCGAGCATCGCCTGAACTCTACAAGCAGTAGGGGGGAAAAGGGTGTCTGGCGAGTTAGTAGCAACCACTATGAGATCTATATCCTCTGCCGACAGTTGAGCATCCTTTAAAGCCAGTTTGGCAGCCTCATAAGCCATATGGGAGGAGCAAATACCCGGAGGGGCTATTCTTCTTTCCTTTATACCAGTTCTGGTCGTTATCCATTCATCGGAAGTATCAACCATCTTCTCAAGGTCAACGTTCGTTAGGATCTTCTCCGGAAGATAAGAACCAACTCCTATAACCCCAACACGATTCAAGGCCTCTCACCACCTTCGAACTTTCTCTTTATCTTTTCAAGGCCATCCTGCAATACAAACTCCCTTGCAACCTTGATGGCGTTAAAAATCGCCCTCGCCTTTGATCTCCCATGAGCTACAATGACCACGCCATTAACCCCTAAAAGTGGAGTGCCACCATAAGCCTCGTAATCAAACTCCTGCCAGAGCTCCTTAAGCATGGGGAGCATAAAGAGGATACCTATGCGAGGAAGAAGCCTTTTGCCTATCTCCTCCTGCAAAAGTTTGTAAACAGCCTCAGCAACCCCCTCTATGAACTTAAGCATCACATTACCCACAAAACCATCGCAAACAACCACATCAGCCATACCAAAAGGTATATCTTTACCCTCAACGTTACCAATGAAATTTATCTTACTTGAGGCCTCAAGAAGCTCATAAGCCTCCTTTATAACTTCATCCCCCTTCCCCCTCTCCTCCCCAACCGTCAGCAACCCAACCCTAGGCTTATCAATGTTAAGTATCGCAGACATGTAAACGCTCCCCATAATAGCAAATTGATAGAGGTTCCTCGGCTTGCAACCAACGGTAGCCCCGACATCTATCAAAAGAGCTCTCCCTTTAAGCGTGGGAATAGCAACTCCAAGGGCAGGTCTATCTATCCCCTCAAGCCTTCCAAGGGTTAAAAGCGAAGCAGCGACAACGGCACCTGTATTCCCCGCAGAAACGAAAGCGCTAACTTCCCCTCCCTTCAAAAGCTTCATAGACTCCAAAATAGATGAGCGCTTCTTCTTCCTTATAGCATCCACAGGAGTTTCTCCCATCTCTATGCTTTCGGGAGCATGATATACAGAGACGCCCCTTGTCTCCTCTAACCCTAGACGCCTAATGGTATCCTTTATTAGAACTTCGTCTCCTACAAGGACTATTTCCTCTTCCAACTCTTTAGCAGCCATAAAAGCACCTTTGATGATCTCTTCAGGAGCGTAATCTCCACCCATAGCATCAAGAGCTATTCTCATCTCCTTTAACCCCCTTTCCCTAAGGAAACAACGATAAAGTGCCCAACGAAAACCTCTACATCATTAACATAGGAGTGAACTGATATCAGGAACTTATTACCCTTCCTATTAGCCACCCTACTCCGCGCAACTATTTTATCACCAACCCTAACCGGGTGCTTAAAACTGACCCTCGCTCTACCAATCAAAACTTCTTCAGAACCAATTAAGGCCATCGCAAGTGAGCTGGCCTGAGCGAAGGTATAAATTTCCCTAATTATATTGCTCCCTTTAAAGGCCATCTCTTGTGTCGTCTCAAGAACAGATATTCCACTTTCGTTTATCTTAAGCTCTATAAGCTCACCTGTCATCTCCTCTGGGGAAAGGGATCGAAGCATACTTCTCGCGCGCTCAGCCATCTCTCTCATCCGTTCCCTAACCTCAGGAATACCTAACCTTGCTCTATCAAAACGAATTGTAGAAACGCTAACCTTCAACATTTCCGCAAGATCCTCATCGGTAAGCAATGGGTTACTCTCAACGAGTTTTCTTAAGCTGTTTTCCCTCTCTATTCTCTTGAGCCTCCTTAACGCTCGGGGAGATTGCCTCTCCAAATCAGAACACCTCATAACACTTAGTCTTAATAGCTACTCACAAATTATATCAGGCGTTGGACTCACTTTTCAAGCCCTCAATGACAATTTTCAAATCAGGGGTAGATCATTCTAAAATGATACGGATATAATATAGAATGTATAGGAGACTTTTATTATAACAAAAAGGGGGTGTTCATGTTATGCATCATAAGAGATGGTTCATGCCCCTTCTTGTTGCACTAATATTAATAAGTGTTTGCAGTATGGCAGAAGCAACCATATTCATCAGGATAACCACTGCAACAACGGGAGGAACCTATTACCCTGTAGGTGTAGGTATGGCTACACTATGGACTGAAAAGCTCAAGGGGGAAGGAATAGAGGCCAGAGCTATGTCCTCGGCAGGATGGGTAGAGAACGTAGATATAATGAGAAAGCATGAAGCAGAGATAGGAATAATGCAAGGATTAGCACAAGTTCTAGCCTGGGAAGGAAAGGATATCTTCCAAGGTAATCCCTACAAAGAAATGCGATCCATGTTCTCCGTATGGCCTAATGTAGACCACTTCGTTCTAGTAAAAGATAAAGTTAAAACGGGCACGGTAACTGACATAAAGGGTACGCGCTTCTGCCCAGGAGCAACGGGAAGCGGAACCCTACTATCCACCAAGTATATAATGGAAGCTATTGGAATAACCTTTAAGGATATCCAACCTGAGTTCATAGGATATAGTGAAGCCGCAAGGGCTATAATGGATGGAAGACTTGATGGAGCCTCCTTAATCGCAGGACCACCAGTCTCCGCAGTAACTGAGCTCCTAGCTGCTCCAGGAGGACCAAAGGTTAAGATACTTGAGTTTACCGATGAACAGCTTAAGAAAGTTCAAGAGGTTCTACCCTTCTACTTCCGCTACATTATAGAGCCCGGGGTTTATCCAAATCAGAACGAACCAATAAAGACCATAGCTCAGCCTAATTGGATCGCCGTAAGACAAGATCTCCCTGCAGATGTGGTTTACAAGCTTACAAAGACCATCTGGGAGAATCTAGATTACATGGTAAAGGTCCACAAGGCTTGTAAAGCTATGAAATTAGAGAAAGCTTTAGATGGGCTTACCGTTCCCCTCCACCCGGGAGCTTACAGATACTACAAAGAAAAAGGCTTAAATATACCAGAACATCTTATCCCCCCAGAAGAAAAGAAGTGAAGGAATAGAAAGATAACATAGGGAGGATGAACCAAGTTCTTTATGGTTCATCCTCCCTTTAAATTTTAAGAGCTATTTCAAGGAGGGGTTAAGCGTGAGAAGGCGCCTTTCGGGGAAGTATAAGATATGGGTGAGCCTTATCGCTATAGCCTTTTCTCTATTCGAGCTCTGGGTTAACAGCTTTGGGATGATGCTAGATATAAAGAGAAATGCCCTTCACCTAGGATTTCTATTGAGCTTGGCCTTCCTCTTATACCCGGCTACGAAGAAATCAAGTTTGGAAAAACCAAGCCCTTTGGATATAGCTCTATCCCTATTAGGAATGATTGCTGGTTTATACGTACTGCTTTTTTACGATGACCTATTCACAAGAGCAGGCGTAGCCATAACTAGAGATTACATACTCGCTATAATTTGCATAATCTTGCTTTTAGAGGCATCAAGGAGAAGCATAGGGTGGGCTTTCTTAGGCCTAGTTATATTCTTTCTGTTTTACGCAATCTATGGTAATATTTTCCCGGGAATACTTAAACATCCTGGCGTAAGCTGGACGAGAACGCTCTATAGAATGTACCTTACCTACGAGGGGATCTTCGGCGTTACCCTATCAGTATCATCAACGTTTATATATCTCTTTATCCTATTCAGCGCATTCTTGGAGGTATGCGGAGCTGGAGAGTTCTTTAACGATCTGGCATTAGCCCTGGCTGGTTCCAAAAGAGGTGGACCGGCCTTCGTAGCAGTGATAGCGAGCGCCCTCATGGGGACCTTAAGCGGAAGTGCAGTCGCTAACGTAGCTACCACGGGAAGCTTTACCATCCCACTTATGAAAAGGGTAGGATACAAGCCACACTTCGCCGGAGCGGTTGAAGCCGCAGCTTCAACAGGAGGACAGATAATGCCTCCTATAATGGGGGCAGCTGCCTTTTTAATGGCCTCTTTTCTCCAGATATCCTACGTTAAGATAATGATTGCTGCAATAATACCTGCTATTCTATACTATTTCGCTATAGCTGCAAACATCTATCTTGAAGCTCGAAAGCTTAGTCTAAGGGGCCTTCCAAAGGAAGAGTTACCATCCTTAAAGGAAGTTCTAATAAAGAAAGGGTATATGATGGCCCCACTAATAGTGATAATGTATCTACTCCTCACGGGGAGAAGTCCTCTTATGGCGGGTTTTGGAGGTATAATAACGACCATACTGGTAAGTTATATAAGGAGGGAAACGAGGCTAACTTTAAGAAAGCTCTTAAAAGCCTTCGAGGAAAGCGCTTACTCCATACTACAAGTAGGAATAGCTTGCGCAGCTTGCGGAATAATAGTCGGAGTCGCAGCAGTAACGGGAATAGGCTCTGTAATAGCCTACAGCGTAATCCAAATTTCGGGCAACGTTCCCTTGATCGCCTTATTCATGATAATGGCAACCTGCATAATATTAAGCATGGGGTTACCCTCAACGGCATTATACATAATTGTGGCAACGGTTGCAGCACCCTCCCTGATAAAGATGGGCATCTTACCTTTAGCAGCACACTTTTTCGTCTTCTATTTCGGTTGCCTCTCAAACTTAACTCCTCCTGTCGCACTAGCATCTTACACAGCCGCAGGCTTAGCAGGTTCGAATCCTACTAAAACCGCCCTCGCAGGATTAAGGTTAACGCTATCGAGCTTCATAATCCCCTTCATATATACCTTCAATCCAATGTTGTTAGCTCAAAACATTTCTCTCCTTCCCTTACTTCAACAGATTGGAGAATGCATAGTAGGGATAATCGCTTTAGCCATAGGAACTACGGGATACCTTTGGGGAGAAATCAGGACATGGGAAAGGGTTCTTTTCATAATATCAGGGATTCTTTTTCTAATCCCATTGAAGATGTCCTCAATCTATGGTATAGTTCTCTTTAGCTTGCTTATAATTAAGGAGTTATGGAGACGTTAAGAGCTGTAAATGTATCTAAAAGCTATGGAAAGCTACAGGTCCTCAAGGGGATAAACCTTTCCGTAAAGAAGGGGGAGGTTCTCTCGATAATAGGGCCAAGCGGCTCAGGAAAGAGTACTCTCCTAAGGTGCCTTTGCGGTTTGGAGAGCATAGACTCAGGCGAAATATACATAAACGATGAGCCTCTAATAGCAGACAGGTTCAGTCATAGGCATTTAGCAACTAAGATAGGCATGATATTTCAGAGCTTCAACCTATTCCCCCATATGACCTCTCTTGAAAACGTAATGCTCGCCCCAATGAAGGTTAAGGGGTTAAGCAAGAGGAAAGCGGAAAAATTAGCTAAGGAACTATTAATTAGGGTTGGGCTTGGAGATAAGATTAACTATCGCCCATCACAGCTTTCTGGAGGACAACAACAAAGGGTCGCCATAGCCAGAGCACTAGCTATGCAACCAGATATAATGCTTTTTGACGAGCCGACCTCCGCCTTAGACCCTGAGCTCGTCGGCGAGGTCCTAGAAGTCATAGCACAGCTCGCTAAGGAAGGTATGACAATGATAATAGTAACCCATGAGATGCTTTTCGCAAAAGAAATATCCAACAGGGTGATATTTATGGATGAAGGGAGCATAATTGAAGAAGGCTCACCGCAGGAAATCTTCGTTAACCCATCCAATCCAAGGACAAGGGCTTTCCTAAGGAGGTTATTACCGCACTTTGGAAGCTCTCTTATAGAAGGAGAGAAGGAAAATGAAGTTAGACTTTAGCATTGTCTTCCCCTATTTGCCTATGTTCTTTAAGGGAGCAAAGGCAACTATAGAAGCGAGCATATTAGCCATACTCATTGGTTTGGCCATAGGAACCATAGTTGGAGTTGGAAGGGTTATACCCTTAAAGCCAATAAACTTTATCGCATGGCTCTATGTCTACGTTATCAGAGGAACCCCCCTACTAGTACAGCTCTTTATGATATATTTCGGTCTACCATCCATTGGCGTAGAGTTAGAAGCCTTTACAGCTGGCGTGATAGGGCTGGGCATAAACAGCGGAGGGTACGTCGCAGAGATCGTAAGAGGTGGTATAGAAGCGGTTCCAAAGGGACAGTTAGAAGCTGCAAAGGTTCTGGGACTAAGCTATATCCAAACCATGTGGCATATAGTCTTACCACAGGCCATAAGAAACATGCTCCCGGCCTTAGGAAACGAGTTCATAACCTTAGTCAAGGAGTCCTCTCTTCTTTCCACCCTCGCCATAACGGAGCTAACCATGGTTGGACAACAAGTGAGAAGCGTAACCTTCGCCTCCTTTGAGGTATTTATAGTTGTCGCATTAATTTACTTAGTAATAACAACGGCAGTTAGCACTTTAGTAAGATATATAGAAAGGAAGTGGCAGGTGAGATGAAAAGGTTATCAGAGAGAGTGGCTAATCTCGAAGTCCTATCGATATTGGAAGTAAAAGGAGATGCCTCACCAGATTGCATAGACCTAACTGTTGGAGAGCCAGACCTTCCTCCGGACCCAATAGTCAAAGAGGGGATCCTAGAAGCCTTGGAAAAGAACCTGACTAAATACACAGCAGATGAAGGAATCCTAGAACTAAGAAGAGCCTTAGCAGACGACCTTAGGGAAAGATATAAAGTCTCTTATGACTCCGACGAGATAATAATCACCCAGGGAGGGGCAGGAGCTATATTCGCAACCCTCCTAGCCTTGCTTAATGAAGGAGACAAAGCTATTCTTCAGTCACCTTGGTATGCCGGACACCTAAGAGCTTTGAATCTCCTTAGGGTTAAAAGCTTCCCACTAACAACATATGAGAAGGGTTTCCCAAAGAAGATAGACTTAAGCGGTTTACCAACGGATGCAAAGATAATCTTCCTATGCTCTCCTAACAATCCAACCGGCATGATTTTGAAGCATGAAGATCTCGAGGAAATCTTGAGCTTCGCCGAAAGAAACGATCAGATCATACTTATAGACATGGCCTATGAAGCCTTAACAGATGAGGGCAAGGTTCCTCTCCCAGTAGAGCTTAAGGGCGGAAAGGAGAGAACCGTAATAATAGGTTCCTTCTCAAAATGTTATTCCATAACCGGATTAAGAATAGGCTATGTTGCAGCTCCAAGAGAAATAGCCATAGGGATTAAAAAGGCAATCTCAACTTTCAGCTTCTGTGCAAACTCCATAACCCAGTACGGAGTACTGAAGGCCTTAAGAAGCGGAAACCCAAACTTCCCTGCCCTCAGAGAGGAATTTAAGAAAAGACGCGAACTGGCTAACCAAATCTTGAGCAAAACCAATTTAAAGTTCGCTAAACCAGAAGGCGGCTTCTTCGCATTTCCCTACTTCGAGGATGGAAGGTCAGATGTAGAAAGAGCCAAACACTTGGTCGAAAGCGCCCGTGTTATAACTGTTCCAGGTTATCCCTTCTTCGGCCCAGATGGCAAAGGGCATCTACGAATAGCCTTAACTAAACCGATTGAGACATTAAAGGTAGCCCTTGAGAACATGGTGAAAGTCCTTTAGAAAATCTTAAGGGGGTGCGCACCCCCCTTAAGATTTATTTCTTAAACCACTTATCTATCATAGCTTGAAGCTCTCCGCTCTTTTCCATATCCTCGATAGCTTTATTTATAGCCTCGAGAAGCTTAGTATCTTCCTTTCGCAGAGCCAAAGCCTTACCCGCCTCAGTTATTACCTGGTCAAAAGCTATCTTAATCTTACCCTTAAAGTCCTTACTCTCACAGTACTCAATAGCCACGACCTTATCCATAAGGGTTGCATCTGCCCTTCCAAGAACTACCTCCCTAACACAATCATCAAACTTTTGAAATCTCTTCATCTTAACTTCAGGGATAGCCGAACAGAAGGTATCCTGAACAGTACCAAGCTGAACAGCTATGGTTTTTCCCTTAAGGTCATCGAGGGTCTTTATTGAATTATCATCAGCCCTAACGATAAATGAGCTTAGGCTTATATAATAGGGAATGGAAAAGGCAACCTTTTGAGCCCTCTCCTTGGTAGCAGACATACCAGCTGCTATAATATCTATTTTACCAGCCAAAAGCGCAGGTATAAGTGAATCAAAGGGCATATCAACCCATTCGATCTTCTTACCTATCCTCTTAGCTATCGCCTCCATTAGGTCAATATCAAATCCCACTAGATTATTGTTCTTATCCCTGAACTCAAAGGGAGGATAGGTGCTCTCCGTCCCAACCTTGAGAACATCCTTATCAATAGCATCTCCCCAAGCCGCCCCGATGTTGAAAATGCCTAACAAGAAAGTAACCAACATAAATACACCCCATTTCCTCATCTTATCTACCCCCTTTTAAGAATCTTTTCTCTAGATAATTATAACACTATAATCCTCTGATATAATTAAGATGAAAAACATAACTTCAAAGAGGGGAGGTATAAAGGTTGAAAAAAGTTATAAAGATCATAATAGTAACAACCTGCTTTATCTTGATATCCTTGAATGCGGTACAAGCTCAAAGCGAAACCCAAAATGTGAACTCCCTAGCTGATGAGATTAAACAGCTTACCAATAAGGGAGATTATAAAAATGCCTTAATTAAGGCAAAGGAGCTATATCTGGCTTTATGGAATAAAGCACCCCTGTTTTACACTAAAGCGATACTTGTGGAAAACGAACCCGAAGGTGTAGGAATGTATATCGAAAGGAAGGATAATAAATTTGCCGAAGGCGACCCCATATATGTTTATGTAGAACCTGTAGGATATACGGTTTTAAAAAAGGGAGATAACTACTTCTTTGGGATAAATGCAGACTTCGCCATACTTGACCAGGAAGGGAATCACCTATATGAGAAGAAAAACTTCGGTAGCTGGAGCATAGAATCCAAGGATTTTAACACGGAGTTCTTCCTATTTCTGAGATACTCCTTCACCGGTATAAAACCGGGAAAGTATAGGATTATTACCACACTTAGAGATATCAATGATCAGAACAAGAAGATAGACATAGACATACCAATTGAGATAGTATCTAAATAGTTAAGGTTGGGATTCCTTTCTAAGGAGCCTTTTTAGGTATTCGATGGCCTCTTCTTTAGAACTGATTAAACCTTTAACCTGAGCATCATAAACCAAGGCTTTAAGAAAGCCAACTTCTTTTCCCTGCGGAATGCCAAAAAGCGACATTATCTCATATCCGTTCAAAAGAGTGATAGGCTTCGCTGCCTTACGCTTAAGTAATTCAACCTTTCTCTTGTTTCCGATAAATGTTTCAAGGTAGCCACAGCTGCCCTTCAAATCTATCTCCGTTAAGCGAATAAGCTCATCAAGATAGGGATGTTCCCGAATTAACCTCCCTATGGTTCTTTCACTTAAGGGGTGATGAAATTTCATGTGGTCCCTGACCAGTCTCTTAACCTTCTTCACTATCCTTCCATCTATGGGAAACCTATAAAAGAACTTAACTACCCTTTTAGCGCTTTCTCTCTCATGGGAATGATAATTGTCTTTCCCAATAAAAAGAACTTTACCCACATCATGAAGCATGGAAGCTAAAACCAAAGAAAAGCTATATCCCTCGCTCTCAGCAACCTCGATACAACGCAAGGTATGAATCCAAGCATCTCCCTCAGGATGATAAAAGGTATCTTGGGTGACTCTATCCAGCTCCGAAAGCTCCTCAAGATACAAGCGCAAAAGCCCCTTAGCTTTAAGATGTCTTAAGAGGCAGGAAAGCTCCCTTTTCCTTAAGGCTTTAATCAATACCTTTCTCCTGTAAGACCTTACTCTTCTCAGTTATGATCTCCTCCAAAAAGCAAGCGACTCCATCTTCTTCGCTCGACGGTATGACAAGGTCGGCTTCCTCCTTAACCTCCTCTGGAGCGTTTCCCATAGCCACACCCAAGCCTGCACATTTTATAGCATCTAAATCGTTAAGATTGTCTCCCACAAAGATAATTTGATCCAGAGATATGTTATAAAACTCAGAGAAGAAGATAAGGGAGCGCTCCTTAGAGCAATCTGGGCCGTAAACTTCAAGGAAGGCCTCATCCCCCACGAAGGAGTTAAACACGAAGCTAAGCTCTCTACCCTCTAATTGAGCGATGAATTTCCTAACCCTATCGATCTTCCCAACAACCACAAGCTCATTAAAAGCCAACTTAAGTCTCATAGCTTCCCCTATATCATCTAAAAGTATCGCATTGCTAAGGGCCTTCTCAAAGTAGGATCTGAAGGGTGATTCTTTGGGGAAAGTCCTCTCCATGAGAATATAAGGAGGATCAAAGAAGGGAGAAAAGAGCATAGGATATAACTCGAGCTCCTTGACGACAAGGAGAGCCTCCTTAAGGGAATCCTTAGGAAAAATAACTAATCTGAATATCTCCAATGGCTTCAAGGAAAGTATTAAAGCACCATTCTGAAAGGAAACGGGCCCATCCATATCTATGGCTTCAACGTAGGGTTTAGCTGAAGGAAAGGTCCTACCCGTAGATACAGTAACCCAAAGGCCGCAGGAGCGAGCTATCCTTAGCTTCTCAAGCACCTTTGGAGTCAAAACCTTATTGGAGTTCAATAGGGTCCCATCGAGATCAAAGACCGCTAGCTTATACCTCACCTAAGCCTTTCTACCTCCCAGAAGAAGACTTCCAACCCCTCTTCCCTAACCTCTTTCTTATCCCGCATCTCCCTCAATCCATTCAGAAAAGCTTCAGATAGCTCTTCGTTTACAACAACGAGAAAGACTTCATTCAAAGAGGGCCATATAGGTGTTCCTAAATGCAATCCTCTTCCCCCCATCCCCTTGACCAGGCTCCACTGAGTGTAACCATCTACCCCAACCTCTTCCAGAAGAGCCTTTATATCCTCCTCCAAAACTGAACTCCCTACTATCAGGAAAGCCTTCAACTTAACCCCTCCTAAAGTAGGAAATGTTATAATAATAAATATGAAACTCCTTAAAAGGCTACCCTTAATTATAGCACTTCTCATAATACTTATATCTGAAAGTTCATCCCAATCTAAACCCATAACATGGCACCAGTTCACTAAAGATCTCCTTGCGGTATCAAATCTCCACCTTAACCTTCCTTTAACTAAATCAGCGCTGAAGGATGCTAAAAACTCCCCCATATCCAAAGCAGAAGCTCTATATCTAGTGATTGAGGCACTGGGCTTAGGATTTGAAGCAGGTCTCCTCCAAGACGCTAACCTAATAAACGATAAAGAACTACCAAAACCCATAATAGGAGCTCTAAATTTGGTAAGCTTAATCAATCCACCTTTAGTTGAAAATAAAAGATGGATGAACCCTAAAGTTTTGAGAGGAAAACTCGACACCATCGAAGCTAAGGCTCTAATCGAGAGGGCTTTATCGCTCAAGACCAAGGGAGGAAGGATAAGATTCAGCAAAAGGGTAAACAAAGATTTAGAGCTACATTGGGAAAGGACCCTAAACCCCAATCTATATGTTTGCTATGCTAAATTCAACCCCAAGTCCAAGAGTCTTAGGTTAGAGATAGAGCTTGCGGGAAACCAGGTTCAAAATAGGGAAAAGCTAAGTGACATTTGCAAGAGAAAAAACGCCATTCTGGGTATTAACGGAGGCTTCTTCAAGATAGATGGAGAACCCGTGGGAGCCCTGATGATCGATGGAGTTCTAATAAGTGAACCTACTCTTCAGAGGGGATGCTTTGGATGGAACGAAAGAGGAAAGTTCATATTTGGGAAAACGGAATGGGAAGGAGCGTTAGAAAGCCAAGAAAGCAGACTTGTAATTAAGATAGATGGCCTTAATAGAAAACCCGTAGGGGATGAGTTAATACTATATACCTCCTTTTACGGAGACTATGTGGATACCAAAGGTAACGGAACCGTGGTTACAGTAAGGAAGGGGGGAATATCCTCTTTGAGGGAAAGCAGCGAAAGGGAACCGATACCCAACGATGGGTTTATAGTAATAGGCTATGGAGAGAAGGGAAGGTATCTTTCAAACCTTGTTATCGGAGAAAGACTTGCGGTAAAAGCATTCCTAATCCCGGAGAAAGCTTCGCCCATTTGGAGGGAAGTAAGATTTCTAATCCAAGGAGGGCCAACTCTAATATACGATGGAAAGATCACGAATTACGACGAGAATTTCAACGAAAGCCTTTTAAATAAAAAGCACCCGCGAACTATAATAGGAGAAACAGATGATGGGAACCTCATACTAATGGTAATAGATGGGAGAAACCCAAACCACAGCGAAGGACTAACAATAGAAGAGTTAAAGATGCTGCTTAAAAACATGGGGCTTAAAAACGCCCTCAACCTTGATGGAGGAGGCTCAAGCACTTTCTACTTTAATGGAAGGCTATATAACACCCCCTCAGACGGAAAAGAAAGGGAAATTAGCTACGCTCTTATTCTATTAAAAGATTAGATAGATGAAGGGAGAAAAAAACTATGAGTGATAGGTTTTTATGCATTCATGGTCACTTCTATCAACCACCCCGGGAAAACCCATACTTCGAAGAGGTTTTCAGGCAAAAAAGCGCTTCCCCTTACCACGATTGGAACGAGAGGATATTTCACGAAAGCTATCTACCCAACTCCGCATCCAGAATACTTGACGGCAAGGGAAAGATAAAGGAGATAATGAACAACTATAATACCCTGAGTTTCAACTTTGGTCCCACCTTAATCAACTGGATTAGAAGGAAGCACCCGGAGTTCCTATTAAGCCTAAAAGAAGCGGATAAGCAAAACGTAAAGAAGTTTGGGTCGGGAAACGCCATAGCTCAAGCTCATAGCCATATAATAATGCCCCTCGCAAATGAAAGAGACATAAAAACCCAAACGGTTTGGGGTATAAAGTCTTTTCAGAACCTCTTCGGTAGAAGACCTGAAGGTATGTGGCTACCTGAAACAGCAGTCGATCTTAAGACTCTTAAGTGCCTCGCGGAAAACGGTATAAGATTCGTGATCCTCGGAGCCCACCAGTGTGAAGAGGTTAAGACTCCAGATGGGAAATGGATTAACGTAGATGAATCTTCATTAGATGTAACTAGGCCATACAAGGTAAGCTTAGACGGAGAAAGATTCATATGGGTTTTCTTCTTTCACCGCCCTCTTTCGGGAGAGCTATCCTTTGGCGGACTCCTTAAGAACGGCGATCTGATGGCAGAAAGGATAATCAATGAAGCATCTAATTTAATCAAGGAAAGGGTGGGTCTTTTACTCCTTGCCTGTGATGGGGAAACCTTTGGGCATCATCATAAGTTTGGAGAAATGGCCTTATCAAGAGCCATAAAGGTTATAGAGGAAAGGGGTATCCTTAAGATAGCCCCCCTTGAATATGTCCTTTCTATCTTCGAAAAGCTCCCCCCATGGGAAGCAAAGATTAGAGAAAACACATCATGGTCATGCGCTCATGGTATCAGGAGATGGGAGGATGACTGCGGCTGTAGCACCGGTGGAGAGCCAAACTGGCATCAAAAGTGGAGAGCACCTCTAAGGGAAGCCATAAACTTCCTAGTAACTAAAAGCGACGCTCTATTTGAAAGCCTATCTGAGAAAGCCTTCAAGGACCCAGAATTAGCTCTAAACGAGTATATAGATGTCTTAGAGGGGGAAAAAAGCCCAAGCAGCTTCCTCGAAGAGCACCTACACAATCCGAATAAAGATGCAGACCTAGGATTAATGTTACTCGAGCTAGAGAGAATGAAGATGTATTCTCAAACATCCTGCGGTTGGTTCTTTAGCGATATATCAGGGATAGAAACGGTCCAAATTCTTCTTTATGCATCAAGATGCATCTCCATATACAGAGAAATAACGGGCATAAATTTGGAGCAAAAATTCAAGGATATACTAAGAAAAGCACCGGGCAATAGGGTCGAGTTTCCCAACGGAGAGGTGGTATATGAAAAGCTTGTCCTACCCCAGACTTACGACAGGGACAAGATCCTTGCGACGGCAAGCCTCCTTGCAAAAGCTAATGAGGATAGCTTCAAGATTGGAGCTATAGAGGTTAAATGTAGTACCTTCTACTTCCCCTCTATAGGAGAGTACTCCCTGCAATCGGGAAAGGTCCAAGCGGAAGATACAAGAGTCAAAAGGAGCTTCTCCTCATTTTTCATAAACCTAAAGCTCAAGGACCTTAGCAGATACTCCTTCCTGATTGATACAAACAACGAGGGTATGAGAAGGATAAACGAAAGGCTTCTTCAGATGACATTAGGGCCCTGTCGTGAGGAAGAAGCCTTAGAATGTATAAAGAGCCTTAAACCTCACTCAATAATAACCTTGAAAGACTTACCAACGGACTATAGAGAAAGAATCCTTGAGCAAGACATCTTAAAGCTCAAAGAAAAGCTTCAAGATATAGCCACAGACATATACAGGAGAAACAAAGACATATCTAAGACTTTAAAGAAAGCAGATATAGAGATACCTCCTATTATAAGAGCCTCCACAGACATGTTCTTCGAAATGGTGCTAAACGAAGCCCTAACGAGCCTCGCATCGCAACCCATATCATCAAACTATGTACAGCTTGTACTATCCGTAATGGATGAAGCTGCATCGATGGGAGCAAAACCTGATATAAGTTCACTGATTTCCACTATCGAAAAACGCTATATAGAGCTGATGGATCTTTACATCAAAGATGGAAAAGAGAGTCTTCTTAAAGAGATAGGGGATATACTGAAGATAACCCAAAAGATTAAATTTGCTTTAAACATCTGGTCTATGCAGAATAAAGCCTATCAAGCTCTTAAATCCCTTCCACAGCTAAGCGAGGGGTTTAAGGATATTTTAATTAACCTCGGTTTCTCAGAAGAGTTAGTCCAAAAGAAAGTGGGAGGTGTGTGAAAAATGGATCAAAGCTTCAGAAAGACCACCCTTGGGAAATCTCTGATGGATATCTGGGCAACGGAACCTTACTTCAGGTCTATAGCTTACTTTTCAATGGAAATAGGTCTTGACCCGAAGATCCCAACCTATGCAGGAGGACTTGGAATATTAGCAGGAGATACACTTAAGTCAGCTGCGGATATGAACATTCCGATGGTTGGAGTAACACTGCTTCACAGGAAAGGTTACTTTAGACAGGAGATAGATAAAAACGGATTACAGCGAGAGCTCCCTGAGGTATGGCATCCCGAGGAAAGGCTTCATCTTTTGCCGAACGAAGTCAGCGTAACGATAGAAGGAAGAGTGGTTCGAATAAGGGCTTGGGAGTATACTATAGTGGGAGCCACAGGATACAAGGTTCCAGTATACTTCTTAGATACCGACTATGAAGCTAATCATCCAGATGACAGAAAGCTTTCATGGTATCTTTATGGCGGTGACTTACGCTACCGCCTATGTCAAGAGTTAATATTAGGCGTAGGGGGATTGAGAATGCTAAGAGATTTAGGATATAACAATATAAAGACGTTTCACTTAAATGAAGGGCATGCAGCATTCATAACCCTAGAACTCTTAAGAGAACAAGGATATGAGGATTATAACAAGATAAGAGAAAAGTGTGTCTTTACAACCCACACGCCTGTAGCTGCTGGACATGACATCTTCACTTACGATCTGATAGACAAGGTTATGAAGCCACCCTTCCCAGATCACTTAAAGAACATGGTTGGAGGTGAGGGAGTTGTAATGTCAGACCTTGCCTTTAAGTATAGCAGATATGTAAACGCCGTGAGCGAAAAGCACAAAGAGGTTACAAAAAAGTTATTTAACGTCGAAAATGTGGATTACATAACGAACGGAATACATGCCTCCACCTGGGTGTGCCCAGGGATGAAGAACCTCTTCTCAAGGTATATAAGGGGATGGGAAAATGACCCAACCAGATTGGTGAGGGCTTTTTCAATCCCCGATGAAGAACTTTGGAAGGCTCATCAAGCTGCAAAGCTAAAGCTATTCGCGCATGTCCTTGAAAACACCGGAGTAGAGCTGGACCCGGATATTCTCACAATAGGAATAGCAAGACGCGCCACAGCGTACAAGAGGTTAGACCTCATATTTAGCGATGTAAAGAGGCTTGTAAACATATGTGCTGGTAAGGTTCAATTCATATTCGCGGGGAAGGCTCACCCTCAGGATGAGGATGGGAAAAAGATAATACAGAAGATAATAAAGATGGCCTCAGAGCTCTCCGGAGCTATTAAGATTGTATTTCTGGAGAACTACAACATGGATCTAGCAGCTCTGCTTACGGCAGGGGTGGATGTCTGGCTTAATACCCCCAAGAGGCCACTTGAAGCTTGCGGAACAAGTGGGATGAAAGCAGCGGTAAATGGCGTTTTAAACTTTAGCGTTCTCGATGGTTGGTGGATAGAGGGGTGCAGAGAGGGATTCACCGGTTGGGCCATAGGCCCCTCACCAAACGAGGTAGACCTCATAGGATACGACGAAACCTTAGATGCCGAGAGTCTGTACGAGAAGTTAGAGAACGAAGTGATTCCCACCTACTATGAGAAAAGGGATAGATGGATTCAGATGATGAAATATTCCATCGCACTCAATGGTTCCTACTTTAACACACATAGAATGTTAAGAGAATATGTAGAAAGAGCCTATGGAAGACCAAAGCTGGTATCGGAAAGCTTTGGATTATAAGGGGTAAGCCTTTATGAGAATCATCTTAGGTGTTCACGCCCATCAACCCGTAGGGAATCCTGATGAAATTATAGAGAAGGCCTTCAACACCTGCTACATACCCTTCCTAGAAACTCTCTTGGAATACCCAAACGTCAAGATGGCCTTTCACATAGGAGGATATTTATTAGAGTGGGCCGTTGAGAAAAAAAACTTCTTCATAGAGCTGTTAAGGGACCTCATCAAAAGTGGAAGAGCCGAAATACTGGGTGGAGGGTTTTACGAACCCATACTCTCCTCCATACCTAAGAGAGACGCGATAGGTCAAGTTAGGGCTTTCTCAAGCTTCCTAAGAGAGCTATTCGGTGAAGAACCAAAGGGAGCGTGGGTAACCGAGAGAGTTTGGGAATCGTGCCTTCCAGAAATCTTAAGCGAGGCGGGGATAAAATATGCCTTCTTAGACGATTATCACTTCCTCTGCGCTGGCTTTGACGAAGATGGTCTAAACGGTTATTTCTGCACCGAGCACAATGGATACAAACTATTTCTATTTCCTACTAGCCAAAAGCTAAGATATTATATCCCCTTTAAGAAGGTCGAAATGGTACTAGAGCTGCTAAGCTCAATAAAGGGAGTAGGAATAATATTTGATGATTATGAGAAGTTCGGGCTATGGCCGGAGACCTACGAATGGGTATATGATCGAGGATGGCTCAGGAGCTTCTTTAAATTAATCCAAGAAGGGGTCATTCAAAGCTTCTTACCATCAGAGTACATAGAGAAAAATAACCCCTTAGGCTTAGCTTATCTCCCAACAGCGAGCTATTTCGAAATGGGGGAATGGTCCTTACCTTCAAGCAAGGCTCTTCAGTTTAGGGAGCTCGTCTCCTTTCTCGAAGAGAAAGAAAGTTTTCAAAAATATAAGAACTTCATAAGAGGTGGCATATGGAAAGGCTTTCTCACCAAGTACCCAGAGTCAAACTATATGCATAAGAAGATGTACCTAATAAGCAAGCTCGTAGAGGATATGCCAGAGGGAGAGCTTAAGGAAAGGGCGCGAAAACACCTTTACAAAGGTCAGTGCAACGATGCTTACTGGCACGGAATATTTGGAGGCATATACTTCCCACACCTTAGAAGAAGCATCTTTAAGGAGCTATCTAAAGCGGAAAGATTAGCGCTGGGGGAAAGAAAGCTTAAGATAATCGAAGACATAGATATGGATGGTTCAAAGGAAGTTTACCTTTCCACACAGAACATAACATGCACAATCAAACCGTCATTAGGTGGCTCTATAAGAGAGATCTCCTTCCATCCCTGTGAACATAACTTGGTTGATACCCTATCAAGAAGAAGAGAGCACTATCATATGCTTAAAGAGATAGAAAGTGAAAAAGGAAAAGATATAGCGCAAGATAGCATAGCCACTATACATGAAAGGATATACAAGATTGAGGCCGAAGAGCTAGTATTCGATGAGCATGAACGCTCCTTTGGTTATGAAGAGATAAGCTTCGATAACGGTAAAAGCTGGATAAACCTGATCAATGAGAGGTTTGAAATAGTTGAGGATAACGAAACCGCTTTCGAGGTCGAGTTTAAAAAGACCTTCCCTAACTTAGGAAAGATAGATCTTAAAAAAAGGATAGTATTGCTTGACAACGGATTAAAAATAATATATCTTTTTGATGGAGACCCTTCCCCAAGACTAAAGATGCTTTTTAATATAAAACTAACATCCATAGAGAGTAATTACGCCCTTCTTAAGTTTAGTGAGAGATCTTTTCATCTAGGAGAAAACTTAGCAATTCAAGGAGAAAGCTTTGAGATAGAGGACAAGATTTCTTCACTAAAGATCCTTGTGAGCGCAGATTTCCCATTCCAAGCAAAGCTAAGCCCGATTTATACCCTATCCCAGAGCGAAAATGGGTTCGATAGAATATATCAAGCGACGGAAATAGCCATAAGTCCCTTAGAAGATAAAAATGATTTAACGATTCACGTCAAATTAACCAAAGCTTAAGGAGGGAAAGCATGAAAAAAGGTTATTTTCATCTAGTTTTACATGGCCATGTACCCTACGTATTAAATCATGGAACATGGCCACATGGTGAGGTTTGGCTAGAGGAGACCACATGGGAAACCTATATTCCTCTGCTGGAACTAATATCCGAGATTAAAAATCTGAACTATCCCTTAAAGATAACGATCAATCTAACCCCTATACTCCTTGAGCAGATATCTTCACCCAAGTTTCTCAAGAAGCTCGAAGGCTACATAGAAGATCAGATAAGATACGCTTGTAAGGAAGAAAAGGAATATAGAAGCAAAGATCCAATACGCTCCAGCTTGGCCAAACACTGGATAAATCTATACAATAGGAGGATGAGCTTCCTAAACAGCATCGGTGGAGACCTAGTAGGAGCCTTTAGATCCTTTGCGGAAGATGGATTCATAGAGGTTCTTTCGTGCTCCGCTACACACGGCTATCTCCCGTTATTGAGGTTCGACGAGTGTGTGGAAACCCAAGTGAAGGTTGGTCTATCGGTTTCAAATCGCCACTTCAAGGGAATAAAGATAAAGGGGTTCTGGCTACCTGAATGCGCTTATAGAGCCTCTTATGAATGGACTCCCCCCTTAGGAGGCGAACCCTATCTTAGAAAGGGACTTGAGATGATCCTCAATGAAAATGGTATAAGCTTCTCTTACACTGACCATCATCTCTTGACGGGGCAGAAGAAGGTTGGATCCTTAGAGTACCCCTATGGCAATAGAGTATGGGGAGAAAGGGAAGAAATAGCGGAAGATCAGGATCATATTAGGGAAGTTGTCTCTTTAAAGCCCTATTATTGTGTATCTCCAGGTAAGGAAAACGGAATAATCTTTTTCATAAGGGATCCCATAGGCACTTCAAGGGTATGGAGTCGAGATATGGGCTTTCCTGGAAATGGAAGGTATCTTGAATTCCATAAGCGAGCCTTCCCCGGAGGACACAGGTTCTGGAGAGTCACTGATAGAAAGCTTGGACTAGATGCAAAGGAGTATTACGATCCAGATAAGGCCATGGAGGCTGTAAGAGAGCATGCCAAGACCTTTGTCAATATGCTCGAGGAGAGGACCGAAAAGATCTGCTCAAAATTCAACTTCACTCCCCTATTCGCCGAGGTTTTCGATGCGGAACTCTTCGGGCACTGGTGGCACGAAGGGATCCATTGGTTAAAGGAGGTCTTCAGCTTAATAGGCTCCTCAAGCTTAATAACCTCGGTTCTTGGAAGAGACCTTCTTAAGGCTTATGAGAGGATAGATATAACTCACCTTTGGGAGGGATCCTGGGGAGCGGGGGGAGACCACAGGATATGGTTTAACAACGAAACCAAATGGATGTGGGAAAAGATATATGAATGTGAGGATAAGATGGTTCATGAGCTATCGATGATGGAACCCAAAAACGAATTACACTACGCGATCCTAAAGCAAGCTGGCATTGAGCTTCTCTTACTTGAATCTTCAGATTGGGAGTTTCTTTACACCACATGGCAGGCTAGAGACTACGCGGAACAAAGGTTTGAAAGGCACTATAGGTTGTTCATCAAAGCTTATGAATTAGCCAAATCCATAGATTCGGGATTAACTCCCTCAAGTCAAGATTTAAGGGAGATCGAATGTATCATCCAGGATGATAACGTATTCCAGGAGGTGGACCACAGGCTCTGGAGACCAAAGCCTCGATAAAGATATTACATATTTCGCCTGAGGTCCATCCATTGAATAAAGTCGGTGGCCTTGGTGACGTGGCACTGGAGCTACCCAAGGCCTTGATAAAAGAGGGAAAAGCAGATGCTATAGTGATTACCCCTTTAAATGAACTAGCTAGCGAAAACATAAGGAGAAACGGCCTTTCCGTGAGAAGGATCCAGGATTTCTGCGTACCCCTAGAATGGAAATGCTATAAGCTCTCTATTTATGAGTTATCTTGGGAGGAAAGACTTAAGATATACCTAATAGAAGGAGAAGATATTGAGAAAAGCCCACCCTATCCCGAACGAGGAAATCCTCTTTATGATATAACTTTCCCTCTCTTCTGCTTAGGATGCATAGAAAGCTTAAGAAGAAAGCTATTAGCCTGGGAACCTGACATAATTCACATTCACGACTGGGCTACCTGCTTCGTGCCCATCTTCGGTAGATTCCACAAGTTCTATAGAAACATTAAACTTCCTCCTATCGTCCTCTCTATACATAACATAGCTCATCAGGGAATCTACGAGACCGATGTGATAGAAAGATGGCATCTCTCCTCTGAGAGCTTTAGCATAAACTACCTTGAGTACTGGGGAAAGGTCAACCTCCTTAAAGGTGGGATCCAACTCTCAGACGCATTGATAACCGTGAGTACCTCCTATGCAGAAGAAATACAGGAAGCGGAACTGGGATTTGGCCTTGACGGTGTAGTCAGAGCTAATAAGCATAAGCTTTTTGGTATAACGAACGGCATAGATCAAGAGAGATGGGATCCATCCAAGGATGAAGAGATACCCTTTAGATATTCTCGCGATAACCTCGAGGGTAAAGAGAAATGCAAGGAGCGGTTAATTCAGGAGCTTTCCCTCGAAAGGGATATCAGAAAGCCGCTTATAAGCATGATCTCAAGGATAGTCTCGCAGAAGGGCTTCGACATACTCATACCCATAATACCGGAGATATTAAGCCTGGGGTGCCAGCTTGTAATACTTGGAAGTGGAGACCCAAAGATAACATCCACGTTGAAAACCATGGAAGGGAAATTCCCATCTTCTTACCGCTTCATAGATCGCTTTGATGAGCCTCTATCAAGAAGGGTCTACGCAGGGTCTGACTTCCTTCTCATGCCATCTCTATTTGAGCCTTGTGGTATATCTCAGATGATAGCCTTAAGGTATGGAACACTCCCCATAGCGAGGAGCACGGGAGGTCTTAAAGATACCATAAAGGATATAAGCGATGGAGGCTGGGGATTCCTCTTCAAGGGCTATAGCTCTGAGGAGCTTTTGCAATCCATTAGAAGAGCCATAGAGCTTTACAAGAACAAACAGGAGGCTTTCAAAGAAGCCATAAAGAGAGCGATGGCATTAGATTTCTCTTGGGAAAGTAGGATAGATTTATACTTGAAGGTTTATGAGAAGATTTTAGGAGGAGGGATTAACCCTTGATATACGGGGACTATGGAAGGGTTTTGGCCATGGTTTTAGCCGGTGGGAAAGGAACAAGGCTCTATCCTTTGACTAGATATAGGACGAAGCCCGCTGTATTCTTCGCAGCCAAGTATAGAATCGTGGACTTCGCTCTATCCAATTTGGTGAACTCGGGCTTCTTTTCAATATATGTATTGGTTCAATTTAAGAGCCAGTCACTTAACGAACATATATTAAGAGGATGGCAACTAGGAGGAGCACTTCGAGACAGAGATATATTTATAACGACGGTACCACCTCAGATGTGGACTGGAGAGCACTGGTATAAGGGAACAGCTGACGCCATATATCAGAACATTCATCTAATAACTACCTTCGATGCGGACAGGATAATAATACTCGCTGCAGACCATGTCTACAAGATAGATATAAGACAGTTCCTTGAGTTTCACCTTAAGAAGGGGGCAGACATCACCATATGTGCTACCGTTGTCCCAAAGGAAGAGGCTAAATCGTTCGGCGTCATTCAAGTGGACGAAAAGAATAGGGTCATAGGATTTTTCGAAAAGGTTCCAGACCCCCCTGAGATACCCAATAAAGAAGGGTTCTGCTTAGCCTCTATGGGAAACTATATATTTGAGCGGGAAGTTATAGAAGAGCTACTTCTTGAGGATGCTCATGACCCCTCAAGCTCTCATGACTTCGGTAAGGATATATTCCCAAAGGCTTATAAGAAATACAAGGTGTTCGCTTACGACTTCACAACCAATAAGCTTCCCGGAAACGACCGCCCTTACTGGAGAGATGTGGGAACAATACAATCCTATTGGACAGCCCATATGGACATTCTTAATCCCAATCCAGATTTAAATCTTTATAACTCCCAGTGGCCAATAAGAACGGTGAGCTACGGAGACCCTCCAGCCTACATATACCCCGCAGATGGATACAAACCACTCGTTTTAGAAACTCTACAAGCTGAAGGAAGCAGAATATTAGGAGCAACGGTAATAAGGTCGGTTCTCGGAAGAAACTGCATAATCAACCCAGGAGCCATCGTTGAGGAGTGCATAATAGGTAAGATGGCAATAATAGGTGAAAAATGCAAGCTTAAAAGGGTGATAGTGGACTCAAACGTATATATACCACCGGGAACCGTAATAGGCTACGACCCTGAGGCCGATTCAAAACGATTTTACCTAGACGAAAGTGGTATAGTTGTCGTTCCAATGCCATCTATCTTCCTGAGATCAGAGAGAAAGTATTACAGCTATGGATGGGAAGAAGTAGCTATATAGGTAAGGGAAAAAGATGAAGGGGAAACGCATTATCCTAGAGATGCTCAGGGAGTATGAAGTGAAACATGTCTTTGGACTACCCGGAGAAACCTCCATATCCCTTTATACCGAATGGCTCAACTTCCCAGAGATAAAACATATCTTAACGAGGGACGAAAGAAGCGCCTGTTTCATGGCAGATGGCTATGCTAAGGTAAGCTTTAAGCCCGGGATATGTGAAGCGCCGAGCGTTGGAGCAACCCACATAATCCCGGGGATCGCCGAAGCTTATAAGTCCTCAACGCCCATTATAGCCTTCACCACCGATGTCCCGCTGAACACCGAACGAAAAAACATGCTCACGGGGTTTGAGCAAACACCCCTTTTTGACTCGATAACAAAAGATAGTTTAACCGCTTTAAGCGCATCAGATCTTCCCTTCATAATAAGGAGAGCCTTTAGACTGGCAACCACCGGAAGACCGGGACCAGTTCACGTTAGAATCCCTATGAGCGTGCTTGAAAATGATGCCACTAACACAGACCTAAGAGCTCAAAGGGAGTTCTCAAAGTACCCTGGGCACAGACCTTGTGCTGAAGTAAGAGAGATCGAAAGAGCCCTTGACCTTCTTTTAAAAAGCGAAAAACCCTTAATTATATGTGGTCAAGGGGTCCTTTTCTCTCAAGCGTGGAAAGAAGTGGAAACTTTTGCAGAAATGCTGGGAATCCCCGTCGGAACAACGATCTCCGGAAAGGGAAGCTTTTCCGAAAGACACCCTCTATCCATCGGTGTGATAGGTAACCGGGGAGGAACTCCCCTATCGAACAAAGTTGTTGAAGAAGCAGATGTAATATTTTTCATAGGCTGCAACACCGATTACGTGGCTACAGACGGATGGACGCTTCCAAGCGTTGACTCTGATAAAAAGCTGATACATCTTGATATAAGCGAGATCGAGGTATCGAACAACTACATAACAGATGTCGTACTCATAGGCGACGCTAAGTCTTCACTAAAGGTTATGATAGATATATTAAGGACGAAGGAGAAGCACTTCAACGACTATACGAAGAATCCAAGGGTCCTCTCCCTCATTAAGAGCTTCAAAGAATATAGCGAAAGTCTGAAGGAAATATCTAAGCTTCAGGGAAACAAAAGATTAAACCCACTATCCATCATAGAGGTAATGAACGAGACCTTAGAGGAGGATTACATAGCCGCTATAGACCCTGGGACAAGCGCAATATACACATCGGCTTTCTTCAAGGTTAAAAAAGCTGGAAGAAAAACCCTCTTCAACTTCTCCTTAGGAGCACTAGGATATGCTATACCAGCCTCTATAGGAGCTTACTATGCCAGACCAGATATACCTATACTTGCTCTTACCGGTGATGGAAGCCTAGGCTTCACTTTAGGAGAGTTAGAGACGATCGTAAGAAACAATGTTAACGTGAAGATATTCCTCTTCAGGAACGACAGCTTTGGTTGGATAAAGGCAACCATGAAGCTCATTTATGAATCTCAAAGCTTCTCCACAGAGTTTAAGAGTATAGAATACTACAAGATAGCCGAAGCCTTCGGCATAGAATCCTATAAGGTCGATGGGGTTAAGGAATTTAAACTTTTACTTGAAAAATGCTTAAAGAAAAAAGCCCCCTGCTTTATAGAATTAGACGTTCCGTCCGAAGACGAACTCGTTCCACCTGTCCCATCCTGGATAAGAAAAGCCCAGGATAAGGGATTGAACTATGTAGTATAATATTTTGTTGTGAAAAATGTCATCGTCCTAACAGCAACCATAGGTCCGCTAGTTTGCTCCATATTTTCATGGTATTTCCTATTTCCCATCTATCTTAAAGAGATAGGGGCTTCTGATAGAACAATTAACGTTCTCTATTTCATTTTCAACCTCACCTTCTACATAGCTCAGGTCCTAGGAGGAATATTAAGTGACAAGTTTGGTAGAAAGCCTATAGTTGTTGGAACAACGCTACTTTACGCCCTTTCAGGTTATGGAATAATCTACTCCAAGGATTGGCTAAGCGCCTCTTTATTTTACGCAGTAGCTCCGTTTTCGAGCTCAATCCAGGCTCCAGCCATATACGCGTTAACCTTTGAATCACAAAACGCAAGGGGATTAGCCTTTGGAATGACGAGCTTCTCATACAACTTGGGGTTGGCGTTGGGACCGCTTTTAGGTGCTCTACTCTTTGAGAAGATAGGCATTAGCGGACTTTTAAAGATATACTCTATAACAGCTCTAGTAGTGGGAATAATACGCTGGTTGTTCTTAGAAGAGACCTTAAAAGCGAAGGAAGTGGATCCAAAGCATATACGTATCAACCTTGACAGGAAAAAGACATTGACCTTCATCGGGGGAAGCTTCTTCTTCCTGAGCCTCTCATTAACCATAAATGGCCCTTATATATCTCTCTTTCAGAAAGAGATCCTAAATTATTCCCAGAAAGAGATAAACCTTGTTTTCACCCAAATGGGGATAGCTTGCGCCATAGCTTCCCTAATTTTCGGTAAAATGGCAGATCATATGGATTCAGCCAAAGCTTGGGCGGTAACCTCCCTACTTCACCCATTATTACTACTCGGATGGGTAATGATAAAGGGATCTTTAATTCTGCTTGTAGGATCTGCGATCTTCGCTGAAATGGCATATATAGCCTATCCAATATTCGTAAGTAGCATATTTGAAGAAAGCATCAGAGCAAAAGGTCTTGGGATGTTTGGCTTCGTAACTGGTAGCATCGGCTCACTTTCTCCGTTGCTACTAAATATCTTCGAGGGTCAAAACCTAAACATACCCTTTATACTGGCAACCATATTTGGATTAATGAGCTTTTCTGTTATAATAAAGCTAGGAGGTGATAGAAATGAGCATAAACAAAAGTAAAAAAATTGCTTTATTCTCACTATTTAGTGCACTTGTGTGTGTAGCCACGCTCATTCACATCCCTATCCCTGGATATAGGATATACTTCAACTTGGGAGAGGGTGTCATTTACACTATAGCTTTGCTCTTCGGGGGCATCGCAGGAGGGATAGCAGGAGGACTTGGTTCAGCCTTAGCAGACATAATTCTCGGATACCCCTTATGGGCGCCATTCACGCTGATAATTAAGGGAATCGAAGGATTCCTCGTCGGAAGAATAGGACAGAAGAACAGAACTCTAGCTTTAATAGTAGGGGCTAGCGTTATGATATCCGGCTATAGCTTAAGCGCTGGCTTTCTTTACGGATTGGGAGCTATGCCTGTGGAAGCTATCACAGATGTGATTCAATGTTCAGTGGGAGTACTCGTAGCTATTCCTCTGGTTAAGGTATTGCAAAGAAACGTTATAGAGGAAGAGGCTAAGCTACGAAACAGGTAAGCTAAGAATCGTCAACTATAATGCCTATAACCTTATGACCATCTAAGTAAACCGAAAACCTCCCTTTATATACCCTTAAAGCTGGGTGTTTTCCACTTTCATACTCATGTGATTCAAACCAGGATTTGTTAAAGACATTACCATCAACTCCTAAGAAAACCGGAAGATAAAGTATTCCATCCACATCAAGGTCAGCAAAGAAGTGCGTACCGTAAGAAAGTTCAGGAGTTAACCCTTTTTCGAGTATTCCTACCTCAACTATAACGCCGCAATTCGATATCTCACTGTATTCCACAGGAACCCCTTGAACAGGATTGGTGCTCCCCCACCTACCAGGGCCTACCAATATGAATTTCTCCCCCGCGAGAGCCTTGTTTACCCTTCCTATTTCACGAGCCAAGCTATATGGATCGAACTTCCTCATGTATTCCCAAGGATCCACATAAACTATATAGCGGATATTCTTCAGAACACCATTCGTCAACATTCTGTTCCCCTTAAGTATTATTCTTTCATCAGAAATATCCTTGGGAACAGCTACAGGCCTATAAGATTCATAGCTAGAAAGGGGGCGCAACTGAACTAAAGCAAAGAAGTTTTCTTGAGGCTCCGAAGCAAACTCTATATCGACTGGAACCCCCATCTCTCTTTCGAAGAGCCTGAAGAGGAAGCCTATCAGTCTGAAAAAGTTGGGATAAGCTCTCGGAAAATCATTGAAGGTGAAAATTATCTTACCATCATTATAGTGAGAAAAAGGAACTATGATTTCCGAATCAAAGGAAAACAGACTAGCCAGCTTATCAAAATTGGAATGATATCTTATAAGATCTTTCCTATTGTTTATGTTATAGGATCTGAACTCACCTGTTTCAAGATCGAGAAGATCGAAGCTTTCTTGAGAGTATCTCATAATCTCGTAAGCATTGTTCCCCTCTGGTCTAAGAGCTAGATTGGTAAGAGAGAAAATGCGAGCGTAATTTCTTCCAGTGCACCTCGTCCCTAAACCAAAAACAATTCGAACGACACCATCCTCTATACGGATTCTCTCTGTCCAGCGTCTGTAATTGCGGGAAAAACCAACACCAGCAATCTCTGGATAGAACTCTTTTCCTCTAACCCTACCTATAAGCTGCTGAATTATCACTCCCATCTTCTCACCCGTTAGAGAACGCTTCCTCCTATACTCCTGAGCAGGAGGTCCATAGGTGCTCGCGTAAACCTTCTTTATAGCGGAGGTGAGCTCTCTTACCCTATCGTCTACGCTCCCTCGATTAGACACAAATAGAGTCAGGTATTTTCCAGCGAAAGAATACTTAAGGCTATCCTCAAGAAGGGAAGATGACCTAACAGCCAAGGGGTAATCCATCTCGCAAACCCATCTTCTCAAGTCCTCAACAACAAATTCGGGTAAGGAGCCCCTCGTGAAGGCTTCCCTAATCTCCTCCCAATCGCCCTTCTCTATAACCTCTTCCAAAGCATTAAGCTTTATAAACTCATCAAAGACCTCAGTAGTTACAAATCTACTTGGAGGGATATAAACAGGCCATGGCGGTATCTCCTCTAGGTTCTCAAGAACCTTTTTGGCGAAAAGCAACCCCTTAGCCTTGCCACCTATATGTCCCTCACCTAGAAGATGAGATCTATCTTCTATCATATCCCTCGGATCGAAACTCATGTACTCCTTTATCTTAACCCCGTTAAACACACTTACCACTCCCTTAATTGTTAAAGCTAAATAGAGGAGGCGGTATTCTTCCACCCCTCATTATAAAAGCATCAACTCTGCCACTATCAACCCCTATTATAGGGGCTTCCCCCATAAGCCCTCCCCAGTGGGCTTTATCACCAACCTTCTTACCCGGGACCGGAACCAGCCTCACTGCAGTGGTCTTAGAGTTAAAGACGCCTATAGCCATCTCATCAGCTATAATGCAAGCTATAACCTCAATAGGGGTATCACCAGGAATGGCTATCATATCAAGACCAACGGAGCAAACGCAGGTCATCGCCTTAAGCTTGCCTATGTTTATGCTCCCCTCCAGAGCGCACCTTGCCATTTCAGCATCCTCACTCACAGGAATGAAGGCCCCACTTAACCCCCCCACCGAGGAAGAAGCCATAACCCCACCTTTTTTGACCGCATCGTTAAGGAGAGCCAAAGCAGCGATCGTCCCAGGCAATCCGCATCTCTCTATCCCCATAGCCTCTATGATTTCCGCTACACTATCACCAGGATTGGGTGTAGGAGCCAAGGAAAGATCAACTATACCAAAAGTAACTCCCAGTCTCCTTGCTATCTCCTTACCCAGTAACTCCCCAGCAGCTGTTATCTTGAAAGCGGCCCTCTTTATCTCATTGGCTAAGTTTCTAAAATCCATGCCCCTCAAATCCTCCACCACGGCTCGTATAACCCCTGGACCGCTCACCCCGACGTTAATCGTCGTCTCTCCCTCCTGAACTCCATGAAAGGCTCCAGCCATAAAGGGGTTATCAGACGGAGCATTAGCGAAAACGACAAACTTGGTTGCCCCTATACCATCTCTAGAGGAAGTTAATTCCGCTGATCTCTTTATAACCTTAGCGCAGAGTAAAACAGCATCTATATTTATACCAGCCTTTGTAGATGCCACATTGACGAAGGAACAAACCTTCTCAGTTGAAGATAAAACATAGGGAATAACAGATATCAGCCTCTCTTCCCAAGGGGTCATGCCCTTCTCAACCAAAGCACCATACCCTCCTATGAAGTCCACCTTAACCTCGTTAGCGGCGAGCTCAAGAACTCTACCAAGCTCCACAAGAGCCCCCTCATCAAACCCCGCGCTTACCAAGGATATAGGCGTCAGGGAGATCCTAGCGTTAACTATGGGAATACCATATTCTTCCTCTACTTCTCTAACCACGTCAACGAATTTAGATGCAACCTTAACTATCTTATTATAGACCCGCTCCATGACCTCCTTAGGGTCACGTCCGCAGCAATCCAAGAGAGAGATGCCAAGCGTAATCGTCCTTATGTCTAACTTTTCCTTCTTAACCATCTCTATGGTCTCCATTATCTCGTTCAAGGAAACGAATCCCCTCTTCATGTTATCACCTCATACCCTATGCATAGCTCTAAAGATCTCCTCGCGCTGAAGCCAAACCTCCACACCCAACTCCTTACCACGTTCCTCCAACGCTTTCTTAAACTCAGAAAAGCTACAGGGCAACTGAGATACATTAACTATCATGGCCATGACAAATATTCCCTGCATTATGGTTTGACTTATGTCCTCAATGTTAACGTTATATTGAGCAAGCAAACTTGATATTCCAGCCACTATCCCTACCCTATCTACTCCCATGACCGTTATAACCGCCCTAGACAATTATCCCTGCCCCCCTTCAGATAAGGTGCAATCCCTCTATAAGCTGAAAAACATCTTTAATCTCCTTCTCCAGATCTACCTCTAAAATGGCGATACGCGCATCCTCATAGCCATATCTCGCTGAAAATAGAGATATAAGCTTGTCTCCGAAGATCTTATGCCCCTTATACCCAACAAATTGATGCCCCCTTACCATGACCTTCGCCTTCACAGTCTCAAGAAATAGATCGAGCTCCTCTTCAGAAAAGCCCCTGGTTTCTCCACCCCTCGGCATGTAGTCATCATCCAAGGGATCATTCCACAGGAGCTGAAACTCTTCCTTACCTTCGGCAATCTGCTTAAGCGTAATTGGTGGGACCGTTGCTCCACCGTGAACCATTATAAGTTTACCAGGAACGTAAGCGGCTAAGGGTAAAATGTCGTATATCTCCAAAAGCTTAGAGTAAAACTCTTGACTATCGGGACCAAGTTTCCAATAGAGCTCGGAGAGAAAGCCATAAAATCTATTCATCTCTATGCTTTCATGATTCCCCCTAAGGAGAACGAGTCTTTTCCCTAAACGCAACTTTAGCTCAAAGAGCTCCTCAAAGACCTCTAACCCTTCCGTCCCCCGATCAGCGTAATCCCCCAAAAAGACGATAAAATCCCTATCTTCCTTAAATCTATCAGATAAGAAGCTTAAGATCTCCTGTAAGGAATCCTGTTCCCCGTGAAGGTCACCTATTATGAAGAGCTTCCCCTTCGGAGGAAGAACCGCTAACCTGCCAAATATCGTGACGTCGTTTACATCAAGAGATAGGTTCTCCGGCGGTAGAGACTCTTCTAATAAAAGCTCCTTTACGCTTTCAAGCAACTTCCTTAAGTTCTCCAACTACGCTACCCCTCCCGAATTTATCCTGCCACCTTCCGCATCTATCCCCCCAACAGGCTAAGGGTTCTGACCCCCTATAGATGACGACAACCTCGCACCCGTTGGGACAATGGCTGCATTCGAAGGACTTGCTTGTAAACCTATCCTCAACTATCCTAAACCCCCTGAAAGATGTCTTTATTCCCTCTTCTTCTACATACCTCTTGACCAAGATAGCCATACCAAGGGCACCCATAACGTGGAAATACTTAGGAACATAAACGGGAAAACCTATTTCCTTCTCAAAGGCCTTTCTTATACCAAGGTTCGCTGCAACCCCTCCCTGAAAGACATAAGGCGGTTTAAGGTCTTTTCCTTTAGCCACATTTGCGAGATAGTTTCTAACAAGAGCCTCACACAATCCAGCTATTATATCCTCTATGGAATACCCCATCTGCTGTTTGTGAATCATATCCGATTCAGCGAAGACCGTGCACCTACCAGCTATTCTGACGGGATTTTTGCTTTTCAGAGCATACTCACCAAAACGCTCTATTTCTATTCCCAACCTTTGAGCCTGATGATCAAGAAAAGAGCCCGTCCCAGCAGCGCAGATGGTGTTCATAGCGAAGTCCACAACCACTCCTTCACGTATGATGATTATCTTAGAGTCTTGACCGCCTATCTCGAAAACGGTCTTCACATCTGGAAGCTCATGAATAGCAGCAACAGCATGAGCGGTTATCTCATTCTTAACGAGATCAGCGCCACTTACAACGCTTGCAAGGAATCGAGCACTACCCGTGGTTCCAACCCCACATACCTCCGCATTCCCTATATCTTTCTCCACCATCCTCAGTCCCTCTAAAAGAGCAGCTATAGGTCTTCCAGCCGTCCTAAGGTAAACCGCAGAGAGAACCTCATAACTATCTGACATGGCTACCAACTTTGTGCTAACAGAACCTATATCTATCCCTAGATAAACCCTCATATCACTGCCCTCCCTTTCCTCCATCTAACCAAATCGGTAAAGGCCTCAAGACGAGTAACAAGCCCCGCCTCTGCCGTATGTTCATCTACCACTATCCTCATTAAAGGTTTTTCGAACTTCTTCGCCTCCAGCTCTATGAGACTACCCACCCAAGCATCGGTCCCGCAGGAGAAGGAGGACACATGAATCATCCCATCGATCTCTGGCTTACGAAGCAATTTGAAAGCCGCCCCCACTACTTTATTGCTTTGAGACCAAAATAGGGGTTTCCAAAGATACCTTAAAGCTTCCTCTATCTCCTTATCGTCCATCATCTCAGGGGTAACTACGTTGAAGCCCATGTTAACGAGCTTTTTTAATAGTGAGTGACTCACGTAGTCATCGTAAATTATATAAGGATAGCCTACGACAGCTATGATCGGAAGAGCCTCATCCTTTCTCTTCAAGGTGAAGCTTGGCTCAGATCCCCCTAAAACCCAAGCCCTGGCCTCATCTGGCAAAAACCCATCCCGCTGAAGCTCCTTTACCTTCTTCGAAGCTAAGCGAGCCCTTCTATAAGCCCTAAGAACCCTTAAGAAGCCCACCCGAAGCTCCCTTCCAACTTTAGAATAAAAGGATAGCCTTCGCTCAAAGCTTCCAAGATAGGCGTTTAACGATAAGACATTGGGAATGAAAACCCTAAACAGGTCTGGCAAACCCCTAAATTTCGGACAAAGGGTTATCCTTTTATACTTATCCATGTTCATAAGCCTTGGAGCAAATATGCAATCCACTCTATCCTTAAGATACATGGCATGCCCAATCGATAGCTTCAAGGATATGCAAGCTTCATTAACCCCCTCCTTAACCCCCTCATCCAATATCAACTTGTTAGTGGGAGGAGAGATCTCCACACTATGACCAAGATCCTCCAAGAAAACCTTCCATTCGGTTAAAAGAGGCTCATAATACAAGCCCCTCGGGATACCAAACTTCAAGCAGCCATTCTCCTCCTCATCCTCAAAAGGTCAATGAAGGCCTCTATGCGAGTTATAAGCCCAGCCTCACCCGTGAACTCATCAAAGGATAAGCTTAAGATGGGAAAGTCCAACTCACGACCAACCCTCTCAAGTATACCTCGAGCTACAACCTCAGGCATACAAGAGAAAGGAAGGATATGAACAACTCCATCGAAACCCCTTTCCTTAAACATAACGGTGTGGGCAACGCTTTCCCTACCATGTCCTCCAACGAACTCATTTAAGAAGGGTTTAGAATACTTAACTATATCATCCTTACCCTTCCAGCCAACCATCTGCTTTAAGGGAAATGGTAGACCAGGAAAGACGTTATATTCGATGAACTCCGTAGTCCAAACTGACCTCTCAATCTCAACCCCACGCTCGTTAAGCAATCTCTCCGTATTGAGATTGGAAAAGGGCTCCAATATCGTGTATATCTCCCCTACTATTCCAACCTTCAAAACATCACCCCTATCGTCAGGTATGGCTTCTATGCTATCCTTAGCCTCCTTATATATAGCATCTACTTCATCTAAATCCATGGAAAGGTTAATTTTTCTTATAGCCTCATTAAATAGGTCTTCAACCTTGGAAATATCCTTCACCCATGCACGCTTTTTAAGTATTAAGGCCTCAAGATCCTCAACCTTCTTTAACTTTCTCCAGGCAAGCTTAAAACCCTTCGTAAGCCTAAGGATGAACTCCCTCCAAGATAGCTCCCCCTTCCACTTCAAAACTATATCCCATACTTTCTTCATATTTCCATAGGGCTTTATAGGAGGATCAAGCAAGATAAAATCAAAATCAAACCCCAACTCCTCCTTTAGTATCTTCTCATACATCACGCCATAAAAACCATACCTACAGGGGCCTATCCCCCCAGCTGTTATTATAGTATCAACCTTTCCGGTTGAAAGAGCCTCTATCAAGCTTCCCAAGGTTATCTTAAATGGAAAGCAGGCAAACTCCGGAGCATATTTAACACCAAGATCTATAGTCCTTTTCGTTATAGGGGGAGGCTCGACGAACTCGTGTCCTAGAGCGTCGAAAACAGCTCTAAAACCTATATAACTATAACCCATACGTGGAAGGGTTATCCTCCTCATGCTAAATGCATCTCCTTAAACCTCGAGAAGATAATATTGACTTTATTAAGAAGGTTCTCAAGATTAAAACATTCCTCAAGATCATCATGGGTCAAAAGGGAGCTCACCTCTGGATCACTAAGCAGAGCTTCTTTAAACTCCTTCCCCTCCTTCCAAGAAAGCTTAGAGACCCTCTGAACTAGGTCATAGGCTTTATCCCTGGGGACCCCCTTCGAAAGAAGCTTCGTTAAGACCTCACTTGAGAAAATTAACCCCTTCGTCAAGTTAAGATTCTCTCTCATCTTCTCAGGATGAACCTCAAGGTCCTCAACTATCCTTTTAAGTAGGTTTATCATATAAAACAATACGCTCGTAGTTTGAGGTAGGGAAAACCTCTCAAAGGATGAATGAGATATGTCTCTCTCATGCCACAGGGCGATATTCTCGAAAGAAGGAGACAAAAAGCCCCTTAAAAAGCGAGCAAGCCCACATATTCTCTCACAGGATACAGGATTCCTCTTATGAGGCATCGCTGAAGATCCCCTCTGCCCTTCATAGAAAGGCTCGTAGGCCTCTCCAACCTCGGTTCTCTGAAGGTGTCTTATCTCAAGGGCAACCCTCTCACAGAAAGCGCCAAAAAGCGCTAATACCGATGATAAGAAGGCATATCTGTCTCGAGGGATTACCTGAGTAGAAACAGGCTCCACCTTGAGCCCCAGCGAACTACAAACGTACTCCTCCACACGAGGATCAAGCATGGAGTAAGTTCCAACCGCACCCCTAATCTTACCATAGGATATCTCCTCCTCAGCGAGCTCAAGCCTCCTAATATTTCTTAAAAGCTCACTATAAAAGCCCAAGAACTTTAACCCAAAGGTTATGGGCTCAGCATGAACCCCATGAGTCCTACCCACCTGAAGCGTGTATTTGAACTCTAAAGCTTTTTCAAAAAGAACCCCCCCTAAATCTTCAGCCTTAAGCTTTATCTGATGGAGAGCTTCCCTTAAAAGCAAAGCGTTCGCAGTATCTATAACATCGGAGGAGGTTAGTCCATAGTGAAGATATGGGGAAAGCTCTTCCCCTATGCTCTCCTCAACGCATTTAATAAAGGCTATGACATCATGCTTGTAAAGCTCCTCGAGCTCCTCTATGCGCTTTACATTGAAGGAAGCTCGCTCTCTCATCCTCTCTGGAATATCGCTTGGAAAAACGCCTATCTTCGCCCACCCTTCTACGACGAGAAGCTCTATCTCAAGCCATTTACTGAACTTATTTTCTTCAGACCATATCCTTTCCATCTCTGGGAGAAAATATCTTTTTATAATCTTACAACCCTCCCTTCGTAAAAGCCTATCTCCTTCAAATCTATATCTTCACTCAAAAATAACAAATCGGGCTTCAGAAAGGCAACGACCTCACCTAAAGCCCCCTTAAAGGGGAAAACGTAGTCAACGACATCTATATGCGAAAGCGCCTCCGCTTCCCCCCTCGCTCCCTTAACGGCAAGGGCCAAAACCCCACAACCCTCCTTGACCTTAACCAACGATCTAACTATATCTATTATATCTCTTTTCTCCTTAAAAACCACGAGAGCCCTCAACCCACTAAAGCTCTCAAATATGCTCTTTAGCGCCCACCTCGTAGTGAGCTTAGCCGTGGGGGGAAATCTCCCCCTAACTTCCTCAAGATACTTGCTCCTTATCTTACTGAATATAGCGTGATATTCCTCGCTTCTGTAATCGGGATAAGTATAATCGAAGGGGATAAAATGCCCATCCCTAAACCTCAAGGTGACTTCAGCATAAATTCCCTTCCCTAAGTATATCCTATGGGCCTGATCCTTAGTTGTGGCTAGGACTAACTTTCCCCCTTCTATATAGCCTGGGTCAAGGTTCACTTTCCTTTTTTCCCCCTCTATCCTGTTAGTAATCCTTTTTATCTCTACTATCTGATCTGGAGAGACGAGCGGAGAAAAGGATAAAAAGACCCTCTTTAAGGGAAAACCTAGCTCATCCTCATAGTAGTTCGTCCACTTAAACTCTATCTCCTCACTCTCGTAATCTATGATGCCAAACTCAGCTATAAGAGTATCTCTTATTGACTCTAAGTTCTCCCTTTCCTTATAAAGCACGCCTATAAAAAGCTTAACCGGAGAAGGTGCGTACTCCACCCCCAAGGCTAACTTGCCCCCCTTAAACCGAACCTCTTAATCTTATATTGAAGGGTTTGACGAGGGATGCCAAGCATCTTAGCCGCCTTGGTTATATTACCACCGCATAGAGATAAAACGCTGCTTATAAGCTCCCGCTCCTTCTTCTCCAAAGCGGCTTTAAGCGAAAACCCTTCTCCTAAGACATCTTCGAGAGAGCTCTCCCCACTTATAACTTTCTCCACAAACCTAGAAAGATCCCTAAAGTTTTCCTTGAACTCCATTAACCGAATACGATCGAAAAACCCTCTTTCACTTAACTTCTCTCCAAAGCGCAACTTCAAAAAGCTCTCAACCTCATCCCACCTCTCAGAGATCGGTGGAAGGTATATCACAGCTCTAAAGAGAGACCCTGAAAGGCCCGGGAAAAGACCCACAGGAAGTCTTGAGGTAACAACGCTTCTCCTACAACTTATCAACTCAACTATCCTTTCCTTTTCAGAAGGATCGAAGGATTCGAGATTCTCAACGAATAAGACCCCATCATCTAACTTTTTTGGGAGTACCCCATCTATAAATACGATTCTTTCCCCTCCCAATATATTCATACCCAAGAGCGTTTTCCCCACACCCGGCGGTCCCCAGATGAAGACGCTTCCCTCCTTAATGGCCTTAACTCCCTCAGTTAAAGCCTCTCGGGAAAGTTTCCCAAGCTCTAACCACCTCTCGACCTCAGAGGTATCCCTAAATGGCTCATTCACGACTATCTCCATCGCCCCAATGACAACGTTATTAACAACTATAGGCACAGCCCACCTTGTCAAACACAGCCTTCTTCCTCCCACATCCCCAAAGGCTTTATCCTTAAAGGCTTCTTCTCCTTTCTCTAAGCTTACATATATGGGAAAGCTCCTCCAAGACTCACCAAAAAGCTCTTCAGCATGCTTCCCCCTCGCGGAAGAAAAGCCAAAAATTCGTTCAAAAGAGGAGTTACAATATATCACCTTTCCCAATTTATCTACACACCAAAACCCTTCGTGGATAAAGTTAAAGATCCTCTCAAAAGATCTCTGAAAAGCAGCGAGCTTGATAGCCCTAGACAAAATTCTATCTATCTCGGTAACATCCTCCCAAAAAAAGGCTCCTCCACTTAATCGATTTCCATCATAGAAAGGAATAAGCGAACCACTCCACTTTCTACCATCCCATAATAGCTCCAAGCTCTGCGACTGACCTTTGTCAAAGCTCCTCATCCTTTTCATATGTTCTTCCTTAACCTCGTTATTTTCGAGCATTCTCTTAAATAGAGCATTGAAATATATAAAATCTCCCTTATCGTTAAACAAACCTATAGCGTAAGGTAGTCTATCTAAAAAGGAAGCGAAAAAAGACACAGGCAAGACCTTTTTACCACCAAAAGCCTCTAATAGGTCTCCACCATTCCAAAAATCGTACAACTCCCCGCTTTCAGTTAGAACAGGTATCTTAACATCCCTTCTGTCAACAATCCCAGGCAAAAAAACCTTAACTTCATCAGGGTTATCAAGAAAGGAAGAAACAAAATCCTCCGTTAACAACCTATCTATGTCCTTTAGGTCTCCACCAGTTAGGCTAACAAGCCTGCTCTTTAAAAGAACCCCCTTAAGCTCCCCACTTCCATTGACAACGGGAATAAAATCAACCATGAACCTATAAAATAACCTCAAAAGATTACGCAGCGTAAGCTTTTCCACCCCTACCCCTCCATATATGCCGAATTTTAGGCACATAACAATTATAACACTTTTGTCAAAGAGGTTGAAAAGTGACTTTCGTCCCCTAGCCCTCTCTCTTTAGATCCTCAAGCTCCTTTCTAAGAATGGCGATTTGTGACTCTAAAGCACTTATCATGGCTTCAAGTTGAGCTATTCTAACCGCTTTCCAATCAAAAGGGGGCTCCCAACCGAAGAAGAAACTCTTAAAGAAGGGGAAACCGCCGTACCATCCACCTAAGTGGAAGAACGCCTTCCAAAAGGCACCCGTATCCGGCTCCCATCTTTTAAGCTCACCTCTCTTGAACCTCTCTATAGCTTCCCTAACCGTTGTTCCTTTAATCCTAAAAAGCTCCACCCCGCTAAATCTAAACATCTGAAATACCCAAGGGTCGAAACCGTCGCTTATAACAGCATTTACCCCCCTACTTATAAGAGTCTGGGCCGTCTGAACGCCAAAACCCTTAGGTATGCCAAAAGCAGGATTTATCAGCGCCTCATATGACTCATCCTCAAGCTTGTAAATTATAAAGTAGGGAGCCCTATCGAAGTCTAAAGCTACGGGGGAATCCAATCCCTCTCCCATAGAGCTTAAAGCTACCTTCAAACCTATATCACCCCCAATTCTATAGATACCCTATTCCTCCTCCAAGCCATGCTTAGGAGACCAAGAGGAGCATCCATCCGTTCCCTTCACAGAGACCTCCTTAAGCCTACAGGTCCCATATCCTAGACCTAAACTCTCCTCCCCCCAGGGAACATCTTCAGGAACGAAGTACTTACAGGTAGCACATCTTCTTTTCCTAACCATCCTAAGACGACCTCCCTCCAAAGAGCTTGCACAGAAGATTTTACCATCATAAATAATACTGCAAAAGATGTTAGCATATAAAGAGGTAAATTGGTATAATTAGGTTAAAGCGCTTTTAAAAAGGAGGGAGATGAAAATGGAAGAGAGAGAAACGCTTGAAAAACTCACACCATTAGAAGAAAGTAAACCTTTGGAAAGAGAAACAAAAACCCTGGTTATTAAAGCACTTAAGGAGATACTACCAACAGATGAATTTAGAGAGCTGATCCAAGAAACCCTTAGACCTTCGATAGAATACAGGCTATTGAGGGATGAATTTACCTTGCTCTCCGCAAGGCTTGAGGCGAGCTTTGAAGGATTCCGTAGGGAGATAAGCGCTTTGGCCAGCGAAATGAAAGCAGATTACAGAACTTTAAGGGAGGAGGTCTTAAGCTCCACCAAGGAAGCCATAGAAGGCATCAAAACTACCATGGACTCCCTTCGAAGAAGCGGAGAAGAGATGAAAGAAAAGGTAGAGAAGAGCTTTAAGGAGATGGAAGAAACCTTCTCTAGAATATCCCAGAGAATAGAGGTAGAGATCAATGAAACCCTCGAAAGGATAGACCTTAAAACCCCATTAGATGATATCAAAAGGAGCCTAGAGCAGTTCAAGAAGGAAGCAATATCTTCCATAGAAGAGGAGCTAAAGAAAGTACAGAACTTGATCGGAGAATCTCAAAAAAGCCTAAGAGAGTTAGAGATGAGGATGATGGAAAAGCTAGACGAGAAAATCAGTTACATGGAAAACAGCCTTAGGGAGAGTCTAGGTAAGCAGGAAAGCCTTGTCTCCCAACTCAAGAAAGAGCTCGAATCTCAAAAGATCGATATTCAAACCTCCTTAAGAGAGAATGCGGAAAAGATAGCCGAACATATAAATATCCTCGATCCCAAAATAAGCGGACTTGAAAGTAGATTAGCTGGCATAAGCTCAAAAGCAACCTTAAATCTCTTACTTCTTATCGCAGCTTGCGGAGGAATAGCCCTCGTGATATCTAGACTTTTGGGAGGGTAAAGATAAGATCAAGAAGATTCCAATATATAAACTTAAAGCACCTACTATAAAGGGAGCAACTGACCCAAAGAGGTCCTGAGCCCCTCCAGAGATGACGGGACCAAGGGACATACCTATGCTGTTAGCTACCTGAAGCACAGACATGCTTAAGGCCATACCACGCTCCCTTCCAGTTTCGGTCATTATAGCTGCTAAAGCGGGATATCCTGCACCGGCAAATATTCCTAAAAGCACCACTGTGAGAAGTAGAAAGCAACGACTGATGATCAATGGAATAGTGATAAGCAAAACACCATAGATAAAGTTGGTTAAGATTATAATTTTCCCTTTGGAAAGACGATCTGCAAGCTTTCCAAAGGGACCTTGAACCAACGCAGTAATACTAAGAAAGAACCCAACCATCATTCCTATTTCATCGTAATCTATACCTTTCGAGTTAGCCATTAACGGAAAGAAAGTCATCAAGATAGATCTGCTTAGGTCCATCGCAAATCCAACGAAGAAGAAGCTAAAATAAAATCGGTTTAAAAATATTATTTTAAAGGCACCTAAAAGATCGGTCTTACCTCTTAAAGACCTGTTGGAAGAGACAGAAGAGGGTAAAAGAAAAACAGCAAGCAAAAGCGCTATCAACGTGAATGAGGCCATGCCAATGAAAGCAGAGTCTATTCCCCACCTTTTGACCAAAACGCCGCTTATAAGTGGACCTCCACCCAGACCAAGGAAGAAAAAGGTATTAGCTATCCCCATATACGTCCCTTCTTTGCCCGAAGGAGCTAACTCTCCTGCGTAAGCCATCGCAAGAGGAACTATCATAGCCGAACCCAAACCTTGAAAAGCCCTCACCCATATTAACTTAATGAGGCTATCAGCATATATATATAAAATCGAGGAGATAAGATATACAAAAAGCCCTAAAATTATAAATTTCTTCTTTCCAAGCCTATCAGCTATGCTTCCTATGAAAAGAACTCCTATAAGCCTAGAAATAGATAAAGCGGAAAAAACGAAACCTACCTCTATTCCCATAGCTCCGAACTTGGCAGCATAGATAGGCAACACAGGTACAACTACTCCAACACCCAAAACCGCTATAAATATGAGGAAAGATAAAACGACCATGGCTTGCTATATTATAATACTCATTGTAGAATAAAAGCAAGAAAAGGGAGGTGAAAAAGCTATCTGGGAAATAAAGGATGAAGTTAGAAGCGCGTTAGAATCTGGGGAAGCAGTAGTAGCTTTAGAATCTAATCTCATAGCGCACGGTTTCCCCTATCCGCGAAACGTGGAAATCGCGCTCCTCGCAGAGAAAGTGATAAGAGAGCATGGAGCCATACCAGCAACTATAGCTATAATAAAGGGTAATATAAAGGTCGGCCTCACAGAAGAGGAGATCCAGATCTTGGGAAACAGGAAAAACACCCCTAAGGCCGGGGTAAGAGATATTCCAGTCGCTATAGCTCGAAGGGAAAACGGTGCCTTAACGAGTGGTGGAACGCTGTGGTGCGCAAGAAAGGTTGGAATAGAAGTCCTTGCAACTGGTGGCATAGGTGGTGTTCACAGGAATATAGATCAAAGCCTTGATATATCCAATGATATAACGGTATTGGCAGAAGGTCCAGGTATCGTTGTATGCTCAGGCCCAAAGGCGATCCTTAACCTCGAAGCGACCCTTGAGCTACTCGAAACCTTGGGAGTCATTGTCGTGGGTTATAAAACAGATGAGCTTCCTGCCTTCTACTTCAGAAACAGTGGCGTAAAGCTTGACGTCAGCGTTGACTCTCCAGGAGAGATAGCTCAGATATATAAAATGGTTAAGCTGCTAGGTATAAATAAGAGCGTTCTCGTCACCAATCCTCCTCCAAAGGAATCATGGAACAAAAGCGAATTCGAGCCTCTCTTGAAGGAAGCAATCGACGAAGCGAGAAAGCTTAACATAAAGGGAAAGGCCTTAACTCCATATCTTTTGGGCAAGCTTGCCCAAATAAGCAAGGGCAAAAGCGTCGAAGCCAATGCAAGCATAATCCTATCTAACGCAGCCTTGGCTGCTAAAATAGCGATAAAGATTAAAGAGGAAAGATGAAAAGCGTAGAACTAAAGGTATATGGCGTAGTTCAGGGGGTAGGCTTCAGACCTTACGTGTCGAAGCTCGCCAATTCCCTCTCTATAGGAGGATGGGTTAAAAACACAAGTGAGTGCGTAGAGATAAGGTTAATCGGCGAAGAGAAAGAAATCAACGCTTTTATAAGCAACCTTAAGCTTTCTCCACCTCCTCTCTCAAGAGTGGTAAAGATAGAAAAGGTTAGAGAAGAAAATTATGAAGGGGAGAAACCTTCTTTCATTATACTCAAAAGCGAAAAAAAGGCGAATTCTGCCAGGGATAACCTCTGGATTCCTCCTGATGTTGGAACATGTGATGACTGCTTAAAAGAGATCTTCAACGATAAAGATAGGAGATATCGCTACCCCTTCACAAATTGTACGAATTGCGGTCCTCGCTTCACTATAATACTTGACCTTCCCTACGATAGGGAAAAAACTACGATGAAGATCTTTAAGATGTGCGAAAGATGCGAGAAGGAGTACAACGATATCAACGATAGGAGGTTTCATGCTCAGCCAAATGCCTGCCCTGAATGCGGCCCCGAGTTAAGACTACTTGATAACCGCGGAAATAAGATCGACGGAGACCCCATAGAAAAAACGATAAAACTCCTTAAAGAGGGGAAGATAGTTGCTATAAAGGGTATTGGCGGTTTCCACTTAGCGGTAGATGCCTTAAACGAAAGGGCTATAAATGAGCTTAGAAGAAGGAAAAATAGACCACATAAGCCCTTCGCACTTATGGCATTTAACATAGACAGAATCAGTCAATTCGCTAAGGTTAATCAAGGTGAAAGGGAACTCCTTCTAAGCCCTATAAGGCCAATAGTTCTTTTAAGAAAGAGAGAGAGCTCTAACCTTCCCGAGAACATAGCCCCCAATAACAAATATGTTGGCTTTATGTTACCCTATACCCCCTTACACTACCTAATAACCGAGCCTTTCCAGGCGCTTGTGATGACAAGCGGTAACCTCTCAGACGAACCGATAATCTACGAAAATGAGCAGGCTCTCCTAAAGCTTAAAAACATAGCTGACTTCTTCCTGATTCATAACAGAGAGATATATACTCCTTGCGATGACTCTATAGTTATCAACGGTATGGTTACAAGGAGAGCGCGAGGGTATACCCCTTTGCCTTTGGTTGGAGAAGAAGAGTTCCCAGAGATACTCGCTTGCGGAGGAGAAGAGAAATCCTCTTTCGCCTTAAGCAGGAAAAATACCATCATCTTAAGCCAATATATAGGAGACCTAAAGGATCTAGAGACCTTAGAAAGATATGAGCTCCTTATAGAGAGATTCAAAAGCCTTTTCAGCTTAAACCCCAAACACGTGGTTTGCGACCTTCACCCCCTTTACCTTTCAACGAGATATGCGGAGGCAACCGGCTTACCTATCCTAAAAGTCCAGCATCACCACGCTCATATGACGAGTTGCATGTGGGAAAATGGTATAAGCGATAAGGTCATAGGAATCGTGCTCGATGGAACCGGATATGGTATAGACGAAACCATATGGGGAGGAGAGATATTTATAGGAGACTATCTTGAATTCAAAAGAGTGGCTCATTTAAGGCCGATTCCCTTGCCTGGGGGAGAAAAAGCGATAAGGGAGCCCTGGAGAATCGCCTTAGCTTACCTAAGAGAGATAGGTAAGGAAGATTTAATTATTGAGGAAAAGGCTAAGGAGATACTGAGGATGCTAAAGCTTGGGATAAACTCTCCACTATCTTCGGGGTGTGGGAGGCTTTTTGACGCCGTCTCCGCATTCCTAGGAATAAGAAAAAGTATATCCTACGAAGCCCAGGCAGCGATAGAGCTTGAGGGTGTAGCAAATGAAGATGAAAAGAGCGCTTATCCTGCAGAACTCCGGGAGGAAAAAGGGGAGATAATAATAGATTGGAAAAGAATGTGGGAGGAGCTCGTAAAGGATGTCATGCGAGGGACACCAGTTGAGATATGCTCTATGAAATTCCACAACTACATTGTCAATAGCATCTCTGAAGCGGTAGAAATCATAAGAGGGAAAACCCATATCGAAAAGGTCGTCTTAAGCGGTGGAGTATTCCAAAACCAAATAATTCTTCACAAAACTGTTGAAAGCTTGACTAAAAGAGGGCTCATGGTCTATCATCATAAAGAAGTTCCAACAAACGATCAGGGTATAGCTGTGGGGCAGCTTTTGATATGCGCGGAAAAGATAAGGAAAGGAGCTGTTTAGAATATGTGTCTCGCTGTACCACATAGAATAGTAAGAGTGGATGGAAACGAAGCTATCGCCGAGATAGGAAGTATTAAGAAGAAGGTCCGTTTGGACCTTCTTGAAGATGTAAGGATTGGGGATTATGTGCTGATCCATGCGGGCTTCGCGATAGAAAAGCTTAGCGTGGAAGAAGCAGAAGATATTCTTGACGCTTGGAAGGAGATCGAGGAAGCCCAAAATGAGGGATAGGAATGAGAGCTATACCTCTTAAGCTTATAGAGGACTTGAGGAATTTAAACGTCTCACGCCCTCTTCGGTTCATGGAGGTCTGTGGAACTCATACGGTAAACATATGCAGATTCGGGCTAAGGAGTATATTTCCCAAAAACGTCGAGCTAAGAAGCGGTCCTGGATGCCCCGTTTGCGTCACACCCGCTTCCGCTATAAAGATAGGCGTTGATCTGGCATTGAGCTTTGAGAAAACGATAGTGTTAACCTACGGAGATATGATGAAGGTTCCCGGGCCAACAATGACCCTCGCAGATGCAAAGGCTCGGGGAGGACGGATTTTAAGCGTATATAGCGTAGTTGAAGCCATCGACTTGGCAGAGAAGGAGAGAGATTTTAAGATAGTGTTCCTTGGGGTGGGGTTTGAAACCACAGCACCATCAAGCGCATGGGCGATAAAGGAAGCCAAGAGGAGGAATCTTAAAAATTTCTTCCTCGCCTCCTTTCATAAGCTTATACCCCCTGCTCTTGAAATTTTAGCCTCTGAGAGAACCTTAGATGGCTTTCTTTGCCCAGGGCACGTAAGCACCATAATAGGGTTAAAGCCTTACGAGGAGATATCGAAAAGACACAAAATACCATGTGTTATATCCGGATTCGAAGCGGAAGACATAATCATAGCGATGCTTAAGCTCATAGAGATGGCAGAGAAGAAAGAGTATATGGCCTTTAACGCTTACAAAAGAGCGGTTAAAGAAAAGGGTAATATTAAAGCCCAGGAGCTACTAAAAGAGGTCTTTGAGGAAGAAGACACTGAGTGGAGAGGGTTAGGTATAATCCCCAAAAGCGGCCTTAAGATAAAAGAAGAGTTCTCAGATTTTGATGCCAAAATAGCCTTCAAGATAAAAGATGAAAGCGTCAAGGATATCCCGGGGTGTAAGTGCGGAGAGGTCCTTAAAGGGCAGATATACCCCTACGAATGCCCCCTGTTTGGGAATTCTTGCACTCCGGAACAGCCTGTAGGCCCCTGTATGATATCAAGTGAGGGAAGCTGTGCAGCCTATTATAGATATGGAGGTTTAATAGAACCATGATCAAGCTGGATCACGGGAGCGGTGGAGAAAAAACAAGGGAGATAATTGAAAGGCTTTTTCTACCAGCCTTTAGAAATCCTATCTTGGAACGCTTAGAAGATAGCGGAAGGATGAATGGTCTTGCTTTAACGATAGATGGTTATACCGTGAAGCCGATCTTCTTCAGAGGTGGTGATATAGGAAAGCTATCCATCACCGGAACGGTAAACGACCTTGCTGTATCAGGAGCTAAGCCGAAGGCCATCGCCGTCTCCATAATAGTGGAAGATGGCTTCTCTGAAGAGAAGCTCGAGAGGATTATATCCTCTATGGCAAAGGTCTCAAGGGAGGTTAACGCTCCGATAATAACTGGAGATTTCAAGGTTGTTAATAAGGGTGAAGTTGACGAGATATTCATAATCACAAGCGGTTTGGGAGAGATATTTTACCCCCAGCTTGGAGCAGAATACGTATCCGCTGGAGATAAGATATTGGTCAGTGGCCCCTTAGGCGATCACTCTCTTGCTGTGATGGGAGAAAGATATGATGTAGAGCTACCTGAAGGCTTCGAAAGCGATTGCGCCCCAGTATTAGATCTCGTGGAGGCCATCACAAGGATAGGTGGCGTAAAGTGGATGAGAGACCCAACGCGGGGAGGCTTAGCAGCTACACTAAATGAGCTCGCTAAAGCCACGGGAAAGGAGATAATAATAGACGAAGAAGCTGTTCCATTCAGAAAAGAGGTACTCGACTTCTGCGAGATATTCGGCTTCGACCCCTATCACCTGGCTTCTGAGGGGAGATTCATCGCAGTAGTGGATAGAGAAATGGTGGATGAGGTCTTAAAGATCATTAAAAAGCACCCCGGAGGGGAACTCTTTAAGGTAATAGGAGAAATCAGCCAAAATGAGAAAAGCAGAGTAATAGTTAAGACTCGCTTTGGAGGGTTAAGGCTTCTTGATCCACCAAGAGGTGAGCTTCTACCAAGAATATGCTAAGGAAGGGAGGGATATCATGTATACCATATTGAAAAGTAAAGCATTAGCTCCAAACATTTACGAGTTCACCATAAGAGCTCCCCTTGTCGCCAAAAATGCAAAAGCTGGGCAATTCGTCATAGTGAGGATTCACGAGAAGGGAGAGCGCATTCCCTTAACCATAGCTGACTTCGACAAAAACGAGGGAACGATAACCATCGTATTTCAGGTGGTTGGTAAGACAACGCATGAGTTATCAACCTTGAAAGAAGGAGACAGCTTAAAAGATTTCGTAGGTCCCTTAGGAAACCCATCTGAAATAGAAAGGCTCGGTAGCGTTCTTGTGGTTGGCGGTGGAGTAGGAATAGCTCCCATATTCCCAATAGCTCGCGCGCTAAAGGAATCTGGAAACCATGTAATAGGTATAATAGGGGCAAGAAGCTCCGATCTCCTCTTTTGGGAAGATAAGGTTAAAGAGGTATGCGATGAACTTATAGTATGCACCGATGATGGAAGCAAGGGGGTTAAGGGGTTCGTAACCCAAGCGATGGAAATGGTATTCAAAGAGAAAAGCGATATAAAAAGATGCTGGGCCATAGGCCCCTTAATAATGATGAAGTTCGCCACCCAAGTTGCTAAGAAATACAATGTTCCCATAACCGTTTCCTTAAATCCGATAATGGTAGATGGAACAGGAATGTGCGGAGCTTGCAGATGTACTGTAGGGGGGAAAACCCTCTTCGCTTGCTCTCACGGACCGGAATTCGACGGCACACTCGTAGACTTCGATGAACTCATAAAGAGAGGAGAGAGGTTTAAAGAGGAAGAAAAAATAGCCTGGGAGCGCTACAAGAGCATGAAGGGGGGAGCTTAAAATGGCTAAGGTTAGAAAAACTAAAGTGCCGATGAAAGAGCAACCGGTTGAAGAGAGAATAAGGAACTTCAATGAGGTTCCCTTAGGTTATACACCAGAGGAAGCAATGGAAGAAGCAAGTAGGTGTTTAGGCTGTAAGGATGCCCCTTGCGTGAAGGGATGCCCCGTTGGGATAAATATTCCCAACTTTATAAAGGAAATCAAGGAAGGCAACTTCAAGAAAGCCATCGAGATAATAAAGCAAGACAACTCCCTCCCAGCTATATGCGGAAGGGTCTGTCCACAGGAAGATCAGTGCGAAAAGGAGTGTAGGCTTAACAAGATAGGGGAACCAGTAGCAATAGGAAGGCTTGAGCGATTTGTCGCTGATTGGGAAGCGGGACAAGGTATAGAGAGACCAAACCTACCACCTAAGAAGGGGATAAAGGTAGCGGTAATAGGCTCAGGTCCTGCAGGATTAACAGCAGCTGGAGAGTTAGCTAAGATGGGCTACGATGTAACCATATTTGAAGCCCTTCACGACACCGGCGGAGTATTAAGATACGGTATACCTGAGTTCCGCTTACCCAAGAGGATAATAGACCGGGAAGTGGAATATATAAAGATGCTAGGAGTTAAGATAGAGGTCAATGCTATAGTAGGGAAAACCATAACCATAGAGCAGATATGGAACGATGGCTTTCAAGCTATGTTTATAGGAACTGGTGCCGGCCTTCCTAAGTTCATGAACATCTCTGGAGAAAACCTAAACGGCATTTACTCTGCCAACGAGTTCTTGACAAGGGTAAACCTAATGAAGGCCTATCTCTTCCCAGAGTATGACACACCAATAAAGGTAGGGAAAAGGGTCGCGGTAATAGGCGGAGGCAACGTTGCGATGGATTCTGTAAGAACAGCGAAAAGATTAGGAGCAGAACAGGCGATGATCATATATAGGAGAACGGAGAAGGAGATGCCCGCTAGAATAGAGGAGATAGAAAGAGCAAAGGAGGAAGGCATAATATTCCACTTCTTAACCAACCCCGTCAGATATATAGGAGATGAAAAGGGCAACGTAGTAGCCGTGGAGTGCATAAGGATGGAGTTAGGTGAACCTGATGCAAGTGGAAGGAGAAGCCCCGTCCCCATACCGAACTCAGAGTTCACCATGGAGGTGGATACGGTTGTAGTCGCCATTGGAACAGGTCCCAATCCCGTCCTATTACAAGCCTTTCCGGAGTTAAAGCTTAATAAATGGGGGTATATAGAGGCTGACCCAGAAACCGGTGCCACTTCTGTTCCAGGAGTATATGCTGGAGGGGACATCGTAACAGGAGCTGCAACTGTGATATCAGCGATGGGGGCAGGCAAAAGATCTGCGAAGGCCATAGACGAATATCTCCAAAAAAAGTTAAAAGGGGGCATCTAGTAAATGCCCCCTTTTATTACCCTTAACGCTTTGAGCTCTGGTATAGCCTTCTTGCCTTCATCCTTCCGTACTTCTTTCTCTCCTTCATGCGCGGATCTCTCGTGAGGAAGCCTTCTTTCTTCAAAGCAGGCTTAATCTCTGGATCATACTGCAAAAGGGCGCGCGCTATGCCCAACCTTATAGCCCCTGCTTGACCAGAAAGCCCTCCACCTCTAACGTTAACATAGATATCGAACTCTCTCTCCTTACCTAACGCCTTCAAGGGCTCAAGAGCATGTATCCTCCAAGCTTCTCTTGGAAAGTATTCATCCAAGCTCTTCCCGTTGACTACTATGTTGCCCTCTCCTGGCTTCATCCAAACGCGAGCTATCGCAGTCTTTCTTCTTCCTGTCCCATAATAAATCCACTTGTTCTCCAAACCTTATCTCCCTCCTTATAGATCCAGTTCCAGAGGTTCGGGCTTTTGAGGCTGATGAGGGTGTTCCTCCCCCCGATAAACCTTAAGCTTCTTAAACATCTTCCTACCCAATCTGTTTTTCGGAAGCATTCCCCAAACGGTTCTCTCTATTATCCTTTCCGGAGCCTTTTGGAGCATCTTCTCATAGGTGGTCACCTTAAGGCCACCCGGATAACCCGAATAACTATAAAGCTCCTTCTTTGTGAGCTTCTGCCCCGTAAGCTTTATCTTCTCAGCGTTTATAACGATAACGTAATCGCCTGTATCAAGATGAGGCGTATATATAGCTTTATGTTTTCCCCTCAAGATATAAGCTATCTTCGCTGCCAATCTCCCCAAGGGCTTATCCGTAGCATCGATTATGAACCACCTTCTCTCTATCTCCTTCGGCCTAGGTATGTATGTTTTGTTTCCTAGCATCTTTATCTCCTCCCTAAAACATCTCTTTTCTTTTAGGCACGCTCCTAATTTTAATATACCCCCATCACTTTGTCAAGAAAGCAACGCTCCTTGTCCTACAAATACCCTGCCTTTTATCAAAAGAAAGATTTAAAGAGCTGACCAAAAACTTCAAGGTGAGGGCCTTGAAAAAAACAAGGAAAAGTTATATAATATAGATTGCGAGCCGGAGTGGTGGAATTGGAAGACACGCTGTCTTGAGGGGGCAGTGGGTTTTTCACCCGTGCGGGTTCAAATCCCGCCTCCGGCACCATAAGAAGGATTAAAAAGCCTCAGCCCTGTAGAAGGCTGAGGCTTTCAGTTTATATGGTAACTTCCTCACCCGGCCTCAAAAGAATCGGAGTGACCCCTAAGGCTTTAGCCCCATCAGCGAACTTCTCAGGATCTGCCTCAATCAATGGCCAGGTCTTATAGTGCATAGGAATCACCTTTTTGGGCTTTATGAGCTCAACCGCCTTCAAGGCATCATCTAAATCCATAGTAAAGTTTCCACCTATAGGAAGAAGGGCCAAGTCAATACCCTCGTCCCTAAGTAGCATCATGTCTGCTACAAGTCCCGTATCACCAGCATGATAAACCTTTTTCCCCTCAACGGTTATTAAGAACCCACAAGGGTTCCCACCATAAAGGAGCTTATCACCCTCAGCTATTCCAGAGCCATGAGAAGCTGGTACAAGCTTCACCTTACCAAATGAAAAGGAAGCTCTTCCACCAACGTGCATAGGGTGGACCTTAGCCCCTTTAGAGGCACAATAGTTAGCTAACTCAAAAACAGTTACTATCGTAGCTTTAGTCCTATTTGCTATATCTATGGCATCCCCTAGGTGATCACCGTGCCCGTGGGTTACGAAGATATAATTAACATCTTTGAAGTCCTCGGGTTTAGCCGTAGCTTGAGGGTTATTGGTCAAGAAGGGATCGATGAGAGCTTTAAGTCCCTCACCTTCAATATAAAACGCAGCATGCCCCAGAAATCTAACCTTCACCATCCAGCACACCCCCTCCTATATTACAAGTGGCAAGATTATCTTTATATATCTAAGCCCCTTAAGAGCATGATCATCTCTGCCCGAGAAAGCCGGTAGAAAGCGCCACTCAGAGTCACCATCAAACTTAACCATAACCAAGCTCCTCCTTAAAAGAAGCTTCTGCCACTCCTTAGCTCTTATAGCTACAGGATTCCAGTTAGGCAGGATAGTCTCATAGAAAAGCGGATAGCTACCAGGTTCAGCATCTACTATCATCCACTGCGTTAGTCCCCAAGCCAGCTTAATCATCTCTGGACTTAAGGAGTGTCTGTAGGGAATTATCTGAAAGCCACCCATCTCCCCCAAAGGAGAGGTTGATACACATATAACCCCAGGATGATTAGCTCTAACTCTCCCTACCCCAGTATATTCGCTTCCAAGAAACCTCCCAACACCCTCAACAGGCTTTATAACCTTACCCACAACCCTTTCCACGCCGCTTAAATGCACAGCAATTATTTTCCCACCTACTTTGTTCTCAAAGATTAGCTCCTCCACATCGCATCTATCTTTTAAAACTTTTATTTTGAGCTCCCTTGGAATTCCCTTGGATGGCTCACAGGAGACCTCACTTCCAACAAAGGGAGAGTACCCTCCCCCAAAAATGCTTTCCTGGGTACGAATATCAGTCAATATAGAGCTTCCCGGACTAGCCCCAGAAGAAACGACCCCTTTAGGAAGGATGCTCAAAAGTCCCTCTTCCTTAAGTATATGTATAGCGTTAACCGCGGAAGCGACAACTTCATTCACCCTCCCCCATTGAGACGCGGTGAAGGGAGATTTATTAAACTCAACGGCTGGAGCAACCACGCTACCGCACCTTATCCACTCTCCCGCTTCAAGGAGCTTGACCTCTCCCCCATTCCTGTTTTCAACATATATGACAAAGGACACAACGCCCAGCGCGTAACCTTGCATAAAAACAAGGAACGCTATCAGAGCCACCGCTAAACCACTAAAGTATAAACCCTTATCCATCCTCATAGGTTGACCTTCAAAACCCTCACTTCAGGGGCTGGAAAGTACTAATTATCGAGTTAAACGTATCTAAGAAGCGCTGATAGTCTTTAAGCGAAGCCTCCAAATTAAGCACGTAGGCTAAGTTCTTAGAAACGTAGTAGTATTGCTCAGCATACAGTGGAATCTGCTCACCTGTGGGACTACTTACATAAGCAGAAAAAACCCTTTTGATGAAATACCTTCCATTTATATTAAGCAAGTTCTCAGAGTACTTCCTATAACCGGGGAATCTAGATAGGGAGTTAGTCTCAACAGCAATAGCATATGCTTGGAGGGAATAACCCAACGGTATGTTTTCCACAATCACGGAAAAATCCGCAACTATTATACTGTTTTCAACATATACGCAATTAACATAAGGAACTCCAACAGGCACATTAGAATTAGCCATGGGATTATATGTCCAGCCAGGGGGAATGCCTATACTGAAGTACCCCTTCGGATCCGTATATGTAGTCCATGCTTGAAGCTCTGGCATAGGCTGAGGCGTTGGGGTGGGTTGAGGCGCTGGAGTGGGTTGAGGCGCTGGAACAGGTTGAGGCGTTGGAACAGGCTGCTGTGTCGGAGTTGGTTGTTGTGTTGAAGCCGGTTGGACAGCCATAAACCTAATGCTACCTACCACTCTCATGAGAAGGTCCCTAAAACGATCGAAGTCTTTTTCCTCCCCCAAAACCGCAATTATAAAAGCGCTATTTTTGCTCTTCCCAAAATAGAGTGCGATATTTCCTTTCTCTCCTTTATCAGTAGAGAAGTTGGAAAGCTCAGCCATTGCCTCCAGGTCATCCCCTAGCGTAACCTTACCACTATTCACCATGATAGGAGCAGAAGTAGCATCAACGTTTTCCTTTATCTCGCTTAACGCCTTTTTCTTCTCCTCCTCTAAGTTAGCATTAAGATCAAGCAAAGATATAAAAACTCCTATTCTCTCTTGACTAGAGGGCATCAAGCTCACAAAGCTATCTTCAATCTCCTCAACCTCCCATGTCGTAGGAACCTCCACCGAAACCCTACCCTTTAAGAGGGTCTTGGAGGTTAACTCCTGAGAAAATGCGAAAAAGCTCAATCCTAAAATAAAAATTAAAACCGCTATTATCTCTATTACCCTAAGCTTTCGAAACATACCTTAACCCTCCTCCCTTGGTACCCCTATATTAAGATTTTAGCATAAAACCCAAGGCTATAACAACTTAAAAAGTGATAAAATAAGATTAGAAAAGTTAAACCCTTCTTAAAGGAGGGAAGAGAGATGAAAAAGAAAGCGATATTGTATTTAGTGGCGGTCATCATTCTTATCGTTACCCCGCTTTCTCTAGCAAAGGTGAATATAAAGACTATAGCTGATGAGGTAATTATAGCGAGAGCAACACTCAAACCCTTGCCTCACATATCAGTTAGATACCCCGACTTCGATCCAGAAAAGGCTTACGCTGTTCAGAAACTAGTGGTAAACAGGTTAAAATCCTTACATAACGCGAAGGTCAGAGGATTTAAGGCTGCTTTTACAGATCCTGTAAGCCAAAAGAACTTCGGCATGAAGGAGCCTGCCTATGGAGTGCTTTTGGATTACATGATCCTTGAGGAAAGGAAACCAGACCTAGATGTAAAGGTAAGTAAAAGAGCCATAAAACCCATGATAGAGGTAGAAATAGGCTTCATACTTAAAAAGGATATAAACAATCCAATAAAGAACATAAATGAGCTTAAGGAATACATAAAATCTGGCTTCATAGCTATAGAGATACCCGATATTAGATTTGATCTTAAGGGATTAAAGGGAAGTGATCTTATAGCTGATGATGCAGGAACTTTCCTGGTAATCAAAGGTAAGGAATTTGATCCCTTTAAGGTCGACCTTGCGAAGGTCGAAGCGAAACTTTACTTTAATGGAAAGGTCGTGGTCCTAGGTTCGGGTAAGAATGTACTAGGAAACCCGTTGAATTCCTTACTATGGTTGGTTAATAAGGCTCTCTCCCAAGGGGAAACTCTAAAGAAAGGACATATAATAATAACCGGGACGATGACAAAGATGGTTCCGGCTAACCCTGGAAGCTACGTCGCTGTTTATGGAGATCTTGGAAGCTTGAAGTTCAACATTAAGTGAAAACGAAAAGAATATGGTGACCCCCTTTTTTAAAGGGGGTCACCATATTTAAAAATCCACCTTCATCCCATCAGAAGCAGCCTTCACATTTAAACCTGTGCTCTTAGAGAGCTCCTCGGCTATGAGCCAAGGCTTCTTAAGAAGCATCCCCCTTCCAAAATGGGTCAAAATAGCTAACTTGGGCTTAGCCAAAGATATTATATTAAAAGCATCATCTAAGGAAAGATGGTCTATATCCTCTCTTTTTCTATGAAGCGTTACACTTAGCACCATTATATCAGCCTTAAACCTTTCAGGAATTGAGCTAAAAAATCTAGTATCCATGATAAAAGACAAAGTCTGCTCGCCTGAAGATGAGAACCTGAAACCAAAGGTTTGAACACCATGATGAACAAGAGGTATAGCATCCACAACTATGCCGTCCAACTCGAAGCTACCCCCACTTATAACCTCTACCCCATTGAGATAGCCTCTGAGATACCTAAATATGACCCTATCCTCCCCCTCTAAGGCATCAAGGGGAGCGAATAAAACCCCTCTTGGAGAAAATCCTCCCTCTGTCATAGCTTCTATCATGGTATTTATATCGGCGCAATGATCAAGATGTCTGTGAGACAAAAAGATATAATCTAAGGTCATGGGATCAAGCTTAGGCTTACTCTCTACACACCTAACGAGACACCCCGGTCCCGGGTCAACGAGGATGTTTTTACCACCATAGTTCAACCATATACCGCCAGAAGCTCTCAACTGCTTAAAGACAACGAACCTTGAACCAGCGGTTCCCAAGAACTTTATCCATCCCATATCTACTCAGGCAAGTTCACCTCAAGGACTAGGTCAAGATTGCTCATAAACCAGTCCACTGTCCTCTTGATCCCTTCCTCTATGCTCACCTTAGGCTCCCAACCAAGAAGCTCTCGTGCAAGGTTTATGTTAGCCCATGTTTTAGGAACATCGGCAGGGTGGGGTGGAAGATAAACCCTCTTAGCTCTTTTGCCCATCCTATCCTCTATCAAGGATATAACGTAATTAAGCTTCACCGGCCTATCACTGCCCAGATTTATCCTCTGAAAACCCCTAAGTCTTAGAGCTCTAATGGTTCCACCAGCGATATCATCTACATAAGTAAAATCCCTTTCCTGATTTCCATCACCATAAACCGTTATATCCTTTCCCTCATAGATCAACCTCATAAATTTAAATATGCTCATGTCCGGCCTACCTGCTGGACCATAAACTGTGAAATAACGCAGGATAGTTATATCTAAATTATATAGATGGTGATAAGAGAATGCCCAGCACTCCGCACTCCTCTTAGAAGCAGCATAAGGAGAAAGGGGGCGATCCGCTTGAGCGTCCTCACAAAAAGGTAGCTCTTCTAAACCATAAACGCTCGAGGTAGACGCAAGAACGACCTTTCTAACTCCTGAGCGACGACAGGCTTCCAATATGTTTAAGTTACCAAGTTCATTGGTCCTAAGGTAAACCCAAGGATCCTCTAAACTTCTTCTTACACCAGCCCTCGCAGCTAGGTTTATAACAGCAGAAAAACGATTAGAGCTAAACAGTGAAACTACTTCCTCCCACTCACTTATGTCCATCTGCTTAAACTTAAAGCCCCTATGATCTAATAGCTTGGAAAGACGCCATCTCTTTATCCTAACATCATAACTATCATTTAGATCATCGATGCCGAAGACTTCAGCTCCGTCTTTTAAAAGAAGTTCCGTAACCTTACTACCTATAAATCCAGCACATCCGGTGACAAGTATCAAAGTTCCTTTCCTCCAATGGTCATATCTATAATTTTATCCATTTCCTTTTTCAATTCCTGAGGTAATCCTGGAATATCAACCTTCATGAACCCTCTAACTATGAGGGATTTAGCCTCATCCTCACTTAAGCCCCGGGCTTCAAGGTAAAGCAGCTCTTCCTCGCTCAACCTCCCCACAGCGGCTTCGTGGGAAAGCTCCACGTCATCTCGAAAGGCGGTAAGCTCAGGAATAGCACTTATCACTCCTCCATTCTCAAGCAGAACTCCATGGCACTCCACATGCCCTCTGCAGTTAGCACCCTTTCCCTCAAGGTTCGCACGAGCTATAACCTTTCCACCTGTGCTAACTGTCCTAGATATAGACTCGCCCCTTGAGTTTTCCCCCTCAAGGACAAGATGAGAACCTATATCTATAAAGGAGTTTTTAGGAGCATATATGATTGAATAGCTTCTCGCAGCTGCATTATTCTTAACTATCATCCTAGGAAAGGCCTTAATCTGCTTAACCTCTCTTAAGCTAACGTAATTGGAAACGTAGATTGCCCCCTCTTCAATGAGAGCGGCACTCTTAGGGAAGACCTCAACTTGAGGTGCCCAGGAGTGAAACATACTATAGCTTAAGAAGGCGTTTTTCTCAAGGAATATTTCAGTAACAGCGAAATGTGAACCCGAAGAAACATGAGTGGATGTAAAGCAACCGGTTACTAAGTGAACTTCTGCTCCTTCTTCAGCGATTATGACGTTATGAACTATTTGAGAAAAGGCCTCACTTCGCAATATATAACAAGCTTGAAGGGGAAGGATCACCCTTCTTCCCCTCTTAACCCTAGCGAATAGCCCCCTCAGCGGAGCTTCATTAACCCTCTTGGTTATTTCATCCTCATCAGGTGATATAAGCTTCCAGAAATACTTCTCCCTAACCTCTGGTAAACGCTCAAGCGCCTCCCCTATTGGCATAACTTCAAGGCCGCTCTCCCTAACCAAAGACAAAAGTATCTGATCATCGGTCATAGCGAAGCTTCCTGCCTTATCCTTACCCTCCAAGTCAAACCCTAAGCTCTTGGTCCTCTCGTCAGCTAACACGTCTCCTTGCATACTTCACACCCCTTATACCCCTGTTCTCTGATCGTCGTCAGAACATCCCAGGGATTCTTATCACAAACTAGCTTTCCATCTATAAGAACATGAGCCTTATCAACCTTAACGTAATCCAAGAGATACCCCGTATGAGAAACTATCAGCCCGCTTTTCTTATAACCCTTCGGATGCCTTTTCACACAATGTCCCCTCTCAAGAAGCCTATTTATAGCATCGCCTACCAAAGATATGCTTTCAAGGTCTACGCCAGACTCCGGTTCATCAAACATCACAAACTTTGGGTCCTGGGCAAAAAGCTGCAAAAGCTCAGACCTTTTTCTCTCACCTCCAGAAAACCCTTTATTCACCTCCCTTGAAATGTGATCCTCAAGCTTTAGGAAGGAATAAAGCTCGTTATCAAAACCATCTTTACCATCCGCTAAGATCTCCACTAAGTCCTTAAGCTTAATCCCCTTAACTGCAGGGGGAGATTGAAAAGCCATCCCAATTCCTAAACGAGCCCTATCCCAGATGGGAAGATCGTTTATAACTTTACCATCGAAAACTATCTCACCCTTAACCACCCTGCATTGAGGAGCCCCCATTATGGTCATAAGGAGTGTCGTCTTTCCACTCCCGTTAGGGCCAAAGAGGATGTGAACCTCTCCCTCTCCTATGGTCAAGTTAACGCCTTTAAGCAAAAGCTTACCCCCAACCTCAACCCAAAGATCCTTTACCTCAAGCATTCACATCACTCTCCCAAAGAGATTATATCATAGTGGAAGCAAGGCTTCCCAAACCATATATTATCAGCAGACTAAAGGTTACTCTCATCCAGAAAGGATTCGCAAGCAAAAGCAGTAAAATGAATGGTAAGAGACCTACAAAAATAAGCAAAACCTCACTCTGCCATCTAAACTTGAACAGAGATAAGATCTTCTCCCCCAAAGCCGAAAAGAACCCAGATAAGCCTATCACTGAGGGAATAAATATAAGACCAAGGGCAAAGGCCTTATAGTGATGAGGGATGAAAAAGAAAGGGAGAAAAAGAGACGTCCCCAGAAGAATCGTTAAAAAGGCCTTTCTCTTTAGAGAGCTCCTAACCCTAAAAACCAAACGAGGGTGAAGGAGAGACAGGATGAAAGCACCCAAACAAAGAAGGAAGCCTATCTCTCGTAAAGAAATAAGGAAAGGGGAAAAGCGAGGAGGAACGCGATAAGGAAGGAGCGGGGGATTAACCACCCCTTGGGGACCGGAAAATCCAAGAGCGGAGGACATATTAAGAATAAGAAAAAAACAAACGTAAGAAACAATGACAGAAAAGCAACTAAAACTTCCCTCCTTATTTTTTTCCTCTCTGTCAAAGCTTCCTTCCAAGGTAGCTTTATCTCCTTTTCGCTCTCCGACAAAACCTTCCATAGCACATATTCCTCCCAGATATCCGGAAAGTTCTCCTTAAGTCGCTTCGAGATAACCTCAGCCTCCTCTTTAGAGATCTTCCCTTCTTTTAGAATCTCAAACAGCCTTTCCGCTTCATCTCTTCTCATCGCTCATTACTTCCCTTAAAAACTTAAGCGCTCTACTTAGGCGCTTCCTTACCGCCTCAACGCTCATCTTAAGCTCCTCAGCTATCTCTTCATGCGACAACCCCTCTTTAAACCTTAGGTATATAATCGCTCGCGTATCTTTAGGAAGCTTGGAGAGCGCCTCCTTAAGGGCGCTCTCCAAGTCCAAATCCTCCTCAGAGGGCCCTTCTGAACTTAACCCTATCCCCTTATCCGAAAGATCCTCTACACTCAAAGTCTTTCTATCTTTCCTCTTCATACTTATAAAAGTGGTTAGAACTAAGCGCCTCAGCCAAGTCTTAAAGGAATATTCCGATTTGTAGGTCCCCAGTGAGTTGTAAAGCTTCCACAGGGCTTCCTGAAAGAGCTCTTCTGCCTCATCCTTAGATGAGCTTAAGGAAAAAACAAGAGCCTTTAAGAAACCATAGTGCCTGTAGACTAGGTATTCAAAATACTCATCCTTTTCCAAGGCCAATCTAACTATCTCTGTATCGCTTAGTTTATCTAAGCTTTCAAGCTTAGATAAGATTCCGCCTAAAGAAAAAACCAGATCCAAGATGTTTAAGGACCTCCTCTCGCCAAAACGCTCACGCTAAGCCTACCTCGAGGAGTATCTATCCATATCATAGCTCTCCTCAGGCCTACTGGCAGCAGAGATCCGTTAACCTCAGCCCTAAAGGAGCGAGCGCTCAAAGGCCCTATATAGGCCTCATAGGGATAGACCCTCAGCCATGGAGCTGTGTCCAAAATCCTAACCCTTACTGGATAGGGAGAGTTATTCCTGACCAAAAAGTTCCTAGCCTTGCGCGTCCCGTAACGAACGATGCCAAAATCAATATGCGTAGGAGCCACATGAATTCCTAAGTCTGGATAAGGATACCAACTAGGATGACGCTTAACCCTAACAGTAATGTCTAAAGCTCCCCAAGGGAAGTACAGCGTTAAAACTCCCTCCAAAACATCTTCTGGGAAGTAATCTATATATATGCTGATTGGAAGCCTATAGGAACCCACCGGGGGAATAGTAACGTAAGGATAGGACAACCTTATCCATGGGACACTAGATCTTATCCTAACCTGAATGGGATAAGGATAGGGATTATATAATATCACGTATTTCGTTCTCTCACCAGGACCTACCTCACCAAAATCAACAAGCGTATCCGAAACCCACCCACTAGGCCCTGGAGGGAAAGGTAGTCCTCCTCCCCCAGAAGATAGGACTCTAGCCGTCCAAGGTACGCGATACTCTCTACCATGAACATTGATCACTATTCTCCCGCTTTTCACCCCAGGAGATAGACCTTCAGCTCTAAAAGTAACATATAAGGGAAACTCTCTACCAGGAGCTACACTGAAGATTGTATGAGACAAGCTGATAAAAGGCGACCCCGGATTCACATTAACATGTAAGGGCAGCAATCCATCATTAGCAATAGAAAGCACTACTGTCTTAAATTCTCCCACGTTAACCCCTTCAAAGTTCAAGGAAAGCGGGCTAATTCTAATTCGAGCCGGGGGTTCAGGCGGAGGTAAAGAGCGAGGTAAGACCCTAGCTTCCCAAGGAACGTAGTAAATCCCCACCGCAGTGTTGATAACTATTCTTCCACTTCTTATGCCAGGTGTATCTGGCGCCCTGAAAACTACCCTCACATTAACCCTTTCCCCAGGATTTAGGTTAAAATTATTCCTATAGACCGTTATAAACGGAGAGTTCGGATTTATGCTAACCCAGGCGCGTATGCCTGCAAGGTTTTCTATGATAATGTGGTTCTCACGAGTCTCTCCAACGTAAATCTCCCTAAAGTTCATGAAGGTTGGATTGACCCTCATATGAGGAGGGGGAACGGAAAGGGCAGGCTCAGGAATAAAGGAAATTCCAACAAATGTCACGCTCAGTAAGAGAAACAAAATTTGCCTTACTCTCATCCTTCTCACCTCCTTTTAAGAAACTTCGTTTAAACCCATTATAGCACACCTAATAAAGGGGGGATAACTTAAACATGATAGTTAGGAAGGTAGACGAAATTGAAGCGCAGGAAATGAGCGAAGCCCAAAACGCAACTATCAAAATACTCATAGGAGAAAAGGAAGGAGCTCTGAACTTCATAATGCGTTATTTCTGCATCAATCCCAAGGGAAGCACCCCTTACCACTCCCATGACTGGGAGCACGAGATATTCATCCTTAAGGGGAAGGGCGTAATCCGTGGAGAAAACGCCCTATACACCGTAGAAGCGGGTAGCTTTGCGTATATACCACCTAACGAGAAGCACTCTTTTGAGAACCCCTTCGACGAACCATTGGAATTCCTATGCATAATACCAAAGTGGTGAGGGGTATATACCCCTCACCACTTGTGAGCCTTTAACGTCCTTTCCTCTCCTCGAAGAGCTTACTTTTTATCTCCCACAACTTTTTAGTCAGAACCGATGGGTCCACGTTATTCTTCGACAGATAGGCAAATGGATTCTCCTTAAATCCCTTAGCTACTTCCTCGATATCCTTGTTCAAAAGCTGTGACAAGGCTATAACCCTTAGCATCGACCTGGGCGGCATTGGGTATTTCTCAAAGACGCCTTGAAGCTTCTCCAAAGGTATACCTACGACCTTCGAAAGAATCTGAAGGTTCCTCTCATATGGAGCTTCTGGAAACCCATGTCCTCGAAAGCTCCACTCTTTGCCCATGTGAGTTCCATAAAACGGACACCCCATCCACGGTGAAGCTCCTGGAAAAGGATGCATTCTCCCACCATAGGGTGTCTCCCTCATCGGAGCTCCGGGCCCTCTCCATCCATAATAAGGAGATCCCCACCACCAATAGGCTAAAGCTACGCTTCCCACTCCCAATACCACCAAAGCTATAACGAGCGGAACGCTTATCTTCCTCAACTTAACACCACCTCCCACCTATATATACGCAGATGGAAGGTGATTTGTGACATTCCATTTAAAGATGAATTGGTCTATCAGCAACCCCCTCAAAGGCACCCAAAACCGCCTCGCTCAAAGTTGGATGAGGATGAATCGTTAAAGATAGATCTTCAGCTCTTAGACCAAACCTAACCGCTATAACTCCCTCCATAAGAAGCTCCGTAGCCATAGGTCCAACGGCTGAAAACCCAACTATTTTCCCATCTCCATCAGATATAACCTTAACGAAACCTTCTCTCTCCTCCATAGCCCTCGCCCTTCCATTAGCAGAGAAGGGGTATTTAAATACTTTATAGTCAGTGCCCTTAAGATCTTTTTCCCTTAAGCCCACAGCTCCCACCTCTGGATGGGAGAATATTACAGAGGGTATAGCAGTATAATCCATCTCCTTATCTACGCCGGCAATGTTATAAGCAGCGATCACCCCTTGCATCATGGCAAGATGAGCTAACATCACTCCTCCAACAACATCTCCAACCGCATAAACCCCAGGAATATTGGCCCTCATTCGAGAGTCCACCTTAACCCCCCGCTCTATTTCCAGACCCACATCTTTTAGGTCTTCACCTATGCGTGGAATCCTTCCTACACTAACTAAAACCCTTTCTGACATTCCCTCAACAAGACCACGAGGGGTTTCCAACTTCCAAAGAAATCCAGAGGAACCCTTAGATAGGGAAGATACCTTCGAAGACTCGAAGATCTTTACACCCCTTTTCTGGAGGGACTTCCTAACCTCGGAGGCTACGTCATCGTCCTCCGCGGGAAGAATATGCTCAAGTAGCTCAACCAGGGTAACCTCAACCCCCAGTATGGAAAAGAGCGTCGCAAACTCTACCCCTATAGCTCCGCCTCCCACTATGAGAATGGAAGAGGGAAGCTCTTCCATAGAGAAGACATCGTCGCTTGTCCACACACCATCAACTTCGCTAAACGGAGGAAATAGCTTAGGAACTGAACCGTTCGCTAAAACAACGCTCTTAGCCTCCAAAACCTCGCCCGTTTCCTCTATCTCTATCTTCCACGGCTCGAGAAAGTAAGCCGTTCCCCTCTTCAAGTCTATACCGTTTTTCTTAAAGAGATACTCTATCCCTTTCCTTGACATAATGACGGTTCGCTGCATGTGGTCCTTAAGGGATTTAAAGTCGATGGAAGGGGTAGCTTTAACCCCAAGCCTCGTCCCTTTCTCTTTGACGCTTGCTAAAAGCTGAGCTCCGGAAAGCAACGCCTTTGTTGGGATGCAACCCCAGTTTGTACAAGTCCCACCCAACTCTCCTTTCTCAACGACAAGGACCTTTTTACCAAGATGCGCCAGCTTCACCGCGCAAACATACCCCCCTGGCCCAGCCCCTATAACGATAGCATCATACATCGCTTCTCACCTCTTTAGGTCAAACTTTTCCAAGCCTCTTCCTTATATGTGGGATTAACCCCCCATCCTCAATGATACCCCGAACGAACTCCGGTAAGAGAGGGAAGCTAAAAACCCCCTTCTGGGAGAATATCTTCCCCTCATCAAGATCTATCTCTATCTCCTCCCCCTTATCGATGAGATCATAAATGGCCGAACACTGCACCACAGGCAAACCCTGATTAATGGCATTCCTGTAAAATATCCTAGCGAAGCTTTTAGCAATCACGGCTCCTATACCAAGGGCTTTAAGGCAGGTGGCAGCTTGCTCTCTTGAGCTCCCGCAGCCAAAGTTCTTACCCGCAACTATCACATCACCAGGCTTGGCCTCCTTTGCAAAGGAGGGATCCAGATCCTCAAGGGCATGTCTAGCCATCTCATTAGGATCAGAAACTGTATAAGTGTACTTTCCGGGGAAAATCACGTCAGTATTAACATCATCACCATATTTCCAGACCCTGCCCTTTATCCTCAAGATCAAAGCACCTCCCTCGGGTCAGCTATGAAGCCCATTAATGCGGAAACAGCCACTGTAGCAGGACTCGCAAGATAGATTTCCGACTCGGGATTTCCCATCCTACCCTTAAAGTTCCTATTGGCAGTGCTTATACAGACCTCGCCGGGGGCAAGAATCCCAAGGTGATTCCCCATACAGGGACCACATCCGGGAGGAGCTATAATAGCCCCAGAATCGATGAGAATCTCCAAGACTCCTTCCCTAAGAGCCTGCTTATAAACTCTCCAGGAAGCAGGTATAACTATAAGCCTAACCCCCTTCGCTATTCTCCTTCCCTTAAGCAACCTTGCAGCTATTCTGAGATCCTCGATCCTCCCATTGGTGCAGGTCCCAATAAAGGCCTGGTTTATCCTCACCCCTCTAACTTCTCTCACCGGGAGGACGTTATCAACGCCATGAGGTTTAGCCACAAGGGGCTCAATTTTCGATAGATCATACCTCAAAACCCTCTCATAGAAAGCATCTGGGTCAGCTTTAACTATCTCAAACTCACTTTTGGCTATTCCATCAAGATAGGAAAGGATCTTATCGTCAGGCTCAATAACGCCATTCTTAGCTCCCATCTCGATGACCATATTACAAAGGGTCATTCTATCGGAAATGGACATATCCTTAACGGCGCTACCACTGAACTCAACAGACCTGTAGTCTGCCCCATCAGCTCCAAGATCCCCTATTATCCTCAGGATAAGATCCTTAGCATAAACGCCTTGGGGGAACTCCCCTTCCAACTCTATCCTTATACTCTCGGGAACGCGAAGCCATATACGCCCCACCGCCCAAATAGCAGCCATTTCGCTTCTTCCTATGCCCGTGGAAAAAGCCCCAAAAGCACCATAGGTACAAGTATGAGAGTCACTCCCCAAAATCAAATGACCTGGGAGGGCAAACCCCTCCTCACAGAAGACCTGATGACACACTCCCCCATCAGAATCCGTATCATAGAAGTTCTTGATCCCCTGCTCCTTAACGAACTCCCTTATCTCCTTATGATTTAAGGCATGCTTATCGGTAGGCGCAGGAACAGCATGATCCAGAATTATGACTATCTTATCCGCATTCCATACCCTTTCAACCCCTATAGACTTAAAGAGCTTAATTATAGAAGCAGCATTGTCATGAGACATGACCCTATCGGGCTCAACCGTAACCACATCCCCAGGCTTAACCTGAGAAAGCCCCGATTTCTTAGCCAAGATCTTCTCAGCAAAGGTCATTCCCATAAGGTCTTCACCCTTCCATCAAAGATCTTATATGCTCTATAAGCCCACCCTTTTCCATTATCTCCCGCTCAAGCCCAGACAAGGGATGACCAAAAAGTTCCTCCCCACTACTTAGATTTCTAATGAGGCCACTTTCTGGATCAACCTCGAGCTCATCCCCCGTCTTAACCTTCTTAGATATGTTAGGGCACTCCAAGACAAGAAAGCCGTTATTTATGGCATTTCTGTAATATATCCTTGAAATACTCTCAGCTATAACGCCGGCTACACCCAGATACTTAAGACATAAAACGGCATGTTCTCTCGAGCTACCAGAACCAAAGTTCCTGCCAGCAACGACGAAATCCCCAGGGCTAACTCTCTTAGAGAAGTCTTCCATTCCAGGAACGTACTCCATGGCATGCTTCGCCATCTCTCTAGGATCGGTCAAGGGGAGATATTTACCATGATAGATGAGATCTGTGTCTATGTTATCACCAAAAACCCAAGCTTTGCCTCTTAAAAGGGCCATCAATGCTCCCTCCCTAAAGCAGATCCCTCGGATCTGTGATCTCTCCGGTAATTGCAGAAGCGATAGCGGTCAATGGGCTAGAAAGGTAGACATAGGAACCCCTCCCAAGCTTCCCTTGAAAGTTCCTGTTGGAGGTGCTTAAGAGAACCTCTCCAGAGGCCAATATCCCGTGGTGACCGATGGTACACAAGCTGCATCCCGGATTGGTGAAAACCCCTCCTGCTTCAACGAAAGCGCTAGCTATACCCTCCCTAAGAAGTCTTAAGGCAACCTCCTTCGTCGATGGGGTGAATATAACTCGCACACGAGGATTGAACCCCTTACCCACCCTCAAAAGATAGTCGTAAGCCACTTTAAAGTCCTCATACCTGCCGTTAGTGCAAGATCCTATAAACACTTCATCCACCTTAACCCCTCTCAAATCCCTAACCTTTTTAACGTTCTCCGGAACGTGAGGACATGATATAAGCGGCTCAAGGCCGCTTACATCATACTCCCTTATCTCAAGATATTCTGCATCAGGATCAGCTTCTATAATCTCAACGCTCTTTCCTACCCTCTCCTCAAGGAAAGCCTTAACCTCATCATTAGGAACCATAAACCCGATCTTACCGCTCGTTTCCGTAACCATGCTCGATAAGGTTATCCTATCAGCGAGTGAAAAGCTATCTATAACTTCACCGTAAAACTCAACGGAGAGGTAGTTAGCACCATCCCCTCCCATCTCGCTTACAAAGAAGAGAGCCAAATCTTTAGAGGTAACTGGATAGCTGAGCCTGCCGTTAAACACCATCTTTACGCTTTGAGGAATCCTAAACCAAAGCTTGCCGAGAATGAAGCCCGCAACGACATCCGTGTTTCCCACCCCCACGGAAAACGACTCAACGGCTCCTAATAAGTTCATATGACTATCAGTTCCTATTATCACGCTTCCTGGTGTAACTAAGCCTCTTTCGAGGAGAACATGCTGACCTATACCAGCGTTAACATCAAAGAAGTGCTTTATACCTTGGCGCTCAGCGAACTCCCTACATATCTTCTGATTATTCGCAACCTTCTCATCCTTAGCAGGGACCTGATAATCAAAGGTTATGGCTATCCTCTCAGGGTCAAATACCTTTCCTCTACCCTTTGTTATCTCCTCAAATTGAAGTATAGCGTTAGGCCCAGCGAAATCCCTTATTACTACGAGATCAAGGGGCAACCAGACCCTTTCCCCAGCTTTAACCTCCCTACCAAGCTTGCTTGACGCTATCTTTTCCACTACGGTTTTGCCCAGCGGAGGTCACCTCTCCCTTAGCCTTGAATAATTCAAAGTTCAGAAGATCAACTTTATTAACTATCATCGCTTCTAAAGATCTATTAATATGATCCCCTTCATGGGAATGAAAGGCAATTATGTGAACTATCTCAGAGGGTAGACCATTTAAATAAGCTAAGGCAGCCCCAATGAAGGGGTGCCTTAGCGTCCCTCCTATCTTGGTTTGAACGTATCTTCCATCCTTAAGCTCATACTCCATAAGCTTACCCACATCATGAAGAAGAGCGCCTGCCATAAGATAATCCTCATTGAGTTCGACCCTATCCCTATAGATCTCCCTTATCACATCTATAGCGTGCTTTGTCATACGAACTACAGCTCTGATATGCTCCAAAAAGCTCGAAGGGCTATCTCCCAGAAGAAGCGTAAATGGGAGATTTAGCATGTCTTCGGGCTCCCATCCACCCCTCCTTAAGGCCTCAACCCATGTAGATATTACCTTCTCCCTTAGCCCATTATCCTTAATCCACTCGAGCTCTGGAACTAGCCTAAGAAGCTTCTCCCTCACTTTGAGAAGCACACTCCTCTAAAGCCTCGTCTATAGCTTGAGGATCGTAACCAACGATGAATTTATCACATATCTCTATAACTGGGACTCCCATCTGCCCCGTCTTCATGATCATATACATAGCAGCCTCCCTATCCCTACTCACATCCACATCCTCATACTCCACACCCTTCTGAGAGAGATACTTCTTAGCCATGTGGCAATAGGGACACGTTGGTGTTGAATAAACCTTAACCTTCATTTTTTATTCCCTCCTTTTAGAAAAGGCTTCTAAGAACTCTATTGGAAATGGAAAGACTACCATAGAATTACGCTCGCTCGCAACCTCCCTCATAGTCTGAAGGAACCTGAGCTGAAGCGCCTTAGGATATTGGTCTAATATGCGTGCAGCCTCAGCAAGCTTCTCAGCAGCCTGATACTCACCTTCAGCGTTGATTATCTTCGCTCTCCTTTCCCTCTCAGCCTCAGCCTGACGAGCCATGGCTCTCTTCATACCCTCAGGAAGCTCAAGATCTTTTATCTCAACTATACTGACCTTTATACCCCAGGGATCAGTCTGCTCGTCTATTATACTCTGAAGGCGCTGGTTAATGCGCTCTCTATGGGCCAAAAGCTCATCGAGCTCAACCTGCCCTGACACGCTCCTCAGCGTCGTTTGGGATATTTGAGAAGTGGCCATTATGTAATCTTCAACCTCAACTACTGCCTTTATAGGATCGATCACCCTAAAGTAAACGACAGCGTTTATTTTTATAGGAACATTATCCCTGGTTATAACCTCCTGAACAGGAACATCAAGCGTAATAACCCTTAAACTAACCTTAACCATTCTATCAACTATGGGAATGAGAATGATTAATCCCGGTCCTTTAACTCCAATAAGCCTTCCCAGTCTAAAGACTACGCCTCTCTCATACTCCCTAACGACCTTAATTGCAGAGGAAAGTATTATAGCAACAACTAGCAGTATGCCTATTACAGTACCCAAATCGTAAATCATTCCTTTCCCCCCCTTTGCTCAGCTTTTTTAACTTTCAGGGTCAAACCGTCAACCTCAACAACTTCAATCATTTCTCCCTCTTCTATGTCACCACTTAATGAGACAGCTTTCCATAGCTCACCGTGAACCATCACGGTTCCCGTTGGAGAGATCCTAGTCTTAGCTATGCCTTTTTCTCCTATCATTCCCTCCTTACCAGAGACAGGCTTTCTCCTTTGGGCATAAAGAGCCAAACTCAAGGCAAAACCGAAAAAGGCAACCGTAGCAGCGACGATGCCTATTATTAACCCGGTTGAGATCTTAAGGTAGGGGGTTTCCTCCCCCGGCCTCATAAGCATGAATGATCCTAATAGGAGAGATATAGCACCACCTACTGTTAAAACGCCATAAGAAGTTGTAAAAAGCTCCAAAACGAGAAACAGGATTCCAAGAAAAACTAAAACCAAACCGGCCACACTGAAGGGTAATATTTGAAAGGAAAAAAAGAATAATATAAGGCAGAGTACCCCTATAACGCCAGGTATTATAGCCCCTGGATGAGTTACCTCGAATATCAAAGCGTAAAACCCTATAAAAAGAAGAATATAGGCTATATTAGGATCGCCTATCAGGTGAAGAATCTTATGGTACCAAGGCATCTCAACCTCAACCAACTTGTAGTTATCAAATCTAAGTTTTACTACCTCCCCAGATGAGAGTTTTACGCTCCTACCGTTGACATCTTTAATTAAAGATTCGATGTCTGAAGAGACTACGTCTATCACCCCCTCCTTGAGGGCCTCATCAGCCGTAAGTGTAGCGCTAGTTCTTATTGCCATCTCAGCCCATCTCTCGTTTCTGCCCCGCTCCTTAGCTATAGCTTTTATCAGAGCGACGAGGTCATTGACCACCTTCCCTTCCATAACCTTATCTTCCTTTTCCCCTCCACCGCCTCCCCCTATAGTGACGGGATGAGCCGCCCCAACCGTCGTTCCCGGAGCCATTGCAGCTATGTGAGCTGAAAGAAGTATAAAGGTCCCTGCAGAGGCAGCCCGAGCGCCCCTTGGATAAACGTAGGCTATCACGGGAGTAGAAGAGTTAAGTATATCCTGGACAATAGAGCGCATGGAACTAACTAACCCACCAGGAGTGTCTATGGTGATTAATACTATCGAGTCTGGCCACTTCGCCCTTTCAAACACGCTTGAAATATACTTTAAGGTAACTGGATTTATGACACCCTTTATATCGGCCTTGTAAATCGTCAGGGAATCCCCGTAAGCTCTAGATGAGGTTAAAGAGCTCAACAATAGGGAGAGAAAAAAAAGAAACATCGCAAATTTCTTCAACCTTTATCTCCCCTCCTCCATGCTTTCAAACATTTCCTTGAGAAAAACGAAGCTTTTTAGTTCCATTTCACCTATTTTAAGCTCCTCTCCAACCTTTGGGATATAGGCGACCCTAAACCCTAATCGACGAGCTTCGCTTAGACGTCTAGAAACGAAGGATACAGGACGAACCTCCCCAAGAAGACCGATTTCCCCGATGAATACCCCATCCCCCTTTATTGAAAGCTCCCTATATGATGAAAATATAGCACAACACACCGGAACATCAAGAGCTGGATCGCTCGACTTTAGACCACCGACGATGTTAAGATAAACATCATATTTGCCAAGAGGAATGCCCACCCTTTTCTCAAGGACAGCGATCAAAAGCTGAAGCCTATTGAAGTCAAAGCCCTGTGCAACCCTCTTAGGATAGGGGAAAAAGGTCGGAGCAACTAAAGCTTGAACTTCCACCACTAAAGGCCTTTCTCCCTCCATAACGACTCCAACAGCCGCCCCAGGCACCCCATCCAATCCGCTCAAAAAGATAGCTGAAGGATCCTTAACCTCCTCCAAACCTTTGGATGTCATCTCAAATATACCAACTTCAAGGGTAGAACCGTATCTATTCTTAACGGCCCTTAAAGCCCTATATTGTGTCCTCTTATCACCCTCAAAGTACAACACAACATCCACAAGGTGCTCCAAGAGCTTAGGCCCAGCTATAGCGCCCTCCTTGGTAACGTGACCAACCATGAATGCTGGGATCTCCCTATCCTTAGCGAAGGAAAACACCCTTTGAGCACACTCCCTAACCTGCGGTAAAGAACCAGGTATAGTTTCTATAGAGGAAACCTTCACCGTTTGAATGGAATCGATTACGATAAGATCTATGGGGAGAGCTCTAGCCATCTCTAAAACGCGATCTAAATCGCTTTCAGAAACCATATATATATTATCAGAATCAGAAAATATCCCCAATCTTCGCGCCCTTGAAGCCACCTGCCTAACGGACTCCTCAGCCGAAACGTAAAGTATCTTATTACCCCTACTTGATAAGCTACCAGCTACCTGTAAAAGAAGGGTGGACTTGCCTATCCCAGGCTCTCCTCCTAAAAGACAAACGGACCCCTTGACCAATCCACCCCCAAGAACCCTATCGAACTCCTCTATACCAACGAGGATCCTGGACTCCTCTTCGCCAGCTAAAGCCTCGGAAAGGGTGGATATAGAGCCTTCGGCAACAGTATGATCTAAAATTAAAGGGGGAGCCTTTTCAACGAAGCTCCCCCAGACACCGCACTGGGGACAGCTACCAAACCACTTTAGGCTCTCATAACCACAGTTTTGGCAAATGTATTTGACCTTATATTTGGGCATTACTTCCCTTTCCTCCGTTAGCCTCTTTATGATAGGGAAGCGGTATATATTGAACCGAAGGCCTTCTCTGAGATGTCTGAGGATAAAGGTCCATCAGCTCAAAAATCTCATCGGGTATATGAGTAGACACAGGTAGACCCATCTCTTTCAGTTCCTCATAGGTCAGAGGATAATCATGGGTCCATCTACCCTCCGTAAGCGTGCGAGCTATCTCACGAGCCTTTTCCTCGCCCATCTTATCCTTAAGCAAGCAATAGACGAAATTATAAACTTGATCTATAGCCTTTTTAGCTATGTCTGCAAGTATGAGAGTTTGATCATCTACCTCATTCACATCCTTCTTCTCAAGGACCTTAAGTATGGAGGCCGCAGGATACTGACCAAGCTGAGGGTCTACAGGCCCCATGACCGCATTCTCGTCCATTATAATCTCATCTGCTGCAAGGGCTATTAGCGTTCCACCGGACATGGCGTAGTGGGGAACAAAAACCGTTACCTTGGCCTTGTGCTTCTTCAACGCACAGGCTATCTGCTCAGCAGCCAAGACGAGTCCTCCAGGTGTGTGAATTATGAGATCTATGGGCATATCCGGTGGTGTCATCCTTATGGCTCTTAATATCTGCTCAGAGTCCTCAATGTTTATGAACCTTGAAAAGGCTAAACCAAAGAGGGAGAAACTCTCTTGCCTATGAATGAGAGTGATAACTCTGCTACCTCTCCTTCTCTCCAAAGATTGTATTAATCTCATCCTCATCCTCTCCAGGTTCCATTGTGTGATCATTGGACTCAAGGCGAGAAAAAGTAGGATGAACCAAAACAGGTTATTCAAGAAATACCAGCCAGCGTAACTGCCCGTCATGCTGAAACACCCTCTTTCTTTACCATCCTGATCTCATTGCCTCCCTCATCGGTATCAACCAATATCTTATCTCCCTCTTTAAACTCACCCTTAAGGATAGCCTCGGATATTAGATCCTCTATATGCCTCTGTATAGCCCTTCTTAAGGGTCTCGCTCCATATATCGGGTCATACCCCACCTTAGCCAAGAACTCCTTGGCCCTATCAGTAATCTCTATCTCCATCTTTTGCTCCCTCAGACGCTCGTTCACCTTGGCAATCATCAAGTCAACTATCCTCTTTATCTCCTCTTGGCTCAACATTCTAAAGATTATTATCTCATCTAACCTATTTAAAAACTCTGGCCTGAACGTCCTTTTAACAGCATCCATGATCTTATCCTTCACCCTATCAAAGCTCTCCTCTTCACCTTTGGTAAAGCCCAAAGCGCTCTGACTCCTTATATACTCAGCCCCAACGTTAGAGGTCATAATCACAACCGTGTTTCTAAAGTCAACGGTTCTTCCCTTACCGTCAGTTAACCTTCCATCTTCAAGGACCTGAAGCAGGATGTTGAAAACATCGGGATGAGCCTTCTCTATTTCATCAAGGAGGATAACGGAGTAGGGCTTTCTCCTAACCGCCTCGGTAAGCTGTCCACCCTCCTCATAACCAACGTAACCAGGCGGAGCTCCTATAAGCCTGGCAACCGAGTGCTTCTCCATATATTCAGACATGTCAAGTCTTATCATAGCATCCTCCGTCCCAAAAAGGAACTCCGCTAAAGCTCTCGCGAGCTCGGTCTTACCTACACCCGTTGGCCCCAAGAAGAGGAAAGAGCCAATAGGCCTCTTCGGATCCTTAAGTCCTGCGCGTGCCCTTCTTATAGCTCTACAGACAGCTTTAACGGCCTCTTCCTGATTTATCAACCTCTTATGGATCAGCTCTTCCATCCTCGAGAGCTTATCCATTTCCTCCTCTCTAAGCTTCGTAACGGGTATCCCAGTCCACCTTGATACCACTTCAGCTATATCATCAGCAGTAACGATGGGCTCCTCCTTACCCTTGACCTCAGACCATTTCTTACGCTCTTCCTCTAACCTAGTGCGAAGCTCTTTCTCCCTGTCCCGAAGATGAGCTGCCTTCTCAAACTCTTGCTTTTTAACAGCCTCCTCCTTTTCCTTGACCACCTCCTCAAGATCCTTCTCCAGCTTCTTAACATCCTCGGGTTCGAAGGTAGACCTCAATCTAACCTTAGCAGAAGCTTCATCCATAAGATCTATAGCTTTATCAGGGAGAAACCTATCCTTTATATACCGAGAGGAGAGCTTTGCAGCAGCATCTATCGCCTCATCGCTTATCTTAACCCTATGATGAGCCTCGTATCTATCCCTCAAACCATAAAGGATTGCCTTGGTCTCCTCCTCAGAAGGTTCAGAAACCATGACCGGCTGGAACCTTCTCTCAAGAGCAGCATCCTTCTCTATATGCTTTCTATACTCATCCAGAGTGGTAGCACCTATTACCTGAATATCTCCCCTCGCCAGCGCGGGCTTTAATATGTTACCCGCATCTATTGCTCCTTCAGCAGCTCCAGCCCCAACTATAGTGTGAAGCTCATCTATGAAGAGAATCACATCTTTAGCGTTCTCAAGCTCTTTCAATATCCTCCTCATCCTCTCCTCAAACTCACCCCTATACTTGGTTCCTGCAACTATGTTAGCCATGTTAAGCTGAACGATCCTCTTATTCTTCAAGACCTCCGGGACCTCTCCCGCCACTATCTTCTGCGCTAACCCCTCAACTATAGCGGTTTTACCAACGCCCGGATCACCTATCAGAACAGGGTTATTTTTCGTCCTTCTGCTTAATATCTCTATGACCCTCTCTATCTCTTTCTCCCTACCTATGACAGGGTCTAGCTTACCCTCAGCAGCGAGCTTGGTTAAATCCACCCCAAACTCGTCTAAGGTCGGGGTCGCACTTCTATCCCTCTTCTTAAATCCCCCTTTCTTCAAGAAAGATGGGTTAACCCTTTCGCCTTCCTCCCCTAATATCTCCATTATCTTATCTCTAACGCTCTCTAAATCGGCTCCCAGATTTATGAGAATCTGAGCCGCTACCCCCTCTCCTTCCCTTATCAAAGCGAGAAGCAAATGTTCCGTCCCCACATAGTTATGCCCCATGGCTTGAGCCTCGGCCCAAGCCAGCTCCAAAACGCGCTTCGCCCTCGGAGTAAGAGGAAGCTGCTCACTTTTTACTTCTTCCTTACCCTTTCCTATTATCCTTTCTATCTCCTGTCGCACCTTATCCAAGCTTATACCCAAGCTCTCCAAAACCTTAGCCGCTACGCTATCCTTTTCCCGCGTTAAACCCAACAAGAGGTGCTCAGTCCCTATGTAATCGTGATTTAAACTTTTTGCTTCTTGAGCAGCGCTACTTATAACTCTGCGAGCCCTTTCGGTAAAGTAATTATAAAACATCCTATTTCACCTCCTTAATTTAGGCTTTCCCTTATCAAATCCGCTCTTATCTTATCTCGCTCTTCTGGCGAAAGCTCCCTACCCACCGAAAGCTGAAGATGAGCAGGTCTGATTTTTATAAGGAGCTCGTTGAACTTATATTTATCTATGGAGGGTAAAAGCCCTATATCCACACCCATTCTGACCTTGGAGAGAAGCTCCATTGCCTCCTTCGAGGATATCAAACGAGCATTTTTCAGGATCCCATAGGCTCTCCACAATGAGTCCTCAAGCTCAATCCCCTTAGTCTTAAAAAGATGCTTACGTGTCAACTCCTCTTCCTCTATAACCCTTAGGGCTATCTTCTCAAGCTTATCTATGATTTCCTCCTCAGAGAGGCCTAAAGTAATCTGGTTTGAAAGCTGAAATAGATTTCCCATAGCCTCGCTTCCTTCCCCGTAAATTCCCCTGACCGTAAGACCTATCTTAGAAACCTCCTCTATAACCCTGCCTATCTTCTTACTGAGAACGAGTCCCGGTAGGTGAAGCATGACCGAAGCCCGCATTCCAGTACCCACGTTCGTGGGGCAAGCAGTTAGATAACCAAACTCCTCATCAAAAGCGTAGTCTATATGCTTTTCTAAAATAGAATCGAACCGGTCTATAATCCTCCAAGCCTCACTGAGTTGTAAGCCTCCCAAAAAGCACTGAATCCGCAAGTGGTCTTCTTCATTTATCATCATGCTTAAAACACCCTCGTTCTCTAATAACAAAGCCCCCTCTCTCTTGTTCCCACTTTTAGCGTGATCAGGGCTTATCATATGCTTTTCAACCAATGCCTCCCTTTCAAGATCGTTAAGATCACTAAGCATTATAAGGGTGAAGGGTTTAAAGTAAGGGTCCTGAGCTAGAACATCTTTTATCCTTTGAACAACCCCTTCCAAATCCCTCTTTTTGGCAACTGATGGAAATGGATAATCCCGCAAGTTGCGCGCTAACCTTATCCTGCTTGATAAAGCTATAGTGGAGTTAGGTCCTATTCCCTTGATCCATTCTAGCTTCACTTCGTCCACGTTCATTTAAACCCTCCTACCTTCTAGCTCCCTTATCTTATCCCTAAGTTCCGCCGCTTTTTCATACTCCTCTTTTCTAATAGCTTCCTCAAGCTCACGTCTTAACTTCTCGATTTCTCTTAAACGATTTAACTCTTCACCCGCTCTGTGTGGAACCTTACCACTGTGCTTCATATTACCATGTATTCTTTTTATAAGCGGCGTTAGCTTGCTCCTAAAGGTCTTATAACACTCAGAACAACCCAGCTTTCCAATCTCCTGAAAACCCTCATAGCTTAAACCACACTTAGGACACTTCACCGTAGGATGTTTGATCTCCTCCCAACGAGGTAAAGGCGCCTGCTTAAGAAGAGTCCCAAGGAGATCAGGAAGGGAAAAATCAAAGTTCAAGAAGTCTCCTCCTCCTAATAGCTCTTCAGCGCAATCTTTACAAAGATGAAGCTCCTCCTTCTTCCCTCCTATAAACCTTGTGATGGAAACGGTAGCTTCCTTAAGCTTACAATTCTGACATAGCATTACCTTCACACTCTCCTCCCAAAAGAGCTCCTAAGAGTTTCTTCAGCATAAAAGCTCTCAAGATGTTATATTTATATTCCGGAAAATCGCCAAGCTCATCGATAATATCATCTAAAGCGTTTAACGCTGCTTCTATAAGGAGCCTCTCCCTAGTAGAAAAGCAACCGTCCGAAGTTAAGCGGGATACCAAGGTTCGTGCCCTGGCCCTATCTATAGCCTCTCCTATCTCATAGCTTAATCTTTCACTCAAGCTCTCCTGCAATGGAAGGTTGACCTTTATTATCCTTATATACCCTCCACCCCCACGCTGACTCTCAACTATGTAACCCCTCTCAGGGGTGAAGCGCGTTCTTATAACGTAGTTTATCTGAGACGGAACACACCCAAACCTACGAGCCAACTCCCTCCTCTGAAGCCTTATAACTTCATTAGAAGCTTCACTAAGAAGTTTCTTAATATAAGCTTCTATGTGGCTCGCAAGGCTTGCCATCTTAACCACCTCTTTGACCTTTCTTGACTTTCATTATAAACCTATTTTAACCTTGTGTCAAGCATCTATCATATCTTCGGAGATTAAATTCTCAAAACGAGTATACTCTTTGAAAAACTTAAGCTTAACTGCCCCCACAGGCCCATTTCTATGCTTACCAACTATTACCTCGGCTATGCCAGGCTCTGCATCGTTTCTGTAAACCTCTTCCCTGTAAATGAAGGCTACAAGATCGGCGTCCTGCTCTATGGCCCCTGAATCTCTGAGATCAGAAAGCTGAGGCCTTTTATCTTGCCTCTGCTCCACAGCTCTCGAAAGCTGAGAAAGAGCTACTATCGGAACGTTAAGCTCTCGCGCCAAGGCTTTCAAGGAACGTGAGACCTCTGTAACCTCTTGTTGTCTACTTTCCACCTTCTTCCTAAGCTGAACAAGCTGAAGATAATCCACAATGATCAATCCTAGGTTAACCTCCGCCTTTAGCCTCCTTGAGCGAGCCCTTATCTCAGCAACGCTTATATTAGGAGTGTCGTCTATATAAATAGGAGCCTCGCTTAATCTAGCTGCAACCTCAGCAAGCCTTCTCCACTCCCTATCGCTTAGAAACCCTGTCCTAATCCTCTGCGCATCGATTCTGGCCTCAGAGCTCAACATCCTCTGTGCAAGCTGCTCCCTGGACATCTCGAGGCTGAATATCGCAACCGGAATCCTCTCCCTACAAGCGGCGAAAAGGGCGATGTTTATAGCAAAAGCGGTCTTACCCATGGATGGACGAGCAGCTATGATATTCAGGGAAGAGGGCTGAAATCCTGACGTGAGCTTATCAAGATCCTTAAATCCAGAAGGAACTCCTGTAACTTCTCTGCCCTCACTATATCTTCTTTCTATCTCATCTATTAAGGGAGAAACCACTCCACTTATATGTTTAAATCCCGTTTCCTCACCCCTTCTTATTATCTCAAAGAGCAAGCGCTCAGCCTCGTCAACTAGCTCCTCAGGGGGTCTATCCTCCTCATATCCCAAGCGTGCTATTTCAGTCCCTGCTCTTATCAACCCTCGCAAGATGGCCTTTTCCCTCACGATCTGAGCATAGTAATCAGCATTTACAGCAGTGGGAACTATGTGTATTAACTCCGTGAGGTAATCTATGCCACCCACTTCATCAAGCTTACCCCTCTTCTTTAGGGTCTCGGATACGGTTATGAGGTCTATAGCCTTACCTTTATCGAAGAGCTCTAGGATAACATCATAAATGAGTTTATGAGCGGGCTCATAAAAATCTTCAGGTTTGAGGATCTCAATAACTCTAGCGAGGGCATCACCATCTATGAGAATGGAACCCAATACAGACTGCTCAGCCTCTATACTCTGGGGAGGAACCCTATCCTCGATCATCCTTCAGGTTCTACCCTAACCTTCACCTCCACATCTACACCCATGCCAAGCTTAAACCTAACCAAATGCTCCCCAACCTCCTTTATAGGAGCATCTAGCTCAATGCTCTTTTTGTCAACACTTACCCCAAAGCTTTTTACCATGGCTTCCGCAATTTCACTCGCCGTTATAGAACCAAATAGTTTCCCCTTTTCTCCAGCCCTTGCTTTCAAAACCAACTCCTTACCAATTAGACGCTCCTTAAGCTCAAGTAATGCCTTCTTTTTCCTCTCCTCCTTCTCCTTCATCTTCAATGCTTCTTCCTTGAGTCTCTCCACCTCTTCGTCAGTCGCCGTAACAGCCAACTTTCTCGGTATCAGATAATTTCTCGCATATCCATCCTTTACGTTGACCACGTCTCCCTTCTTTCCAAGCTTGGGAACATCTTCAAGCAGTATAACTCTCATAGATTCTCCCTCCTTCTCCTAAAGTCAACGAGAACATCTATCATCCCAACAAACATAGCTATCTTTGATAATAGAGGCTGAAAGAAAAGCAAAAAAATCAGAAGATAACGAACCCACTTGTGAAATCTAAACCTTTTCATAAAGTAATCCGCTAAAGAAATCCCCTGAAGTATGAACAGAAAACCAAACACCAATTGGAGGTTCGCCCCAGCGCTAACAAGGTAAAAGTTGGTCATTTCCTCTCCCAAGATGGAGAAGATAACCCCTAAACCCATACCCCAGAGCAGGGAGCGTGGAAACCTCCACTCACTAAAGGATGGTAATTCAGGAAAAGGTTCTCCTATCTTCTTCAGAATCCACCCCGAAACCACAAATGTCAAAAAGGCATCCAAAGCAGAAGCCACTATGATAACCGCTGGGAAAACCATACGCAAATAGCCTAAAAAGTTTTCCAAGTTCCTCCCCAAAAGATAGGAATCCCTTCCTGCCAAACCGAACTTCTCATAGATCTCCGCGGAACTCCTCAAGGAATCTTGAATCAGCTTCAGGTTAACTTCAAGAGGGTTCACACCAACGATTAAAGCCGAAAGGGCAAAAAAGACTATCTTCGACATCAGCGAAACCAGTGCGGAGTATAATATTACCTCATTTGCCTTCAAACCTTTGCCAACCAGATACCCCACAGCTATTGCCACAACCGCAGAGTTGAAGAGAAAGATAAAAGCCTGAAAGGGACCTGTGATTAGAAGGAGCAGAAAGGAAGATGTTAAACCACTAATCACACCCCGTTTCAGGCCATAACGCATTCCCAAAATTACAAGAGGAACAGGTGAAAAGAGGGCCAAAATCACACCAACTAAAGGGATATAAACGCCTCCAGCGAAAAGCACTACCGCTAACGTGATTAATAGAGCTCCCTCAATTATCGGTTTGGCACGCATTAAACTTGGCTTGTTCTCTCAAACTATTCTACAACGAAGGGTAATAACGCCATTATACGCGCTCTCTTTATAGCTCGTGTAAGCTGACGCTGATGCTTAGCGCAGTTTCCTGTGATTCTCCGAGGAAGTATCTTGCCTCTCTCGGATAGAAATTTTCTTAGCTTATCCACCTCTTTATAATCTATATCCTTTATATTATCAACGCAGAAAGCACAAACCTTTTTCCTCTGACGAGTCTGCTTTGCCATAACCTATCCTCCTTTCTCCCATATAAGGGCTAAAATGGGACGTCCTCTTCCTCCTCCTCGGCAAAGGGGAAATCTTCCTCTTCCCTAAGAGATACTACTTCTTCCTCTTCACCAGGTTTAGTAGGACCACCTAAAAACTGAACCCTCAAAGCCACAACATCGAAGGCCCTCTTCCTCCTCCCATCCCTCTTATCCTCATAGCTTCTTACCCTAAGCCGCCCTTCCACTAAAACAGTTCTACCCTTCTTTAGATAGTTGTAGCAGTTTTCGGCTTGCCTTCCCCAAACAACTACAGGTATGAAATCAACCTCATCTACCTGCGCTCCCTCTTTGTTCAGATAACTTCTGTTAACGGCAACGGTGAAAGTAGCTACGGGTCGCCCCTCAATAGTGTGGCGAAGCTCGGGGTCCCTTGTGATATTACCAAGAAGGATAACCTTATTAAAACCCCTCGCCATTAAGGTTAATCCTCCCTTTTGACTATCATAAACCTCATAACCTTTTGATTTATCTTCATCACCCTATCGATCTCCTTTAGCCTCTCAGGTCCCGCCTGAAAGTAAAACACAGCATAGATTCCCTCCCTCTTTTTGTTCACCGGATAGGCTAATCTCCTCCTTCCCCAAAGATCCACCTTCTCCAAAGCCCCTTCTTCTCTTTTAATCAGGTCCTCTACCTTTGAGACCTCCTCCTTCAAGGTCTCATCCTCAAGCGTAGGATCAAACAACACCATCATCTCATACTTCCTCACGGCTTCTAAAACACCTCCCTCTGGACATTATAACTTAATGGCTCCCCTACTTAAGAGGAGCAGGGATAATTCAAAACCATCAACTGCTCATCAGGGCTAATTATACCACAACATTGGCTCATAGTAAGCCCTCCCTGATCCATCTTTCAAAGTTATTGACGAAGGATTCAAGAGAATATTCCCTCATAACGAAAGAATAACTATCTGAAGACAACCTTAAAGCCAGATCATCGTCCATAGCCACTTTCAAGCAGGAGGACAAAATCTCCTCTGAATTATCACCGACTAGAAGGTGTCTCCCAGGCTCCGCTCTAAGTCCCTTAGCCACGAGCGATGTCGTGACGACGGGAACACCCCAAGACCAAGCGCTTACTATCTTAGTAAGGCTACCCATCGTCTTCTTAAATGGAGCGACAAAAACCCTAGCCATCCTTATATAGGGTGAAGGGTCTTCTACCCATCCAAGCACTTTAACTCCCGCGGACTTAGACGCCTCCTTAACAAACCAATCTAAGGGTTCCCTACCTAATATCCAGAAATTAGCCCCCTTAAAAAGCTCCCTGTATTTAACCCAAACATCCTTAATGAAGCTCAGGATCTCAATGCAAGTTAAGTTTAGGTTGAGGCTCGAGGTTATGATAATATCTTTGTTCCTCACAAGCTCCTCCTCAGAGATAATCCTACTTTCAGGGAATCGAGCTGGTCTCCACAACATGGGCTTTCCAAAAAGCTTAACATACTTACCCTCTAAGGGAGAGAGAAATGTTACCCCATCGCAATCCATCAAAGCTCTTTTCTCCTCCTCCTTTAATCTGATGAAGTTCAAAAGGGCATCAGCTCTATCCAAAAATGGGGAATCTATGTTTAGAAAGTTAGCATAGGCTCGCCACTCAAGATTGTGAAGATCTATCAAAACTTTAGAGCGAGGGAAAAGTTCTCTTAGAACGGGGATCAGGAAGCCCATATAGGAGTGAGAAAGAACTATCAGCTGAGGGTCAAAGTCCCTCACGCTACCTAGGGCACCATATATCTCTGGAACATCGTTCCTTAATCTAAAGAAGCTCACCTGAGAGAGCACGAGCTCCCTAATGTAGCTTTTCCTATCCCGGAATCTTCTTGGCTCAACGGTTAGGACTCCCCGAGCCCAAGATAACCCCTCTAAGCTCTCTCTCAATAAACCTGGAGGAGAGTTATATTGTATCAGAAAAATATCCCATCCCCTTGAGGCCAGCTCCTTAAGCCAGGGGTATATTGAAAACTGCCCACCCGCCCTCAGAGGGTAGAAAAGATAAGGAGCTATCCATAAAGCTCTCAAGCTATAAAACCCTCCTTAAAAGATGTATAACCGCCCCAAAGATGATGAGGACGTTTCCGAGACCTAATAACGTCGAGCTTTGAGAAAGCTCGCACCCTCCTTTAAGCTCAACGGGCTTCCCGCTAAATCTCAAGAACACCCCAACCCTACCGTTGGCTTCCCCATCGAGATCAGGATCTACTCCATCCTTCAAGATTAAGGATGCCCCAACGAAAGGCAAAGCCTTAAAGCTATCACCCCTTTCCCATGCGTATAGGGATATATCGATAAGATTGGGAAAGAGGAATTCAAGCTCAACCCTATCACCAGGATTTAAGTCAATCACTTCAAGGAAGAGATCGTAAGGGTTCTCACCCTTAAGGGACAGATTCCTCAGCTTACCCTGATCTACCTTTAACATGATACCGCTCTCGTAAAAGAAAGCAACCTTAGGATTTGATCTCCAATCCCCCTCGACGCTATCCTCAACCCCATCACCGTCGCTATCCTCTTCCCTCCAAGCATCTATCTTAAGAGATACGGACCTCTCATCGAACCCACCTTTAGAGTCAGTTACCCTAAGCCTAACGTGAACTGAAACAGGCTCAGGCAATGCATAAGCCACAAGGTAAGCCTCCGATTCGTAAGGCATGAATAACCCCGCACTCTCATCGCTTAGCTCCCAGCTGTAGGAAAGGCTATCACCATCGGAGTCTTTGGCCACAGAGAAGATCTTAAACAGGGTCCCCTTAGAGCCAATGGAAGGGATAACCCCGAGCCTTTCTATCACCGGAGGATTATTATGAGGCAATGTTTTAACGGTAATGGACTTTCCAGAGCTTTCGTTTCCAGACCTATCAAGCGTTGTAACCTTAAAGGAGTAAAGGGTATCGGGCTCAAGGCCCTTAACCTCATAGAAGCTTGAGCTCGATGGAGAAACCTCAAGGCTCCCTAAAAACAAGCTCTCCCTATAGACCCTGCACCCCTTAAGATCGGGGTCCTGGGGGTTATCCCATAGAAGGGTCACGGAGAGGGTCGAAGGCGATGCAGAAAGATTAAGAACATCCTGGGGTGGTGTAGTATCCGGCTGGGGCATTGGGTCAGGATTAGTCGGGGTTTCTTCAAGGGTCTTAACGCTGATCACAACGCCTTCGCTCTCATTTCCAAATATATCTACCGCTGATAGCTTAAAGCTATACTCGGTATCGGCCAAAAGACCTTGAACTAGAAACTCCTCTGAAAAAATCTCCACTATCTTCTCCCACGAACCTTGCGAATTGAGGTAAATCCTCACGAAGCTGAAGTCCAGGTCTGAGGGGTTAAGCCATAGTAGATAAACGGAATGAGTAGAGGTAAGGGCCTCAACGTTAGACAGCTCCGCTGGAGGGGTAATATCAAGCTGAGCCTCTATGGCCCCTATGTCAGGAAGAGCTCTACCATCATTGTTGCCATCGGCTGGGCTGAGATTGCCATAGAGATCATCCCTCGGAAAGCTCTCTGGATCACCAGCATCTACGCAAGGGCTCAAGGAGGAAAGAGAATAATCCTGATTAAACAAAGGGTTCCCACTTATACAACCCTCCCCTGAAAATCCTTCCAAGAGGCTATATCTGCATTGAATACTAGAGTTAGAGCTAAGATATATATCCTTAGAACTTGCGCTTCCTTCATTCCCCCAGATTATAGAGTTCTTAAGCTCCAAGGTAGATGAACCCGAGATGTATATGCCTCCACCATCCTTTTTATATACATCATATCTGGCTACGTTATTGGCAACCGTGGAGCTTCCTAAAACCACATGAGAGCTATTAGCTATGTAAAGACCGCCTCCACCGTAATCGGCCCTGTTCTCAACCACAAGGGAGTTTTCAAAAAGAGCATAGCAACCGTCAAGGAAGACAGCCCCTCCTATCCTCTCACTCCTATTACCCCTAAGGATAGCTCTCTTAAAACTAAGCTCAGTTAATCCATAATTGACAAAGGCTACGCCTCCACCATGGCTACTCGCCGTGGAGCTTTCAACCCATAGGTCGTAAGCTTCGAGGGAGAGTCTAGCCCCTAGCAAGACCTCGCAGAAAAAGGCACCCCCCTTATCTCCACTAAGCCCATGCGTGAGCCTGATTTTACTTAAAACTAACCTTAAACTCCCTCCCTCAACTAAAACGCTTAAGCATCTTCCTTTTCCGTCTCCACTTATATCGAAAACTCCACCCTTACCCTCTATGGTTATGACCTCGCTACCGCTCTTTAAACTGATAAGCACGTTTTCACAAATATTATCGATAAGATAGATGATATCCTCCTCATCGTTTGACAAAGCCTCCTCTAAGGCAGAACTCAAGGTAGGATAGTTAGCGGTTGGAACCTCAAACACCTTCCCTAAGGCCACTGAATCAAAGAGCAAGATAAGGAAGAGAAAAATCGTCCACCTCTTACTTCCTCTTAATGATGATGAAGTCAACCTCTCTTCCCTCCTTGCTCACCTTATACCTGCGAAGTTCAAAAACGGATAGCTGAGTGGGGATCGCTTCTTTTGACCACTTAAACCCCTCTACTTCTCCTCTTACCTCCCAATCAGGAAGCATACCGAGGATGTCTCTTGTAACCAGATCTTCGGTCACAAGCGTTAAAGAGAGTATATCGCGGGCCTCTCTGACAAGCGATATGCTTTGGGTAACGAGGCTTAAGACCCCAACGCCAACCAAGGCTAAGATCAACGTAGCTATTAAAACCTCTATTAAAGTGAAAGCTCCTCTCAACCTTATGCCTCCTATCGCTATCCCTTAAAGATCAGCGAAGCTTCTCAAACAGTCTTGAAAGAAACTTTCCCATTAAAAGAAGCTCCAAGAAATCAAGCGAATAGGCTCTATCTCTAAGGCCATAGCTTGAAAGCTGTTCCATCATCTCATCCTCATAGACTTTAGAACCGATGATGATGACATCAGGATCAATAACTTTAAGCTCGGTTGGAGGGACAACCCTTATCCCATTGACGTACTTTTCCCACTTTCCCTGGTCATTGTCAGTGAAAAAGGAGGGACTCTTGTTTAAATTGTTTAACATCTCCAAGGCCTGAAGCCCACCAGATGAAGCGCCAAAGATCACGATCCTTTGAGCCTTAAGCAAATGGTCCACTTTTCTCTCAACGTCTCTCAAGGATTCCATAAAACTATTCATCCTTTATGCACCTCCTAATAGATAAAGCCTTTCTTTCGCCAAACTATGATTAGGCTCACACTTCAAGCATAGGTGGTAAAATTTGATAGCTTCGTCTTTATTACCTTTCTTAAAAGCTATCTCCCCTAAGTGAAAGTAAACACCAGACCTAACATGAAAGCCCCTATCAAGCAAGCTTTTAAAGAGCTCATAAGCTTTATCAAGCTCCCCCAAGCGTTCATATAGTGAAGCTAAGCTGTACACGTAAAGAGAGTTTGTTTCGCCAAGCCTTTGACAAAGCAGCTCAAAGATTGATAACAAACGCTTCGCCGAAATCTGCCTATCCATACTTAGGAAAGAACAGCAGAGCTCATAGAAGGTCTCCCGCACTCTAAGAGACTCAAACTCTGCCGAAGAAGGATCCTCTCTTGATACCGCTTCTATCTCCTCAAGCAAAACGTCTAGATAGTCTTCAAGCGGTTCACCCTTCAAAATCCGAACATAAAGGGCTTCAAGCATAAACCTTATTTTATGAGCCTTACGGCTTAAGAGAGCAACATAGTTAAGAGAATCACGAAGAATGTCATCTAAAAGTTTGGTTTCCCTAAGAGAAGATAGCTTGATGAGTTCTTCAACATTCCTTGATGAAAGATAGGCCCGCCACCTCCTAAGCTCTTCGAGGGAATCAATGCAAAGCGAGTATCTACCCATCCTTTCAAATATCTTGGCCTTTTCAACTAAGGCGAAAGCCTTATTGGTAGGAGAGATAAGAGGGTTGGTTTCGGCTACCTCTATAAGCTCAAGGGCCCCCCTGTAATCCCCTTGTTCCAAGAGTAGCTCAGATTTCAGAAAAAGGGTTCGCCAATAGTTTGGATCTATACTTAGAGCTTTATCTATATGTTCCTGAGCCTCGCTTTTCTTTCCCCTTCTATAAGCAATATTCGCCTTCATAAACCAGAGATAGGACTCAGCCCTTTTAACAACCCTCTCAGGAAGATCGAGCTTCTCAGAAGTAAAATTGTCCCCCTCAATTAGCTTAAGCAGCTTATCCCTAAAGACGCGCGAAGAGCACTCAGCCTGAACTCTCTCTCTAGCCCTTAAAGCTCTATCCTTAAGCTCATTGTATCTGGAAAGTGCTTCCACGATCACCTCAAAGACCCTATGACTATCTATGCGATTGTCCAAGGGGACCCATGCTCCACCGTTCCTTTCAAGGTAATAGGATAACCAGCTTCCTTCGGTTGCCACAACCGGTATGCCATAGAACATACACTCTCTCAATATTCCAGAACCGGCTAAAGAGTACTCATAGGGGTCGTAAAAGAGTGGACAGACTTTGGCAGAGGTAAGCTCCTTCACGAAATCTTCCTGAGATCTATCGGGCTCTTCTCTAAGGGAGATAGAGTCCTTGTATCGAGCGAGCTCACCCAAAAACCGCTCATTACCAAAGAGAGTCGCTCTCAACCTGAAACCCCTTTTTAAAAGCATGGGAAGGACTGATAGAAAGACCGAAGCCCCCTTCCTCTCCTCAAAGCTCCCCGGAAAAACGAGATCAAAGGATGGTTTTCTAAAATCCTCACTCACACTGATAGGAAAGGGAAGGAAACCAAAACGGTTAAAATTGGAAGCATACTTTTTAGCAATGTGGCACGCAACTTCGTTTTCCAGAAGGAAAACGAAACCCTTAGACAAGACAAGCTCCATTTCTTCATCGAAGAAAAGAAGATTAACTGAGGCATTATAGATGATAAGCCGCCTATGGCTTAAATCAGCCTCTCTGATTCCTTCCATGTTGTGTCGATAAAGATCGAAAAAGACGATGACATCGATGTCCCTTCTTCGAGCAAGTTCGTCAAAGCACTCCCTAACGCTTGAGAAGAGGTTGATCTCTTTCCCCACAAGTAGATCCTTAGAGATGAAAGGTAAAACTCTAAAATCAAGGTAAAAACAAAACTTCCTCCCATTAAAGACCCTCAAAGACTCCTCTATCACTCTTCTAGAATGCCCGTAGATATAAAAATCCATAAAAGCCAAAGCAACTTTCAAAGTTCTACCTCCTTACATTCTATCACTTAACTTTACCTATGAATAAAATCCTGTTTTCCTCAAGCTGTTCCTCAAGAAGGAAATCAAAGTATTTACAAAAGGAGTTTCTGAAGTTATCTCTCGTATACCATGGAGGGACTCTCACTTCAGATCCCGGTGACCATAGCCCCAGGGGCATGAACTCGATAAAAGCAAACTTATTGGTATATTTCCTGAACTCCTTCAGTATAAAATCCATGGAGCACCCTTCCCGTAAGATCAAATGGTGAGTTAAGGCCAAAGCAATAACTAGATCAGACTTAAATCTCTTGTAAGGAGACTTGACCCTGGTAATAGGTAATAGGGGCTTTAAAAAATCATAGCAGGCGAAAAAGATCTCTTTTCCATCGTTCCTATGGCCGTACCTGTTGAAGCCAGCGTCCAAAGCGTTAAAGTCAGCATCCTGACAGATAACCCTCTTTATGTGGGTCATATCAAGAAGAGCGTTCTCGAAAAAGCAGGCGTTGGCACCGAAGCTTATAGCTGTTTCAGCATCCCTGCAAAGATCTTTCACAAGAGAAAGAATCCTACTAAACCTTGGGGTTAGCTTGGGAGCAGGACCATAGTAATCCTCCCACCTGGTTTTGAAGTTCACCTTTAGGTTCTCTATTTCTTCACGCAACCCCTTTAGGCAAACCAGATTAAGCCCAGAATGCTTAAAAAGAATCTTAAGGCCGCTTATTAAAGGTGCATAACCTTTCTTAACGTTAAAGTCACCAATTGGACTTTCGTCATAGCCAAGGTTCGCAATGAAAAGAGCAATCTCCTTCAAGCCCTTAAACATGAGGCGACTTAGGGCCTCATCGATCCTAAATCCCGAGGATAACCCCTCCCTAAGGAGAAGATACTCCCTATAGGAATGGTAAAAGCCACGGTAAAAGTTGAACCTAACGAGGTCAACTATCCCTCTACTCCACAGAAAGAGGGGGAAGTAGTAGCTTCGGGAAAAGTTTCTTATGAAATTTGAAAGGAGACAGTCATCCTCCTTTGCATTGGTTTTAAAGAAAGAGCCCAGATCGAGAAAAACAGGCTTTCCCCCTTTAAAGCCGACGTTATAGGCATGACAATCTAACGGATAAAAGCCGTACTTTTTCGCCACCTCAAATATATCAAGAACCATCAAAGCAGCGCTCTTAAGCATGGAGAAGGTCCACTCATAAGGGTAGATTATAGGGTCAACCCTCTCATGTTCTAGAACCAAAGCGTAATCATCCAATTTGAGGTCACTAACCCTCGTGGGAACGAAAAGCCCCCTTTTCACAAGTTCCTCTAAAAGGCCGCCGTTTAAAATCTCTAAGATTAGATCCTTCCTATGTTCGTATATCCCTCTAAATATTCTACCGTCAAACTCGAAGATGCATCCTCTATCATCAAGGTTGAAGTTTTTAAGCCTAATCAGCCTCATGATTCCTCCCCCCTTATTTATCGCCGAAGTGATAGAGCCCTTTAACCCTTAGAGGGTAGATCTAAAGGCACATCCTCAAGATAACCCCAGCGATGGAAAAGCGAGAGGATGTAGCCCTCCACCGAGAGGGGAACGACGGGAAAAACGTAACCGCCTCGGATCCCTTTGACATCCTTAACGTCTTTTCCCTCAAGATGAAAGGCGCTAATCTTCCCGCACAATACCTGATTTCCCACGTAAAACCCATCGATATAAAGCCAATCCCCTAACGTTATGAGCCTTGGATCAAAGAAAATCTTAAGCTCAGAGGGAACGTAGGAGCGCACAGATCCAGGAAGGAAAAGCGAAATAGCGTCATTAGGAGTAAAGTAAGTGAAGGAGCCTTCCGACGACAGAATATCCTTGCCATCAGATAGGCTTCTTAAAAAGACCCTCCCCTTAAGGCTATAGGAGCATAAGATCCTCCCATCGCTGGTCTCAAAAAGCCTCCCTGCCTTAGCACCCTCAGGCAAGGTTATCTTCCCCTCAAGATCACCGCTATCCAAACGAAAGATCAAGATAGAGTTGGAAAGCCCCTCTGATACGTAGACCCTATCCCCCTTAACCAGGGTGAAAGTGGGCCCCTTTGCCCTCCTTTCCCATAGGAGGTCACCCTTTAATGAAACGCTGTAAAGAAAACCTTCCCCCCAATCGGAAACTAAGAACCTATCGTTAACCTTAGAAGCGTAAACCGCATAAAAGGATTGGCAGAGCTTCCTAACCTCACCGCCGCTCATCGACGATATACATTTTCCGATAACCCCGGTCCTCTCCTCCGCTAAGGATAGATAAAAGCTGTTAAAGTTCCATGAATTCCAGAGGATCTCCCACAATGCTGACCTGAGCTTAGGCCTATCAATGAGCCTTAAGAGATCTAAGCTATCCCTCCACTCTATGAATCGCTTAAACCAACCGATAATTTCATCCTCCTCGCCAAAGAGCAACAAGGCCCTTTGGCAAAGCCTATTCATCCAGCTGAAAAAGCCTATCTCTCTTAAAGCATCATCAACGACCCTATCATCCAAGCCGCGCTCAAGGCCTCTTTTAAACCCATTTAAGGTTATATCTAAGGTCTCAAGGATAGGATTAGCCTTTATGGAAGGAAGGTCGTAAAGCTTGCTCTTAAACTCAGACCTCTCTTCACGCGGTATCCTCCAGTAGACCTCCCATGGTAGATACCAAAAAGCGTTAAAGGGTAAGGATAACTTAAACAACTTAAGGAGTGGGTTAAAAAGCCTCTTAGAAGGTTTATTCGATAACCCATCCAAGAAGCGAAGCAAGTTAGGATAAATGCGCTTAAGCTTGAGCTCTAGGGGTAAGACCTTAGATTGAAGCTCAAGGATCCTTTCAAGCGTCGGGCTTAATAGGAAGCTCTCGATAAGGGTTTGAGAATCTATACCAAGTCCTAAACCCTCCAAATCCAATGAATCAATGAGGGATCTAAAGGCATCAAGGCCGGTATCTACACCCCCATTTACCAGGATCAGCTTGCACGGATCAGCTAAGCTCTTGACCCCATACCACCCATCGTTATCGAAATAAACGGTTGACTTCCCATCCCATAAAATAGGAGAATCAGCTAAAAGAAGAGCTATGAAATTGGAGGCTACGCTTTTAGCTAAAAGCTCTTCGCCACGAGCTATAAAAAGAATCCCCTTACATAGAAGGTAAGCTTCACCATTAAAAACCCCCCATGAAACAGGAGACTGAGGTAGTTCCCAAAGGGCAAGGACTTTCCCATCCCACGAAAGCTTAAGGAGGAGCCTCTCACCATCGGCCAAAATGAAAACACCCTCATCGAAAGGCTTCACCGATGAAGGCATATCAAAAAGGTAAAGTGGGCGGGGTAAAAAATCCGAAGACCCTACCAGCCCCTTAAGCCCCGAGACGGCTCTTTTATCCTTATCGACGACTATAAGCTCATCGCCCCTGAAGGAAATCCAATATGGGTGAGAGACCTCGATGGGAAAGACCTCCTCAACCCATCTATCTTCACTCTCCGAGTACCTATAAAGCTTTAAGGTCCCCACGTCAAGGAGATAAACCCCCTTAGGAGATAAGGTCAGTGACAGAGGATTCCTAAACCCCTCGTATACCTTATTAACCCTACCACTTAAGTCAAGCCTATAGATCTTTCCCTCTAAATATGAGCTGACCCAAAAGCCCCCCTCATGGTAGATACTATCGTATACGAGCAAACCATTCCCTCCCTTATCCTTCTCACTGAAGCCCCAATATCTCCCTTATTGCCCTATCATGAAGCCGAGTCTGGGGGCGAACCAAGCCTTTGATAGGATCATAGAAAACTACCTCCTCTGAAGCGAGTCTCTCAACGCTATCCCTATCCCTCAAGAGCATGTCTACCCTTCCCCCCATAACCACCTTAACGAGAACCTCTCCATCTTTCTTCGCCAGATCCTCTTTCCCTCTCCAAAGCCTGCCAAGGCTCTTAAGAACCTCCCCCTTAACCATATCGTATAGTGACTTTACAGCTTCCTTAACTCCCAAGATCTTTCTTTTAGAAAGGACTCTCTCCAAAAACCAAGGAACACCACCACACCATGAAACAACGTAAGAAGCTTCGACATCGTTCAAGTGCTCCGAGAGAAGTATCTCCTTAGCAATATCATCGGAGAAAAAATCAACCAAATAATACTCAGCGCAATTGGCTAAAAGGGATCTTGAGGAAAGCTCCTCTATAAAAAAGGTGTCAGATGTCATCAAGATAACGTGAGATATATGCTCGACCTTGGTTATCCTAACGAAGAAGTTTAAAAGCTCATCCATAAGCCCACCATCTTTGAAGCGAGGGTCAGAATATAAGCCCTTAAGCTTCTGCACCTCATCGACTATAATCACATTTCCTCCAGACCCGCGCTTAAGCTGCTCCTCCATGATTTCGAAGGGGTTTATTTCGCCGTGACTCATCCCCTTTTTACTTTTTTCGTCAATATCAAATGCGCTCTTAAGCCCTTCTCTTTCCGAACCCCCTATCTTGAAGAATAGATCTATGAAGCTCTGGGAAGCCCTTAAAAGCTTGCTTCTAAAATCGAAATATATCACTCTCTCATTTGATCTCAACCTTCTTATTACTTCCATGATCAATGTGCTTTTACCAGAGGACTTAGGACCATATATAAAGAGAATGGAATTAGGAAAGCTTCTGAGATAGGCCCTTAAAAACTTAATCTCGCCTTTCCTATCCCAGAACTTCAATTTAGAAGAGCACCTCCAATCTCTCGATATGAAAAACCTACCAAGGATTATAGCACAGAACGAATCCTTTTGATACAATTATGTATGCTTTAGAAATATCGGGAGTTTAAAAGGAGGGGTAGCCTTGGCACAAAGTATAGGAATAAACCAGATTTACAAAGGAGCAAAAATAGAGATCGATGGCGTCCCTTACGAGGTGATCGAGTACGAACACGTTAAGCCGGGAAAGGGACAGGCCTTCGTTAGGGTTAAGATGCTAAACCTTTTTACCGGAAACGTTGAAAGGATGAGCTTCAAATCAAGCGATACCCTAACGCTTGCAGATTGTAGCGAAAAGGAGATGGAATTCCTTTACTCACAAAAGGACTCCTTGGTTTTCATGGACCCACAAACCTATGAACAGATAGAGATACCACAGAGCGTGGTTGGGAGAGCACAATACTTCATAAAGGAGGGGACTAGCGTTTACGTGATATTCTATCAGGGCAAACCGATAGGAGTAAATCCGCCCAAGCATGTTGATTTAGCGGTTGCAAGAACAGAGCCTGGAGTTAAAGGGGATACTGTCTCAGGAGCGATGAAGGAAGCAGAACTTGAAACAGGCCTAAAGATAATGGTTCCACTTTTCATAGAAGAAGGAGACATAGTTAGGGTCGATACGGAAACGGGTGAATACATAGAGAGAGTTAACAAATGAACCCTTGGGAAAGGACTAAGCTCTGGAGCGAGCTTCTCTCTCAGGTAAGGAGCTTCTTCTTAAAGAGGGGCTTCACAGAGGTCGTAACCCCTGTCCTCGCTCCATGGCACAACCTTGATCCAAACATAAAACCTATAAAGGTGGAGAACGGGCTTTATCTTCAAGCCTCGCCCGAATTCTTCATGAAGAAGCTCCTGATCTTTGGAGCAAAGAGGATATTTCAGATAGCTCATGCTTTTAGAGATGACCCTGTAGATGACCTACATACCAAGGAGTTTCTCATACTCGAATGGTATAGGGTAGGAGAAGACATAAGAGCTATAAAGAGAGATGTGGAAGATCTGGTTTCAGAAGTCCTCGGAAGATACCCTCCCCCATGGGATAGCATAAGCTTAAGAGAGCTATTTAAGGAGAGATTAGACATAAACCTGGAGGAAGCGAAAGATAAGGAAACTCTATTGCGGAAGATTAAAAAAGCTGGTTTAAAAGTAAAGGATAGCTATTCTTGGGAAGAGCTCTTTGAAGCAGCGTTCTTAAACGAGATAGACCCCTATCTTCCTAAAGATAGAGCTTTTTGGCTGGTAGATTATCCTTATCCCTTAGCCGCCTCATCTAAGTGTGACGGCTTCTGGAGCACAAGGTGCGAAGCTTATGTAGAAGGGGTCGAGCTCGCTAACGGATACGTTGAGCTCGATGATCCAGAAGAGCAAAAGAGAAGGTGGATATCACGCGGAAGAGAAAGTGAGATAGATTGGGAATACTTAGAGCTCCTCGAAAGTAAAGGTTTACCCCCTTCTTCCGGAATCGCCCTAGGCCTTGAAAGGCTCTTGATGCTTAAATGCAGGAAAAGCAGTATACACGAGATTCTTCCTTTCAGCCCGCTTACTAAAAGGGGGTAGCCTCGAGCTTTCAGAGGCTACCCCCTTTTTCTTTAAACCTTCATCTCCCTTAAAGCTTCCCTTACTAACCTTATTCCTTCCTCTATATCGCTTTTACTTATGGTCAAAGCTGGTCTAAATCTAACTCCCTTAGACCCACACCCCAAGATCAAGATTCCCTTATCGAATATCCTCTTTCTGAACTCATCCCTTAATGCCGGCGTTGGAAAATCCATCGCAGCCATCAGTCCCCTATATCTAACGTTGGAAATTAGATTGGGAAACTCCTCCTCAAGTTCGTGCAAGCCCCTATGAAGAACAGGAGCCACTTCATTAACGTGATCTATAATCCTATCCTCCTCATAGATCTCGAGTATTCTTGTTGCCCTAACCATATCTACTATGTTTCCACCCCAGGTAGAGTTTATCCTGCTTGATTCTACAAAGCAATTATTCTCAACCTCGTCTATCCTATTTGTAACCAAAATGCCACAAACTTGGCTCTTCTTACCAAAGGCTATGATATCCGGATATACATCGAAGTGCTGAAAAGCCCACATCTTCCCGGTTATACCCATGCCGCACTGAACCTCATCGAATATAAGCATTACATCTTCCTCATCCGCTATCTCCCTAAGCTTTTTCAAAAACTCACCTCTGAAGTGGTTATCTCCACCCTCGCCCTGGATCGTCTCTATTATTATAGCTGCTATATCATCAGGGTTATCGTGAATAGCTTGCTTGATCTGCTTTATACTCTCCTCCTCAGCTTTTTCGACTTCCTCAAGATGCTTTTCTAAGGGCCAAACTATCTTGGGATTAAGGACGCGAGGCCAATCAAACTTCGGAAAGTACATATGTTTCCTCGGATCCGCCGTATTTGTCATGCTAAGAGTATATCCTGTTCTACCATGAAAAGCATCCTTAAAGTGTATAACCTTATGTCCTCTCTCTTCCTTATACCCCTTCTTGAAGTTCTTCCTCACCTTCCAGTCAAAGGCAACCTTAAGAGCGTTCTCAACAGCTAAAGCACCACCATCTATCAAGAACAGGTGAGTATAGATAGGAGGAGCAGCTACTCTCATAAAAGTTTTCACGAACTCAGCCATCTCAACGGTGTATATATCGGAGTTTGCAACCTTGTTAACCGCAGCCCTAAAAACTCTCTCCTTAAACTCATCGTTAGCGAGCTTGGGATGATTACACCCCAAAGGGGAGGATGCGAAGAAGGAGTAAAGGTCAAGAAACCTCCTACCATCGCGAGCGTCAACTATCCAACTTCCTTGACTCTTCTCAAGGTCAAGAACCACGGGGAAACCATCAACTAACATATACTTAGAAAGCAAAGTAAGAACCTCATCTGGCTTAACGCTCCGATCACTGTAAGCCATAATCCATCCCTCCCACCTCTTATTTAATGCTTTTTTATCCTAAACTCTATTATACCATGTGCCAAAGCTTAAACTAGGCTCAGGGTAAACTGCTCAGATACCACTCATAGGTTCTTCTTATTCCCTCTTCAAGTCCCACCTTGGGCTCCCAACCAAGAGATTTTATCCTCGATATATCCAAGAGCTTCCTATATACACCATCCGGTTTAGAGAGATCATGTTCTATCTTGCCTCCAAAACCCACGATCTCTTTGACCAGCTTAGCTAGATCCTTTATCTTTATCTCTTCTCCAAAGCCAACGTTCAAGAAGTAATCGGGGCAAAGCTTCTTAAGCTCAGAAGCATCTATGTTCTCCATGAGAAAGACGCAAGCATCAGCTAGATCATCAACAAACAAGAACTCCCTGTAAACCTCACCACTCCCCCATATGGAGACCTCGACTTTAAGCGAAGCCTTGCTTAAGCGAATCCCATGCTTAGATAGAACCTTCAAGATATCCTCCCTAGAGCTATCCCCTCTTACTCCATCTATAGGGCGGGCGTTCAAATCCCTCATGATTGCCTCCCAATCGCCATTTTCGAGAGCTTTTCCTAAATGAAACTTCCTTATTAAGGCAGGCAAAACGTGAGACGTATATAAGTCAAAGTTATCATTAGGACCATAGAGATTCGTTGGCATCACAGATATGAAGTTGGTCCCATACTGTTCGTTATAATACCTGCAGAGTTTTATAGCAGATATCTTAGCTATAGCGTAAGCCTCATTGGTGGGCTCAAGATACCCCGAAAGGAGGTACTCCTCCCTCATGGGTTGGGGAGAGTCCTTTGGATATATGCAGGAAGACCCAAGGTTTAGTAGCTTCTTAACACCGTATTTATAAGAAGCATGGATTACGTTTAAAGCTATAGTGAGGTTGTCATATATAAAATCCGCCTTAAAGGTGCTATTCGCAAGGATGCCACCAACTTTAGCAGCACAAAGATAAACTTGATCAGGTTTAGCTTCCTCGAAAAAGCTTTCCGTTTCAGCCTGCCTCCTTAGGTCTAGCTCCTTGCTGGTCTTAGTTAATATTTCGAGGTGGACCTTCCTACTTAACCTTCTAACTATAGCAGACCCAACAAGCCCCCTGTGACCAGCTACATAAACTCTCACCCTAAGCTCACCCATTCTTAATAAAAATAATGGGTTGCAAGCTCAAGCTTGCAACCCCACTTCATCAGCAAATCACCATCAAAAGAGCCTCTTCACAAGCTGAGCGACCTTTCTCCCTAGCTCCCTACACTCCCCCAAAGCTTTCGCGTCAGGCTTTCCAACGGAAATCGGCCCATAGTGACCTCCGTTAACTATCCCTTGGACTATCATACCATGTATAAGAAAGGCCTTTATTATGTCTAAAACTGCGGTCTCAGCCCCACCGCCTAAAATCCCACAGGATGCAAAAGCCGCTCCTACTTTACCCTCAAGATCGCCATAATACTTAACGCTATCATCTATAAGCTTCTTAACCGGCGCAGCTGGAGCGCCAAAGTAGGTTGGCGTGCCGATTATTATACCTTCGTAAAGTCTCATATCTTCCGGTGTGGTTTCAGGTACGCTCTTAAGGGTAAACTCTACCCCTTCCTCTCTAACTCCTTGAGCGACCGCCTCGGCCATCGCTTTAGTATTACCACCCCGGGAGTAATAAGAGATAAGAACCTTTGGCATGGTCAATCACCTTCACTCGCACCGGTAGCAGCCTTACCTCGCCAGTCCTCGATCTTGTCACTCCACTCCTTAGCCTTCCTATATATCTCCTCAGGGTCAAGCCCCATATCTCTCCAACGCTTCTCCATCCTCTTCCTGTAATACTCTTTATCCTCTTTAAAGAGAATGCTCCTAACGTAAAGCCACCTCTCATAATTTTCCCAACGCTTCCTATATATCTCATTTATATTCTTAGAATACTCATCAAGGCCGGGTGCAAGCTCATCAAGAAGCTTTTGAGCACCAGGATGAGTTGGATGGGCACCATATTTCTTCACGATCTCCCTTAAGACATGCGGCTTATCGATAATGATACAAGGAGCAAGGAGGTTGTCATCGCAATAGGGCTGAGCCTCCCTTATGGCTTGGAAGAATGGGGATTTAAGAACATCAACTAGGCTCTTTCCCCTTATGTTGTCAACAGCGAAGTGAACGAAAACGCAAGGCTCTACATCTCCGTTGGATATAATGTGAAGATACCTTTCCCCGCCAGCCATACAGCCATCAACATATCTCCCATCATTCCAAAAATCACCAAGGAAAATGGGCCTCGTTGAACGCCAGTGCTCTACTTTCTCATGAAGCTTAGCCCTCTGTTCAGGAGTAGCCATATAGGAAAGGTCAGGGTTTTCCCCAGTAGGTATGTACTGGAAGAACCATCCAACTTTGCAACCCCTCTCGATCATCTCATCTATGAACTCGTCCCTCGTGAGGGAATCAGCGCTTACCCTGGTGAGCGTAGCGGAAAAGCCAAAGAGAACCCCAGCTTCCCTGAGGTTATCCATAGCCTTTAAAGCCTTTTCATGTACCCCAGTGCCCCTCCTCGTATCTGTGGTCTCCTTAGACCCCTCTATGCTTATCATGGGAGCAACGTTACCGAGCTCAGCTAACCTCTGGGCAACTTCCTTAGTTATGAGGGTTCCGTTGGTATAGACGTTAAAGTATGCATCATCGTGCTTCTCCCAGATATCGAAAATATCTTTCCTCGTAAAGACCTCACCGCCAGATATGGTGAAGAAATACATCCCCAGCTCCTTAGCCTCGCTTATTATCCTGTCTATCTCCTCAAAGGTTAGATCATTAGAGGTATCATAGTCTCCAGCATAACACCCCTTGCATCTGAGATTGCACTTCATGGTGGGACTTATTACCAAGAAGAAGGGCAAGTGAATGCCCAGCTCTTCTTCCTTCTTGTCCCTTATAATCCTACCCAATGTCATAGCATTAACGAGAAGGTTCCATATGAGCTTCTCCCTAGCTTTAGGGGAGAGCTCCCTAAACACGCGTTTCCAGAGAACGAAAAAGGGGTGACCCGTATCCGCCATCCTAGCGATCTCTTTAAATGACTCCTTGTGAAACTTAGTTAAAGAGAGAGTGGAAAGAAGCTGAAAGATTCTCTTTATCTTATCATCAGCTGCAGGATCATCAGAGGCCAGTACGCCTGCTATCCCCTCAAGAACCTTTCCGGAGACATATCCCTTGATCTTCGTCAGAATTCCAACCTTCATCATGCATCACCCCTCTTGAGGTCCTTAACTATCTCCTCAAGAAGCTCTATTCGTGTTTCAAAGGACTTAAGCTTTTTCCTCAACTCCTCCAGCTCGCTCTTGCGAGCCAAATCTATGATATCCAGAAATCGAACTATCTCTTGCTTTATCTTATCGTACATCTCCTCTTTCTTTATCTCCATCCTTTTAACGAACTCTTCAATCAGCTTCTTACCTTCTTCCTCCCTAAGCTCCCCCTTAGAGATGAGCTCCTTTATTAGTGCCTCAAACTGGTCCCGCGTAAAGGCCAGCACCCCCAATCCGCTAAGTAAGAGCTTCCTTATGGCCTCAAGCACCCGATTCTCACCTCCTCTTTTTAAGCTCGCATGACCTTAAGAGCCGTCGTCCTCCTTCTTTTCCTTCTTAAATCCCAGTCCACCAGAATGGCACCAGCCACATATATAGAGGAGTACGTACCTACTATTATACCTAATAAGAGAGCTAAAGCAAAGTTTGAAAGAACCTCCCCACCAAATAGATAAAGGGTTAAAACCGGTAAGAGCGTAGTCAAAGATGTGTTTATCGTTCTTGAAAGCGTCTGATTTACACTCATATTGATTAATGTTTTAAAATCAAACTTCCTCGAGGATAGCCTTAAGTTCTCCCTAACCCTATCCAGTACCACTATGGTATCGTTGAGAGAGTACCCAACTATGGTCAAGATCGCGGCCACAAATGGAAGATTTATCTCCTTCCAAAGAAGCGAGTAAAGACCAAGGACTATCAAACTATCATGCATTAAGGCTAAAACTGAAACGACGGCAAAATCGAACTTAAAACGCAAGGTTATATAAATCAGTATACCCAAAAGGGCCACAGTTAGAGCGATAAAAGCCTGCTCCCGGAGCTCCTTACCTATGATAGGCCCTACGCTCTCTATCCTAACGACATTCAACCCGCCAAAGATCCTCTTAAGAGAATCAAACACCGCTTCTTGCTCCTCCCTACTTAAGTTCCTACTCTTCACTATAAAGCTTCCGTCATCGGACTTCTGAATAACGCTGTTTCCAAGACCAAATTGGGAGAGAAGCACTCTTATATCAGCCACATCGGCATCCTTGGGAAGGGTAAACTGAAACACCGTTCCCCCCTGAAAGTCTATCCCCAAGTTTAAACCTCTGATCATCAAGGAAAACAAGCTCAAGGCTATTAAGGTACCAGAGATTATATAAGCGATGATCCTTCTATCCATAAAGTTTATGTTAGGAACGCCTCTTAAGAAGAACATCTTTACCCCTCCTTCATCTTAGGAACCATAAGAGATTTTATAGCTCTAACCTTCATAGATACAAGCACATCAAGAACGCTTCTTGTAACCACTATAGCCGTGAACATGCTTATTATCACTCCAAGGCTCAAGGTAACGGCAAAACCCTTTATAGGACCGCTGCCAAAGTAAAACAAAACGGTTGCAGCTATTAGTGTAGTTATATTTGCATCAAATATCGTCCTAAAAGCCTTTCTAAACCCAGCATCTATAGCTGCCCTTATCGTCTTCCCCTCCCTAAGCTCCTCCTTTATCCTTTCAAATATCAATATATTTCCATCGACGGCCATTCCTATATTTAGAACTATACCAGCTATTCCAGGAAGAGTGAGAGTCGCCTCAAGAGCGGCTAAAGAGGCAAAAAGTAACACCACATTAGCAATGAGAGCAAGGTCAGCTACAAGTCCCATTAAACCATAGTAAAGGAGCATGAAAGCGAAGACCAAGACCGCACCGAACAGACCAGCCCTTATTCCTCTCCTAACCGAATCCTGACCTAACGTAGGACCTATAGATCTGTTCTCAGCTATCTCAATTTTAACCGGTAAAGCACCAGCCCTAAGTAGTATAGCAAGCCTTTGCGCCTCCTCAAGGGTAAACCTACCAGTTATCTGAGCCTTTCCCTCAGGAATCGCCTCTTGGACCACAGGAGCAGAGATTACATTATCATCAAGAACGATGGCCAAATGGCGTCCGACGTTCTTGCGCGTCGCTTCTTCGAAGATCTTCGCCCCTTCGCTGTTGAACTCAAGGCTCACAGCAGGAGCACCAAATCTATCAAAACTCGTTCGAGCATCCTTGAGATAACCACCTGTTAGCCAGGTCTTGCCAAGAAGATAGACCCTCCCAGTATCTCTCTCAAAGTTTACGCTTAACCCTTCTTTCTCCTTCACTCTCTTCTCAAACTCCTTCACAGCTTCCTCATAGATCTTTAAAGCCTCTTTATATCTCTCTAAAGCGTTCTTATATTCCTCCTCTGAAGCGTAGTTCTTTCTTTGAGGCTCTATAGGTCTTTGAGGACCAATATCCTCAACCTCCCTAAACTCAAGAAGGGCTGTCTTTCCTAAAAGCTCAATAGCCGCCTGAGGATCCTTAACCCCCGGTAGCTGAACTAATATTCTATCGCTCCCAGCCCTCTGAATCACTGGCTCAGTTACACCAAACTGGTCCACTCTGTTCCTCAAGATCTCCAATACCCTGCTAACAGAATCTTCCGTTATAGGGGCATTAGGCGTAGAAACGCACTGAAGAATGATATGGGATCCACCTTTAAGATCGAGGCCTAACCTTATCTTCCTCTCAAGCGGGAAGAGGTATATAGCAGCAGCTACTATAATACCAAATATAATAGCTAAGCGAACGAGGTCTTTACGCTTCAAGTTAGACACCTCCCTATAGAAGCTTAACCCCATTTATCATTAGACCAAACTCGCAACCTAACACATGAGTCGCCTTGCGAGATATAAGCATTCGCGTCAAAAATATCTCGAAATACTCCATAACTTGAGATATCTCCGTATCTATTTCTATCTCCAAGGCTATTCTTTTCCTATCCCTATCCACGTTTAAGAATGACCTTCTAACAGCGTAGTTAACCCTGTCATGGATATCAAAGCTTATTATATCAGGATTTCTAACCCTGCTATAGTGAACGTCAGACTTATCCGCTAGGATCAGCGCAGCCGTTACAGGATCCATTGGTATTCCTCTCTCTTCCTCATGATTGCTTATAGCTATCATTATCTTACCGATCTCCGACGAATCCATACCCATATCCTCGAGAAGCCTAAAGGCTATTAAAGCACCCGCAGGTCCGTGCATCTCCCTACCACATATATTACCCACATCATGAAGGTAACCCGCAATTGCCGCAAGCTCGGCCATTCGATCCGAATAGCCAAGCTTTAAAAGAACATTCCTCGCCACCTTAGCTACAAACCCCGCGTGTCTAAAACCGTGCTCGGTATAACCCAGCGTCGCCAAAAGATCATCGGCTGACTGTATATAAGATCTCACCTTAGGGTTTTTCTCGACATCGCTTAAAGTTATAACCCCTGCCAAGGCGATCACCTCTTATCCAAGGCTATAGGGAAGAAAGTGTGCCTCTCCTGAAAGGCTTAAAGGCATCCTATTCCCTTTTAACCTCAAAGGGACTTTAAACCCCTTAACCCTGTTGCTCTTTCGACTCGCTCGTTGTCTCCTCCGCTCCCTCTCTCTTAGCTGCTATAGCGCTTTTTGTAACGCGTATTTTAACGGGCTTATCTTCTTCCAGACGATCGATCTCTATTATGAAGCTGTCGTCCTTTATATCACGGACTATCCCGTATATCCCTCCGACCGTTATCACCCTGTCACCCCGCCTTAAGCTCTCTACCATCTTCCTATGTCTCTCTCTTTGCTTTCTCTGAGGCCAGATAAGCAAAAAGTAAAAGACTACGAAGATAAGTATTAATGGAAGTAAACCACCCAATACGCTTGGCTGTTGTTGCATTCTTAAAACCTCCTTTTTAAGAAAATTTACGGTTTCTATTCTAACACAGCCCAGCGCTAATCACAAGACGAAAGGGCCCTTTTTAAAGCCTGATAGGTATCCCTAACCGCCTGAGGGACAACCTTAGTATCAGCTATAACAGGCATGAAGTTAGTATCACCGTTCCAGCGAGGAACTATGTGAAGATGAATGTGCCCCTCGACTCCCGCTCCCGCTACTCTACCTAGATTAAAGCCCAAGTTAAAACCATCTGGCTTCATAACTTTCTTAAGGAGCAGGACCATCTTCTTAGCCACAAGCATCAGCTCAAGTAGCTCCTCCTCCGAGAGCTCCTCAAGCTCACCAACATGCCTATAAGGAGAAACCATGAGATGCCCAGGATTGTAGGGATAGTTATTCATTATAACAAAACACTTACCACCTTTATAAAGGATTAGATTGTCATCATCCCTATTCTCCTTGGGTAGATCACACAGAAAGCATCCCTCTACCTTAGGAGCCCGAATATACTCTATTCTCCAGGGAGCGAATAGAAAGTTCATCTTTTCCCTCCTCTCAAGAACTCGAAAACTATGTTAGCGAAAAGCTCAACGCCGATGGGAAGAGCATCATCATCGACGTCAAAGTATGGATTGTGATGGGCCTTATCGGTCCCCTTATCCTTATTTCCAGTCCCTAAGAGGAAAAAGGTGCCGGGAACCTTTTCAACGTAAAGGGAAAAATCCTCTCCTCCCATGTTGATATCAGCCTCAACAACGCTTCTCTCTCCAAAGAGATCCCTAGCTACGCTTGCAGCAAACTCTGTGAAATTGGGATCGTTTATCAAAGCTGGAGTCGAATAGTAGTCTATGAACTCAACCGAACCGCGCATGGCTTTAGCCACGTTAGTCGATATCTCCTCAACCCTCTTAACCACTCTCTCCCTGGTTTGGGGGGAGAAGGTCCTTATGGTACCAACCATCTTAACCTCCTCAGGTATTATGTTAAAAGCGGTTCCGCCTTCTATCTTGCATATAGAAACAACAGCAGGTTCTATAGGATCAACCTCCCTAGATACGATCGTTTGAAGAGCCAAAACTATGTTTGAAGCCATCACGATGGGATCAACAGCAAACTGGGGTGCAGCACCATGCCCTCCTTTTCCTTTCACATTGATCTCTATCCTATCAACTGCTGCAAAGAAAGGCCCCTTTCTGAAGCCCAAAACACCAGAAGGAAGATAAGCCCAAACGTGAAGCCCCGCTATAGCGTCAACGCCGTCTAATCCTCCAGCCTTGATTATCTCCTTAGCCCCTGCGGCCGTTTCCTCCGCAGGTTGGAATATCAGCCTGACACTCCCTGGAAGCTCACCCTTAAGCTGGGCTAAAACCTTAGCAGTTATCAGGAGAACCGCTATATGGGCATCATGCCCGCAGGCATGCATAACCCCCTCATTCTGAGAGCGATAGGGTATAGATTGGTTTTCCTCTTTCATCTTTAAAGCATCTATATCCGCCCTCAACGCTATCATCGGCCTATCGAATAGCCCCCTTATGGTAGCGATCACACCAGATGCTTTACCCCCACACCCCACCTTTATCTCATCAACCCCATACTCCTTTAGCTTCTGAGCTATAAGCTTCGTGGTTTCATACTCCTCAAAGGAAGGTTCAGGATGAGCATGAAAATGACGCCTAAGTTCGATCAGCTCTCCTTTACAGCTTTCCACAAGCTTCTTAATTTTCTCACGCATTTTAATCAACACCCCCTCCTATGATATCCTCAAAGATTATAACATATTGCACAGGAAAAGAACTTATTATAACCTTAATTAAGGGAGGTGAAAGGATGAAAAAGGCTTTAGTACTGGGGTGTGGGTTGGTTGGAAAAACGATCGCTTTAGAGCTGTCCAAAGAGTTTAGCGTTACCGTCTTAGACTCAAGTGAGGAAAACCTAAACAAGCTTAAGGGGAATTTAAGAAAGATAAAAGGCTCAGCCTTAGATACTGATCTCCTCAAGGAGCTTTCCAAGGATGCTGATATCGTCTGTGGGGCTCTCCCCGGAGCGATAGGTTTTAATGTAGCTCAGAACATACTAAGCATGGGAAAGAACTACTGTGATATATCCTTCATGCCAGAAAACTTTTTAGATCTGGGTGAGCTCGCTAAGGAAAGAGGCGTAACTGCGGTATTCGATATGGGCATAGCTCCCGGGATTTCAAATCTGCTCGTTGGGAGAGGAGCTTCCATGCTCGAAGAGATTAATGAGGCCAAGATACTCGTTGGGGGCTTACCTGAAAATCCAGAACCGCCTTTCTTCTATAAAGCTGTGTTCTCTCCCTATGACGTCTTAGAGGAATATACTAGGCCAGCGAGAATCGTCAAGAATGGTAAAGAGGTTATTGCTGAAGCCTTAGATGGATTAGAGGAGATAGAAATTCCGCCAATAGGGAGGTTAGAGGCCTTTTACACCGATGGTTTAAGATCCCTTCTATTTACCATAAGAGCCAAGGATATGGAGGAAAAAACCTTAAGATATCCTGGGCACACAATGATAATGAGAGCCCTAAGAGAGATGGGCTTGTTTAAAGAAGAGTATCGCGCGTTTACGGCTAAGCTTCTCTTCCCCCTATGGGAGTTGAACCCTGATAAGGGAGATAGAGATATAACCGTGATGATAGTTAAGATGTCTGGAAAGAGAGAAGAGGAAAGGGTGAACCTAGTCTGGGAGGTGTTCGACAGATTCGATGAGGAAAGCTGGACTCATTCCATGGCGAGGGTAACTGCATTCCCCTGTGTAACTGTAGCCAAGATGATAGCTTACGGAGAGATAAGAGAAAAGGGCGTTATTCCCCCTGAGATGTTAGGGATGAATGAGGAGACATATGAAAAGGTGATCAGAGAGTTAAGAAGTAAAGGGTTAAAGATAAAGGAAAAGGTTATTATAGAAAGGGGAGGTTAACGTTCAAGCCTCCCCTTCACCTCATTTCTCAACCTTTCGTAAATTAGCTTACCAGTTTCAAGATAACCCTTGGCTTTAGAAATCGAAGCTTCTTTAAAGACCAAGTCCTTGATAGAGAGACAGTTTATCAAAACATTAAAGTAAGCTGACTCTATGGCCCCGTAAGCTAAAACTGCTGAAACAGCCGTATCACTCAGAGCATTCTTATTCCCCTTCTCAAGAAGCTCTTCAGCGAGCTTTAAGACCTCGAGGGAAAGTTCCATAACCGAAAGGGGCAATAGCGTAGCCCTCCTTAAGGCCTCATCAAGAGCCTTTTCCCTCTCGCCGCTACCTTTCGGAAGCTTAAGAGCGCTCATGAAGGAGTTAAAGGCCTCGGAATCCTCATCAACCTTCATAAGAAGCTTCTCCATAAGGGTTCTTGCCCTCTCAAGTAAAACCTTAACATCGTCCTGAACGCTCTCATATCCCTTCTTTCCAAGCGTTAGATTGGAAACCATGGAAGCCAAAGCGGAACCCATTGCCCCTACAAGAGCAGCAGAACTTCCCCCACCCGGCGCTGGTGAGGATGAGGCAAGCTCCTTTAAGAAATCCTTAACAGATAGGTTTATCAAACTCATAAACAACCCTCCCCCTCTTGATAACGCTTCTGACATGACTCCTGCCTATCTCATAAAAAAGGAAGGAATACTTGGGAACGCTCATTATTACAATATCCGCTTGCTTTCCCACATCTATGCTTCCAACCCTGTCCCCAATATCAAGGGAATAAGCGGAGTTCAGAGTAGATGCAACTATAGCTTCCTCCGGAAGCATACCCATACCCAGGACAGCTAACTGCAGGACCATCTCCATAGAGCTACAATAACAGCTACCGGGGTTAAAGTCGGTTCCCAGAGCCACTGGGACCCCAGCGGATATTATCTTCCTTGCCGGAGCATAGGGCTTCCTAAGGGAAAAGGATGTTCCCGGAAGGAGAACAGCGAAAACCTTTTTCTCAGCCATCATCCTTATACCTTCATCGCTCACCCTTATTAGATGTTCAGCGCTCTTAGCTCCAACTTGACATGCGAGAATAGCCCCACCTAAAGGGGCAATCTCATCAGCATGTATCCTAAGTCCGAAGCCGAGCTCCTTAGCTCTAAGAAGTATCTCCCTAGACTCCTCCAGGGAAAAGGCTCCTTCATCACAGAAAACGTCGCAGAACTTGGCCAACTTTCCTTTGGCCACCTCAGGCAAGATAACTTCCTTCAGGAGATCTATATAGGCTCTCCTATTAGATCTATACTCCGGAGGAATGACGTGAGCGCCGAGGAAGGTGGGAACTATCTCCAAGGAACCTTCTAAGGCTAACTCCCTTAGCACCTCAAGCTGCTTTATCTCATCCTCAAGATTCAGTCCATAGCCGCTTTTAGCCTCTGCTGTGGTAACTCCTGAAGAAAGGAGTTTTAAGGCGTTGATTTTCGTCGACTTAAAAAGCTCATCCTTGGTCGCTTCTCTAACCTTTTTTACCGTGTTGAGTATACCTCCACCAGCCTTAAGAATCTCAATATATTCGACACCCTTAAGGCGAAGCAAAAACTCATCCTCCCTCGTCCCTACGAAGGGAAGATGGGTATGGGCATCTACGAAACCAGGGAGAACTGTACAACCCGAAGCATCTATTCTTTTATAAGCATCCTTATATCTTTCAAGAAGCTCGTCGCTTTTCCCAACGTCAACTATTTTACCCCCTTCTATAGCTATCGCTCCGCCCTCAATCACCCCCAAATCCAACATTTCAGAGGCAACCTTGGGTCCTTTAGCGTCATCCCTAACGGTTACAACCTGCGAAGCGTTATAGATCAAGAGATCCAGCATATCTACTCCTCCAACTCAAGCAGACGCATCTCTATAACCTGTTTCGATGGATCGAAATTATGAAGTTTAAGGTAGTAAGATGTGGAGTCGAAGAGAGCTTCCGCCGGAAGAAGACCGATTATCTCGCTCTCAACGATCGGGACCCCCCATCTTTCTGCCTCCATCTTCACGAGCTCAAAGACCCTGTATATAGAGTTCTTCGTGTAATCGGTTAAGTTCATGGAAACTTGAACCAACCCCTTATCTTTAAGATCAACTCCTATGGCCTTAACGTAAGCGAGCCCGCCGCTTGACGCTCTAACGAACTGAGCAATTTTTTTAGCTATATCAATATCAGTCGTTCCAAGGTTAATGTTAAAGGCTATCAGAGGCTTCCTAGCCCCGACTACCGTAGCTCCAGCTGTAGGATGAAGCTTAGGAGGACCGTAATCTGGATGGCGCTCAGGCTTAGATATCTCCTCCTTCAACCCTTCGTATTGCCCTTTCCTTATAACCTCGAGCTTGCGCCTTTCTGGTCGCAAGGCTGCCTCCTCATATAGATAGACAGGTATGCCAAGCTCATCGGCGATTTTCTTGCCAAGCTCCCTCGCAAGAGTAACGCACTCCTCCATGGTAACCCCCCTTAAGGGGACGAAAGGTATAACGTCGGTCGCCCCTATCCTCGGGTGTTCTCCCCTATGCTCCTCCATATTTATGAGCTCCGATGCTACCCTAACGGACTCAAATACGGCGTTGAAGAGCTCGCTCGGTTCACCCACCGCTGTTATAACCGTCCTATTATGGTCTTTGTCAGAAGAAACATCAAGAAGCCAAACTCCCTTTCTTCCCCTGAAGCAATCCGCTATCTTCTCTATAATCTCCCCTCTTCTTCCCTCACTGTAGTTAGGAACACATTCAACCAGCTTCTTAGGCAACAATGGAAATCACCTCCTAAAAAGTTAGTGGGACTCCTTAAGGAGTCCCACCATTGAATTACAAGACCCTCAAGCTCTCGTGAGGGAGTTTCCCTTACCTCAGCATAGGAATCTTTATACCATACTTTTTAGCCCACTCTATGGCCCTCTCATACCCAGCATCAGCATGTCTAACAACACCTATACCTGGATCATTCCTGAGGACTCTCCTAGCCTTCTCAGCCGCCTCGTCGCTCCCATCAACAACTGTGACCTGTCCTGCATGGAGCGAATACCCTATGCCAACCCCGCCACCGTGATGGAAGGATACCCAGCTAGCTCCACTTGCCGTGTTAAGGAGAGCGTTAAGAATCGGCCAATCGGCAATAGCATCGCTACCATCCTTCATACCCTCCGTCTCCCTATAGGGTGAAGCAACGGAACCTGTATCAAGATGGTCTCTCCCTATAACTATAGGAGCTTTAATCTCTCCTTTCCTGACAAGATCGTTGAAGATAAGCCCCATCCTATCCCTCTCTCCATAGCCAAGCCAGCATATCCTCGCAGGAAGTCCCTGGAACTTAACCTTTTTTTGCGCCATCTGTATCCATCTAACCAGATGTTTCTTCTCGGGGAAGGTATCTATGACAGCCTGATCCGTCCTATAGATATCCTCGGGATCCCCAGACAAAGCGACCCATCTAAAGGGCCCTTGCCCCTCACAGAAAAGCGGCCTTATGTACTCAACGACGAAGCCAGGAAAGTCATAAGCATCCTTAACCCCGCGCTTGTAAGCCTGCGTCCTTATGTTATTGCCATAATCAAAAACCACCGCACCCATCCTCTTAAGGTCGAGCATGGCCCTAACGTGCTTAGCTATGGAGTCTAAGGCCATTTCCTTATATTTGTCTGGGTTAGTCTTCCTGAGCTCAAGCGCCTCCTCGTAAGGAATACCAGCTGGAACATAACCGCCAAGCTCATCATGGGCCGAGGTTTGATCGGTAACCACATCGGGAACGATACCTCTCCTTACGAACTCCGGAAAAACTTGAGCTGCATTACCAAGTAACCCGATGGAGATCGCCCTTCCCTCGTCCTTAGCTTTCAGCGCGATGTTCAAAGCCTCATCTAAGTTCTCAACCATAACATCGAGATAACCTGTTTCAAGCCTCCTCTTTATCCTCTGACGATCTACCTCAACTATTATTCCGACCCCCTCGTTCATCGTTATGGCAAGAGGCTGAGCTCCCCCCATGCCACCTAAACCAGCGGTTAAAACCAGCCTTCCCTTCAATGTACCGTTGAAATGCCTATTAGCTACAGCAGCCAGCGTCTCATAGGTCCCTTGAAGTATCCCTTGCGTCCCTATGTATATCCAGCTTCCCGCAGTCATCTGGCCATACATTATTAGCCCTCGAGCCTCAAGATCTCTAAAGTAGTCCCAATCAGCCCACTTAGGAACGAGGTTAGCGTTAGCTATCAAAACTCTGGGAGCCCAAGGATGCGTCTTAAATATAGCAACAGGCTTGCCCGACTGCACCAAAAGGGTTTCATCGTTCTCAAGCTCCTTTAAGCAACTGACTATCGCATCGAAGCACTCCCAGTTTCTCGCAGCCTTACCAGTTCCACCGTAAACGATGAGCTCATCGGGCTTCTCCGCAACCTCAGGATCCAAGTTATTCATTAGCATTCTAAGGGCGGCTTCCTGAACCCACCCCTTACAGCTCAGCTCCCTACCCCTGGGAGCCTTAACAACTCTTCCCATTAAAACCACTCCTTTAAGCGATCACTCCTTCGGAACTATTATCTCAGGGTCATCTATGACCCCATAGTGATGGAAAGCCCCATCTTTAACTATCTGAACCTGAACTGCTTTCACAACCTCACCTATCTTCGTAAACTCCTTTATTCTACCCGTCAAGACATCAAAATCCCTAAGTGAAGCTATCGCATCCCTTATCTTCGCTGGCTCTAAAGATCCAGCCCTCTTCATAGCCTCAGCTAATATATAGACCCCATCGAAAGCGGAAGCTCCAACCATATCGGGATCAATCCCATGCTTCTCCTTATACCTGCTAATAAACCACTTCACCAGGGGTCTTGGATCGTCTCTATCGAAGTTCGTGGTTATTATAACTCCTTCCGCTGCCTTCCCAGCGATCTCTATGAACTTGGGAGAGTCAAACCCTTCCTCTCCCACGATGTGACATGTGATACCAAGATTGCGCGCCTGAACTACAGCGGAACCGTGGAAGTAATAACCACTTATGAATATCGCTTCCGGATTGTGCTTTTTAAGCTCCGTAAGGTAAGGTGTGAAGTCTTTCTCTCCCATGGGGAAGAACTTCTCATCCAGTATCTTAAGGCCTATCTTTTCAGCCCTGCTCTTAAAGCCCGCGGAAAGAGCCCTGCCGTAATCGATGTCAACTGTCAATAGACAAGCTGTCTTAGCCTTAAGAAGCCTTCCCACTACCTCAGCTGCCGCAGCTCCTTCAACCTCGCCGAGAAATCCATTTCTGAAGATGTAATCCCCAGCCTTAGTTATGTCTGGATGAATGGCATAGGCCGCAACCATTGGAATACCCGCCTCTTGGAATATCGGAGCAACTGCCCTCGTTGGACCACTGTAAGAACCGCTTACTACAGCTACAACCTTATCCTTTTCTATGAGCTTGCGAGCTATAGCGACAGCTTCACTGGGCTTAAGCCCATCGTCATAAACCACAAGCTCGATCTTCTTACCCAAAACGCCACCCCGTTCGTTAATGTACTCCACGGCAAGTTGAGCTGAGTTAAGAGCACTTGCGCCATCAGCTGCAGCAGGACCAGTTAAGGGAGCGAAGAAACCTATCTTAACCGTATCCTGAGCTAACGCCACTCCTCCCACACACAAAAGCAAAAGCGCTAATAGAAAAAGCTTCTTCATGAATACCCACCTCCCCTTGCTTTATGCCCCCCTCAAGGGAGCGATCTCACCCACCAAGATAAGCTCGCTTAACCAGAGGACTCTCAAGTAGATCCTTAACGCTTCCCTCAAGGACTACCCTCCCGGTCTCAAGAACATAACCTCTATCCGCAACCTTTAAAGCCTGACGAGCGTTCTGTTCCACAAGAAGTATAGTCACACCTCTCCTCTTAAGCTCCCTTATGGCTTCGTAGATCTTATCGACCAAGATAGGCATCAGCCCCAAGGAGGCCTCATCTATCATGAGAAGCCTCGGCTTAGACATCAATGCCCTTCCTAAGGAAAGCATCTGCCTCTCTCCGCCGCTCATCGTTCCAGCAAGCTGATCTTTTCTTTCTTTAAGAACCGGAAATATCTCGAAAATCCAGCTCATCCTCTCCACAAGCTCCTTCCTATCCTTGACAGGGAAAGCACCCACCCTCAGGTTTTCCTCAACCGTCAGATCAGGAAAGACACGAGCCCCTTCCGGAACCATCCTAATGCCGCTTCGAGCCCTCAAATAGGGCTCAAGTTTATTTATCCTGACCCCATCAAAGTATATATCACCACTCTCTACTCTCTCCAACCCCATTATGGAGCGAAGGATGCTCGTTTTGCCTGCTCCATTAGCCCCTATTACCGTAACCAGCTCGCCCTCCTCAACCCTCAGCGAAATCCCTCTAAGGGCCCTTATCTTACCGTAGCTTAAGTGAAGATCGATAACCTCAAGCAGAGCCAATCTCCTCACTCCCACCCCTACCGAGATATGCCTCTATAACCTTAGGGTCGTTCCTTATCTCCTCTGGTGGCCCTTCCGCTATCTTCTGCCCGTGATCTAGGACAACTATCCTCTCGCAAAGCTCCATAGCTACTCTCATATTATGCTCTATGAGAAGAACAGAAACCCCTCGATCCCTTATCCTCCTTATTAGATCCATTAATGGTTCGATCTCTTCATGGCTTAATCCAGAAAAGGATTCATCTAAGAGCAGAAGCTTCGGGTTAAGGGCGAGAGCTCTTGCTATCTCAAGCCTCCTTAAACAGCCTAAGGGAAGGACTCCTGCCAGATTATTCTCAAAGCCTTTAAGCCCAACATCTTCAAGCAAACCTAAGGCCTTATCCCTAAAGGGATGCATGTCGTAGGGTGCAAGGCTCTCAAACAGCCTATCATAGCGAACACCACCACAACCTGAGATCACGTTTTGTAAGGAAGTTAATCCCTTAAAGGGACGAACAATTTGAAAGGTTCTTGCGATGCCCAGCTTAGCAATCCTATGAGGAGGTAAACCGGTTATCTTTCTACCCATGAAAAAAACTTCACCGCTTGTAGGTTTTAGGACACCGCTTATGAGGTTAAAGCAGGTAGTCTTCCCCGCACCGTTAGGGCCAACGAGCCCTAATATCTCCCCTTCACCCACGAAAAAGGAAACATCCTTTAACGCTTCCAAACCACCAAATCTTTTAGTTAATCCCTTAACCTCAAGAATTATATCTCTACCCATAGGCTTTCACAATCATTATAACTCAAATTCTAAGATAAGGCAAATCAACTAAGTGCTATAATACCTAAAAAGGAGGGATTGAAATTGAAAAAGATGAAAGCAATAGTGAAAGAGAAAGAAGGCATAGGAGCGATCCTAAAAGAGGTGGATATCCCGAAGCCCAAAGAGGATGAAGCATTAATCAGGGTTATATATAGCGCGGTCTGCGGAACTGATCACCACATATATAGCTGGAACCCATGGGCTCAAAGCAACGTCAAGCTACCCCACATATTAGGACACGAGTTCGTAGGAGAGGTGGTTGAAATTGGCAGAAGCATAAGCCAGGTTAAGGTTGGAGATATAGTGTCAGCTGAGACTCACATATTCTGTGGGAGCTGTAAACAGTGCTTGACAGGAAATCAAGGAATATGCAAGTCTATGAAGCTCTTAGGCATACATACTCCTGGGTCCTTCGCAGAATATATAACCGTGCCCGAGAAGGTCCTTTGGAGAAACCCGAAGGATATACCTCTAAAACACTGCGCCGTTCAAGAACCCTTGGGGGTCGCATTAGAGGGAGTATTAGCTGAGGATATCTCAGGAAAAAGCGTTCTTGTAACAGGTTGTGGCCCCATAGGGCTGTTTGCCATAGCGGTAGCAAGGGCTTCTGGTGCCAGCGAAATATACGCAAGTGACGTTAAGGAGTATAGACTATCCTTAGCCAAAGAGGTCGGAGCGGATAAGGTTATAAATCCCAAGGAAACCAACCTTGTAGAAGCGACTCTGGAATACACTCACGGAGATGGGGTTGATGTTCTAATCGAATGCTCAGGATCCCCCAAAGCCCTAAGAAGCGGTTTAGAAGCTCTAACAAAAGGGGGAAGGGTTAGCTTGGTAGGATTATTCGGACAGGAGATAAACCTTGAACCTAATTCCCTCTTGGTGTTTAAAGCAGCCAGAGTTTACGGGATAAGTGGAAGAAAGATATTCTCAACCTGGTGGAAGGTAAGAGAGCTCCTTGAGAAGAGAAAGCTAAACATAGACCCGATAATAACCCATGAGCTACCTCTCGAGGAATTCGAAAAGGCAATGCACCTTGTGGAGGATGGAACCTGTGGAAAGATACTCATTAAACCCTAAGGAGGGATAAAAAATGCTTAAGATAAATCCAGAAACCGAGTTAAATGCCTTGATAGATGTAGCCACGAAGATGTGCATAGCCGCCCGAACGGCGCCTAAAGCGAGAGGGCAGGACTTTATAGTCACCGCTATAATCTACGGAGAGGAATTAAAGAAAATCCAAGAAGAGATGGTAAGAATCGGGCAAAGAGAAAACATCCCCTTCTTCATAAGGGATGCTGAGAACATCGAAGATAGGGTGGTTGTAATAATAGGTACTAAATGGAAAAAAACCAGTGAACCATTTGAGGAAATAGAGGATGAAGAGATGGCGCGCAAAGCAAGCTCACTAGTAGATTTAGGTATAGCAATAGGGTCAGCGGTATCCGTAGCAAAGGAGTTATGCGTAGACAACAGAGTAATGTATTCAATAGGAAGGGCTTGCATAAACCTTGGGATCCTAGGAGAGGATGTAAAAGTAGCTTATGGTATTCCTCTTAGCGTATCAGGAAAGAATCCCTTCTTCGACAGAGTTAAGAAGACCTAATCCATCATTATTCCACCATCTACATCCATTATCTCACCCGTTATAAAATCCGAATAGTCAGAAGCTAAAAACAAAACCGCATAAGCTATATCTTCAGGCCTTCCAAAACGACGAAGAGGAATAGTCTCCATAAATGCTTTCTTTTTATCTTCAGGAAAACCGTTTAACATTCGCGTTTCAGTTGGACCAGGACATATGGCGTTAACGTGAACTCCGTAGGGACCACCCTCACGAGCTAAAGCCTTAGTAAAGGCTATAACCCCTCCCTTAGAAGCAGCGTATATCGAGTTCCCAAAGATACCTCCCCCACGCTTCCCAGCTACAGAAGCTATGTTTATTATCTTCCCTTTTCTTCTTTCAATCATATGGGGAAATACAGCATAACACATGTTAAAGACACCGATAAGGTTAACGGCTATAACTTTGTTCCACTCCTGAGGCTCGCACTCAATGAAGGGTTTAGTATAAACTATACCTGCGTTATTAACCAATATGTCCACCTTGCCATACTTTCGCAAAACTTCGCTCGTGACCTCCTTAACCTCATCGAAGTTAGAGACATCGACCTTAAAGAAATCTCCCCTACATCCGCCTCTTTCTATTTCCTCGATTAACTCCCTACCCTCCTTCTCAAGAAGATCGAAAACTATGACTGAAGCACCCTTAGCTGAAAGGGATAGGGCTATTGCTCGCCCTATCCCTCTTCCTCCCCCCGTAATTAAGGCAACCTTATCCGAGAAATCAAACTCCATCACAGTTTAACCCCCCTTAGTGAGGAACTTAAACAGAGGAAAACCAGTCTCCTCATCCATCTCCCTCACTATATTCACGTCAGGCAACTCCCTTATAACAACCTCTACGGTTACCAAAACTGGATTACCCTTAACCACGTGCCCCCCGTGAAGATTCGCCATCTCATCAGAAACCACAGCGTGAAGATGAATCGCTTTTACCCCATTATGATTTAATCCAACAATGCCGTTAGCCGAGAGAAGCTCAATTGGCCCCTCAATCACAACAGGATCGCAATATTTAACCCCAAGCTTCTGAGATTCATCCTTAACAGGGTAAACGAAGGTAAATCTCCTTAAACTCCCCAAAACCACATCTATGCTCCCACTCTTAATGCCATGCCTATCGCATATCTCCAATATACCGTCGATAAGATCCGTTTCAGGCAAGATCCTTCCTACAATGACTCTCCCAGCTTTAGACTCACATGAAGAGACCCTTACTACGTTATCCAACCATACCACCTCACTTAAGGGTAACCGTAGGCAGCCACATGATGATTTCAGGAAAGGCTATGCAAAGGGCAAGACCCACAGCCTGTAAGGCTACAAAGGGAACAACCCCTCTATATATATCGGTGGTCTTCACCTCAGGCGGAGCTACCCCTTTCAGGAAGAATATAGCATAGGCAAAAGGTGGAGTCAGGAAGGACATTTGAAGGTTTATCGCTATAAGCTCAACGAAGTAAAGAGGATCAAAACCGAGATTAACGGCCACAGGCAAAAATACCGGAAGGACTATATATAGTATGCCTATCCAGTCTATGAACATCCCTAAAATAAAAACCACGAACATCATCAAGGCCAAAATCCCCCACTTGCCAAACCCTGTAGCCATTAGTAAGGCCTCTACCATAGCTCCACCCCTCATAAACAAGAAAACAGAGGTGAACATACCTGCTCCCACTATGACGAAGAAAACCATGGAGGTTATCTTAAGCGTCTCATAAACAGCTAACTTAAGGGTCTCCAAGGTCAGTCTCCTGTAAACCAAGGCTATTATGATGGCCCCAAGGGCCCCGACTGCCGAGGCTTCCGTAGGGGTAGCCATTCCTAAGAGAATGGAACCGAGCACTCCTACAAGCAAACCAAAAACTGGTATCATATATATGAGGGTCTGAATTATTAGCGTCTTCTTCTCAGCTGTTCTTTCAGCCACGCTAACAGCGGGAGCAACCTCAGGCTTTAACCAGGAGACCAGAAGAATATAAGCGATATACAACGCTGAAAGCAATAACCCTGGAAACATGGCTCCAGCGAAAAGCTTAGCTACAGAGAGGTTACACATTGGTCCCATCATAACCAACATGACGCTTGGGGGAATCAGTATACCCAAGGTCCCACCCGCACAAACCACACCAGATGCAAGCCCCTTATCGTATTTCCTCTTAAGCATTGCAGGAAAAGCTATCAAGGCCATCATGGTTACAGAAGCAGCTATTATACCAGTGCAAGCAGCAAACAGAGTACTTATGATTATCGTGGTTATCGCGAGCCCCCCACGGATGGGACCAAAAAGCTGAAACATCGTACTAAATAGCCTTTCCGCCGCCTCGCTCCTCTCCAAAATTAAACCCATAAAAACGAACAGAGGAACTGCTATCAACACTTCATTTTGCATCACTTCATAAGTCTTCTGTATAAATAGGTCCAATATAGTAGGCCCTCTATAGAGATAACCGAAAAGAACCGCCAAAAACATGAAAGCGAAGGCAAGACGCACACCTGCTAAAACCAAACATATAACGAGTATCATCGCGATCAAGGCCATTACCTCAGGCGACATAGCTTAAACCCTCCCTTGCTTTAGCTTCCTTAAGTTCTTAATAAGCTCAACTATCCCCTGAACGAGAACCAAAGAAAACCCCAGAGGTATCATAGTCTTCACGGGAGCAGAGGGGAATCCCCAGGTGGTGGTTGAAAGCCTCTCCCCCATCCTCCACGCGTAGGACGCATACTCAACCCCCTTCCAAGAGAGGATAGCCATTATGGGTATAAGCATAACCACATAGAAGAATATCTCCCAGACAAGCCTCACCCTCCCAGGCAAGGCGTTAAGAATTATATCTATCCTAACGTGCCTCCCCTCCTGAAGGGTCCAACCCCCACCGAGAAGGAAAAGTGCACTAAATAACATCCATGCTGTATCATAAACCCAATCCGTCGGTCTATTTAAGACATATCTTATGAACACCTCATACAAAACTACGAGATTTAGCGGAATCACCAGCCACGCTCCACCCTTGCCAAGCATCCTGACGATCCTTTCTACAAAGGCCATCATCCGGAGACCTCCTCCATCAGAACTCAATATTATTTTAAGGGGAGGTGTTTTTCTCACCTCCCCTTAAAATGGACTTATATATCGAACTTACTGAACTCGTAGAACGGTCTTATCTTCTCGAGGAACCTCTTCTGAGACTCCCAGACCTTCTTGAAGTACTCGTCCTCTTTTGCCTTTTCCTCAAGTATCTTAAAGGCTATCTCCTTCGCTTTCTTCTGATCCTCAGGCGAGAGCTTGGTCATCTGAACGCCAGCCTGCTTTATCTTCTCGAAGGCTTCCATCGAATCCACCCAGGCCTGACAGTACCCCTCAATCGTAGCGGCAATGGCCGCGTTCTTAATTATCTCCTTAAGGTCAGGAGCTAAGCCATCCCAAACCTTAGGGTTTATAAGGAGCTGGAACATATTGGAACCCATGTGAATCGGTGGGTTAAAGAGATACTTAGCAACCTCATGCAGCCCTAAAGCGTAATCCATAGAAGGATAGGCGAATTCAGCTGCATCTATTAAACCTCTCCTTAGAGCAGGTATAACTTCACCAGCGGGAAGAAGAACGACGGAAGCTCCTAAGGCCTTCCAAAGCTCCATGCTCAAACCAGCCGCCCTTATCTTCAACCCCTTGATATCTTCTAAGGTTTTGACGGGCTTGGTTGACCAGATCTCCTCAGGAGGCGTTAAGCCCAATGGAAAAGCAACCACCGCTCCCTTATACATCTCTTGCTGAAGCTTTATACCCTCACCGCTATACATCCAGACGAAGAGGTCATGGAAGTCAAAGACACCACCTGGAAGGGTGTAAAAGAGGTCACCCGCGGGAAACTCTCCCTTCTGCCACGCAGGTGTATTCATTCCCACATCGACTACTCCCTTCCTGACAGCATCAAGAACTTCGGTAGCTGGCACAATCTCTCCCGGCTCATGAAGCCTGATCTTCAAGCGCCCCCCGCTCATAGCCTCAACCTTCTCAGCCCAGGAAACTATTCCGTACTTACCCAAGGGAGACTTAAGGGGGAAGCAGCTTGCCCCAATGAGGGTCTTCGTCTGAGCGAAAGCTAAGCCCACGAAAAGAGCTACGACGAGCGCGATGCCTAAGGTAACCTTCAAAACCGCCGCCTTACCTCTCATCTTAACTTCACCTCCCTGGATTTAATAAAACACCACTAGCAGACTAATGATACAATAAAAGTATATATTAACCTCCTCGACATTGTCAATAATTTGATAAGAAACATATAGTATGGTTGCAACACCAAAATTTTTAGGATAAAATTTTAATAGGAGATCATCAAAATAGGAGGTGAACTTACGAGAATGGGGGTCAATCTGCTCGATCTTTATGAAACTATGGTAAGGATAAGGCTCTTTGACACGAAGGCTGAGGAGCTATTCCTACAGGGCAAGATCCCCGGTTTTATCCACTCCTACGTGGGAGAGGAAGCGGTAGCCACAGGCGTATCAGCTAATCTACGTCCAGACGATTACATAACGAGCACGCACAGAGGGCATGGGCACATGATAGCCAAAGGAGCTGACCTGAAGCTAATGATGGCAGAGCTATATGGAAAGAAGACCGGATATTGCAAGGGCAAAGGCGGGTCAATGCACATAATGGATTTCTCTCTTGGAGTCCTAGGCGCCAACGGTGTGGTTGGAGGAGGAATACCCATAGCGGTAGGAGCCGGAATGGCGATCAAACTAGTAAGAAAGAGCGATCAGGTCGTTGTATGCTACTTCGGAGATGGAGCCTCAAACAGAGGAACATTCCATGAGGGGCTTAACTGGGCATCGATTTACAAGCTTCCTGTAATATTCGTTTGTGAGAACAACATGTATGCTTCAACAGCCTATATGCCGGAAACCACATCGGTATTGGACATATCAGCCAGAGCAGTTGGCTACAACATGCCTGGGATAAGCGTCGATGGAAATGATGTCTTAGCGGTATACGAGGCAGCTAAGGAAGCTATAGAAAGAGCGAGACGGGGAGAGGGACCGACGCTCATAGAAGCTAAAACCTACAGGCTTAAGGGGCACTTCGTCGGAGACCCGGAGCTCTACAGAACCAAGGACGAAGTTAAGAGGTTCTGGGAAAAGGAACCAATAGGAAGGTTCGAGAAGAAGCTCTTCGAAGAGGGAATACTAACGGAAGGGAAGAAGAGGGAAATATGGGAAAAGGTGGAGAAAGAGATCGAAGAGGCTATTCGTTTTGCTGAAGAGAGTGACTTCCCACCACCTGAGGATGCTTTAACCGACCTATTTGTCGATGATAGAGGGTATGACTACTAAGGAGGGAGAAAGAACGTGAGAGAGATAACTTTTGCCGAAGCCATATGTGAAGCCTTGTTGGAAGAGATGGAAAGGGACTCTACAATATTTACCTATGGCGAAGATATAGCTAAGCAAGGCGGAATCTTTGGAACCTACAAGTGCATACTCGGAAAGTTTAAGGATAGGATAATAGACACCCCAATCTCCGAGGAGGTCATATACGGCTCGGCGGTAGGCGCAGCCCTGGCTGGAGCAAGACCCGTGGTAGAGTTTCACTTCGCAGACTTCATATTCACTGGAATGTGCTCCGTAGTTAATCAGATCATGAAGATAAGGTATATGTCCGGTGGACAAAAGAAGCTTCCGATAATACTACGAGGACCCGACGGAGTAGCAAGGGCAGCGGCGGCGCATCACTCCCAATCCATAGAGACGATATTCATGCATGTACCTGGCATAAAGGTGGTTATCCCATCAACGCCCTATGATGCTAAAGGATTGATGAAAACCGCCCTAAGAAGCGATGATCCAGTCATATTCTTCGAGCATAAGAGACTTTACAAGACTAAGGGACCCGTTCCTGAGGAAGAATACTTCATTCCCTTCGGTAAGGCAGATGTAAAGAAAGAAGGAAAAGATATCACAATAATAGCCACATCGAGAATGGTGTTGGAATCTTTAGAAGCGGCAAAGGAGCTCGAAAATGAGGGGATAAGCGCAGAGGTTATAGACCTTAGAACCTTAGTACCCTGGGATAAGGAAACTGTAATTAACTCTGTCAAGAAAACCCATAAAGTTATAATCGCTCATGAAACCTGGAGAAGAGCCGGTTGGGGAGCGGAGATAGCAGCCACTATATATGAGGAGGCCTTTGAATACCTAGACGCTCCTATAAAGAGAATAGGAGCGAGGAATGTGCCCCATCCATTCTCACCCCCCTTAGAGGATGCGGTTATCCCTCACAAAGAAGATGTCATAAAGGCGGCAAAAGAAATTTTATCTCTCTAAAGAGGGAGGATTAAAAGATGTACGAACTCCTTATGCCAAAGTTCGGCTTGACAATGGAAGAAGGGAAAGTAGAAAGGTGGCTAAAGAAAGAGGGAGAAGAGGTTAAAAGGGGAGATGCCATAGTTGAAATATCATCGGAAAAGATAACCAATACTGTGGAAAGCCCCGTAGATGGAATTTTAGCGAGGATACTGGTTAAAGAGGGAGAAACTGCCAAGGTGGGAACCCCTATAGCGATAATAGCTCTTTCTAAAGAGGAGTATGAGAGGATCGCCACCAAAGTGGAGGCTCCCCAAATAACTCCCGAAGAGAAAGAGGCACCTAAAGAGGAAAAACCGTTAGAAATACGCGAAGAAGAGATAAACGCCTCACCGCTAGCGAAGAAAATTGCGCGAGAAAGGGGCATAGACTTAAGATTGGTCAAAGGAACGGGAGAGGGAGGAAGGATCACAAAAGAGGATGTGCTTAGGTATATAGAGTCCATGGAGAAAAAGGTTGAAGCTCCCGCTTTCAAGGAAATACCCCTAACCACGATCAGGAGAACTATAGCAGAAAGGCTCTCGAAGTCCTCCCACACTACTGTTCCTGTAACAGAAACCATGGAGATAGACGTGAGTGAACTGATGAAGGCCTTTAAGAGGATTAGGGAAAGCTCCAGCGTTAAGATAAGCTTGACCGCTGTGTTTGTCAAACTGATCTCAAACCTACTCTCAGAGTTCCCAAACTTTAACGCTCACTTCGATGGAGAAAAAATAAAGGTCTTTGAAAATGTCAACATGGGGGTTGCCTTTGATACTCCCGATGGGCTCCTAGTCCCCGTAATCAAGAACGCTAACAAAAAGAGCTTAGAGGAGATCGCCAAGGAGCTCCTTGAAATAGCTGAGAAGGTAGAAAGCAGGAAATACACCTTGGATGACATAACCGGCTCCACTTTTACCATAACTAACCTTGGTATGCTAGACGTAGATATATTCACACCTGTTATAAATCCACCCGAGGTTGCTATACTAGGAATCGGAAGAGCTAGAAAGGTACCAGAGATTACTCAAGAGGGCATAAGCTTCAAGGACAAGATCTGGTTCTCCTTAACCTTCGATCATAGGGTTATAGACGGAGCTCCTGCTGCAAGGTTCCTAAAGAGGCTAGCTGAGCTCTGTAGGGAGCCTAAGCTTTAATTAGCGCTTGGGGCTCGAAGGAGGAAGAACTTCCTCCTTCGAGCCCAATAATTATCTCCTGATACGAATCAGGCTTGCAATCCCACCCGGGCAAAACCTCAGCATCAGAAGCAAAAGAACACCGTAAAAGAGCAGCCTATATTGAGCGAGGGGCCTTAAGAGCTCTGGCAAGACCCCAAGGATAAAGGCCCCTAAAACGCTTCCCCTGACGGTCCCCACTCCTCCGAAAACTAACATCGACAGAAAGGTAACGGATAAGGGAAAACCGAAGTCATCGGAGCTAATGAAACCCATAAAGTGAGCGTAAAGAGAGCCTGCCGCACCAGCATAAGCGCTACCTAAAACGAAAGACATGAGCTTGAATCTTGTAGGGTTTACACCAACGACATTAGCAGCAAGCTCATCTTCCCTTATAGACTCTGAGGCAAGACCAGCCCAAGATCTGTGAAACTTAATGGAAAAAATTAAGCCTAAAATAAATATGGCCGAAACTATCACCAAATAGTAACCTCCCCTGAAGGTAAAATCTCCAATCTTAGGCTTAGGGATTCCACCTATCCCAAGGGCACCACCGAAAAAGGGCACATAGAGGAATATGGCTTGAACTATGAAGTTTATACCTATAGTCGTTATAGCGAGAAAGTCATCCTTAACCCTTAAGCTCGGCATCCCCAGGAGGAAGCCTATAAAGCCTGAGATTAAAATCGCAAGGGGGAAAGCTATCCAGAAAGGTAAACCAACCTTGGTAGATAGGATAGCCGAAGCATAAGCCCCTATCCCCATGAAGGCAGCATGTCCCAAGGATATCTGACCAGCATAACCCAAAATGATATTTAAACCCAGAACGGCTATCGCGTTTATGAGAATGGTAGTTAAAACAGTAAAAAGGTAACCCAAGGTCATCTCCTCCTCCCAAAGATTCCCTGGGGCCTAAGAAGAAGAACCGCTATCATAGCTATAAAGGCGAGAGCATCTCTTGGAAGGGGAATCTTAGCGTAGCCTATCAAGAGGGTTTCAGCAATGCCAAGCAATAAAGATGCTACTACAGCACCCGAGACGCTGCTTAACCCGCCGACGACGATCAAGGCCAGAGATTTATAAGCAGGCATATCTCCCATAGTTGGATAAACCTGATTATAATTTATCCCCACAAGTATCCCCGCTATTGCAGCGAAGGCAGACCCTAAGGCGAAAGTCATAGCTACAACCATCTTCAGGTTTATCCCACTGGACTCCGCCATTTCCATGTCCTGACTTGATGCCTTCATCATCAGACCAAAGCTAGTCTTAGAGGTTATAAACCATTGAAGCAAAAGTATGACCCCTGTTGAGAGAAATATCATACCCTGAACAGGAGATATAGAAACGCCCGCCAAGTTGAAGGAAGGAAGAGGAACGCGCGCGGGAAAGGACAGGGGATAAGGACCAGCTATAAGACGACAGAGCTCTCCAATGGAGAGAAACATAGCTATACCTGCTATCAAGGGAACGAATGGGGGAAATCTAAGAAGGGGGTAGTAAACGAACCTCTGAACGATTACGCCTATAAGCGCACATATAAACATAGAAAGGAGCGTTGAAAGGAAAAGGTCGCCAGTTAACCTAAAGAAGTAGAGCCCAAGATAAGCCCCTATGGTATATATTCCCGCATGAGCAACATGGAGGATCCTCATTATCCCATATACCATAGCTAAACCCATGCTTATGAGTGCATAGATGCTTCCTATAGATATACCATTAACTATCTGCTGCCAGAGCAAAATCAACCCCCTCCCTTCATCAGAAGGATTATAGATAGCACCACTAAGCTGCCTCCGAATATATGATTAAAACCTAAGCTCTCACCGAAAAAGAGAAAGGCAAGAAAGGTAGTCAAGGGTATCTCAGATAGAGCCCCTATACTTGCCTTACCAGCCTCAAGATACTTAAATGAGAAGAGAAAAAACATGTAAGGGAGAAAGGTTGAAAGGAAACTTAGTCCAAGTAGATATTTAAGCTCTCGGAGCTCCGGAACCCTAACTACTCCTTTCGTTAAAAGCAAGATTATCAGTAAAAATAAGGCACCAAAGGAAAATCCCCAAAAGAGCGCCTTCATGCTATCGACCCTTCCGGAGAGCTTCCTCCCCACCAAGGCGTAGGTAGCATTACCTACGGCCGATAAAAAGGCCCAAGCGTAGCCTACTGGTGAGAAAGAAATATCCCAACCTAAGAGTATAGAAAGGCCCAGCATGGAGAGAACAAGCGAGATCACCTTAACTCGGGAAATCCTCTCCCCCAAAAAGAAACTGCCCAAAATAACTACCATTGATGGAAAGGTATAAAGTATCAGCAAGGCCGTTGCGACCTTAAGATAATTTAAAGACGCTATAAACCCTAAGTAGTTGAAACCTATACCAACGCTTCCAAAAAGGATAAATAGCAGGAAATCGCCAGACCTTATTCCTCTGAGAAAATTCCTCTTAGAAAGCAGGAGGTAAAAACCAACGATAAGAGAAGCGAACAAAGCTCTCCAAAACACCACATCATAGGGAGACATCCCGATCTTAAGCAAAAATTTACCAAAAACAGCCACATTTGCCCAGAAGAAAGCAGCTAAAAAAACGAAAAGATAACCTTTCAAAGTATCAGAGTAAACCATTAACCGCCTCCTCAACGAAAGACAGGAACCTATCTTCTCTTAAGATTTTTTCGACCTTAGATATCTCCACATAAAGCGGCGCGTCTTCCATTAAAAATGGAACCTCCTCCCTAATTAAGGAATAAGCTCTGCTCGTTCCTCTACCTGGCTTAAGAGGCTTTCGAAAATCTATACCCTGACAAGACAAAAGAACTTCTATGGAAAGAACCTTGTAAACGTTATCTATAACGTTAAGTAGCTTCAAGGCTGAGTTCATGCCCATGCTCACATGGTCTTCCTGATTGGCCGATGTCGGTATAGAATCCACACTCGCAGGGGAGGAAAGGATCTTATTCTCCGAAACCAAAGCAGCAGCGACATACTGCGGTATCATGAACCCGGAATTCAACCCCCTGGAAAATATCAGAAAATCAGGAAGCCCACTTAGATGTCCATCAACTAACCGAGCTATCCTCCGCTCAGATATACTAGCCACCTCGGAAAGGGCTATGGTAACCAAGTCCATGCCGATAGCTAAAGGCTCACCGTGAAAGTTCCCTCCGGAAAGGATCTTACCGTCATCCGGAAAGACCAAGGGATTATCCGTAACCGAGTTAAACTCCCTCTCCAAAAGAAGCTTGAAGAAGGAGATCGCATCCCTTGAGGCACCGTGAACCTGAGGAGCGCACCTCAAAGAGTAGGCATCCTGAGGCCTCTCTTTACTAGGATGAAGATATATTATCTCACTACCATCTATGAGCTTAAGGACATTACGAGCGCACTCCATTTGTCCAGGATGAGGACGAAGAGCATGAATCCTAGGGTCAAAGGCATCTGGAATCCCCTTAAGGGCTTCCAGACTAAGGGAAAGGGAAATATCCGCTATCTTAAGAATTCTCAAGGCCTCGTGAAGGGCTACTCCCCCTATAGATGCCATCATCGATGTTCCATTTATTAAAGCCAATCCCTCCTTAGCATCAAATACCATAGGTGGTAAAAGCTCTTCTTTAAGAGCCAAAGAGGCAGAAGTGAGCTTACCCTTGTAAAAAACCTCCCCTTCACCCATCATAGCCAAAGCTATATGGGCTAAGGGGGCTAAGTCTCCACTCGCTCCGACAGAACCCTTCTTAGGAACATAAGGGCATATATCTCTATTAATCATCTCAGCTAAAAACTCCAATAGCTCATATCTAACGCCGGAATAACCCTTAGCTAAGGTGTTTAACCTTAAGAGCATCGCCCCCTTAACTATCTCTGGAGGGAATGGTTCACCAACCCCCGAAGCGTGGCTTCGAATAAGGTTCCTCTGAAGCTCCCTTATCTTGTCAGGCGGGATCATAACCTTAGCGAGATCACCGAAACCCGTGGTGATACCGTAAATCACACTCCTAGACCCTATAGCCCTATCTATGAACTCCCTTGATCTATTAACCTTCTCCTTAACACCTGGCGCTATCTTAACCTTCCACCCATGTTTAACAACCCTTATGAAATCCTCCAGCCTAAGGCTCTCCCCATCCACAAGGATCTCTCTCATAGACAACCCCCCTAAACCACGAATCTATTCTCGGCTCCGCAAAAGCGACACCTCTTTCCATCGAGGTTATTCTCCAATATAGAATACCCTCTCCTCCTCACTAAGGGTTTACCGCATTTCAAGCAGTAAGTGGTCTCATATCTCTCCTCCCAAAGGTTTCCCAAGTAAACGTAAGGCATCCTCTCGCGCGCAATCTCATAAGCCCTATAAAGCCTCGATGGGGGGGTGGGAGGGTTGGTCATCTTATACTGAGGGAAATATCTTGAAAAGTGCAATGGGATTAAGGGATCTATATCGCAGAGGAGATCCACTATTAGCCTAATATCCCCATCAGAATCGTTCTCCCCAGTAACGAGGAGGTTGGTAACCTCAACGAGGCAAGAGGAGTTAGCGATCTCTATCGTCCTTAAAACCGGATCGACTCGGCCACCGCACAGGCGCTTATAAAAATCATCACTTGGAGCCTTCAGGTCTATATTCATAGCATCTATGAAGGGAAGAAGCTCCTTTAGTGGGGCCTCCTCTATGAACCCATTAGTGACTAAAACGTTCTTAAGCCCCTTTTCCTTGGCAAGCCTAGAACTATCGTAAACAAACTCATACCATATCGTTGGTTCATTATAGGTATAAGCTATCCCCACGCTTTTATAAGCTAAAGCAGCCTCAACTATCCTCTCCGGAGAGATGTACTCCGTTATAACCTCTCCTCTAACGAGATGCCAATTTTGGCAGAACTTACATGAAAAGTTACAGTAAATGGTCCCTACCGACAATATACTGCTCCCCGGGTAAAAGTGAAAGAGGGGCTTCTTCTCAATGGGATCCATGTTAACAGCGGCGCATTCTCCGTAAATGTGAGTGAATAGCTTACCATCCCTGTTTTCCCTTGCTCTGCATAGACCAAGGGCTCCCTGAGGAATCACACAACCGTGTGGGCAAAGGAGGCACTTAACCTTACCATCGCTGAAACTCTCATAAAAAAGTGCCTCCTTAAGCATCACTTATACCTCCTAACCCTAAATCTATAAATCCTTATAGGCTCTCCTGGTAATATGCCTGCCTTCCTCGAAGCTATATCTATCTGCTCCTCAACCGTGTCTACACCCTCAAGATCAGGAAGTAGTAAGCCCTTTCTCCCATCGGGAGCTTCGACTATAACACCGTAGACCTTAGGGTCAAGCTCGTCTATGCTCTCAACCAGCTCAGGCTCAGTTAAAACATCAACGGAGTACTCGATTAGAGGGAGCTCATCCTCTCTAACCGGTTCAAACCTCGGGTCCTCGCTACAAGCGGCTATAGCGTTTCTAATGATCTCCTCAGCCACATTTCTGCAAGTAGGTAGATAGGTTCCTATACAACCTCTAAGCTTCCCCTTTTTCTTGAGTGAGACGAAGACCCCCGCTCTCTCCCGCATCTCCGAAGTCATATCCGATGGAGGAGATATTATCCTGCCATATTTAACATAGTTTTCAACAGCATCTCGAGCCAACTTAACTAAGGGGTGCTCTTCTCTTTTTAGCCTTCTAATGGGGTAAAAGGCCGCTACACAATAACCAACCCCGAAGGGACCCTCATAGGAGAGGACTTCCGTCTTAACCTCCCAAGAGCTAAGGGCTCCAAAGAGCATAACAATGGGTCTATATCCGCACTCCCCAGCTTCCTCAAGCAAGTAAGGGTCCATGTTCAAAAGAGCATCCTTGTCAAAGCTTTTGATTATCTCCACTATCCTTTGATCAAACTCCTTACCGTAGGGAGAGTAACCCGCAGGAGCATCATAGGTCAATCTGTGAGAGAGATCGCCACTCGCTATAAACGCTGTGGGTAAAGGATCAAGCTCTATGAGCTCTTCCAAGAAGGAACCTATTTCATAAAGATCATAATTGGAGAGGAAAGCGAAACTCATCACAACGATGGGAATATCCGATTTAACTCCTAAGAGATAGTAAAGTGGGACTAAAACCCCATGGTCTAAGCGAGAGTTTCTCACAGAATCTATGGGAAGGCCGCTCTCTCGCCCCTTCTTAAGGATCAACTCGGCAAAAATCCTATCTGAAGGGTAGGAAAAATCCCTCGGGCCACCAAACTGCCCCAAGCTTCCCTTGAAGTTATCGGCAATCAACACCCCTACTGCATCTCCTAAAACTATATTATGGGGAGTAACTATAACGATCCTCTTGGGGTTTATCTCCTTAAGCTTTCTTGAAAGCCTTTTCATTCCCTCCACAGTATACTTTGCTTTCTCAAGCTCTGGGCCGCCGACCTCAGGTATAATTATAGGGGGATGAGGAGTTAACGCCCCTAAAACCAAACTCATCTTCAACACCCCCTTTAAAGTATCAACATGGCATCGCCAAAGCTATACAAGCGATACCTTTCCCTAACGGCTATCTCATAGGCTTTCTTTAAAAGTTCAATGCCAGCGAAGGCGGAAACCAGAGCCAAAAGCGTGGTCCTGGGAAGATGAAAGTTAGTTATAAGCCCTTTTATCACCCTAAACTTAAAGCCAGGGAGAATGAAGAGATCAGTCCAACCCCTACCAGGAAAGATGAAACCGCTCTCATCACAAACGCTTTCTAAAACCCTCGTCGTAGTGGTACCAACGGCTATAACCCTTCTTCCTTCCCTTAAAGCTGAATTAACCTCATTGACGCAGTCCTCAGGAACCTCGTAATACTCCGGAGGAACCCTGTGCTTGCTTATGTCACCCCTAACTGGAAGAAAAGTAGCCGCTCCAACGTGAAGAACTAAAAACGTAAACCTAACTCCTTTACCCTCAAGCTCCCTTAGCAAGCTCTCGGTAAAGTGAAAACCTGCAGTCGGAGCAGCAACAGAACCCGGAATCTCAGCATAAACCGTCTGATAACTTTCAGGATCCCTGACTTTTTTCTTTATATAGGGAGGCGTAGGGACCTCCCCTATCCTCTCCAAAAGCCCTATGAAGTCGTCTCCTCCAACCGAAAACCTAACCCTTCTAAACCCCTCTTCCAAAACCTCCTCAACCACACAGCTTAACTCTCCTTCACCAAAAACCAGCTGAGTTCCTCTCTTAAGCCTCTTGGCAGGCTTAGCCATAACCTCCCAAAGGGTATCATCTATCCTCCTTATTAGGAGGAGCTCAACTTTAGCCCCACCACCCACCTTAAAGCCTATGAGACGAGCTCTTATAACCCTGCTCTTGTTAAAAACGAGGAGATCCCCCTCCCTTAAGAACTGAGGAAGCATGTAAAAGCGCGCATGTTCTATGCTACCATCGCTCCTCCTTACGACCATTAACCTTGAGTGGTCTCTCGGACTGGCTGGCTCCTGAGCTATAAGCTCCTCGGGAAACTCGTAGTCGAAAATAGGGGTTTCACCTCCTGAATATCAGGTTTAAAACTAAAGTTAGCACCAAGCTAAGTATAAGGGATGTAACTATTGGGAAGTAAATAACCATACCCTTCCTCTCTATCCATATATCTCCGGGAAGCCTTCCGATGTATGGAATCTTGGGAGCGAAGGTTAAAACCAACCCCATAACCGCAATCAGCAATCCAAATATAATTAAGATCTTACCCAAAGACTCCATTGCAACCCCTCCTTCTCCAAAGGTCATAGGCCCTCTGAGTCGCAACCCTACCTCTTTTGGTTCTCTCTATAAAGCCCATCCTCATGAGATAGGGCTCGTAAACCTCAGATATGGTATCGGGTTCCTCATTTAGTGCGGCTGCAAGCGTCTCTATACCTACAGGGCCCCCAGAGAACTTCTCTATGATTACCGAAAGGATCTTCCAATCTGAAGAGTCCAAGCCATAGGGATCAACACCATAAAAGTCAAGGGCTTTAAAGGTTATCTCCTCATCTATGAAATTCTTACCCTCAACCTGAGCGTAGTCTCTAACCCTCTTAAGAAGCCTGTTAACTATCCTCGGTGTCCCCCTACCCCGTAGGGCTAACTCCCTTGCGGCTCCCTCAGAGATTCCTACTCCGAGAATACTAGCTGAGCGAAAGACTATCTTCTCTAACTCCTCAACAGGGTAAAAGTCAATCCTCTCTATAACTCCAAACCTGCTCCTTAAGGCACCGGTTAGCAAGCCCAGCCTCGTTGTAGCACCGATGAGAGTGAAGGGATAAAGCTCCACCCTTATCGTCTTGGCCATCACACCCTTTCCCACGACTATATCTATCCTAAAGTCCTCCATGGCTGAGTAAAGCATCTCCTCGCAAGGTCGGGGAATCCTGTGAATCTCATCTATGAAGAGGACGCTCCCCTTATCAAGCCCACTTAATATGGCAGCAAGATCACCAGCCCTCGTTATAGACGGACCGCTTATCTGAATGAAGGGAGAGGATAGCTCAGCAGCCACTATGCTGGCTAAGGTCGTCTTTCCCAAACCAGGAGGGCCATAAAAGAGTATATGATCTGGTGAATCCCCTCTGGCCTTGGAAGCCTCTATAAGTAGAGATAGCCTCCTTTTAATCTCCTCCTGTCCTATAAAATCCGAGAGAGTCTTTGGCCTTAAGGACCTCTCCCAAGCCTCCATGTTTTAACTTTCCCTCCTAAGGACGAGCAAGGCCTCTTTCAGGAGCTCTTCCACACCTTTAGACTTATTACCCTCCTTGGCTATCTTCAATATAGCGGTATTGGCCTCCTTCTCAGTATAGCCCAGCTTCAAAAGGGCATCCTTAACCTCGGAGTAAACGCTCTCTCCCTTCAATAGCTCTCCCTTAAGCTCAAATATCATCCTCTTAGCTCTCTTCTCCCCAACCTTAGGTATGGAAGAAAGAAGGCCCACGTCCTCCCTTTCAACTGCCTCCAAAAACTCGTTCCAAGAGAGCCTCTCTAAAACCTCAAAGGAGACTCTCGTCCCTATCTTAGCCACGCTCAATAATCTCTCGAAGAAATCCCTATCAGACCTATTAAGAAAACCAAATATTTCCAACCTCTCCCCTTTATAGTTAAGATAAACATATAGAACTACTTCCTCCCCCTCAGAGATGAGAGAGAGGTCCCTTGAGACAGAAAAAACCCTAAACCCTATTCCGCTAACATCTAAAATGAGCTCCTTTTCCCCTTTGCTTACTACCTTACCTCTGAGATACTCTATCATCGAGATAAAGATTCCTCTTTATCGCCGTAAAACCACACAAAGCCAAAGCAGCTGCGTCATACTCATGACTGGTAGAGAGAGACAAGCCGAAAAATCTTCTTAAAACCTCAGCTATATCCTTTTTCGAAGCCTTGCCCCAGTTAGTTAAGGCCCTCTTAAGCTCCAGTGGTGATATCTCAAGGACTCTCATACCCCTCTGAGCGCAAAGGAGAAGAACAACACCTCTTACCTCGCCGATTTCCATAGCGCTTTTAGCATTTCTGTGAAAGAAAACTCGCTCGACGCATAAAAGCTCTGGCTTATAGAGCTCCACCTCCTCATCTAAGATCTGATATATGATCCTTAAGCGCTCAGGTCTTCCAACGCTCGAAGAAGTATAAATGGTATTGGCTTTAAGTAAGTTTACCCCTTCCTCCAGTATAGCGTACCCAAGCTCTCTTAACCCAGGGTCAATCCCTAAAACCCTCACGCTGCTTCTCCGATCTTCTCCATTATCTCGTCAGGTATGTCAAAGTTAGCGTAAACATGCTGAACATCGTCGTGATCTTCAAGAGCCTCCATCAGCTTAAGCATCCTTACGGCGTCTTCTCCCTCAAGACGCGTCGTGCTTTTAGGAACCATCGTAACTTCAGCCCTCGTCGGCTTAAGACCGGCTTTCTCAAAGGCCTCTCTAACGGATATGAAATCCTTGGGGTCAGTTGTAACCTCAATGCTACCATCATCGTTAACCTTAACGTCCTCAGCTCCGGCATCCAGTGCTATCTCCATAACCTTATCCTCGCTAGTTCCCTCGAAGGTGAGCACACCCTTCCTCTCAAAGACCCAACTGACGCAACCAACTTCTCCCAAGCTACCACCATATCTGCTAAATATATGTCTTATCTCAGCAGTGGTCCTATTTCTGTTGTCGGTCATAGCCTCAACTAAAACTGCAACACCACCCGGTCCATACCCCTCATAATTAACCTCCTCGTAGGTTGCTCCAGGTATCTCACCAGTTCCGCGTTGAATCGCTCTCTTAACGTTCTCCGAGGGCATGTTCACCTCCCTCGCCCACTGAATGGCAAGCCTCAAGCGCGGGTTCTTCTCAGGATCACCACCACCTTCACGAGCTGCTGTAATTATAGCCCTTATAACCTTCGCAAAAATCTTTCCCCTCTGCGCATCAACCTGAGCCTTCCTATGTCTTATATTTGCCCACTTAGAATGACCAGCCATTTCTAAACACCTCCCTATCTCTCAAAGAGAAATACCCGAGGGGGCATTCTCTTATGTTCGCTCCTCTTTTTCATCCCCTCGATCTTTTTAATTATATCAGGATCTCCCTTACCTTCGAGAAGATATCTATCAAGAACCTCATAGGTTATCCCCATCTCCCCCTCATCGGTCTGGCCTTCCCATAAACCAGCGGTTGGAGGCTTAGTTATTATCCTCTCAGGTACCCCAAGGAACTTAGCGACCTCCCTAACCTCAGACTTAACCAAAGATCCTATGGGAAGTATATCTACCCCACCATCACCGTACTTGGTAAAGTAGCCAACCTCAAGCTCACTTCTATTGCCGGTCCCGACTACAAGGTAGTTGAGCCTATTTGCAAAATAATAAAGGGTCATCATCCTTAACCTTGGCTTAAGGTTAGCCAAAGCGAGATCTCCCTTCTTGTCGCTTTCTCCCAGAACCCTAAGAAACCCATCATAAACCGATGAGAGATCCAAAACTTTATGAGGAATTTGAAACTTTTGCACGAAATCAACGGCATCCTCAAAATCCGAAGAAACCGAATGACAGGGCATTATGAGCCCAAGCATGTTATCCCCAACCGCTCTCTTAAGAAGAAGAGAAACCACCGCCGAATCCAATCCACCGCTTATACCAACAACCCCACCCCTTGCTCCAGCAGATTCGATCTGAACCCTTATCCAAGAGGTAACCTCCTCGACGAACTTAGCGACTATCATGCCAATCCCCCCATTGAAGCTTTCAGTAGCTAAAAACTATTATAACATAGCTATGTTATAATATATTTTGCTTTCCTCTAACAGAAGGGAGGGTATGCCCCTTGCGATTCAAAGTCTTTAAAGTAGAAGCTTGGCTGGATAGATATGAGCCTGAGGCAAGGTTTCATCTTGGAGAAACCTCAATGGCACCTCTTTTTCTGAGGGAGCTTAGGGAAATAACGGAACTCAATTGGGAAGATTTGGAAAAGATAGTCTTAGACTACGGTGAGATTCAGGGAACGTTTGAACTCAGAAAAGAAGTCGCTAAACTTTACCCAAATACTTCACCTGAGGAGATATTGATAACCAACGGCTCTATAGAAGCAAACTTCATAGCCATCGCCGCCCTTGCAGAAGAGCATCAATCCTTCTTAGCCGAACACCCTGGTTATAATCAGCTTTATGAACTACCTCAAGCCTTTGGCAGAGCAGTTCATCTTTACAGATTAAGAAGGGAAGAAGGCTTCAGGATAGATCCTGAGAGGCTCGTCAAGGAAGGAGAGAGCGTAGAAGCTATTATACTAAACCACCCACATAACCCAACAGGATCACCTCTCGGAGAAGATGAGATGAGATATATAATAGAGGAAACGAGCAAAAGAGGAAAGAGAATATTGGTAGATCAAGTTTACTTAGGGTTGTCGATCGATGAGCCCATAACCCCACCTGCGAGGAAACTCTCAGAAGATGTAATAATAACTGGCGGACTCTCAAAGGCATTTGGGCTCCCAGGTTTAAGGATAGGCTGGATAGCTGGGCCTAAAAGCTTCATAGAAAGATGCTGGAAGATAAGGGATTATCTGGCTATATCCGTATCACCTATAACTCAAGCCTTGGCTTATCACGCCTTAAGATGTAAAGAGAAGATACTCAAGAGAAACAGAGATATATTGAGGAAGAACTTCAGTATACTTTCCGAGTGGATGCTAAAAAATGAAGACATATTGGATTGGGTACCACCTAAGGAGGGGTGCGTGGCCTTCCCATGGTTCAAGGATGGGAGGGATAGCGAAAGCTTCTGCAGAGCGATACTTAGAGAAAAAGGAGTCCTACTTGTTCCTGGAAGCTGCTTCGAGCTTTCAGAGCATTTCAGAATAGGCTTCGGGTTTAAAACCGATATCCTTATAGATGGGTTGAAAGCAATGGAAGAATTCTTAAGGAGGGATTAACCTAAGGCTATGGTAGATATAAACAGAATCAGGAACTTCTGCATAATAGCTCACATAGATCACGGCAAATCTACACTTGCAGATAGATTTTTGGAGATAACTGGAACTATCCCTGAGAGGAAGATGATGGAGCAATATTTAGATATGCTGGAGATTGAAAGAGAAAGAGGAATAACGATTAAAGCCCAACCGGTGAGGATGGAGTATAAGGGGTTTATCCTCAACCTTATAGACACACCGGGTCATGTGGACTTCACCTATGAGGTATCTCGCTCCCTAGCCGCATGCGAAGGAGCTATCCTAGTAGTAGATGCAACCCAAGGGGTGGAAGCGCAAACTGTCGCCAACGCATTCCTAGCGATAGAAAACGACCTTGAGATAATCCCTGTGATAAACAAGATAGACCTTCCAAACGCTGACCCAGAAAGGGTAAAGAGAGAAATCGAGGAAGCCATAGGATTAAACGCGAGTCAAGCCATCCTCGCGAGCGCCAAGGAAGGAATAGGCATAGAGGAGATATTAGAAGCGGTCATAAATAAGATACCGCCACCAAAGGGAGACCCGAAAGCTCCACTTAAAGCTCTCATATTCGATTCCATATACAACAGCTATCGTGGTGTAGTGATATATATAAGAGTCAAGGAAGGCATTATAAGGCCTGGCCAGAAAATAATGATCATGTCTACAGGGCAAGTTTACGAGGTGGAAGAGGTGGGGGTCTTCACGCCAGAGATGAAGCCTACAGAAGGGTTAGGAACAGGAGAGGTAGGATATGTAATAGCTGGGATAAAGGATCTAAGACAGGCACGCGTCGGAGATACGATAACCGATGCGCTTAACCCCGCGAAGGAACCCCTTCCTGGATACAAAAAGATAAAGCCAGTGGTCTTTTGTGGAGTCTACCCCGTAGACAGAACCGATTTCGAAAACTTAAGGGATGCCCTAGAAAAGCTCAGGCTTAACGATGCCTCCATAAGCTTTGAACCCGAGTCATCAGCAGCGCTTGGGGCAGGCTTCCGTTGCGGCTTCCTCGGAATGCTTCACATGGAAGTTGCCTTAGAGAGATTAAGAAGGGAATTCGACGTAGACCTTATAGCTACCGCTCCAAACGTGGTATATAGAGTTGTTAAGCATAGTAGTGAGGTGATAGAAATTGATAACCCTGCAAAATTCCCTCCTCTGGGAGAGATAAAGGAGATACAGGAACCCTTTGTCAGGGTGACCATCTTCACCCCTACGGAGTTCGTAGGCAACATCATGCCCTTCTTACAGGAGAGAAGGGGAACCTTCAAGAGCATGGATTACCTGAGCCCTCAAAGGGTTATGCTCGTGTATGAGGTCCCATTGGCTGAGATAATAATAGACTTCCATGACAAGCTTAAGTCCCTAAGCAAGGGATACGCATCTATGGATTACGAACCTATAGGCTATAGAACATCCGATTTAGTAAAGGTAGATATATTGATACACTACGAACCGGTAGACGCCTTTTCCTTTATAGTGCATAGAGAAAAGGCTTACCACAAGGCTATAGCGCTACTTCAGAAGCTAAAGGAGATGATCCCACGACAGCTATTTGAAGTTGTTATACAAGCAGCCATAGGGAAAAAGGTGATAGCGAGGGTGGATATAAAGCCCTTAAGAAAAGACGTCTTAGCCAAATGTTATGGAGGCGACGTGACGAGGAAGAAGAAACTCCTTGAAAAACAGAAGGAAGGTAAGAAGAAGATGAAAGCTTTAGGAAGAGTAAACGTCCCTACTGAGGCATTCCTCGCTTTAATGAGGCTTGAAAGAGAATGATATCTCTTTATGTTCACATCCCCTTCTGCTTGAGAAAATGCAAATATTGCAACTTCTTCTCGGTTCAATTCGACCAAGAGAAATCTACCAGATATCTCAATAACCTCTTCAAAGAGATAGAATTCTGGAAAGAGAAACTTGCAAAGGACGAGGTCAAAACCATATATATAGGTGGAGGTACCCCAACCATATACGATAAAGAGACCCTCTCCCTGATACTGCGAAAGCTAAAGGAGAGCTTCAACTTGGTCGAGGACGCGGAAGTAACCATAGAAGCTAACCCTAAAACGGTAGACAAGGAAAAACTGTCCAAGCTAAAGGAGGAAGGAGTAAATAGGCTAAGCCTTGGGGTTCAAAGCTTAAGCGACAGGATACTTAAGCTTTTGGGAAGAGCCCATACCGCTAAGGAAGCCTTAGAGGCAATGGAACTGGTTAAGGAAACAGGCTTTAAAAGCTGGAACGTTGACCTAATCTACGCCATACCGACGCAGAAGATGGAGGAATGGGAAGAGACCCTAAGAGAGGTCCTCTCCTTCTTTCCACCTCATCTCTCCCTTTACAGCTTAATACTTGAGGAAGGAACGCCCCTCTACGATGAGGTAAAGAAGGGGTTTTATGATCTACCAGAGGATGAAGGTTATGAGATGTTTCTTAAGGCTATAGAACTGCTCAAAGAGAAGGGATATATTCACTATGAGATATCCAACTTCGCCTTAGAGGGGAAATTTTGTCAACACAATATCACCTATTGGAAAAACCAACCCTATGTAGGGATAGGACCTGGTGCCTCCTCCTTTTACGAGGGATGGAGGTTCAAAAGGGAAGAAAACTTCGACTGGTTCCTCGGATATTCCGAGGTTACAAAGATAAGCAAGGAAGAGGAAATGAAGGAAACTATATTCATGAACCTAAGGCTGCTAGTAGAGGGAATAGATAAAGAGGCTTTCCTTAAAAGATTCGGCGTAAGAGTAGAGGAAAGATACAGAACAGTTATAGATGAGCTTAAGAGAAACGGGCTCCTTGAGGAGACCGGTGAGAGAATAAGGCTCACGAATAGGGGAGTCTTTCTTGGGAACCAGGTTTTTGAAAAGTTCCTTTAGCTACATAGGACTGATAACCTTGCTATGGATAAGAAGGGATATAGCGATGGCCTACATGCTTTATCTACCACTTCTCCTGATACCTCGAACCCTATGGGAGAGCTACGGAATAACCTTAAAGAACTGGGCTAAATCGCTGAAACTCTTGGTTTTGACCTCGGCCCTTTTCCTTCTGCCCTTCGCTATAGCTTCAATAGCGCTATCCTATAGCAAAGGCTTTCACAAAATCCCACTCTCACTCATCCTAATTCAAATCCTAGGAGTAGCCTTACCTGAAGAGCTATTCTTCAGGGGGTATCTTCAAACGGAGATCAAGGAGATGACAAGAAACCCTTGGAAGAGCATAACCCTAACATCCATACTTTTCACAATAGCTCACCTTTTTAAGGGCATAACGCCCTTGAATGTAGGCGTATTCCTGCCATCCCTCATATTCGGTTATCTACGGGAGAAAACAGGGTCCCTTTTAGCACCAATTTTATTTCACGCCCTATCAAATATATTATTCTTCTCCCTATTTTAGACTTAAAATCAAAAAGGAGGTGAAAATTGAAGATGAAGCCTATAATCATAAGCTTTAAAGGTGTAGAGATGAGGGGCATCTTGAACGATACATCGACAGCCCAAAAGATATACCAAGCCTTACCCATAAAATCAAAGGGAAACAGATGGGGGCAGGAGTTCTACTTCAAAATACCGGTCACCACAGAGTTAGAGGACGGAAAGGAAGTAGTAGAAAAGGGGGATATAGGTTACTGGCCACCGGGAAGGGCTATGTGCATCTTCTGGGGACCAACTCCCATAAGCCCGCAAGATAAGATAATACCTGCAAGTCCAGTCACGATAGTTGGAAAGATAGAGGGAGACCTATCTACTTTAGAAGTGCTCGAGGACGGAGACGAAATCGAAGTTAGGAGGGCCTAAGGAGGGATCTACCCTCTAGGCCCTCATGCTTCCCTTGGTAAGGAAGCGAACGTGCCAGCTTAAGGCCTCCTCAAGGAGGTGAGGCTCATGTCCACCCCTTAAGCAGGCTCGCTTAAAGTAATCCCAAAGCATATCCCTGTAATCAGGATGAGCGCACTTTTCTA